>Ga0070695_100002481_pt1 | contig 10620 bp, 9 predicted proteins | sample KBSK1252metaG_FD_65471 | JGI IMG/M metagenome (GOLD analysis project Ga0070695, IMG submission 65471) | Corn, switchgrass and miscanthus rhizosphere microbial communities from Kellogg Biological Station, Michigan, USA - KBS K1-25-2 metaG | ecosystem: Host-associated > Plants > Roots >...
GGTGATGTCGCGGAGCGCCTGGCGCCGCTCGGACGCCCTGGCCGCGGGCTTGAGCGTGGGGTCGTCGAGGGTCTGCAGCACCCGCTCGATCTCCGGACGGAGGCGGTCGGTGACCGAGTCCGCCGCCACGTGCGCGGCGCCCCAGAGCGCGAGGAGGACCATGGCCACGGACAGGAGCAGGCGAGTCGGCGTCATGCCACAGGGGAGTGCAAGCGATATGCCCGGCCGACGCGCGCGCGCGCGTCGACGCTCCTCTTTTGCAACCCGCTGTTTTCCTGGGTCCGGGTCGGTTGACGTCCGGAGCCCGGCGCGCGAGCAGTCAGGCGGGTGTGTCAAATGTGCCGGTACGGATCGACCAACCTCGTCAGCGCGAAGACGTGGACGGGGAGCGGCCGAGCCGCTCCTCCACCAGCCGGCGCAGCGAGGCGGCGTCGAAGGCGGTGGCGCGTCGGCTCGGGGCGGCGGCCTCAGTCTTGAGCCCGGTCTCGCTGACGATCACGCAAATTGTGCCGTCCGGGTCCAGGGCGCGCTCCGCGAGGAGCCGCTCGAGGACGGCGAAGCTGGCCGCTCCGGTGGGCCCCGCCCAGATCCCCTCGACCCTCGCCAGCCGTGCCTGGGCGGCCAGGATGGCGGCGTCCTCGGCGTCTCCGGCCACGCCCCCGCTGTCCCGGAGGATGCGGAGCACCCACTCGCCCTTCTTCCCTGGGTTGCCGGCGGCGAGGCCCTCCGCGACCGTGTACCCGATCTTGAGCGGGGTCAACGGCCGGTTCTCGCGCCATGCGCTCGAGATGGCGTTGGCGCGCGTCGCCTGGGCGGCGACCATGCGCGGCCGGCGGGGGATCCAGCCCGCCTGCTCCATCTCCGCGAAGCCGCGCGCGGCGGCGATGAAGGTCTCGCCCACCGCCACCGGCGCCACCACGACCTCGGGCGGCTTCCAGTCGAGCTGCTCCGCGATCTCGTAGGCGATGGTCTTCTTGCCTTCGTGCTTGTAGGGATTGCGCGAGGCCCCGCAGTCGAAGAAGAGCCGCTGCTCCACGAGGTCATCCCAGAGGCCGATGAGGTCGTCGTAGACGCCCGCGTAGAGCACGAGATCGGTGGCGGCGGCCGCCATGTGCAGGAGCTTGGGCGCGGACGTCTTCTCGTAGGCGAAGATCAGCGACCGCAGGCCCGCCCGCGCGGAATAGGCAGCCACCGAGGAGCCGGCATTGCCGCTCGACACCACCGAGGTCGCGCGGAAGTTGAACTGGAGCGCGGCGGCGACCGCGGTGGCGGAGGAGCGGTCCTTCACGGTGCCGGTGGGGCCGGAGCCCTCGTACTTGACCAGGAGCCGCCGCACCCCGAGCTCGCGCGCCAGGCGCGGGCATTCCAGCAACGGGCTGCCGCCCTCGCCCAGGGTGACGCGATGGGACGGGTCGGCGATGGGGAGCACGGCGGCGTAGCGCCACAGTCCGGTGCCGGCGAGAAGGACCCGGCCGTCGTGGACCAGCCGGGCAGTGTCGTAGATCAGCTCGAGCAGCCCCGCGCAGGCGCGGCACTCCAGCGTGTAGCCCAGCGGATGCGTGGCGCCGCAGTCGATGCAGCGGAGCCCGGTGGCGAGGCTAGTGGACTCCAAACCGCCGGTCCAGCTCGTGGACGATCTCCTCGATCCGGTGCCGCAGCGTGTGCTCGCCCAGGGCGCGCTTGAGCGCGTTCTGGCCGATCTCGCGCGCCTCGTCGGGATGGGCGAGGTAGTAGTCGAGATGGCGGCGCAGCTCGTGGAGATCGCGGTAGGTGATCACCTCGTGGCCGGGGACGAAGAGCGAGGGAAGCTCGTCCTTGTGATCCGCCACCTGGCAGGCGCCGGAGGCGGCCAGCTCGAAGGCGCGCGTGTTCACCCCCACGATGTCGTTCATCGGGTGATGGTGGTTGAGCGACAGCGTGGCCCCCGAGTAGATCGCCAGCTTGGCCTCGCCCCATACCGGTCCGCCCGCGACGAGGTTGCGCACCTCGGACGACTCCGCGCGGTCCCACCCGCGGCCCCAGAGGCGCATGGGATAGAAGGCCAGCTCGCGCACCAAGCGCTCGCGATACGGATAGTGGCTGCCCACGAAGGCCACCGTGCCCCGGAGCTGGCGCGCCTGCTCCGGCGTGGGCGTCACCGGATGGTGCATCTCCGGCACGCAGTAGAGCGGCAGGTAGTGGAGGTTCCGCAGCCCCACGCCCTCCAGCGAGCGCAGCGCGTACCGCTCCTTGGTGAGGAAGAGATCGTAGGCCTCGATATGCTCGAAGGGGATCATCCACAGCGGGTTGTCGGGGAAGAGGTTCACGAACAGCGTGTCCACTCGCGCCTTGACCCGGCGGATCACGCCCGGCGTGATGGGCCCGCCCTTGACCACCATCACCACCGCCGGGCGCCAGTCGAGGCAGGCGCGCTCGAGCCGGCGCAGGATCCAGAGCTGATAGGCGGCCTTGGTGCCGCGGTTCTTGTAGAGCGGGTTGTCGCGGCGGTAGGCGAAGGTCCGGACCTCGTGGCCCAGCGCGCGGAGCTCGTCGCGGAGGTCCATCCCCATGTGCTCGGCCCGCTCGAAGGGCAGGACGATGAGCCAGCGCATCGTCCTCAACCTATCACAAACGCCATTGACAGGCCCGGCGGGCCGGCCGGACAATTGCCGCATCTGCGCATGCGATCCACCGCCCTCCGCCGTCACGTGCCCTCGCTGATCCTCTTCGCGTCGCTGCTCGCGGCGTGGCAGCTCGCGGTGTCCGTGCTCAAGATCCGCGAGTACCTCCTGCCGGGCCCGTGGGCGGTGCTGCGGGCCACGGTGGACTTCCGCATCCCGTGGGCGCATCACATCTGGATCACCAGCGTGGAGATCGTGGGCGCCTTCCTCGTCGCGGGCGCGGTGGGCGTGCTGCTGGGCACCGCCATCGCGTGGTCGCCCGCCGCCGCCCGCGCGCTGGTGCCCTTCCTGGTCTTCGTCAACACCTTGCCGAAGGTGGCGGTGGCGCCGCTCTTTCTCCTGTGGCTCGGCTACGGCATCTTCCCGAACATGCTCATCGGAGCCCTCATCGGCTTCTTCCCGGTGGTCATCAATACCGCGGTGGGGCTCACCCAGGTGGAGTCGGACATGCTCGACCTCGGGCGCGTCTTCGGCGCGCCCAAGTGGAAGGTGTTCGCCACTATCCGTATCCCGAACGCCTTTCCCTACATCCTCGGCGCGCTCAAGATCACCGCCACCGCCGCGGTGGTGGGCGCCATCGTGGGCGAGTTCGTTGCCTCGCAGGCCGGGCTGGGCAGCGTGATCGTCGTCAGCCAGACCAACCTCAACACGCCGGTGGCCTTCGCCGCCCTCGTCTGGATCTCCGTCATCGGCCTCGTGCTCTACGGCGCCGTCGACCTTGCCGCGCGCCGGCTCGCCCCCTGGGCGGAGACCGGCGCCGCCTCGTGACCAAGGAGAAGCTCATGCTCCGTCTCGTCCTCGCCGCCGTCCTCGCCCTCAGCTTCGTCCCCGCCGCCTTTGCCCAGGCGCCGCAGAAGGTGGTGTTCGCGCTGAACTGGTTCGCCGTCGGCGACCACGCCGCCTACTGGGTGGCGCTGGAGAAGGGCTACTACAGGGACAAGGGCCTCGAGGTCGAGCTCCAGAACTCCAAGGGCTCGGGCGACTCCATCGCCAAGGTGGACACCGGCCGCGCCGACGTGGGCCTGGCCGATGCCAGCGTGGTGATCCCGCTGGTGGCCAAGGGCGCCAAGATCAAGGTGGTGGGGGCGGTGTTCGACCTCACGCCGCTGAACATCTGGACGCGCAAGGACACCGGCATCGTCAAGCCCAAGGACCTCGAGGGCAAGACCCTGGCCGCGCCGCCGGGCGACTCGCAGCGCCAGCTCTTCCCCGCCTTCGCGCGCATCAACGGCATCGACGAGAAGAAGGTGACCTGGGTGAACATCGAGCCCGCGGCCAAGTTCGTGGCGCTGTCCGAGAAGCGCGCGGATGCCGTGCCCGACTACACCACCGGGCAGCCCTTCTGGGAGAAGGCGGTGGGCAAGGAGAACCTCGTCCGCATGCCGTGGTTCCAGTACGGCTTCGACACGTACTCCATGTCCATCATGGCGAGCGAGAAGACGATGAACGAGCGGCCCAAGGTGCTGAAGGACTTCCTGGAGGCGTCCTACCGGGGCTGGCGGGACGTGATGGAGAATCCCAAGGCCGCGCTGGAGATCTTCCGGAAGCGCGTGCCCGAGATCGACCTCGCCCTCATCGAGCCGAACATGATGCTGGGGCTCGAGCTCATGAAGACCGACCGCTATGCGCAGAACGGGATCGGCTGGATGGACCGCGCCAAGATGTGCCGCACGGTGGAGCTGATCAACACGTACATGGATGTCCCGAAAAAGGTGAGCTGCGACGAGGTGTTCACCAACTCCTTCCTGACCCGGATCGAGCCGCCCAAGAGCATGCGCTAGCCGGGAATGCGCCCCGCGGGCGCGCGGCCCCGGCCATGCTGATCGAGCTCGACGGCGTCGGCATGACCTATCCCTCGCCGAGCGGCCCCGTCGAGGCGTTGAGCGGCATCTCGTTCGGCGTGGGCCGCGGGGAGCTGGTCGCCCTCGTCGGCCCCTCGGGCTGCGGGAAATCCACCCTTCTTCGGGTGGTGGCGGGACTCCGGCCCCCCACCGCGGGGCGCGCCCGCGTGGAAGGTCGCCCCGTGGTCGCGCCCATCCCCGCGGTGGGCATGGTTTTCCAGGCGCCGGTGCTGCTCCGCTGGCGCCGGCTGCTGGACAATGTCCTCCTGCCCGTGGATCTCGCCGGCCGCCGGCGCGCCGACTATCGCGAGCGGGCCCGGGAGCTCCTGCGGACGACCGGCCTCGCCGGCTTCGCCGAGAAGTACCCCGCCGAGCTCTCGGGCGGCATGCAGCAGCGGGCCTCGCTGTGTCGCGCGCTGATACTGGATCCGCCGATTCTCCTCATGGACGAGCCCTTCGGCGCGCTGGACGCCATGACGCGCGACGAGATGAACCTCGAGCTGCTGCGCGTCTGGGGCGAGACCACCGGCCCCGCCGAGCAGCGCAAGACCATCCTCTTCGTCACCCACTCCATTCCCGAGGCGGTGTTCCTGGCCGATCGCGTGGTGGTGATGACCCCGCGCCCCGGCCGCGTGGCGCGGGTGGTGGAGGTGGCGCTCCCGCGTCCGCGCACCATGGCCCAGCGCGCGGATCCGGCGTTCGGCCGACTCGCGCTGGAAATCTACGAGACGCTGACGTTTGGCGAGCCGCAGCCGGAGGCGAGGCGAGCGGATACGTTTGGCGAGCCGCAGCCGGAGGCGAGGCGAGCGGATACATGATTCGAAATCCTACGATCCTCCCATGACGCCTCCTCGCGACCTCGCCTTCACGCCCGCCGCGCAGCTCGCCCGCCTCTACCGCGCCCGCAAGGTCTCGCCGCTGGAGGTCATGCAGGCGGTGCTGGCCCGCATCGACGCCGTGAATCCCCAGGTGAACGCGTTCGTCACGCTGGCACGGGACGCCGCGCTGCGGGAGGCGCGGCAAGCCACCGCCGGGCTCCGCCGCGGCAAGACGCTGCCGCCGCTCTTCGGCGTGCCGGTCGGGATCAAGGACGTGACCCAGACCAGGGGCCTCCTCACCACGTACGGCTCCACCTTGTTCAAGGACCATGTGCCGGAGGCGGACGCATTGGTGGTGGAACGGCTGCGGAAGGCGGGAGCCATCGTGCTCGGCAAGACCAATACGCCGGAGTTCGCCTTCGGGCCGAACACGGTGAACGCGGTCTTCGGCGCCACGCGCAATCCGTGGAACCTCGCCCGCACCGCCGGCGGGTCGAGCGGCGGCTCCGCGGCGGCGCTGGCCACCGGCATGTGCCCGATCGCGGAGGGGACGGATCTGGGCGGGTCGCTCCGCGGGCCGGCGTCTCACTGCGGCGTGGTCGGCTTTCGCACCACGCCCGGGCTCATCCCGCGCTTTCCGTCGGTGCTCGCCTGGGACACCTACTCGGTGGAGGGCCCGATGGCGCGGACGGTGGCCGACGCCGCGCTGATGCTGTCGGTGATGGCGGGTCCCGACGAGCGCTCGCCGATCTCGTATGCGGTGGACACGGGAGAGTTCGTGCGTGCGCTGAAAGGCGCGTCGGTGAAGGGGTGGCGCATCGCGTGGACACCGGATCTGGGCGGGCTGGTGGCGGTGGACCGGGAGGTGCGCGAGGTATTCGGGGCCGCGGTGGAGGTCTTCGGCAAGGCGGGGGCGCGCATGGAGCCGGCCTGCCCCGACATGGCCGAGGTGCCGGAGATCGTCCGGCTGACGCGCGGCTTGCTGATGGTGGCGCGCCACGCGGAGAAGCTGCCGCGGCACCGCGAGGCGCTGCAGGCGGGCCTGGTCGAGAACACCGAGCTGGGGCTGGCGCTCACCTCGGCCGAGGTCGCGCGGGGCGAGCTGCTCCGCACCGCGCTGTGGAATCGCGTGCGGGAGTTCCTGGCCGGGCGCGATCTCTGGATCACGCCGACGTCATCCACGCCGCCGTTCCCCCTCGAGCAAAGTCATGCGATGACGGTGGACGGCAAGCCGGTAGGGAAGATGCTCCAGCGGTCCTTCCTGACCTACGCCTTCTCCGTGCTGGGCCTGCCGGCGATATCGATCCCGGCCGGCTTCACGCGGGACGGCCTGCCGGTGGGGCTCCAGATCGTGGGGAAGCGCGGGGGCGAGGCGGCGGTGCTGCGGGCGGCGGCGGTCTTCGAGGAGGCCCATCCGTGGGCGCACCGCTTCCCGCCCCTCGTGTCGCGCTGAAGGCTCAGCGCGCGCCCGCTTCCTATCGCTTCGCGGGGAAGCGCGCGGCGAAGAGGGGATCGACCAGCGCGGCGGTGGCGACGAGCGCGGCATTGGCGCCCGCGTCGAGGGCGGCGCGGGCGCGAGCCGCGGTGGTGAGGCCGCCCACGGCGAAGATCGCGCGATCCCAGGCGCCGGCCTTGCGCCAGGCGAGCAGCTCCTCCACCTGGATCCGGCAGGTGTCGTAGACGCCGGCGCCGACCACGCCCGCCAGGTCCCGGCCCGTCCCGGGAAAGGCGGGATTGCCCTCGGGCTTGATCACCTTCCGCTGCAGGCCGTTGACGAGGACGAAGCCGTCGAGCCAGGGGGCCAGGCGCGTGGCCAGCTCGTGAAGCGCGCGCGGGCCGGCCAGCGCGCCCAGCTTTGCCACCAGCGGCACCCCGCCCGTCACGCGGCGCACGCGCTCGACGATGAGACCCGCCAGCTCCTTGTCCTCGTAGACCATGTGGGCCTGCTCGGCCGAGGTGTTGGGACACGACAGATGCACCTCCACCACATCCGCGCCCGCCTCCGCCGCCCAGCGCGCGCAGGTGGCATAGTCCTGCGCGAGCTGCTCGGCGTCGCCGCCCGGCGCGGGCGTTCCCACCACGCTCACGAGCAGGAGCTGATCCGCGGCGAGCTTGGCGCGCGCGCGCTTGACGTCGGCGCGCCACGCGTCCGGCGCGGCCGAGGGCAGGCCGAACGAGGTGGCCCAGGTGACCGCGGCGGGATCGAGCTTGCGCGGCGCCTTGGGCTCCGCCACCGCGGGATCGCCGAGCCGGCAGAAGAGGAGGTTGGGCGCCGGATAGGCCAGCCGGGCCGCGCTGCGCACCGTCTTGTAGGTGAAGATGCCGTAGCCGAGCCTCGCATAGGCCTCGATCCACTTCGAGTTCGGGAGCGGCCCCGCGGCGATGCCGATGGGGCTCGCCACGCGCCGCCCGAAGAGCAGCGCCGGCGGATGGGCGATGCGCTTGCGCGGCCGCGCCGGCAGCTTGGGCGGATGCGCCGCGTTCCACGCGAACGAGCGGTTCGCCCGGTAGGCGATCACGCGCGGCTCTCCACGTCGGCCGGGCTCCACCGCTCGAGCGGCGTCATCGAGTCCAGATCCGGGTCGAAGCCGACGCCGTAGCCGGGGGCGGCGAGGGAGCCCACGCGGAGCCGCCCGCCCTCGATCCGGAGCCGTGCCTCGCGCGCGTCGCCCTCGTAGAGATCGGGGTGGTGCCGGGTGGCGAGACCGCGCTCGGCGGAGGAGCAGTGGGCGAGGCCCCGCACGTAGTGGTGCCCGTTCCGCTCCACATGGCCGATCCCGAGGGCGCGCACGGTGGCGAGATCCTGCTGCAGCGGCACCACCGGGACATTGGTGAGGTCTTCCGCGCTCATGAAGAGCCGCGCGGCGGGCGCGCGGCCGCGGTTCTCCCGCTCCACCAGCGAGCGGTTGAGGATGGACTTCACGACGCCCTTGCAGTTCTTGGTGGAGACGCCCCGGTAGCCGAGTGTGACCGCGGCGCGGAAGGAGTCCAGCTCGGCGTCGCTCTCGTCGATGAGCATGGGGATGCGCCGGCCCAGCTCTCCCAGCCCCTCGGTGGCGAGGGGATCGAGGGCAATCGCGCGATCGAGCGGCTGCTCGATGAAGGCGATGGCGGCGACGAGGCGCGCGAGCGCGGGCGTCCGCTCCATCGCGTCCACCAGGCGCGCGAAGTCGCCCATGGACTTGTACTGCTCGTTGCCGTCGAGGGTCGCCACATAGGGCCCCGGGACGAGGCGGTCGAGCGTGGCCGCGATGGCGGCCAGGCGGTCGAGGTCCGCGTCGAGCGAGCCCCCCACTTTCAGCTTGAAGTGGGTGAGGCCATACGCGGTGACGCATTCCTCGAGCGTCTGGGGCAGGCCGTCGTGCAGCCAGCCGTCCGCGGGCACGTCGGCGGCGACGATGGGATCGAGGAGGCCCACGGTGTGGCGCACGGCGACGTGCTCCGGCGGCGGCGCCATCGCCCACGCCTGCACGTGCTCGAGCGTCAGCCCGGGGTGCGCCGCCTCCGGCCGGAGGCCCAGCGTGTTCGCCCGCAGCATGCCCACCACGTCGAGGCCGGCCAGGCGCCCGGCGGCGTCTGCGAGCGCTCGCTCGAAGAACGAGGAGCCGAAGGACGCGGTCAGCCCATTGAGCCCCAGGCTCCGGCTCTGCCGGCGGGAGGCGCCGTACGCCTCTTCCCAGATGTCGAAGAGCGCGCGGGGCGCCCGCCCGGCGTCGAGGTAGGCGGTCTCGGCGGCCCGGATGGACGCCAGCTCGTCCTCGACATTGTCGCGGAAGCTCTTCCGCGGGTCCTTGTCGAACCACTTGGGGGGCAGGTTGTCGGCGGCGAAGCCGCGGCCCCGCCGGCCGTCCGCGGTCTCCACCTCGACGGCGAGATGCAGGAGCGGGAAATGGGTGAGGGTGACGATGCCGTAGCGGAAGGGCAGGCGCGTGCGCAGGCTCCGCACGTGGAAGGACGCGGCCTTGAGCGCCACCGGCAAGCCGCTCATGCGCTCCGGAGGGCGAGCCAGGCCGCCGGGCCCAGCACGGCGAGGCCCGGGATCCAGAGGGCGAGCTGGCGCGCGATGGCCAGCCGCGAGCGGAGCTGGCCCATCACCAGGCCCACGAGGTGCTCGCGGATGAGCGTGGACGCCTCGGCGAGGGTCAGCCGGCCGTCGGCGCCCGCGCGCGCCCGCGCCTCGCGCAGCAGCGCCGCCGCGCCTCGCCGGAGCGCCCAGCCGAGCAGCATCCGCGGCAGGCCCTGGCGCGACGGATCCGCCGCCAGCGCGATGAGCCGATCCACCGCCGCCTCGATCTGGACAATGGTGATCGATCGCGTATTGGGGAACATGCGGCCGAGCAGCCCCGTCATCTGTGGCTCGAGGCGTGTCTGGAGCACGCGCTCGACGCGCTCGACCACGCCCCGCGCGCTGCCCGCCAGGGCATGGACGAGCCCGCACGCGGCGCCGAGGAAGAAGTACGCCGCCAGCATGAGGAAGCGCGCGGCGATGTCGGGCAGCCCGTAGCCGGTGGCGAGCGCGAAGCCGGCCTCCTGGAGCATCCAGCACGCCAGGGCCAGCGCTGCCCCCCAGAGCCCGGCGCGGGTCAGCGCCTCCACCAGCGCGCGGCGCGGAGAGAAGCCGCCGTCGCGCGGCTCGAGCGCGACGGTCGGGGTGACCAGGGCGCGTTCGGGGGAGCGCTCGCTCACTTGAAAGCCGGCATGACCTCCTTCGCCAGGAGCTCCAGCTCGCGCATGATGTGCGTGTGGGGCATCCCGGGGAAGAAGAGCCGACAGATCAGGTGGTCCATGCCGTACTGCTCCACGAACGGCTTGAGATCGCGGATGACCTGGTCGGGACTGCCGATCAGGAAGCGATCCTTCTTGACCTTGTCGAGGTCCACCGCGATGGAGGCGTCGATGAACGGGTGGCGCCAGCCGCCCGCGTATTCCTTCCGGTACGACACCATGATGTGCTGCTCGGCCAGCTCCCGCGCCTGCTTCTCGGTATCGGCGATGATGACGTCGCGCGTGAGCGGCCACTCCGCGACGGGGGCGGTGATGCCCGCCGCCTTGCGATTGGCCAGGAATTGCGCCTTGCCCTTGAGGAGGCGTGGCAGCTCGCCGGTGGGGCCGGGAATCCAGTTGTCGGCCATTGTGGCGGCGCGGCGGAGCGTGATGTCGCCCCAGCCGCCGATCCACACCGGCGGCCCACCCGGGGTCAAAGGCTTGGGCTCGAGGCTGCCCTCGAGCTGATAGTAGGCGCCCTTGTGCGTGATCCGGTCCTTGGTCCACAGGCCCTTCACGATCGCCATCTGCTCCTCG
>Ga0070695_100002483_pt1 | contig 10613 bp, 7 predicted proteins | sample KBSK1252metaG_FD_65471 | JGI IMG/M metagenome (GOLD analysis project Ga0070695, IMG submission 65471) | Corn, switchgrass and miscanthus rhizosphere microbial communities from Kellogg Biological Station, Michigan, USA - KBS K1-25-2 metaG | ecosystem: Host-associated > Plants > Roots >...
CCCGAGCACATCGCGGCGATCGCCAAGGCGGTCGAGGGAAAAGTTCCGCGCCGCATCCCCGACATTGCGAAGCGGCTGCGGCTTTCGGGGTTGGAGCCGTTCGAGCTTTCGCCGGAAATTCCCTTCGTCAATATCGGCGAGCGCACCAACGTCACCGGCTCCGCGCGTTTCCGCAAGCTCGTCAAGGACGGCGACTATGCCGCCGCCCTCGATGTCGCGCGTGACCAGGTGGCAAACGGCGCGCAGGCGATTGACGTCAACATGGATGAGGGCCTGCTCGATTCGCAAGCCGCGATGGTGACGTTCCTCAACCTCGTCGCGTCGGAGCCCGACATTGCGCGCGTGCCGCTCATGGTCGACTCCTCGAAATGGTCGGTGATCGAGGCCGGACTCAAATGCGTGCAGGGCAAGGGCATCGTCAACTCGATCTCGATGAAGGAAGGCGAGGAGGCCTTCAGGGTGCACGCGCGCCTGGTGCGGCGCTACGGCGCCGCCGTGGTGGTGATGGCCTTTGATGAGCAGGGCCAAGCCGACACCTTCGAGCGCAAGACGAAGATCTGCGCGCGCGCCTACAAGATTCTCACCGAGGAAGTCGGGTTTCCGCCCGAGGACATCATCTTCGACCCCAATATCTTCGCGGTCGCGACCGGCATCGAGGAACACGCGAATTACGGCGTCACCTACATCGAGGCGGCGCGCTGGATCCGAAAAAATTTGCCGTACGCGCATATTTCCGGCGGCGTGTCGAACCTTTCCTTTGCCTTCCGCGGCAACGAGGCGGTGCGCGAGGCGATGCACGCGGTCTTTCTCTATCACGCGATTTCCGCCGGCATGGACATGGGCATCGTCAATGCCGGTCAGCTCGCGGTCTATGACGAACTCAATCCCGAATTGCGCGAGGCGTGCGAGGACGTGGTGCTCAACCGCCGCGCCGACGCGACCGAGCGGCTACTCTCGCTCGCCGAGCGCTACAAGGGCGGCGGCGTCGAGAAGCGCGAGGCCGATCTCGCCTGGCGCGAATGGCCGGTGGAGAAGCGGCTCGAGCACGCACTTGTCGCCGGCATCACCGACTTCATCGAGGCCGACACCGAGGAGGCGCGCAAGAACGCGCCGCGGCCCCTGGCGGTGATCGAGGGACCGTTGATGAGCGGCATGAACGTCGTGGGAGATCTGTTCGGCTCGGGCAAGATGTTCCTGCCGCAGGTGGTGAAATCCGCGCGCGTGATGAAGCAGGCGGTCGCTTACCTCATGCCCTTCATGGAGGAGGAAAAGGAGAGGCTGGGGCTCGCCGAGATGCCGGCGGCGGGAAAAATCCTGCTCGCGACGGTCAAGGGCGACGTGCACGACATCGGCAAGAACATCGTCGGCGTCGTGCTCCAGTGCAACAATTACAAGGTGCTCGATCTCGGCGTGATGGTGCCGGTGCAAAAAATCCTGGAGACCGCGCGCAAGGAGAAGGTCGACATCGTCGGCCTCTCCGGCCTGATCACGCCCTCGCTCGACGAGATGTGCAACGTCGCGGCCGAAATGGAGCGCGAGGGTTTCGACCTGCCGTTGCTCATCGGCGGCGCCACCACGAGCCGGGTGCATACGGCGGTGAAGATCGCGCCCAATTATCTGCGCGGGCAGGCGGTGTACGTCACCGACGCGAGCCGCGCGGTCGGCGTCGTCTCGACGTTGCTCAACCCCGAAACGCGCGCGGGATACGTCACGAAGACGCGCGGCGAGTACGCCAAGGTCGCCGAAGCGCACGCGCGCGCGGACGACGCCAAGGCGCGGCAGCCGCTCGCGCTCGTGCGCGAGAACCGCCTGAAGCTCGATTTTTCGAGCTACCGGCCGACGAAGCCGACCTTCTTCGGCGCCCGGACGTTTCGCAACTACGATCTGTCCGATCTCGTCCCGATCATCGATTGGTCGCCGTTCTTCACGGCATGGGAGCTGAAAGGCCGCTATCCGCACATTCTGGAAGACCCCAAATATGGAACGGCCGCGCGCGCGCTGCACAAGGACGCCACCGCGATGCTCGAGCGGATCGTCAACGAGCGCTGGCTGGAAGCGCGCGCGATCATCGGATTCTGGCCCGCCAATGCGGACGGCGACGACATCGTGCTGTTCAAGGACGACGAGCGGCGCGAACGCCTCGCCGTTTTTCACACGCTGCGCCAGCAGATGCCGCGGCGCGACGCGCGCGTGAATCTTGCGCTCGCCGATTTCGTGGCGCCGCTCGCGAGCAAGATTCCCGATTATCTCGGCGGCTTCGTCGTCACCGCCGGCATCGGTGAGGAGCAGAAATCCGCGGCGCTGAAAGGCGCCAACAACGATTACGACGCGATCCTCCTGAAGGCGCTCTCCGATCGGCTGGCGGAGGCTTTCGCCGAGCGGATGCATCAGCGCGTGCGCAAGGAATTCTGGGCCTATTCGCCGGACGAGAATCTATCGAACGACCAACTGATCGAGGAGAATTATCGCGGCATCCGGCCTGCGGCCGGCTATCCGGCGCAACCGGATCACACCGAGAAGGCGACGCTCTTCCGCCTGCTCGGCGCGGAGCGGGAAATCGGCGTCACGCTGACCGAGAGCTTCGCCATGTGGCCGGGCGCTTCGGTGTCCGGACTTTATTTTTCCCATCCCGAAAGCGCCTATTTCGGCGTCGGCCGCATCGACCGCGATCAGGTCGAGGACTACGCCAAGCGCAAGGGTTGGAGCGTCGCCGAGTGCGAGAAGTGGCTGGCGCCGCTGTTGTCCTACGATCCCGCGCGGCTGCCGCGCGAGGCTGCGTAGGCTCTTTCGAATTATTCTATTTTAAAGCTCGGCAAGCTTAGAATCCATTTAAACTATTGATTTTACTTGACATTTTTTATCGCAAGCTTTGTTCTACCGCAAAGCGCGAGACGATCTGCCCGCGCTTAATGCGATTGAGAGCGAGAAGCGAATGACCGACGTAAGAAGCGGATGGATGATTGCGGCGGCGCTACTGGCGGGATTTTTTTGTGCGGCAGGCGCCACTTCCGCAAGCGCGCAAGCTTCCAAAAAAACGCCGCCGACCGACTCGAATTTCGTCGCCAATGCGTTCGTTGAAATCGAAACCGAGAATCTCTTCGGCTTCACCGAAGGCACCGACATCGGCCAGCCGGGCGAAAAAGAGATCGGCTGGGAGAGTGTCGGCAATTTCAACAAGCGCACGGGCAACTACAAGACTTGGGAGCACAAGCTAGAACTCGGGTACACGATTGAAAATATCCATCTTGAATTGGGAATTCTCGGTGTCTCGGCCGCGATCACCAATGTGCCGGATCTCGACAATCGGCACATCAATGCCTTCGCCGGCCTTTCGGGCGAGCTCAAATGGCTCATTGTCAATCGCGGCCCGGGGGCGCCCGTGGGCTTGGCGTTGGCGATTGAGCCCGAATGGGCGCGAATCGATGATGGTGACGGCTCGCGCGTGCGAAAATACGCGGTCGAGACGACGTTGATGGCGGATACCGAGCTCGTGCCGGATCGTTTGTATCTCGGCGCCAATATCGTCTATGAGCCCGAAGTCATCAGTAAGCGTGGTGAGCCGATCGAGCACGAGTCCTTGCTCACCTTCCGAACGGCGCTCAGCTATCGCGTCTTGCCGTGGCTGGCAATCGGTCCGGAGTTTCAACACATGCGCGCTTACGACATGGGTATCGGACTCAATCATTTTGTGGGGTATGCCAATTTTATCGGACCATCCCTCTATATAGCGTTGGGCCCGAAGGCCACCCTCACTTTCGCTTGGGGACATCAAGTGCGGGGCAAATCGATCGAGGAGCCCGACCAAAGGCTCAATCTCGTCGATTTCAGCCGCGATATCGGTCGCATCAAAGCGAATTTCGAGTTCTAGGCGGATGGAAATGCGCCGGGAGGTGACAATGAACAATGCGCTTCGAAAAACCGCCGTCGGATTGTTTTTCGCCGGCATGATCGGCTTCGTTACGATACCCGCCGCGGCGCAGCAGGTTTCGCTCAGCACCACGATCAAGAACAAGACGTTTCAGCCCTCCGTGTTGAAAGCCCCGGCGAACAGGCCGATTGTGATAACGATACATAATGCGGACGGTGCCGCGGCCGAGTTCGAGAGCAGAACGCTACGCGTCGAGAAAGTGGTGCCGGCGGGCGGCACCATCGTGGTTAACGTCAAACCGCTTGTGCCCGGAAGCTATCGTTTCTTCGACGACTTCAATCAATCGACTCAGGGCACGCTGATCGTTGAATAGGGTTGATCCATGGTTGCCGCACTCATCATCGTCTTTCGCGAGGTTATCGAGGCCGGGCTCGTCGTCGGCATCGTGATGGCGGCGACCAGGGCGGTCGCGCATCGCGGGCGGTGGATCGCGGGCGGCGTCATCGCCGGCTTTATCGGCGCGTGCCTCGTCGCCTTGTTCGTAGGAGCGATCACGGCGGCCTTTGCCGGCATGGGGCAGGAGCTGTTCAACGCCACCGTGCTCGGGATCGCCGTGGTGATGCTCACCTGGCACAATGTCTGGATGGCCCGGCATGGCCGGGAAATCGCCACCGAAATGCTGACGCTGGGGAAAGCCGTCGTTGCGGGCTCGCGCACCTTGTTTGCGCTCGCGGTGGTGGTCGGGATCGCCATCCTGCGCGAGGGCGCCGAGGTCGTGCTTTTCCTCTACGGCATCGTGGCTTCGGAAGGCGGGTGGAACCTCAGCATCCTGTTCGGTGGGCTTGGGGGTCTCGCGCTCGGCGCGCTGGTCAGCGTGCTGACCTATCTCGGGCTGTTGCGCATTCCCGGGCGGTATCTGTTCGCGGTGACCAGCCTGATGATCGCCTTCCTTGCCGCCGGCATGGCGGCGCAGGCGGTCGGATTCCTCGAACAAGCGGATATGGTCACCGCGCTCGGCACGGTGTTGTGGGATAGCTCGGGCATACTTTCAGACTCGAGCCTGCTCGGCAAAGTGCTGCACACGCTGATCGGCTATAACGACCGGCCGACCGGAATGCAGATGGTGATTTATCTCGCGATACTCGCTGTCACCTATATCCTGATGAAGTTCGCGGCCCCGGTGCCGATCCCTGCGCATCTCCGGCGCTAGCCAAAAGAAAAGGCCGCCTGATCAGGGGCGGCCTTCGCTTTGGCGGAATTTTTTTCGGATTTAGAGGATGCTGCTCCAGGCCACCGGATTGAGCCGATAGCCCGCGCCTTCCTTGGTGATGTAGCCGGCGGCCGGGAACGGCCAGTGATAAGCGGCGACCAGCATCCTGTCGGCGGTGGCGCGATCGAGGAGGCGCTTGCGCGTATCCACGGCCATGTTGCCGTCCATGTCGAACGTCGGCTGCCATTCCGGATAGCGCACGAACAGCGCCGGATAATTGCTGGCATCGACAATCGTCATCATGGATTGATTGCCCGACGCGATCGCGAAGGCGACGTGGCCCGGCGTGTGGCCATAGGCCGCGATCGAAGTGATGCCCGGCGCTACCTCCTTGCCGGGCTCGAACCGCTTCACGTCCTTGGCGATCGAGCCGAACACGCGGCGCACGTTATTGAAATTGCCTTTCAGCGCATCAGGCGCCGTGCTCATCTTGCTGTCGTCCATCCAGAACGCCCATTCGGGCGCCGGCACCTGAATTTCGGCATTGGGGAAGGTGAGGCTGTCATCCTTCAGCCGCAGGCCGTTGATGTGGTCGGGATGGAAATGCGAGATCACGACGCTATCGACCGCCTTGGGGTCGATGCCGGCGGCGGCGAGATTGTCCATGTAGCTGCCCGCGGTGGGGAAGACGCGTGCGCCGGTGCCGGTGTCGATGAGAATGAGCTTGGAGCCCGTATTCACCGCAAGCGCGGTGAACGGAATGCGCACGACATTGGTCGGCTGGAAGGCGTCGGCGAGCGCCTTCTCGACGTCGGAGAGCGCGGCGTTCTTGATGAAGCCGTCGTTCAAGTCGAGATTCCACACGCCGTCATTGAGGGCGGTGATTTCGTAATCGCCGACCTTGTAGCGGTAGAAGCCGGGAACTTGCTTGCCGGCCGCCGGGGCGGCGGCGCGCGCGGGTGTGTTCAGGACGGCCGGCGCGAGGGCGATCGCGGCGCTTGTGGCGGCGGCACCCGAGAGCACGGTGCGACGCGTGAGGTCGATCATGGCGTTATCCCTTGGAAAGAAAATCGGTCTTGAGTCGGGCGATTTATCCTCAAGAACAAGCTCTCGGTTCTAAGGTTCCAAAATATCGTCGTGATGCGGCGAGCGGGCGGTATTGTTCACATTGCGGCGAGCGCTTGCGGCGGCGAAAGGCCGCCGCATTTTATTGCGCGGCAATATGCGGCAGTGGACGGGCGCAAAGGGTTCGGCGATCATCCTCGTCTCACAGCCAATCGCTTCCGCGATTCGGCATTTTCGAATCGGCGGAACAAATGGCGATGGCCGTCCGGAAACAAAAGAACCAAGCCACGCGCGCGCTGCGGCTTCCCAACGGCGTTTTGCTCGCGCTCTTCACGCTGGCGATTTTTTTGAGCGCCGCGCTCATCTTCGCGGTGCAACCGATGTTCACCAAGCTCGTGCTGCCGCGGCTCGGCGGCTCGCCCTCGGTGTGGTCGGTGGCGATGGTTTTCTTCCAGGCGGCGCTGCTCGCGGGCTATGCCTACGCGCATTTGATCACGCGGTATCTGCCCGGGCGGGTATCGATCGCCGTCCATCTCGCGGTGCTGTCGCTCGCGCTGTTCTCGCTTCCGCTTGCGATCGCGGCGGGCTGGGGACGCCCGCCGACCTCGGGCGAGGCGTTTTATCTCATCGGCCTCTTTACGATCTCAATCGGGCTGCCGTTTTTCGCGTTGGCGGCGAACGCGCCGCTGTTGCAGGCGTGGTTCGCGCACAGCGGCCATCCCGCGGCGCGCGATCCATATTTTCTGTACGCGGCGAGCAATGTCGGAAGCTTTCTCGCGCTCCTGAGCTACCCCTTTGTGATCGAGCCGTTGACGCGGCTCGGCGAGCAGACGCAGTTTTGGACTTTCGGTTTTTACGCATTGATCCTGTTGGTGGCGCTTTGCGGCGCGGTGCTTTGGCCGGCGGCGGGTCGAAAGCCGCTTTCACCCGCCGGCGCGGGCGCGGCGGGAGCGCCGGGGTGGAAAGATGCGCTGATCTGGACCGCGCTCGCGGCGGTTCCGTCCGCCTTCCTGATCGCGGTCACGGCGCACATCTCGACCGACGTCGCCGCTTCGCCGCTTCTATGGGTGCTTCCGCTCGCGCTTTATCTCGCCACCTTCGTGATCGTGTTTCAGACGCGCCCGGTCATTTCGCATCGCTTCGCGCTCGCCGCGCAGCCGGTCGCCGTCGCGCTCTTGATCGGCGTCTACATCAACGGCTCGACCGACTCGATCTTCACGACGATTCTCATTAACCTCGCGGCGTTCTTCTTCACCGCGCTCGTGTGCCACGGCGAGCTCGCTCGACGGCGTCCGCCGGCGCGCCATCTCACCGAGTTTTATCTGTGGATGTCGCTGGGGGGCATGATCGGCGGCATTTCCGCCGGCCTGATCGCGCCGCATGTCTTTAATTGGGTCGCCGAATATCCGTTGTTGATCGTGCTTGGCCTGCTGTGCCGGCCGGGGATGGCCGAATTCGGCATGCGACGCGAGCGGCTCATTTGGCTCGTCGTTGTCGCTCTGCTGGCGAACGTAGCAGTCATGGTCGTGCAATCGGATTATCCGTTGCGTCTGCCGCAACTGTTGGCCGTCGCGGCGTGCATTTTGCTGCTGGCGGTCATCTTCCTGCGCGATCCCCTGAAGTTCGCGGCCGTCGCCGCTATCTTGGTGGGCGTCGGAACCATTTACGACTTCCAATCGGATCGCGGCGAGTCGGTGCGGAATTTCTTCGGCGTTCACAAGATTTACGATACCCCCGACGGCTATCGCATCTTGCTGCACGGCACGACCATTCACGGCGTCGAAAAAATTACCGACGAAAATGATCCCGTTCCCGACGAAAAGCCCGTACCGCTCGCCTATTACCACGCGAACTCGGGACTCGCGCAGGCGATCAACGCCGTACGCGAGAAGAAGCCGGGCGCGCTGCGCTTCGCGGTGGTCGGCCTGGGGACCGGCAGCATTGCTTGTCACGCGCGGGAAGGAGATACGTGGAACTTCTACGAAATCGACCAGAGCATCGTCGACGTCGCGACCGATCCCGGCTACTTCACGTATTATTCGAGCTGCACCCCCGATGCGAAGATCGTGCTTGGCGATGCGCGGCTGACGCTCGCCGACGCGAGCGACGGCTTCTACGATCTCATCATCGTCGACGCATTTTCTTCCGACGCCATACCCATTCACCTGCTGACGCAAGAGGCGATGGCGATCTACCTTGCGAAGCTCGCGCCCGGCGGCATCGTGCTCATGCACATTTCGAACCGGCACATGGAGCTTGGTTCCGTCGTCGCCGGCATCGCGCAGGCGAACGGGCTGGTCACGCGCCAGAACTCGAGGGCGAACGAGAACGAGGATTCGGACAAATATTTGTTCAGCTCGACCGTCGCGGCCTGCGCGCGCGCGGACGCCGATTTCGGCTCGCTGGTCCAACACGACAACGGCTGGGACCTCTTGCCGGCGCCGTCCCGGCGCGTCTGGACCGACGATTACTCGAACATCGTCGGGGCCATGCTGCACAACCTCCGGAAATAGTGGTGCCGGCTGCAGGGATCGAACCTGCGACCTCCCGCTTACAAGGCGGGTGCTCTACCAGCTGAGCTAAGCCGGCCGGGCGTTTGGCTTATTCCGTCCGGCAAGGACGGGCCAAGCGAATACGCTAACCATACGCCAAGATCGCTGACGAACGGTAACCCTCCCAAGACCGGCCAGTGGCAAGATCGCGGCCTCGACGGGAGCGTATCGTGGTCGTCCGCAAACTGATCGCCACTGTCTTTGTCGCCGCGGCCGTGACCCTTAGCCCGCAGCACGCCAAGACCGATCATATGCCGCTCGTTTATCCCGACGGCACGGTGGTCTATGGCGATTGGGGCCTTTACCGCCCGGGCGCGATCGTGCCGTTCGCCGAGGGTCCTTATGTGATCGCGGCCCCGCGCTACGGCACCGGCTACTACTTCCCGACCAACCGCTACGACCCCGCGGCCTATCGCTCGCCGCCGGCGAGGCGGCCGATCCCGGCCGAGCCGTGGTTCAGTTCGTGGGGCGCGCAATCCGATTCCGCGCCGGCCACGATCGACGTGCCGTTCGAGGGACCTTCGGTGATCTACGCGCCGAATTTCGGCGGGCATCGGCACGACAAGAAATAAGCCTTCGCGCCTACATCATCGGATATTTGTCGGCGATATCGATCAGCCACATCGCGGTCTTCAGGAGCGCCAGGTGGCGGATGGCCGGGGTCCGCATCCACGTTCGGGTGAGCAGACCCAACGCCTTGCGGTAAAGCGGATTGGCGCGCGGATTGATCGTGCGCACCTGTCGCAGGCGCTCAATCAATTCGTTGCGTTGTTGTTCGATTTCGGCGCGACGCATGGACTGGCCTTATGGATCGGATCGCCGCGAACCTTATCCTTTCGAATGAAATCCGTCGAGATTTGCGAATGCGACCTTTCGCTGCGGAAGGCTGCCGTCGCGGGCGAGAGGATTCACGGCCTTGAAGGTTGGCCCACGGCGGCGGGCTAGAAATGGTCCTCTTTGCCGAAGGAAATTTCGCCACGCCCATGAGAAAAGGGTCGCCTTTTTGCCCCCTCGCCGATGATTGGATTGCGATCAGAATCAGATCGACATCTTGGCGATGCGCGAGTTCGTGACGATGTCGGCGTCCTTGGTATCGCGTGGGAGAAGAGTGCGCCGATAACGAGGGTCATCACCGATATAGTCGGGTGCCAGAGGCCGTAATAATAAATAATAGATGTCGATGTCGCCGTTTGCCGCGACCATGCGGTGGCGCGTAGGGGCAGCGACCTTGTCGGCATTTCGCGACTGCGAATAGGGCGTTTGCGGAATTGAACCTGTCGCGGGGCGCGTAGCGCTGGCCGAAAGTCTTATCGCGTTGGCCGAAAGTCTTATAAGGCTGCCTCTCTTACAAATGTTAAGCAGGACTTCCTACCTCCAGAGCAGGAGGGAAGCGGCGGCAGTCGGGGGGCGCCGTGCTTTGCTGGAGGTCCCCCTCGCGCAGTTGAAGTTTCGCGCGGCGTCAGCCGTCGCGAACACATACGCGGAAATAATAGCGGCCCGGAGACGGGCCGAACAATAAAGTTAGAGATAGGGAGGACAACATGGCGAAAGTTCCACACGACTTCCGGACCGTGATCGTCGCCGCGTCCGTCGGTAACGTCATCGAATGGTACGACTTCTACATCTTCGGGAGCTTGGCCGCGGTCTTATCGGTCAAGTTCTTCGAACAATCTCACCCGGTCGCGGCTCTGCTGAGCACGATTGCATTGTTCACCGCCGGATTCCTGATCCGTCCGCTCGGAGCGTTCCTCTTCGGATGGATGGGCGACCGCGTGGGCCGCAAATACACGTTCCTCGTGACCCTCAGCGGAATGGGGCTGGGCACGGGGGCGATCGGGTTGATCCCGACCTACGCCGATATCGGTCTGACCGCTGCGTTCCTCCTCTTCGGCATGCGGATGCTGCAGGGCCTGTGCCT
>Ga0070695_100002484_pt1 | contig 10612 bp, 10 predicted proteins | sample KBSK1252metaG_FD_65471 | JGI IMG/M metagenome (GOLD analysis project Ga0070695, IMG submission 65471) | Corn, switchgrass and miscanthus rhizosphere microbial communities from Kellogg Biological Station, Michigan, USA - KBS K1-25-2 metaG | ecosystem: Host-associated > Plants > Roots >...
CGCTTCGCCTTCGCCCATCGTCAATGAGATAACGACAAGCTAGGCCGTTTTTGGCGATAGGAGGGATCAATTGTTTTGATCTCATCGATAGCCTCCGCCGATCGGTGTCCGTGGACCGCGTCGCCCTAGACTGACGGTCGACGTGTTCACCGGAGCGAAGTACGCGCGCAGCGGCAACGTCAACATCGCGTATCAGGTCGTCGGCAACGGCCCGATCGACCTGGTCCTGACCTTCGGCTGGGTCTCGCACCTTGCCATCGTCTGGGAGCTGCCGGCGATGGCTCGGTTCCTGGAACGCCTGGCCTCGTTCACGCGCTTGATCCTCTACGACAAGCGCGGGACAGGCATGTCGGACCGGGTCCAGCCGTTGCCCACGCTCGAGCAGCGGATGGACGACGTGCGGGCCGTCATGGACGCCGCCGGCTCGGAGCGGGCGGCCGTGATGGGCATCTCAGAAGGCGGCGTCATGTCGACGCTCTTCGCCGCCACCTATCCCGAGCGCACTGTGGCGCTGATCATCAACGGCAGCTACCCCTCGTGGCTGCGGAGACCGGGCTATCCATGGGGCGTCGAGCCGGGAGCATTCGAGAACCGCCTGGCGACCTTGCACGAGCGATGGGGCAAGGGCTTCGGCATGCATTCCTACGCGCCGAGCCAGCTCGCGAACCCGGAGACCCTCGCCTGGTGGGGCAGGTTCACGCAGATGAGCGCCAGCCCCGGCGACGCCGCGGACCTTCAGCGAATGAACATCCTCATCGACATTGGCGGCATCCTGCCCACCATCCGGGTGCCCACGCTCGTCATCCACTCGACCCGCGACAAGGTGGCGCCCATCGAGGCCGGGCGTTACTTCGCCGAACACATTCCCGGCGCGCGGCTCGTCGAGCTCGACTCGCCGGACCACTGGGTGTATTTCCTCGATGCCGACCTGGTGATCGGCGAGATCCAGGAGTTCTTGACCGGCGTGCGCGTCGCGCCCGCGCCGGACACGATGCTGGCGACCGTCGTTTGCACCAGCGTCGCTCAGGCCGGGGCTCACGCGGTCTGGCTGGGCGACCGGCGGTGGCACGAGCTGCTCGACAGCCACCACGCGGTGGTGCGCAAGGCGCTGAAGAAATACGCGGGGCGCGAGATCGAGGCGAACGAACGCGGCATGACGGCGGTGTTCGACGGCACGGCGCGCGCGATCCGGTTCGCAATCGACGTTCGCGACGAGCTGCTGCATCTCGGGTTGCGCATCCGCGCCGGCGTCCACGCGGGCGAGTGTGAGATCGGCGGCGGCCGGCCGCGGGGCGTGCCGCTGCACGTCGCGTCGGGCGTGATGGAGGCGGCGCAGCCGGGAGAGGTCCTTGTATCCGGAACCGTGAAGGACCTCGTCGTCGGCTCGGGCGTCGAGTTTGCCGACCGTGGGGTGCGCGTCTTCGCCGGCATACCTGGCTCCTGGAGCCTCTACGCTGCGGGGCCGGAGCAGGAGCCTGCCGCCGCAGAGCCGGTGCGCGCCACCGCCCACGTCGAGCTCAGCCGGCGCGAGCGCGAGGTCGCACAGCTTGTCGCGCGCGGCCTGAGCAACCGAGAGATCGCGGACCGCCTCTACCTGTCAGAGCGGACCATCGACAACCACGTCCATCACATCCTCGACAAGCTCGGCTTCGACTCGCGGGTCCAGGTCGCGACCTGGCTCGTCGCCGGGCGGACGCAGGGCGCTCCTCCGAAGAATTGAGCACCTGAACTGAGCACCGGCTGAGCCTTCTCCCCGATGTGAGCGCGATGGAAGCCGCATAGCTTCGACGCATCACTTTCGTATGGAGGTTCGTATGGCCAGATTCATGGTCGAGCGTACGTTTCCGGATGGCCTGGAGATCCCGTTGACCGACGCGGGAGCCCAGGCGTGCATGTCCGTCGTCGGCACCAACGCGGAGCTCGGGGTCACCTGGGTGCACTCGTACGTCACCGAGGACCACAAGAAGACCTTCTGCATCTACGACGCACCGAGCACCGACGCCATCCGTAAGGCCGCCAAGCTCAACCAGCTGCCCGCGGACCGAATCACACCGGTCAGCGTGCTCGACCCGTACTTCTACCGATGAGCCGCGCCGCGATGTGGAAGTGGCTGACGATGCTCGGGGTTGCGGGCATCGCGGTCGGGGCGCTGTTCACGCCTGCTGCGCAGGCGTCGAACGGCGACGATGAAGCGGCAGTCGCGGGCGTGCGCCAGGCGACCGCGGCCTTCCACGACCTGGACAAGGCGGAGCACGCGAAGTATGGTCGGTTGCTCGACTGCTTCGACCTACCCGGGGTCGGCGGCATGGGCCAGCACTACGCAGACACCTTGCGCTTCGACGCGACGATCGAACCCAACCGGCCGGAGGCTTTGGTCTACGAAGTCGATCGCAACAGGCTTCAGCTAGTCGCGGTCGAGTACATCGTGCCGTGGCAGGCTTGGGTCTCGAGCGATCCGCCCCGCCTGTTCGGACATGACTTCACAAGGGTCACGTCGCTGCACATCTGGGCTCTGCACGCATGGATCTGGCGGCCGAACCCGCTCGGAATGTTCGCCAACTACAACCCGCGCGTAGCACTCTGCCCCGGACACTAACCACCTTTTGAAGAGGGGCGGCTGAGGTGCCGCTCGAAGTCGGGATCCGACGCCGTCCCCTCCATTCGCGCAAAGTGTTTCGCCGCGTATCCGTTGAAGTCGAAGTCGAGGTCTGAGATCCCGGACTGCAGCACGCCCCACATCGCCTCGCGGAAGTCGGACATGAACCGCATCATGCGCAGGGCCTGGACGTCCGTCTCGCGGGCGATGCCGAAGTAGACGCCAAGGAATCGCTTGTCGTCGTCCCTCGAGAACTCGTGGTTGACCGAAAAGTTCGCCAGGTCGAAGAATCGATCTCCCATTCCCGCGTACTCCCAGTCGACGATCCGGATGGCGCCGTCATCCAGGAAGTTCGCGTTCAAGAGGTCGTTGTGGCAAGGGACCAGCTCCGGCGCGCCCCGCGCTGCACGGATCAGCTCCGCCACCTCCCGCGCGCGCTGGAACTCGCGCGGGATGGCGACACCGTGCTCCTCCGCAGTCTCCCGGTAGCCATCGACGACCGCCCACGGGTCGAACCGTCCGGGGATCGGCGACGACTCATGGAACGAGCGCAGAGCGCCGGCGACGCGCGCCATCACCTCAGGTCGCCGCATGTCCTCCACTGATATCGGGCTGCCCTTGATGAACCGGGCGACGAGCCACCCCTCGCCAGGTTCGAAGCTGACTACCTCAGGTCCAACACCCACCTCGAACGCCCGGGCACCGGCGGTGTACTCCACAGCGCGGTCGATGCCGAGCAGCTCGGTCTTCGCTCCGCCCATCCTGAGCACGAACGCCTCGCCCCCGACCTCGACTTTGAAGTTGCGATTGGTGATCCCGCCGCCGAGCTCGGCGATCCTGGCACGCCGACCTGGCCATAGCCTTGCGACGGCTGCTTGAACCCCTTCCACCCGGCCCGGATCGTATCTGCTTGAATGCCCCCATGACGGCCCATCCCGCGGCCACGGAAGCCGACCTGGCGGAGCTTCGCGCCAAGTACATCCCGCGAGGCATCAGCAGCTCCCACCCCATCACCGCCGACCACGCCAAGGGGTCGGAGCTCTGGGACATCAGCGGAAAGCGCTATGTCGACTTTGCGGGTGGCATCGGCGTGATGAATGTGGGCCACGCCCACCCACGCGTGATGCAAGCGGTCCACGATCAGCTCGATCGCGCGACGCACACGTCCTTTCAGGTCGTTCCCTACGAGTCGTACCTGCGGCTGGCCGAGCGCCTGTGCGAGGTCGCCCCTATCGGGGGGGCGAAGAAGGCCATCTTCTTCTCCACCGGGGCCGAGGCGATCGAGAACGCGGTGAAGATCGCGCGCGCGGCCACCGGCCGGCCCGGCGTGATCAGCTTCCGGGGCGGATTCCATGGCCGCACCCTCCTCGCGCTCAGCCTCACGGGAAGCGTTCAGCCCTACAAGCAGGACTTCGGTCCCTACGCGGCGGAGGTCTACCAGACGCCCTTTCCTTATGAGTACCGCGGCTGGAACACCGAGGCGGCTCTCGCCGACCTCGACAACCTGCTCGAGGCCGAGATCTCGCCCAAGCGCGTCGCGGCGGTGGTCATCGAACCGGTGCTCGGCGAGGGCGGCTTCGTGCCGGCGCCGCTGGACTTCATGCGGAAGCTGCGCGACCTGACGAAGGAGCACGGCATCATGCTCATCGTCGACGAGATCCAGACCGGCTTCGGCCGCACCGGTAAGTTCTTCGCGATCGAGCACTCCGGCGTCGAACCCGACCTGATGACTGTCGCCAAGAGCCTCGCCGCCGGCTTCCCGCTGTCCGCGGTCGTCGGTAGAGCCGAGGTGATGGACGCCCCCGATCCCGGCGGCCTCGGCGGCACCTACGGGGGCAACCCTGTCGCCTGCGCCGCGGGTGTCGCTGTGATGGACGTCATGCGTGACGAGAAGCTCCCGGAGCGCGCCGCCCGAATCGGCTCAGTCGTCGAGGAACGCATGCAGAGCTGGGCGGCCGAGCACGAGCTTGTCGGCGACGTCAGGGTCGTGGGCGCGATGGCCGGAATGGAGCTGGTGCGAAACAGGCAAACCAAGGAAGGCGCGGACAAGGAGACGGCGAGGATTCTGGCCGTCGCGCGCGAGAAGGGGCTGATCATCCTGCGGTGCGGAGTGCACCACAACGTGGTTCGCACGCTGATGCCCCTGACCATCCCGGACGAGCAGCTCGAGGAAGGGCTCGACATACTCGGCGCGGCGCTGGGTGAAGTTACCGCGGGCCGCTGAACTCAAGGAGGGCGTAATGAGCACCACGCTGCGGCGTCAAGAGATGTTCATCGGCGGCGAGTGGACGCCCGGCGCCGGCGGCGAGGCGCAGGAGATCGTGAACCCCGCCACAGGCAAGGTCATCGCCCACGTGCCGAAGGGAACCGAGGAGGACGTAAACCGGGCGGTGGCCGCCGCTAGAAAGGCGTTCGACGGCGGCTGGTCCGACACCACCCCGCGCGAGCGGAGCGAGCGCATGTTGAAGCTGGCCGATGCCATCGAGGCGAACGCGGACGAATTCGCTCAGATCGAGTCGGAGAACGTCGGCAAGCCACTCGCCGTGATGAAGTCAGAAGAGATACCGCCGACCGTCGACTGCTTCCGCTTCTTCGCCGGCGCGGCGCGAACTCTCGAGGGCCGCGCCGCGGGTGAATACATGCAGGGATTCACCAGCATGATCCGCCGGGAGGCAATCGGAGTCGTCGGCTCGATCGCGCCCTGGAACTACCCGTTGATGATGGCGACGTGGAAGCTCGGGCCGGCGCTGGCGGCCGGCAACACGGTCGTCCTCAAGCCCTCGGAGTGGACCCCACTCACAGCGCTGAAGCTTGCCGAGCTGGCCGCGGACATCTTTCCTCCCGGCGTACTCAACGTGATCACTGGAGACGGTGAGCCCGTCGGCGCGGGCATCGTGCGCCATCCCGGGGTCGGGATGGTGTCGCTGACCGGCGACGTGGCCACGGGCAAAGAGATCGCACGCAATGCAGCCTCCACCTTGAAGCGTGTGCACCTGGAGCTCGGCGGCAAGGCGCCCGTCATCGTTTTCGACGACGCGGACCTGGAAAAAGTGGTCGAGTGGATCAAGATCGGCGGTTACTTCAACGCGGGCCAGGACTGCACGGCGGCCACCCGCGTCATCGCCGGCCCGCACATCCACGAGAAGCTCCTCGGCGACCTGGTGCCGACGGTGAGCCACATCAAGGTCGGCGACCCGCTGGCCGCCGACACCGAGATGGGACCGCTCGTCTCGGAGGAGCAGCTCACGCGAGTTTCGGGTTTCGTCGACCGGGCCCGCAAGGCCGGCGCGCAGGTGCTGACCGGCGGCGCCCGTATCAAGAAGCCGGGCTCCTGGTACGAGCCCACCGTCGTCGTGCCGCCCGGACCCGACGCCGAGATCGTGAACAAGGAAGTCTTCGGCCCCGTCGTCACCGTCCAGCGGTTCAGCGACGAAGAGCAGGCGCTCCAGTGGGCGAACGGCGTGGAATACGGGCTCGCGGCGTCGGTGTGGACGCGCGACGTCGGCCGAGCTCTGCGTTTGGCGCGCAAGCTGCAGTTCGGCACCGTCTGGATCAATACCCACATCCCGCTCGTCAACGAGATGCCGCACGGCGGCTACAAGCAGAGCGGCTACGGCAAGGACATGTCGGTGTACTCCCTCGAGGAGTACACGCAGATCAAGCATGTGATGGCGTCGCTTGACTGAGGGCGAACCTAAAAAGGCAAGCCCCGCACTAAGAATCCAGGGAGTCCGTAAGAGCTACGGCCAGGTCCTCGCCGTCGCGGGCGTCGACCTGGTCGTCGACGAGGGCGAGTTCTTCACGCTGCTGGGGCCATCGGGCTCCGGCAAGACCACGCTGCTCCGGCTGATCGCGGGCTTCGAGCGACCCGATTCGGGTCGGATCGAGCTCGCCGGTCGCGACGTGACCGGCATCCCACCCTACGCGCGCGACACCAACACGGTGTTCCAGGACTACGCGCTGTTTCCGCACATGTCGGTCGCCCAGAACATCGGCTACGGGCTGCGCATCAGGGGCGTACCGCGGCAGGAGCGCGAGAGGAGGGTGCAGCGGGCGCTCGAAATGGTGCGCCTGGCGGGCCTGGGCAACCGGCGGCCGAACCAGCTGTCGGGGGGCCAGCGCCAACGCGTCGCGCTCGCCCGTGCCGTGATCAACGAACCCGAGGTGCTGCTGCTCGACGAGCCGCTGGGCGCGCTCGACCTCAAGCTTCGCCAGGAGATGCAGATCGAGCTCAAGCAGATCCAGAAGGAGGTCGGCATCACCTTCGTATATGTCACGCACGACCAGGAGGAGGCGCTGACCATGAGCGACCGCATGGCGGTGATGTCGAACGGGCAGATCGAGCAGATCGGACCCCCAGTCGAGGTCTACGAGCGACCCGCGACCGAGTTCGTGGCGGGTTTCATCGGCATCTCCAACGTGCTCCTCAGAGACGGGGTGAGGTTTGTCGTGCGTCCCGAAAAGATCCGCATGCTGGCCGAGGGCGAGACCGCCCCGGCGGGAATGACGGTCGAGCAGGGCAAGGTGGAGGAGGTCGTCTACGTCGGCATGAGCACCCGCTACCTGGTGCGCCTGGACCGCGGGGAGCAACTCGTGGCGGTACGTCAGAATATGGACGCCTTGGGCGACGCCCAGAAGTTCGAGGGCCGGCCGGTCAGGCTGGCCTGGACGCCCGATCAGACCTACGTGCTCGACAAGGGGAGGTAAAGGAAGCCCATGAAGCTCGGTGCATTTGCGGCGGTTGGAGCGGTGATCCTGGCCGCGTGTGGATCGTCCGGAACGCCGGCCGGCAGCACGCAGGAGCAGCCGCCCACCGCAACCATGAAACCTCAAACCTCGATCGGACCGGGCGAGGGCCAGCTCAACCTCGTCCTGTGGGACGGATACGCCGACAAGTCGTGGGCCGATCCGTTCACCGCGGCCACAGGCTGCAAGCTCAACCTGCACCCGGCCGGATCGTCGGACGAGATGGTCAGCCTGATGAAGGACGGCGGAGGGGGCCAGTGGGACATGGTCTCGGCGTCCGGCGACGCCGACCTGCGCCTCATCTACGGAGGCGACGTCAGGCCGATGAACACCGAGCTGATTCCCGACTGGCAGAACTTCGACAACTTCTTCAAGAGTCCCCCCTACAACACGATCAACGGGATCCACTACGGCATCTCGCTGCAGTGGGGCCCCAACACGCTGCTGTACAACACCAAGAAGTTCCCGAACAAGCCCACGAGCTGGCAGGTCATCTACGACCAGGCCAACAAGGGCCTGGTGACGGTCCCTGACAACCCCATCCAGATCGCCGATGCGGCGCTCTATCTGAGCAAGACGCAGCCCAGCCTGGGCATCAAGGACCCCTACGAGCTGACGCAGAAGCAGTTCGACGCGACTGTCGCGCTGCTGAAGCAGCAGCAGCCGCTGATCAAGAAGTACTGGGGCCTGGCCACCGACGAGATCAGCCTCTTCAAGAACGGCGACGTCCAGGTCGGCGCGGCCTGGCCGTACCAGACGATCCAGCTCAAGGCCGCCGGAGCTCCGGTGGACGACACCATCCCGTCCGAGGGGGCGACTGGATGGGCCGACACCTGGATGCTTGCGACCAAGGCGACCCACCCCAACTGCGCGTACATGTGGACCAAGTGGGTAAGCACGCCGAAGGTGCAGGCGCAGCAGGCTCTGTCGTTCGGCGAGACGCCCGTCAACTCGAAGGCGTGTGGCGAGATGGAGGCCCAGCAGCCCGGCACCTGCCACCAGTACCACGCCGACGAGACCGGCGCGGCCTACTTCGACACCATCAAGTTCTGGAAGACGCCGCTCGCCGACTGCGGCAACGGCAACAAGACGTGCATCCCGTACGCGACGTGGGTAACGGCCTGGACCTCGATCAAGGGCTAGGTTGTCTTCGGTAGAAAGCTTCAGGCGGCCTCGCCCTAAAAAGGGCGGGGCCGCCGGCGTTCAATCCCTCTTCTGGCGCGTGCCGTGGCTGCGCCCGGTCGTCCTGCTCACGCCTCCGCTTGGCTGGTTCGTGGTGCTGTACCTCGCGGCCCTCGCCACGCTGCTCATCACCGCGTTCTGGACGATCGATCCGTTCACGACGCAGATCGTGCAGTCGTGGAACCTCGACAACTTCCGGGTCATCCTCACGGACTCGACCTACTGGTCGATCATCGGCCGGACCGTCGGCATCGCGGCCCTGGTCACGGTGACGGACGCGGTGCTCGCCTTTCCGTTCGCCTACTTCATGGCCCGCGTCGCGACGCGGCGCGTGCAGACGCTCCTGTTCGCGGCCGTCCTGCTCCCGCTGTGGGCGAGCTACCTGGCGAGGGTCTACGCGTGGATCCTCATCCTCAACCACAGCGGGGTGCTGAACTGGAGCCTGCAGTTGATCGGCCTGCCCCCGGCCAACATCGGCTACACGAACACGGCGATGTGGCTGGTGTTCTCGTACATCTGGCTCCCGTTCATGATCATCCCTGTCTACGCCGCCCTCGAACGCGTGCCGGAGTCGCTCCTGGAAGCCGCGGCTGACCTCGGCGCTAGGAGGTGGCGAACGCTGCGCGACATCGTGCTGCCGCTCGCCGCGCCCGGTGTCGTGGCGGGCTCGATCTTCACGTTCTCGCTCACGCTCGGCGACTACATCACCCCGATCCTCGTCGGGGGAGCCAGCTCGACGTTCATCGGCAACGTCGTCTACGCCAACGTTGGGATCGCGAACAACATCCCGTTTGCGGCCGCGCTCTCCATGGTCCCGCTGGCCATCATGGCCGTCTATCTCTTCGTCGCCTACCGCCTCGGCGCGTTCGAGGCGCTCTAGCCGGTGGAGGGATTCTGGACGCGCATGGTGCTGCGGATCTGGGTCGTCCTGATCCTCCTTTTCCTGTTCATCCCGATCCTCCTGATCTTTTTCTACGCGTTCAACACGTCGAACATCCAGAGCTGGCCGATCGCTGGACTGACCGTCAAGTGGTTCAGCGCCACGTGGGCCGACGAAAACGTGCGCTCAGCGCTCGTCGTCTCCCTCCAGGCGGGACTCACTGCGACTGTGATCGCCTTGGTGCTCGGTTCGTGCGCTGCGTTTGCCATCCATCGCACGCCGTTCTTTGGGCGCGAGGTCGTGAGCCTTTTGTTCGTGCTTCCGCTAGCCCTGCCCGGAATACTGACCGGCCTGGCCCTCAACGCATTCTTCAGCTTCAACGGAATCTCGCTTTCGTTGTGGACGATCGTCGTCGGGCACACGACCTTCTGCATCGTGGTCGTCTACAACAACGTGCTTGCCCGCCTCCGGCGCACACAGGGATCGCTGCTGGAAGCCGCGATGGACCTCGGGGCCAATGGATTCCAGGCGTTCCGAGACATCACGCTGCCCCTCATCTCGACCTCGATCGTGGCGGGCGGAATGCTTGCCTTCGCGCTCTCGTTCGACGAGGTCATCGTGACGACGTTCACCGCCGGCTCGCAGAGCACGCTGCCGATCTGGATCTACGGTCAGATCCGCCACGGCGTGCTGCTGCCGGAGGTCAACGTCGTGGTCTCGTTTGTGATCCTGATCACCGTGATCCCGGTCGTCGTCGCCGCGCGCCTCACGGGCGGGGGCGGCATCGCCCGAGTCCCCGCCGCGCGATAGGTTCTTTCGCCTTCGCAGGCTAAAGGTCAGGCCCACTCCAGACCCCTCCCCATTCATGGGGAGGGCAACGGATGGGCGCTACGCCACGATAAACGTCAACGCCCAGGCCGCCAGCCCGACCGCGATGAGGTTGATCTTCCGGTAGCGCCAGCCGATCGCCGCGGCGACGAACGCCAGGAACGCCACCAGCAGCAGAATGGCGCCGATTGTCAGATGCGACAGCCTTGGGATGAGGATCGAAAGCGACAAGAGGGCGAGTCCGATCGCGAGGAGGTCCGTCTTCCGGTAGGTCCAGCCTATGGCGGCGAGTACGAAGGCGACGAAGGCGAGGATGACCAGGACGACTCCGATGCTCAAGCTCATACCCGTATTGTCGGCTACGAATCCTCGATTGTGGC
>Ga0070695_100002485_pt1 | contig 10608 bp, 9 predicted proteins | sample KBSK1252metaG_FD_65471 | JGI IMG/M metagenome (GOLD analysis project Ga0070695, IMG submission 65471) | Corn, switchgrass and miscanthus rhizosphere microbial communities from Kellogg Biological Station, Michigan, USA - KBS K1-25-2 metaG | ecosystem: Host-associated > Plants > Roots >...
GCACAATTTTGAGCCTAAAGCCAAGACCAAACCTAGAAAGGGACGACATCAAGGAAAGGCGATCAAAGCTCCGCGTTGAAATTGACTCTGCTTTTGTCGAGGTAATGGCCAATACCGAGTTTGTTGCCTATGAAACATCTTCGCAGGACATCTGTTATGATGGAACGCACAACCAGACGAGAGTTGATGAATTTGCTCACCGCTGCACTCTGCGCCTGACACGCTTCTACGGGTTCGACGACAGTTTTCGCGACAAGATGATTGAGTTCGAGCATCGCGTCCTTGCCGCGGGGTGGGATCGCGGTCGTTGGGACGGCCCGATGGAGAATTACATGACGAACTACTATGATGTTCGCCATCTTCGTAATAATCCAAGCATGGCCGTCGATTTTGTTGCCCGTCCCCGTGGATACCATTCCGACAGCGGGAAATTGCAGATGAAAATCGCTTGGGCCGAGCGAGCGTCACAAAGAAACGGCGTGGGCGTTAATTCTTTGAATGTCGTGCAGCGGTACTTCACGGTCCCATTTTTTGAGCAGTTGAACTTGCGTGAAGGGAATGAGGTTTTGGAACAAGTGACACGAGTCCACAAATACGTATTGGCTGTGGCAATCCACGGCAATTATTTCCGGGACTGAGCCTCCCCATCGCTGCGGTGCGGGTACTGGCACTGGCTCTAGGGCTGGCAGCCATGACGCGCGCGCTGCTAGGGTCGGTCCCTCAATCCCAAGCGGCCGTTGGGCTCACCACTGGCGCGCTCGCCGAGCGAAAAGTGACCTCTTCGAACGTGTGGACGAACGCCAGCCTTGCCCTTTGATGCATTGAGTGGACCATTGGTTTCGCTCGCGCCTTTTTTTCATGCACTTAGCTTGCTGCGCTGGCACGAGCTTGCCATCCTGCCTGGCAAAGCCGCGTCTGAGAATGGTGTTACATCTACCGTCGCCACGTCGGTGGCGGAGTGGGTGAGAGTTGCCCCGGTCCTTCCGAGGCTACCCAGGGATAGCGCCCACACGCCAGCCTGTGGCATAATGCCCATGACGGAGCACAGGCCCTACCGGACGCGCACCAGCGTCTTGTCCGAATCGCATGCGCCAAGAGCAGTCATCCTGCGCCGAGGCCCAAGATCGCACCATCGCCAGAATGTCCCGATCCCCCGCACCGTACGCATCACTTCCGGAGGCAGGACGCGCGATTCGAGGATGTCCGCCTACCAGCCTACCGCTGTGGAATCCGAGCGGCATGTCAGCATTGTGGAGACCCTGCAGCTGAGCGGGCTTCTTCGGGTGGACTGGACCAGCCTCAGGCGTGAGCCCGATTTGCTCTTCGCAGGCGATGGATGCATCTTCCGGCTTTGCCGACTATGCCCGCGTCGCAGAGAGCGTACCTCACTTCAGCGGCGCCCCTCGTCGATTTGCGGGACATGACTTTGGAACAAGTACGGCTACCGCCATCAGCGATGCGCTGTTGACGCCTGCTTTGCAAAGCACGACGACAATAACATGAACCTGCTCACCGCCTGCCGGGAAACCGCGCGCCGGACCTTTCGCATCCAGAGCCTGCGTCCCGAGCAGGAATCAGCAATGCTGGCTGTCCTCAATGGGCGCGATGCGCTCGTATCGCTGCCCACGGGCTTTGGCAAGTCGCTGATCTACCAGGTTCCGGCGATGATCGTTGAGCAGCCGACCATCGTGATCTCGCCGCTCATTGCACTCATGACGGATCAGGAGCGCGCTCTAAAGAAGCGTGGAGTTCCTGTGGTCTCGCTTCACAGCCGGCTGCGGGCCGCCGAGCGACGTGCTGCACTTGAGCGACTCGAGAAGGGTGGCCGCCTCGTCGTTCTCACAACGCCCGAGACGCTCGAGTCGGCCACGACCGCTCCCTTGTTCGAACGCGCGCGACCGGCGCTTCTGTGCATCGATGAGGCTCACTGCATCTCGGAATGGGGGCACGACTTCCGGCCCTCCTACCTGCGTCTCGGCACCGCGCGGAAGCGCTTGGGGAATCCGCCGGTGCTTGCCCTCACGGCAACGGCAACGCCGCGAGTCCGGGAGGACATCGCCGAACGTCTTCGGCTGGGCAACCCCCGGGTGCTCGTAGCACCGGCGCACCGCGAGAACCTTGGCCTCACCGTCGACATTGTACCTGGCGCGGCGAAGTTCCCCGCTGCTGCCCGGCGTATCAAGCGCCTGCAGCGCCCGGGCATCATCTATTGCGCGACCACCACCGCGGTGGACGAAGTCTCGGGCGCCCTCGGGCGCGCGCGTATCCCGGTCACGCGCTATCATGGGAAAATGCGGGCTGTCGATCGCGACGCAGCACAACGCCACTTCATGAATCCCCGCCGGCGCCTCATCATGGTTGCAACAACAGCCTTCGGCATGGGCATTGACAAGCCAAACATTCGTTACATCCTGCATTATCAGGCTCCCGGATCCCTGGAGCAGTATGTTCAGGAGATCGGTCGTGCCGGTCGCGACGGGCGCCCGGCGCACTGCATTCTCCTGTTCGACCCAGCCGACCTTGAAATCCACGAGCACCTCCAGGCGCAAAGTCGCCCAAGCGTGCGGCATCTGGAGCGGCTTGAGGCCGCGCTCACCGCCTGGACGGGCGAGGAACGCACCCCGACCGCCGAGACGCTCGCCTACTCTGCCAGCGTGCCGGCGCGGATCTGCGAGGTGCTCCTGTCCGATCTTGAAGAGGCGGGATCCGTTGAACGGGGCCAGGACGGCAGCATCGCAATCGTCGTGCCGCCGGAGACGTTCAAGACTGGCGTCCGCGATCTCGTGGCGAAACTCAAGACCTTCCGCTATGAGGGCGAACGGCGTCTTCGCCTGATTGCCGACTATGCCCATTCCAAGGAGTGCCGCAGCGTATTCATCCGGCGGTATTTCGGGGAAGAGTATCCACCGCGCTGCGGGACGTGTGACCGCTGTCGCGCCGACCGCGTTGCGGCAGAGCATGCGCGCCCTGGACCGACGAATCGGCCGAAAAGTGGACCGCGCGCACAGGACCGGCACCAGTCGCGTGGCAACAACGCGCGACGGCGACGCCAACGTGCTCGCTCATGATCACGAACGTCATGGTCGACATTCATCGGCCCGCCTGCTGACGCAGTCGGCAACTTGAGAGCCTGCACGACGCCCCTCGATCAAGCACGCCCCAGCGATTTCGTCTGATTAAGGGCTGCTTGTTCTCAAGATCTCTCGCGATGCCGTCGACGAGCGTGAGGCCGGTGCCCTGAGCGACCCGGGCTCCGCGGTAAAGCCGCAGGCCTCGACTACCGCGACCGCGCCCGCCAAGGTCCAAGGTTTGGTGTTTCCGGCTACTATTGGTCTTTCTCGCCGCTCTATCAACATCGACGGCAAAGACATCCCGTTGTCGCCGGGTATGTCGGTCAGCGTGGAGATCCGCACCGGGCAGCGCCGCGCCATCGACTATGTGCCATCCCCGCTGCGGGAGGTAGCCGCGACCTCCGCAGCAGACTGCGGTACCTCCCACGCATCCTCAATAAACTTCATGTTCTCGCAATAGACTTTGTGGCGCACGCGGACTGTGGCGTTCGCAGCGGTACGCTTGCTCATGGCGTAGCCGGCATGGGTAGCGATTCCGTAAGAGAACGTACGACCCGAGCAATCCACTAAGGATAGCGATGACGCAAGGCCGGCTAAAATTCGCCGCGCCTATCCCGACGTGCATGAGCTAATCGTTGAAGGGCAAGCTCGCAGCCCCGGCCAGGCGGCGAAGTGTCAAGAGTGCCTGTCAGAACGAGACATCAGGGAGCCGCGAATCGCCGAAAGAGACATCAGGGAATCGCAGAACGTCTCGGTGATTCGCGAGTCCGACAGTGTCGATCACTGTTCTACGCCGCACGACCAAGGCCGGCTGCGTTTCGCGCGCCCAGTCGTCTGCCTTGCGCTTTTCTTCCGCCTCGCGCTGGCTCTTTTGGAGCGCGGCATAGGTTGCTACCTGTGCGGCTTGGCGCGCGGTCTCCCGCTTATCGTCTGGACTTTCAATGAGCAGAACGCCAATGCCTACTAGGATAAGCGCGACAAACAAAACGCCAAGCGTACCGAAGAAGGCGCGCGGCCACACGATCGCGATAAGGATCAGACAGCAGATTGTGAAAATGACCATGACCATGGTTTAGTCTCCTCCGCTCCCCCGAGAATCACGCAATCCACGCAATGCCTGATCCACATCGACGGCACGCGCAATCTCATTCTCCTCTTCTCAATGAGCCATGCACCACAGCATGACGATTGTCGTGTTGTAGATCGCGCTTCGCCAGGGTTGCGCCAGGGCATATCGCGCGAGCCCTATCCTAGAGTTTGGTTGACGACGCGGTAGAACGTCACAATTGCGAGCGTGGGTTTCATCAGTGATTATTTTTATCCGCATTGTTGGCTCAATATACCTACTCGCATTCACCACCGGCTGCGCCCTGCAAGATGGAACAAGCGAAAAGCCAATTCTCAAAAATGGTCGCAGCAACCTCTGTGGTGAGGCTACATCACTCCCCGCCGGCCGCACACCGCGTAGCGGAAGCGGGCGTCCTTGTGCCAACCGCAGGTGTAGGCAGTTGAATGCGCGTGGAGGGCCGGCGCGTGCGCTGTGCGCCGCTTATGTGCAGCTCTCCGCGCTAGTTGAGCTAAACTGTACTGTCTCGGGTGCGACCGTCAATTCAGTCAGTAGGAGGGTCGGCATCCGCATTGATGTGATGGACGGCGCCCGCTCCCGGCATCGAAGTGCCATAGGGTGATCGTCAGAGACGAATCACATGAGGGGAACGGTCACATGCAGGTTATCACGATCGGCATTGATCTTGCCAAGGACGTGTTCCAGGTGCATGGGGCCGACGCCAACGACAAGGTGGTTTTCAACAAGCCGCTGCGACGATCACAAGTACTGCCCTACTTCGCCAAGCTCCCACCCTGTCTCGTGGGCATGGAAGCATGTGCGTCGGCCCACTATTAGGCGCGCGAGCTCAAGAAGCTCGACCATGATGTCCGACTGATGCCAGCCAAGGACGTAAAGGCTTACGTCAAGCGCAACAAGAACGATGCGGTCGATGCTGCAGCGTGCTGCAGGTACGACAACCTCCCACGCGAGCGGCAGCTCGCCAAGGCCGTGAATGACGCGCGCGCAATGGAGGTGGCCCTTAAGTCGGAGGGCTTCGAGTCATCAAGGTTGAGAATGTGGGACGCGCGCCTTCAACCAGGTCTGGCAGCAACTCCTCGGTGCTGCCGAGCTCAAGGAGAAGATCTTAGCAAATAGGCGATGCAGCAATACACGCAGGAGGTATGCTGTCGGCCTTACCCTGCACATTGATTGGTACGCGCCTGCAAAGTGAGACATCAACGGAAGTAACAATTATTCACGTTCAAGTGTTGCGCGTGGCTACCGCAGAATATTTGCTTTAGCGATGGCAAGAACGCAGCTTCCAAGTAAAAATATCAGATACTAGATTCGGGTGATGGGGTCGTCTGTGCGCAAAGGCCGATTCGAAGCGGCGCGCAAGTTTTGCGTCATGACAGGCGGAACGAGCGGGATCGGTCGCGGCGTGGTGGAACGCCTGCTCGGTGATTGGCCGGACCGGCGGATAGTCTTGATCGCGCGATCGTCTCCGCGGGTCGACGAATTGCACGCGCTACCGGGCGCTGGTAAGCGCCTTTCCGTTATCAACGGCGATTTGGCAAGTCTTAGGTCGGTGGAGCATGCGTGTGACCAGATAGTCAGCCTGCTTGGCTCGGATGCAATCGACGCATTGGCATTGAACGCTGGAGTTCAGGTTGTTCACGGCAACGTGTCGTCTGCGGACGGACTTGAGCTCTCTTTCGCGGTCAACTATCTCGCCCATTTCCTCCTCGTCGAGCGCCTGAAAGGGCTGCTGCATCCAGGAGGTCGCATAGTCCTCACCTCAAGCGAGGTGCATGATCCGGACGCATTCTGCCTCATGGGTATCAGTCGCGCGACTTGGCAAGATCCGCTTTTACTGGCGGACCCTGTGCGCTCGCAGGACCATGTCGTGTCGCCAGTGAACCGTGGTGAGGCCCGATATTGCGCGTCAAAGCTCCTTAACCTCATGTACGTGCGCCATCTCGCGCAGGTGTTACCTGACGTTGGAGTGATTGCTTTCAATCCGAGCGTTGTGCCTGGTACAGAGATTGCCCGCGATCGCAATTGGCTGCAACAATTAGGCTGGAAGTATGTGATGCCGCTGTTGACCCCGGTTCTCCCCGGCGCGCGCTCGCTCAGTCAGTCGGCATCGGATCTGCTGTGGCTTGTGACCGAGGCAGACGGACGAAGCCTATCTGGTCGCTACGTTGACGGGCGCGTGGCTCAAGCTGGATCGGAGGAGTCGAAGGACCAAGCAAAGATTGCGCGCACGGTCGAGGTGGGTCGCTTACTGCTTGCGCGCATCCTGCTGTAAGCCAAATCGCCGTTAGCGATTTGGTCTCCCCCAGCAACATGGCGCGCGCCTATTCGCCACCGCGTGTATTCGCGTCGAGGACGGTAAACGCGTTGCGGGCGCGGGCGACGGCGGCAATCGGTCGGTCGCGCGTATAAAAGTTGCCGAGAACCAGTGCGTCCATTTCGGTTCTGAGAAAGCACGAAACCGCTTCTTCCGGTCGAGCGACAATCGGCTCCTGCTTGTTGAAACTGGTATTCAGAACCACCGGCACGCCGGTTAGCTTCATGAACTCCTCGATCACTCCATAGAAGCGCGGGCTGGACCGCCGTTCGACAGTCTGAATGCGCCCCGTCCCGTCGACGTGGACTGCTGCCGGAATGAGATGGGCCTTGTCGGAGCGGACGCGCGGGGCGAGCGTCATGAACGGGTCAGGCTGGCTTATCTCGAAATAGTCGGCCGCATACTCCGCGAGCACGGCCGGTGCGAACGGGCGGAAGGGTTCGCGATACTTGATTCGCGCGTTTATAAGATCGCGCATCTCGCGCCGCAGCGGCGAGGCGAGGATTGAGCGGTTGCCGAGCGCGCGCGGGCCCATTTCGAAACGGCCCTGGAACCAGCCGACAATGCGGTTCTCCGCAAGGTCGCGCGCGACGCGGCGCAGAAGGTCGGCTTCGTCAAGTTCCTCGAACTCGAGCCCGGCTTCGACCAACGCGCGGCGCGTCTGGTCCGGGCCATAGGCCGAACCATGGAAGGCATGCGTCAGCTCGAATCCGCGTGGCTTGCCAAGCGTCTGGTGATGATGCCACAGCGCGCTGCCGAGTGGTGCGCCGGTGTCGGAGGCACACGGTGGCACCCAGACTCGGTGGAAGTCAGTATCGCACAGGATGCGCGCATTCGCGACGCAGTTAAGCGCCACACCGCCGGTCAGCACCAGGTTGCGCGAGGGATAGGTGGCGGCCAGATGGCGTGCGACGTGTAACACCACATCCTCGGTCACGGTCTGCAGCGCACGCGCCACGTCACGGTGGCGGTCGGTGAGCATCTCACCCGGCGCGCGTGGTGGCCCGAACGTCTCTATGAACCGCCGCTTGAAAGGCCTGAGCATGCCGTACTTGTCGTGATTGAAGTAGTCCATGTTGATCGAGAAGCGACCCGCTGGCTCGAGGCGAACCACCTTGCGCATATCATCCGTGAACGTAGTGTCGCCGCAGGCCGCCAGCGCCATCACCGTGCCCTCCTCGAAAAGCTGGAAGCCAAGGTAACAGGTGATGAGAGTGTAGATCATCCCGAGGCTGTCGAAGAAGCGGCCATGCCATTGCCGCTCAAGGCAATTGCCGGTGCCCGTGAAGGCGCTTGTTGCTGCGTCGTCGCCATAGCCGTCCATGACAAGGACGCTGGCCTCCTCGAATGGTGAGGCAAAGAAGATCGCCGCGTGTGATTCGTGATGACCGACGTTGACGATCTCGGGCAAGCGCTGGTCGCGGAACTGGCGCTTCAAATGATAGCGCAGCCAGAAGTTCAAGAGTACGATACCGCGGTCCTGCGTCGTCTGAGTGGACGGCAATAACAAGCTGAGGCTTGCGGGCATCCGGCCGACCACGGCCTTGAGTACGGTTCGCCGAAGGCGGCTCATGTCCCAGGGCGTCGTGATCACATCAACTTCAGCAAAGTTGCGCCCTATGAACTCGAAGACCTCCTTGAGCGCCAGCGTCGGGAACTCGCGAGTGTGCTTCTGACGATTGAGCCGCTCCTCCTCGAGGATCATAACTGGGAAGCCGTCCTGGAGCAGGGCGATCCCAGCGTCATGCGTTTCACTTACGATGCCAAGGATCTGCATGAGCTTTCCGATTCGCTGCGCAACTCGAGGGAATTGGCAGGCTTGAGCGCTTCGGCATTCTCCGCGTGGCTCGGCTATCATCTGGGGGCCAAGAGCGGCGTCTGCAACGGGTCCTGTGTCACGAGTGACGCCGGTCCAAACGCCCGTCTTTGACGATACCTCGCTTACTGAGCAATCCCTTTAACATCAAGAAGCGCAGCACTGACCTCGCGCGCGGGTTTGGTCTTGTGCAAGGTGATGCCTGGGACACGAGCGCATAAGCTGAGCTCATTCCAAGCGTGATCCTTGCGGAAACCGCCCGTGAAGTGTGTCGAACCAACTGACTGGAGGCGCTCGAGCAACAAGGCGGCCGTCTTACAGTTCCCGATCAGCGCATAAGCTTCGATTGGGAGAGGCATTGGATGTTACTCGCATCGCCGAGGGCCCGTTTGTGTCCCCGTTGAGCTCAATGGCCAAGGCCACGACGTCCTCTCCTTTCCCGCCAACGCCCATCTGCGAACGACTTCACCGTCGGCAACTGAATCTCCCGGTTCGCAGGTCCCTGTTACCGATCAACTCTCGGCGGCGATGTCGACGATCGCTTGAGCAAAGGCTTGCGGCGCTTCCTGCGGCAAGTTGTAACGGCCCCCGCTGTCGAGGTGCCGAGAAAACCACGCCGGGTGGGCGATGATGATTTCGCAGATATCATGATGCCCCTTTGGCCATTAAAACGTTGGTATGGTGCACAAGCCGCACAGATGGATTCACAGTTCAGCCGAACGTGAAGGCAAAGGCTTCCACGCCAGGATCGATGAACTCGATCTCGAACAGACGATCGGCAATGGGTTTTGGCTGCCGGATCAGCTGATACAGGCGCTGTTCGCTAACCGTGCCGTTGCCTTGGTCGTCGACATCGACGCCATGAGCAGCACCTGGTGGTTGTCCATCGATGAGCACGCGAAAGCGCACCGGGGTCCCTGCCGTCGCCGGTCCCATGACGAGATGCAGATCACGGGCGTGAAAGCGGTAGGCGATGCGTCCGTTGTGCTTGTTCAGCGCGGTCGCCTCTCTCCTGACCGTCCATTCCCCAGACAGCGCCCAATCGTTCAGGCGCAATCGCATTGGGAGCGCGTACATGCGTGGCTGGTCGAGAACCGGGCCTCCGGGCGATGCGAAATTCTGTGTGCGATCGTATCCGACATAGTTCTCCCCAGACCTCAGATTGCGCCAATCGGGAGCCGCTTCAAGGCCGTCACCATCTACCGGCGTCGGCTCGCGGCTGAGGTTTGTTGCTCCGGCCTCGATCAGCAATTGTTGAATGATCATTTCCGACTGTTCGTACGAGCCCTCGCCGAACTGATGATGACGTACACGGCCCTGCGCATCGATGAAATATAGGGCCGGCCAATATTGGTTGCTGAAAGCGCGCCAAATGTGATGCTCGTTGTCGACTGCAACCGGATAGTCGATCTTCATGTCTTTCACAGCGCGGCGCACATTTGAGAGGTTCTTTTCGAACGCGAACTCCGGTGCGTGGACACCGATCACGACCAATCCTTGATCCTTATATTTTTCAGCCCAAGCCCGAACGTAGGGAAGCGTGCGCAGCCAGTTGATGCAGGTGTAGGTCCAGAAGTCGACCAGAACGACCTTCCCGCGCAAAGCCGATGGCGTCAGGGGCGGTGAATTGAGCCATTCGTCCGCACGCTCGAGAGAAACCAGCTCCGATCGACCGGTACTTTGGCCAGAGAAGAAGCCGTGGAGGAATGGGACTCCTATCCCCGTGGATGTCGTCGGTTGTGGCATGGCTGTGTCCCCTACGAAACCCGCAATCGACGCCCCGATTGCGGCGGCGAGTATCAGCGTCGCCAAGAGCTTGTTCGTTCTCATCGATGACAGCCCTACTGGATCCTAATCGATGTGATCACGCTTGCTTGCGGCCAGACGCGCGCAATGCACGCGGAAGACCCGAAGATGTGAAACGGGGAAAACGATTGTTGGCTCGCCACAGGTCGGCTCTGGCGTATGTCAGGATAGGTTCAAATAGCACCGTACAAGCACGCGCTATGCCACTTCATCGGGTGCCCAGTCATGCTGGTTGCTGATCGAGTTAAGCCTCACCCTACTCGGTGCGGTGGCTTGGTGTTCCGGTGAAATCTCGCGAAACTAGGCGAGCATAGCGTGCTTGTGGCGCCGTGGCGAGTACATCTCGAAGACACGCCAAGGAAGGTCCAGGTGCTCATCTTATCCACGTTCTCTAGCGACGCAGCGCGATATGCCAGCCGCAATCTGGGTTGCGGTTGTACTGTTTGTGACCACACTAACGAACCCAGTGCCTTCACTCAGTGAAGAAGCTCCGTTATCGGTTCGCTCCCCTTCA
>Ga0070695_100002486_pt1 | contig 10607 bp, 10 predicted proteins | sample KBSK1252metaG_FD_65471 | JGI IMG/M metagenome (GOLD analysis project Ga0070695, IMG submission 65471) | Corn, switchgrass and miscanthus rhizosphere microbial communities from Kellogg Biological Station, Michigan, USA - KBS K1-25-2 metaG | ecosystem: Host-associated > Plants > Roots >...
CGCCTGCTCGGCGACATTGCTCGCGGAGAGCAGAATGTTCTGGATGACGTCGCGTCCGCGTCCGAATGACGCAGCAAGAAATGTCAGAGTTCCGATCGTGATGTCGCCTTTGACGGCGCGAATCAGAATGACGACGTACGCGGCGTAATAACCGACCGTACCCAATATTGAGAGCAGCGCGCTGACGACGCCTCGCCTAAGCGAAAGGTTTCGGTTCTCCTCGTAGAATCTCTGCGAGAGATCGCGGTATTTCTCGGTCAGCCAGGGCGCGAGACCGAACATCTGAACTTCCTTCGCGGTCTTGTCACTCGCCCCTACGTATCGCAGGTAATCGAGCTGTCTGCGCTCAGGTGTCCAACGAAAAAGGAGCGAGTAGCCGAGCGACGCGAAGTGGGTTTCGCCGAGAAAGCTCGGAACCACAGCGGCGGCGAGTAGCAGCAGAAGCCAAGGGTTGTACGCTATAAGCGCGCCCGCAAGTGTGAGGAGCGTAAGTGCGTCCTGAGACATCGAGAGCAGGAGACTGAGAAGCGCGATGCGTCCCACCGTTTGCCGCCGTGCGCGCTCGAGGTGATCGTAGAATTCCGGGTCCTCGAACTGTGCGAGATCGAGTTTCGCGGCGTGCTCCATCAGCTGGACGCTCATCGCGTTCGAGAAGAGGTCGCCGAGGAGGCTCTCGATGAGCGATGAGCCGCGGGCGAAGATTTCTCCTACGAGAACGATCCCCAGCTCCAACGCGAGATAGCGCCACACCTGGGTCAGTGATCCATGCCCGGCTTTCGCCGCGATCACCGAGTCGAGTATCAGCTTCCCGACCCAGAATGTCACTACAGGCACGAACGCGCGGACGACGCGGAGAACAACCATTGCGACCGTGTAACCGCGATGGGTGCCCCAGATCAGACGGAAAAGGGCAGGGACGTATCGAAGCGCTTCGAGCCGCTCCTTCCAGGTGACTAACTCGTCGTCGGGGCGAGGCCGGCGGTTTCTTCCGCCTCCGAACATTGGATGACCCATCGGTGGGACTTCCGGATTCTAGCTTTTCGTTTGCTCGCGGCCGGTTGTCGCGGTCGGGCCCGTTTCTATCTCGAACCCTTGCGCCACCCACGCATCGTAGCCGCCCGCGAGATTGGAAACGTCGGGCAGTCCCCGCGACTGGAGAAGACTCGTCGCGATCGACGATCTGCCCCCGCCCTGGCACTGCATCACTATCGGAGCCGATGCGTCGAGTTCCCCGATCCGGTCGGGCAACAGTGCAAGCGGGATATGAATCGCTCCCGGCAGGTGGCCTCGCCGCCACTCCTCGGGACTTCGGACATCGACGATCTGAACGCGATCCCGGGTCCGCTTCCGGACCGACTGCGGATCAATTTGGGAAACGGTCTCGAGCGCTCCGCGACGCGATTTCCATTCGCGCAGGACATCAGAGCGGAAAATCCCGGCCACACGCGTGAGACCGACTTTCGACAAATCGTCGACGATCCGCTTCACCGCATCATCGCTCTCCGCCTCGGTAATTATCCAGAAGTCGGTTTCGCCTGGGACAATCGCGCCGCTCCAGTTGAGGAACGATTTGCCGAGCGGAATGTTGAGAGTTCCCGGCACGTGGCCGGTGGCAAACTTCGCAGCCGGACGCGTGTCTACCACGCTTCCACCTTTCTTCAGCGCATCCTCGAGCTCGGCCAATCCCGAGTAAGTCGGCACGCGAGGCGCCGGCTGCACGCTCCCGCTGCGGTTCACCCGCTTCATCACCGCGAAGTATCGTGGAGGCGCGGGCTGGTCTTCGAGCACCCTCGCGACAAATTCGCCTTCCGTGAGTTCGCCAAACGCCCAGTTGAAGAGCTTTTCGTATCCGAGCGTCGACTGTGGCATTGAGCCGAGCGATTTTCCGCAGGCCGATCCTGCACCGTGCCCCGGCCAGATTTGCAGGTGGTCCGGCTCAGTCTTGAACGCGTTGACCGATTGGAACAGCGCTCGCGCCGAGCTGTCCATGCTGCCCTTCGCCCCGGCGGCCTTCTCGAGCAAATCCGGCCTGCCGACATCCCCGACAAAAACAAAATCGCCGGTGAGGGCACCGACAGGATTCTCGCCACGCTCGAGGTCTGATATGAAAAAGGTCAGGTGTTCCGGAGTGTGACCTGGAGTATGAGCGACCCGCAGACGAACCCGACCGACGTCGATCCGGGAGCCATCACGAAGCACAGTCGCATTCCGGAGCGCCTCATCGGAATAAACCCACTCACCGGTCCCTTCTCCCGAGAGATGGAGAACCGCACCCGCTGCATCGGCCAATGCGCGCGCTCCTGAAACAAAGTCCGCATGGATGTGAGTCTCAGTCACGTGTGCAATCCGAACGCGATCGGCCCCGGCCGCGCGAATGTATTGAGCGGTGTCAGAATTGGGGTCGACGACGATCGCTTCGCGCGTCTTTTCACACGCGATCATGTAGCTCGCCTGGGCCAGATTCTCGTCGTAAAATCGTCTGAAAAGCATGGTCCGTTCGAAGCGGGCGGTGAAGCGTTGCTGGATGAGCGCACAGTAGTTAGCGTCCTACTGACGAACTCGTTGACTGACTGCGCAATATACCACCAACGTGAATACTGAACGGAGCCGCCAAACGACCGAGTTGACGCGCGAAGAGCTCGTACGTTATAGCCGTCACATCCTCCTCCCGCAGGTGGGCGAGAACGGCCAACGCGCGCTCAAGAAGTCGCGCGTGTTGCTGGTTGGTGCCGGGGGATTGGGCTCACCGGTGGCGCTCTACCTGGCCGCTGCCGGCGTTGGTACAATCGGGCTCGTCGACTTCGATGCGGTCGATCTCTCGAATCTGCAGCGTCAGATCCTGCACGGATCGGCTGGTATAGGCAGCTCGAAGATAGATTCTGCACGCGACCGGCTACGCGATATCAATCCGAACGTCAAGCTGGAGTCGTACGAGACTCGCTTCGTCTCCAGCAACGCGCTCGAGATCGCGACAGGCTACGATCTGATTGTGGATGGTACCGACAATTTCGCGACCCGCTATCTGGTCAACGACACCTCGGTTCTGCTCGGCATCCCAAACGTCTACGGGAGCGTGTACCGCTTCGAGGGACAGGTGTCGGTTTTCGGAACGCCAGACGGACCCTGTTATCGGTGTCTCTTCCGCGAGCCGCCTCCGCCTCACCTGGTTCCGAGCTGCGCCGACGCCGGCGTGCTCGGGGTTGTTCCAGGACTTGTCGGAACCATCCAGGCCACCGAAGCGATCAAGATGCTGCTCGGGCTGGGCGAGACTCTCGTGGGCAGGCTGCTCATGATCGACGCCATGACTATGGCCTTCCGCACGATCGAAATACGCCGTGACCCGGAATGCCCTGCCTGCGGGACGCGAGAGATCACCGAGCTGATCGACTATGACGAATTCTGCGGTGGAGCGCCAACCGGAGATGGGATTGGAAATGCGATCACGGAAATCCAGCCATCCCAGCTCGCGCAGCGCCTGGACGGGGGAGAGGAGCTCGAGATCATAGATGTCCGGGAGCCGTACGAATGGCAGCTCGGTCATATACCGGGCGCGCGGCTCGTTCCACTCGACAGGATCGCGGACGAGATTCCGCGACTCGACAAGCGGAAGGAGACAATTCTTTACTGCAAAGTCGGCGTCCGCAGCCTGTATGCGGCGCACCAGCTCGCCGACGCCGGTGTGTCCGACGTCCGAAATCTCGCTGGCGGTATTCTGCGTTGGATCGACGAAGTCGATCCGACGATGACGAGGTATTAGTTGATCCCACCGGATCCGATCGAGCGATTCCGCGGTGTCTACGCGCTCGCCGAGAAACTCGACCGCTCGATCATCCCCGAACCGAACGCAATGTCCCTCGGGACGATCGGGAATCGCGATCAACCATACGTAAGAATCGTCCTGCTCAAGGCGTTCGACGAGCGCGGATTTGTTTTCTACACGAGCTACGATGGGAAAAAAGGCCGACAGCTAATCGCCCACCCCAGGGCCTCTCTCTGCTTCTATTGGGCGCCACTCTCGATTCAGGTTCGAATTGAAGGCAGGGTTACCAAAATTTCGGACGAGGAGGCTGATGCCTACTTCGCTACGCGCGAACGGCGCAGCCAGATCGGCGCGTGGGCCTCGCGTCAAAGCGAGCCCTTGGAGACCCCGACCGCTCTCGATGATCGGGTTGCCCAATACGAAAAGGAATTCGAGGGGAAGACAGTCCCGCGACCGGAGTACTGGTCGGGGTTCCGCGTCTGGCCGGAAAGAATCGAGTTCTGGAAGGGGAAGCCCAATCGTCTCCATGAGAGACATCTCTATACCAGAGATGGCGAGGGCTGGCTGATCGAGACTCTTTATCCGTGACACTCTGCCGGTACCACTGGAGCGCCACATACCCTAAAATGTTGAGATGACGAGCACCCGTATTTCCCCGCCACCCAAGGCCGAAAAACCATCGCCGCCTCCGGCGCCCCCCGAACCGTGGACAATCGCGTCCGCTCGCTCGCTTTACAACATCGAGGGCTGGGGCATCGGCTTCTTCGACATCAACGAAGCCGGTCATGTCGTCGTGCGCCCCGATCACGCGAAAGAGGGCCGCGAGCTCGATCTCTTCGATCTTGCCAACGATCTCGAGGAGCAGGGAGTTGGGTTGCCGCTGCTGCTTCGTTTCTCAGACATCCTTCGGTCCAGAATCGAGTCGCTCAACGAAAAATTCGCGCGCGCGCGCGAGGAATACGGCTACGCCGGTGGCTACACGACGGTGTATCCGATCAAGGTCAATCAGCAGCGTCACGTAGTCGAAGAGATCGTCGAGTTTGGAAAGAGCGCGGGCGTGGGACTGGAGTGTGGGAGCAAGCCGGAGCTGCAGGCGGTTCTGGGCCTGGCGGAGCACACAGATCATCTGATCGTGTGCAACGGCTACAAGGACGAGGAGTTCATGCGACTCGCGCTCATGGGTCAGAAGCTCGGACATCAGGTTTTCATCGTGCTCGAGCAGCTTAGCGAAGTCGATGTGCTGCTCAAGGTTGCCGACGAGCTCGGCGTGAACCCCACCGCTGGCGTCCGCATCAAGCTCTACTCGGAAGGCTCCGGCAGGTGGGCAAAGAGCGGGGGCGAGAAATCGAAGTTCGGTCTCAGCACTGCGCAGCTCGTCAGGCTCGTCGACAAGCTGAAATCATTGGGGCGTCTCGACATCCTGAAGCTCATTCACTTCCATCTGGGCTCGCAGATCACGGACATCCGCTACATCAAGTCAGGCCTCCAGGAAGTCACCCGCTACTACGCCGAGATGCGCGGGCTCGGCGTGGACATCACCCACGTCGATGTGGGCGGTGGATTGGGTGTCGACTACGATGGATCGAGCTCGACATCACAGGCGAGCGTGAATTATACGCTGCAGGAATACGCCGACGACGTCGTCTACACGCTTTCGGAAGCGTGCCGCCAGCACGAGCTGCCGATGCCGCACATCATCAGCGAGTCGGGACGGGCGCTCACCGCGCACCACGCGCTGCTCCTGCTCAGCGTGATCGATGTCGAGTCTCAAGCGGACAACACGGTGCCCGAGCTCACGAAAGCGCACCACAGCCTGCTGCACGAGATGGCCGCGGACTACAACTCCGTCTCGAAACGCGTTTCGAAGAAGCGCGTGCGCGAAGTCTTTCACGATGCGACGTTCGACAAGGAGCGAGCCCAGGAGTTGTTCAACAGCGGAGTGCTGACACTGAGGGATCGCGCCATCACCGAGCAGATTTATCTGTCCACGATCGCGGCAGTCGCCAGGATTGCGCGGCACGATCGGGATGAGTATTCGGATATCATCGACGATCTCGAAGCGACGATGGTCGATCGGTATTTCTGCAACTTCTCGCTCTTTCAGTCGCTGCCGGACAGCTGGGCGATAGATCAGATATTTCCGATCATGCCGATCCACAGGTTGAACGAGGAGCCGACGCGCCGTGGAACGATTCAGGACGTGACCTGCGATTCAGACGGCAAGATCGAGACGTTCATCGGCGACCGTACGCCGCACAAGAGCCTCGAGCTGCATCCATTCAACGACGGGGACCCGTACATCATCGGGATCTTTCTGACGGGTGCGTATCAGGAGATACTCGGCGATCTGCACAACCTTTTCGGCGACACGAATGCGGTGCACATCCGACTGTCTGAAACCAAAGGATACGAGGTCACAGATCTCGTGCACGGCGATACGGTGACCGAAGTGCTCGACTACGTCCAGTTTCGCGGGTCGGATCTGCTGGCGACGTTCCGTCGCAAGGTGGCAAATGCCACCGGTCTCGCGCGGCAGGAGGCGAACACGTTCATTGCCGATTACATCGCGGGGCTCGAGGGGTACACTTACCTCGAGGGCGAGGCGGCCAGATAGGCACCTCAAACTGAACAGGCGAGAGGCGCAAGTAGGTAAGTTGCGAGTCGATTAGTTCACTACGCCCAGACGTATCTCGCCGGGATTCATGGCACAATCAACTGCTTGTGCCCCGAACGCCAGAGCGGCATGTCCCGGCGTCGTGAACTAAATCGCTGACAACTTACCTACTTGCGCCTCTCGCCTATTCAGTTGCAAGCGCCAGTCACGCCGTAGAAAATCTTTTTTCGACTTCCTTCCAATTCACAACGTTCCACCAGGCTTGGATGTAATCCGGCCTCCGGTTCTGGTACTTGAGATAGTAGGCGTGCTCCCAGACATCGAGACCCATGATCGCCTTCTGCCCTTCCATCAGCGGATTGTCCTGGTTCGGCGTGCTGATGATCGAGAGTTTGCCGCCCGTGTTGATGAGCCACGCCCAGCCCGATCCGAATCGTCCTACCCCGGCAGCACTGAACTGCTCCCGAAACTTGGCGAAATCCCCGAACGCACTCTTGATCGCGGTGCCGAGGTTTCCACCGGGCTCGCCGCCGGCTTTTGGCGCCATGATCTGCCAGAACATCGAGTGATTCCAGTGGCCGCCACCGTTGTTTCGGACGGCGGTGCGGACTGCTTCCGGGACTTTGTTCACTCCGCGCATCAAGTCGTCGAGGGACTTGTTCGCCAGCTCCGGCGCTTTCTCGATGGCAGCGTTGAGATTGTTGACGTACGTCTGATGATGCTTCCCGTGATGGATCTCCATCGTTTTCGCATCGATGTGCGGCTCCAGGGCGGCGAAATCGTAGGGGAGTGGGGGAAGTGCAAATGCCATTGTCGTTCTCCTGTTTTGATCGTGTCTCAGCGGATGCTGAGCACATTGCAGCCTTCTGCTACATCTCAGTGGGCGCCGGTTTCGAGCCGGACGAAGCATCGTATCGTCTCGCCCGCTTCCCTCTGTACCAGCTGATGATACCGGGTAGTAACGAGATGAAGACGACGATTATGACCACGATTTCGATGTGCTGGTCGATCCCCGGAATGTAGCTCCCCAGGAAAAACCCAATCGCGGTCATACTCCAGATCCATAACACAGCGCCCAGGACGTTGAACGTAATGAATGTTCGGAATTTCATTCCCCCGACGCCGGCGACCACTGGCGCGAACGTCCGGATCACCGGCATGAATTGGGCTAGCACGATCGTTTTGCGCCCATACTTCTCATAAAACTCGTGGGCGCGGATAGCATGCTTCTTGTTGAAGAAGAGGCTGTTTTCTCTGTTGAAGATGCGGGGACCCGTGGCACGACCGATGGAATATCCGACTGAATTCCCGCAGATGGCTGCTAGCGTAAGAAGAGGTACGAGGGCGTATATGTTGAGGTATCCTCTGGCAGCCAGGAGTCCAGCCGTAACCAGAAGGGAGTCACCAGGAAGGAAGACGCCGACGAGCAGTCCCGTCTCGGAAAAAATGATTGCCGTGAGGCCGAAGAGTCCGGCCCACTGCACGAGTTCGGGAAGGTTGGAAAATCGATGGAACAGGTCCGTGATTGACTGCATCGAGAGGCTTTTAGCGAGGTAGAATGGAAGAGAGACGTTCAAGTTCACCGCCACCGCCGCGCAAAGCAACTGCGACAGATTGGCTGCTCGCATTTCCAGAAAAACTTCCGCGAGGCTTCACGCGCCCGCGCGGCAGAGCTGAGCGTGTGTTCAACGTTTTCTCGATTGCGGTCCTGATCCTCTTTGCGATGGGTTGGTCGTGGTCAATTGCGCGGGCGCGCGCTGCCGGTGACGGCGGCCCTCTGACGCCCGCGAGCGCAAATATCGCTAGCGCTCTAACCGATCGATCGGCTCCGTCGGTCGCGTATCTGACCGGCGCGGCCCTTAACGCGCTCGCGACACCGGCTCGCGGCGAAAGCGGCAAGTTGCGCGTCCGGATTCAGCCGGGCGGAACTCCGATAACCCCGATCCTCAGCGACACGCTTCCACCCGGCGCTGTTGCCACCTTTTCTTCTGGGTCGGCTGCCGAATCGACATCCAGGTTTGTCGCGCCGCAGCGTCCGGGCATTTGGAATCTCGCGCTCAAAGTTGGAAACGCCATCAAGCCGCTCGCTGATTTCAGCGTCATCACCTTGCGTCCAGCGACAGAAGAAAAGGCAGGCCGACTCGGCCTCTACTACATCGGAAACTGGCCGGCCGCACGAAAGGGCAAGCCCGGCGTCAGCTACGATCCGCCCAGTGGATTCATCGAGGTGACACCCCAGAATCAGGACACCCAGCTCTCCGAGCACTTTAAAATCCGGGATTTTCTTCCGCACGATCAACAGAACGTCTGGCCGAAATACATCGTGATCGACATCAAGATGATCGACAAGGACGAACTGGTGCTTCAGGATTTAAAGGAGCACGGCATCAATCCGAATGGCGTTCGCGTCCTGAGTGGATTCCGGACGCCCCAATACAACGCTGGAGGAGGGGATCCGCGTGGCCGCGCCGCCTTGAGCCGCCATATGTACGGCGATGCCAACGACATCTTCATCGACAATGACGGAGATGGCCAAATGGACGACCTCAATCACGACGGGCGCGTGAATATTGCAGATGCCAAGGTCATCCAGGATGCCGTCAACCGCGTCGAGCGGGCACACCCTTCGCTGATAGGGGGGTGCGGCATATATTCTGGCACGTCAGCGCACGGGCCGTTCACCCATATCGATACGCGAGGCTACCCCGCTCGCTGGATAGGAACAGGAGATAGCTAATGGACAACGTAACTACCGCCAGCCCCGCGACCCCGACGGAAGATCTCAGGCATTCCCCAGCAAACCCGAAACGGGACCCGGCGATGCCGGTGCGGCTTGCCGATCTCGAGCCGTACGTCGGCCTGGGCTACCTGTCGAAGCTGTTCAAGCTCATGGCCGTCATTCTGCTTCTGCTACTGGTCTCGGAGATCATCACCGGGCTGGTTACCCAGGGCACCACCTCGATTCCGACGCTCCTGGGTGAGATGAGTCGTTTGGTGGTTCTCGCCGGGCTGCTGTGGGGAAGCGGTGATCTCGCACTACTTCTCATCGATATGGGCCACGACGTCAGGGCGACGCGAATCCTGCTCGGCAGACAGGCGCTGCACCAGACAGGTTCGACGGGAATTACTCCTCCATCCGGAACCCCGCGCGTGGAAGGAGGGAGTTTCGTGGAGCGTGGCCCCCGCTAGGCTTTACACGATCGGGCACTCGACCCGGTCGATAGAGCAGTTTCTCGGACTGCTGGCAAGAGAAGGCGTGACACATCTCGTCGATGTGCGCGCCTTTCCCACATCAGCGAGGTATCCGCACTTCTCCGGACCAAATCTCGAGCGCGCAGTCGTCGATTCCGGCGGCAGGTACTCGCACCTTCCATCACTCGGCGGCCGCCGTCGCGGACGACGCGATTCACGGAACACTCTGTGGCGAAACGCCAGCTTCCGCGCATACGCCGACTATATGGAGACTCGCGAATTTCAGGAGGCGCTCGATGACCTTCTGGCCCTGGCCGACCTCGAGCCGACCGCCATCATGTGCGCGGAGGCGGTGCCCTGGCGTTGTCATCGCTCGCTGATCGCCGATGCGGTCGTAGCGCGCGGAATTCCGGTCTTTCACATTCTGGATGCTGGAACCAATAGCCATCGAATGACGTCCTTCGGCCGAATCGATGACGGCCGGGTTCGCTACGATGTCGCTCCGCAGAGTGAGTTGTTCTGAACCGGGGGAAGTTGGCAGCACAGGCATGCTGGTTGCCATACTGCTCAAGGTGTCCCAGCATAACGCGCAGCCGCGGTCGGATGTGCGCCAGGCCCGGGATGATTCCTGACGTGCTACCTGCTACTCACTTCTTGCGAGGATGCCATCATGCTTTGGACCATCGCGGTTATTCTCTTCATCCTGTGGATTCTCGGATTCTTTGTCGTCCACGTGGGTGGGGGATTGATCCACATCCTGCTCGTCATTGCTGTAATCGTGATCATCTACCGTCTCGTTACGGGCCGACCCGTCGTCTAGAGACACATCCTCTACCGCACGGGGCAGATCGTTGCCTCGGTGCGATGCTGCCCTCCTCGATCCGCTCTAGCGGATTGAGAGGGCAGCAGTCATATCCGGTCACGTGACCAGAACCGCTGACCGCATCCATCCACCACCAGCCCTCGATTCAGTTCTCTCTTCGGTTCGGGTCGTACTGTACGAGCCCCAGGATCCGGTAAACATCGCGGCGACGATTCGCG
>Ga0070695_100002487_pt1 | contig 10606 bp, 9 predicted proteins | sample KBSK1252metaG_FD_65471 | JGI IMG/M metagenome (GOLD analysis project Ga0070695, IMG submission 65471) | Corn, switchgrass and miscanthus rhizosphere microbial communities from Kellogg Biological Station, Michigan, USA - KBS K1-25-2 metaG | ecosystem: Host-associated > Plants > Roots >...
GACAACAGGAGATTTACCCTCGCGGAGGAATCCTGCGGGGCAGCATGCACCCTTAGAGAACGCCTTGAATTGGATCACGACATCGATGTTCACTCTGTGCGCGCTGTGCTGGTCTACAAATTTGGACGCCGCGAGGCCGCGCCTGCCCCGTTGAAGTAGTGGAGGTAAAGCCCCGGTACCTACTCAGGGCCGCGCGCGATAGCGGCCCTATTTTATTTGATAGGTTATCGGAAATTGAAGTTGGTTCTATCGTTACGGCGCGCGGGGCAATCCACGACGACCTTTTTCCGGGTTTCCCGTCTTTGCCGGCACGCACGACCAAGGATTGATCGTGCGGATGTTCATAGCAAACGGTGCCAATGCCACCGGCGAATCTTACGCCGAATTCCTCCGCGGCCAACGGGTCGCCAATGCGAAGCCGGAAAGACAGCCTTTTCGACGAATCGTAGCTCTAGCCCTTACCACCCGGTATCTTCCCCAGCGGCCAACGTTGCGCTTCGTAGGCTTCAATAACATCCACGAGAGTGGCCAGCTCGGCTTCCTCCGGCGAATTCTCGGTGCAGCCCATCAGCGCGTCGGCTTGCCGCACGAGCATCGCGTGCGTTGCCTCGGTCACCTTCGAAAGCTGCACTGTCGTAGCTTTTTCGTCGCAGGCGATCCCATGTTGGAACTCCGGTGCTTAATGCGACGACAGCTCGCAATGGTCTGCTCATCGAAGTTTGATCGCTGCGCAACGATCTGCGTGAAGTGCTCCGCCAGACTTCGGGCGCGCCTTGGTAAAGCGACGAGTGCCCCCGGCCGGCGTCAAGTAGTGTCGAAGATCCCCGCTCCAGGTATTACCCCCACGTTTACCTCCCAGTCCACCCGGCGCAAGACCCAGTTCGACGACTCATGCTCAAGCGGCCAGGGAACTCCCAGGAGCCCTGATTGGACCGTATTCAGGGTTCTTCCCGATGCATTTCATATGCGGAACGCCTTATCGTTCAGCGGTGCCTTGTGCGACGCGACCCGAGCAATTCACCTTTTTGCGGATCCTCGTCGCGTTGACTGGTCGGGCGGATGGAGAATTCAAGCTCAAAGAATTCGCCTATGAAATGAGTTAATGTATGAAATCCATCTCCCGCCGAGCCTTCGTCGCCACACCTCGGCTAATGAGAGTTGGGCTGTCCGCTAGCTCGTCGCGGGCCACGGTCGCTGGCAGGGGCCCTGGGTGACGGCATGAGTGTTGCCAAGATCAGAGCGCCTGCCCGCAAGGCGGCCGAGCAGCCCGAGGAGCAGAGTGCGGCCGCACCCTCGTCGTTCCCGCCGATCGCCGATTATGCGTTCCTATCCAACTGCCACACGGGTGCGCTCGTGGCCCCCGATGGGGCGATCGACTGGCTCTGCGTGCCTCGGTTCGACGCGCCGAGCGTGTTCGGTAGTCTGCTCGACCGGGAGGCCGGAAGCTTTCGATTCGGACCCTTCGGAATCAACCACCCTTCGGAGCGGATCTACGAGCCGGGTACCAACGTCCTGGTCACGACGTGGAAGTCGCCGTCCGGCTGGATTCTCGTTCGCGACGCATTGACGATCGGTCCCTGGGATCACGAGGACACGATCACACCGCACACCCGGCCACCTGCCGACGACGACGCCGATCATCTGCTGGTGCGAACGATCCTCTGCCTCGAAGGCAGGGTCGAGGTCGAGCTCATTTGCGAGCCTGCCTTCGATTACGGCCGCGTGCCGGCGGAATGGACCGCGGTCGACGGTGGCCGCCATGCAGCCGACGCGAGCGGGGCGCGGCAGACCATCCGTCTCCGCTCGGATCTCGCGCTGGGGATCGAGGGTAGTCGCGTGCGGGCGCGCCACGTTCTGGGGCCGGGCGACCGGGTGTATTGTGCTCTCTCCTGGGCCGAAGGGCTTGCAGCACCCCAGCACGTCGACGAGGCCGAGGCGCGAATTGCAGCCACGACTCGCTACTGGCGCGCCTGGCTCGGAGGGGCCCGCATTCCTGACCACCGCTTCCGCGTCCCGATCCAGCGCTCGGCGCTCGCCATCAAAGGTCTGACCTATATGCCGACCGGCGCAACGGTCGCGGCTCTCACCACCTCCCTCCCAGAGACACCGGGCGGAGAGCGTAACTGGGACTACCGCTATACGTGGATGCGCGACGCGACCTTCATGCTCCAGGCGCTCCACTGGCTCGACCTGAACTGGGAAGCGGACGAGTTCATGCAGTTCGTCGCCGACATCAAGACGACCGAGGACGGCTCGTTGCAGATCATGTACGGCATCGACGGCCGCCGTGAGCTGTCCGAATCGACGCGCGACGACCTTTCGGGTTACGCAGGTGCGCGCCCGGTTCGTGTGGGCAATGCGGCCTTCAGTCAGCGCCAGAACGACCTCTTCGGTGCCGTCCTCGACTCGATCCTGCTTCACACCCGCCGCAACGAGCGCTTGCCACGCCGGCTGTGGCCAATCGTCGAGTCACAGGCAGCGTGCGCCACTCGTGTCTGGCGCAACCCCGACCAGGGCATTTGGGAGGCCCGGGGTAAGCCTCAGCACTACGTATCCTCCAAGCTGATGTGCTGGGTTGCCCTAGACCGTGCGAGCACGCTAGCGGACATCCGCGGTGACCCAAATATGGCGGCGAAATGGCGCGCAACGGCGCACGAGATCCAGGCAGACATTCTCGCTCACGGCGTCAGCGATCGGGGTGTGCTGCGCCAGCACTACGAGACGGACGCGCTCGACGCCTCGACGCTTCTGGCAGGGAGCTTCAAGTTCTTCGCGCATGACGACAAGCGCCTGCGAAACACCGTCTTCGCTGTCGCCGACGAGCTGACCGAGAACGGCTTCGTCCTACGCTACCGCACCGACGAGACCGACGACGGGCTCTCCGGCAAGGAAGGAACATTTGTGATCTGCTCGTTCTGGCTCGTGTCGGCGCTCGCGATCGTCGGAGAGATGCAACGAGCCCGCGACTTGATGGAGCGCCTGCTGCGAATCGCGTCGCCCCTCGGCCTCTACGCCGAGGAGTATGACCCGCAGACAGGACGGCACCTGGGGAACTTCCCGCAGGCGTTCTCTCATCTGGCGCTGATCGAGGCTGCGGCGCGCATGATCGTTCCCGAGAGGCTCGCGGAGTTCTGACCATGGATGCGCACGACTTGGTGATGAGCATCCTGCCGAGCATCGGGGCGGCGAATCCAGCGCTCACCGCGATGGTCGACGCGCTCCGCGTCGGCAACCATGTTCACCCGGCTGGCCTGACGCGGGGTGGGCGGTGATCGCACCATCCGGCGAGCAGATTGAGATCGCCGCCGGGGATCAGCAGGCTGTGATCGTCGAGGTCGGCGGCGGACTCCGCTCATACTCAGCTAGCGGCCGGGAGCTTGTCGACCGGTGCGGGGTTGACGAGATGAGCTCCTCAGGCCGGAGGCAGGCGCTGATCCCGTGGCTGAATCGGCTGCAAGTTTGGCAGCTACGAGTTCGACCGGCGCCGCAATCACCTTCCTCTGAACGGGCCGGAACACCGCAACGCGATGCACGGCTTCGTCCGCTGGGCCGCCTGGACGGCCTCCGTGCGCGAGCCGCACTGGGCCGTGATGGAACGCGTCCTCCATCCGCAACCGGACTACCCCTTCCCGCTCGCGCTCAGGATCGAATATGCCGCTCCGACGAGAGCGGAGCGTCCAAGCTCCGATATGCGTTCGGCGGGCGGGTCATAGGCGCGACGGCAAACGTGGGGCGTCGCTCCCGGGCGCGCGCGTGGTCCACTTCACGCGAGGAGCCGACCAATAACGCTCAAGCACCCGAAGGGACCAGCGACGCCGACGCAGGCGGTCGTGGCGCCACCTGTTCACCCTCGAGTGCGACCGCATCGAACCGGCGCCGCAAGAAATGAAAGCGAGAACATGATGAGTGTCCAACACAGAATCCTGCTCAAAGGAATGCTGGCCCCCCGCCCCCCGCGATCTCGACCGGCGTGTGAGCTGAGAGCCTCGCTCAGAAAGAGTCATCTCCCGGTCCAGGGAGGCCGTCGTGGACAAGTGCAACCCGTTGAACGCGCATGAACGGCGCCACGCGAGCGCAAACACGACGGTGCGGATCGAGGAAATGCCCCGGGCGCTTTTGGCTGCCGGTCGTCCTGGCTCTGCTAACAGTGGCATCGTCGTGGGATGCCGGCCATGCGCGGGACCGTTTGTCCGGCTACGTGCAGCGGGTGAAAATGATCGGCTTCACGGTCGCGGATGTCGACCGGGAGGCAGACTTCTTCACTAAAGTACTACAGTTCGAGAAGGTCGCCGATTTTCGCGTTGTTGGCAGCGAGTACGGCAAGATGGTGGGCGTGTTCAATGTGAACATGCGGATCGTCCATCTCAGACTGGGTGACCAGCTCGTTGAGCTCACCCAGTACGTGTCACCGCCGACCGGGCGACCAATCCCGGTGCCTTCGTACAGCAACGATGAGTGGTTCCAGCATATGGCCATCGTCGTCAGCGACATGGATGCGGCGTACAAAATCCTGCAGGAAAACAATGTCCAGCAGGTTTCAGCGCATCCAATCACCATCCCTCAAACGAATCCCGGGGCCGCCGGTATCAAGGCGATTAAATTCCACGATCCGGAACGTCATGATCTGGAGTTGCTTTACTTTCCGCCCGGTAAAGGCGACCCGTCCTGGCAGAAGCCGACAAACAAACTGTTCCTCGGACTTAGCCATACGGCAATGACCGTGGGCAACACGGAGAAGGGGGTGACGTTCTACCGGGATTTGCTTGGGATCGACGTCGGCGGGATTACGCTCAACAGCGGAGCGACGCAGGAAGTGCTGGACAACCTGTTCAACGACACGTGCCACGTAACGGAGATGATGCCGGTCTCGGCGCCCCCACACATCGAGTTCCTCGAGTACAAGACGCCGCCGGGCGGCCGGTCGATGCCCGCCGACACCAGGGCCAACGATCTCTGGCATTGGCAGACGTCACTGGTTACCAAGGATATCCAGGCGGTCACCGATCGATTGCGCGAGGCGGGTGTGCAGTTTATCACACCGGACGTCGTGTCGATTCCCCCTGAGGCGCAGGCTCAACTTGGCTTTAAGAAGGCGCTGATGGTCCGCGATCCGAACGGCCACGCGATACGCCTGATCGAGGAATAGCCAATGAGATCTCGGTCCGAAGTTTGTTTCCTGCCGCGGAGCGACTGATGTTCCAACAGGATCAAATCCTTGCTTTCATCGCTCGCCTTTGTCTTGTCCTGCTATTCCCATTCAGTGCGCTCAACAAGCTCTTTGACCACCAAGCGGCGATGGCCCAAGCCGCCCAGGGGTGGATCCCGCTGCCGCCTTCGGCCGCGGCGCTGTTGTTGGTGCTCGGTGGCATGCTCGAGGTGATCGGGCCTGTCTGCATCCTGCTCAACTTCTATCGGCGGCAGGCGGCACTGCTGTTCATATTCTACGTGATCGCCACGGCGGTTCTGTTCCACAACTTCTGGAGCTTTTCATTTAATGGCGAGGAGTGGAATCAGAATTTTTGGCCATTTCTGAAGAATTTCGGTCTGGCCGGCGGTTTTCTCTATATTGCAGCCGACGCGAAGATGCAGTCCCTTCGTGACGCCTTTTCGTTAAACCCACGATAGGTCCAAGGAAAATCGAGCCGCCTGTTGTTGGAGCTGCAGTGTCGGGGTGACCCCCCGCGTGACCCTGCCGTCAAAGAATTTTTCTTGGGCCGAGTATCTGCCTCAGCTGGCTGGGAAGCTACGAAGGCAAATCGCTTACGCGAGCAGCTGCCGCACGGCCGCGTTCTGATATGGCGTCAGCGGTTGATCCGGGTTTGCCGTTGCACAAATCAGGTCTTGTGTCGATGGCCCCACCGCAGTGCGCAAGTGAAAATGATCACTATGCCGCTGATTGCTAGATCTTCGTCTGCAAGTATCGCAGCAGCATTGGCGTGAAGGGCCCGGCCGACCGAGGCCAAGCGGCACAGGGGACCAAATGGGCGGCCGCTACGACGTCATCATCATCGGAAGCGGCGCGGGCGGCGGTACACTCGCCTGTCACCTCGCTCCCTCGGGCAAGCGCATCCTGCTCCTGGAGCGGGGCGGGTGGTTGATGCGTGAACCCAACAACTGGAGCGCGGAAGCCGTTTTCGTGGAGAACCGTTACGTATCCCCTGAGATCTGGTACGACGAGACCAATACGCCGTTTCAACCCCAGGTCCATTACTTCGTCGGGGGCGCCACCAAGATGTTTGGCGCGGCGCTATACCGGCTCCGTAAAGAAGATTTCGGCGCGCTTACGCATTATGACGGCATCTCCCCAGGATGGCCAATCGGCTACGATGACCTGGAACCATACTATACCAAGGCCGAGCAAATGTACCAGGTGCATGGTACGCGCGGCGAAGACCCTACCGAACCTCCTGCGAGCGCACCCTATCCGTTCCCCGCCGTGTCACATGAGCCGCGCATCCAGCAGTTGAGTGACGACCTCGCACGCGCTGGCTACAATCCCTACCATTCGCCGTGCGGTATCCTGCTCAATGAGCAGCAGCAGCATTTCAGTGCTTGCATCCGCTGCGCGGACTGCGACGGCTTTCCCTGCTTGGTCCACGCGAAGTCGGACGCAGAGGTGATGGCGGTGCGCCCCGCGATCAAGTACCCGAACGTCACCTTGGTGACGGGCGCTCATGTCCTCAAGCTCAACACGAATGCCTCGGGCGCGGTGGTCACCGAGGTTGTCGCCGAGCGCGATGGGGTAATGGACACCTACCGCGCGGACATCGTCGTTGTGTCATGTGGCGCGGCGAACTCCGCCAAGCTGCTGCTCCTGTCGGCGAGCGATAAGCATTCGAACGGCCTTGCCAACGGATCGGGTCAGGTCGGGCGCAACTACATGTTCCACAATAGCCAAGCCGTTCTGAGCATCTCCAAGGAACCCAATCCCACCCGGTACCAGAAAACCCTTGGGCTCAACGACTTCTACTTCGGGACGGACGGATTTGAGTACCCGATGGGCAACATTCAAATGGTCGGCAAGTCGCAGGCCCCGATGTTCAAAGGGGAGCGGCCGATCGAGACAATACTTGCCCCCATGTGGTCGCTGGACTGGCTGGCAGCACATGCAGTCGACTTCTGGCTTTCAACGGAAGATCTCCCGATGCCGGACAACCGTGTCACCGTCACGAAGAACGGCAACATCAAGCTGAGCTACACACCCACAAATGAGGTACCCAAGAAGAAGCTCTATCATGCGTTGGTGTCCCTGCTCGATCATGTCGGGATGCATTCGGAGTATCTTATTCCGCGCCATTTATATATGAAGAGCGAGATAGCGCTTGCCGGCGTGGCGCACCAGGCCGGTACTTGCCGCTTCGGCACCGATCCCCGTACCTCCGTGCTGGACGTGAACTGCAAGGCGCACGAAGTCGACAACCTGTATGTGGTGGATACGAGCTTCTTCCCAAGCATCGGGGCGGTGAACCCGTCGCTCACAGCGATGGCGAACGCTCTCCGGGTCGGCGACCATTTGCGCGCACGACTAGCATGACACAATGACGCCTGTTCAAAGTCCTGCCATAGGTCCCGCGGACTCTTCCCTGGCTGGCAAAAGTGATCGTGAACCCAATGGCCCGTCGCGGCGAGATTGCTGCAGTGTATATCGCCGGGCTCATACAGGGCATTGCTCTTGTCACTTTCCCGGCAGCAAGCACCGTATTCACCAGTCCGGCATATTACGATCTGACCAGCACCCAATACGGGGCCATGTTTGTGCCCCAAGCCGTCCTGGCGATCGGCACATCGCTGCTTGGTGCAAGCTTTACGCGCCGCCTGGGGCTCAAGCGCGTCTACTTGACGGGTCTCGTCGCCAATCTGTTAGCGATGGCGCTACTCGTCATAAGCCAGTTTGTCACGGGCGAACGCCCGCTGGCATACGGGCTTTTGCTGGTTGCGACCACTTGCCTGGGTATCGGCTTCGGAATGACTGTCCCAGCGATCAACACGCTTGCAGCGACCTTTTTTCCGCGAAATGCCGATTCGGCGGTGCTGGCGCTGAACGCGCTGCTGGGCCTTGGCACAGCACTAGCTCCCGTGTTCATCGCGCTGTTCGTCGGTCTGGGCCACTGGTGGGGATTGCCGATCCTTGTGGGTGCGCTGGCGGCCGGCCTGCTGCTTTTCAGCCTGGCCTTGCCCTTTCAGAGTGGAACGAAGATCGCGGCTGTCCAGAGGCGCCGAGACGAGACGGCGGTTCCCGCCAACTTCTGGGTCTTTGCAGCGTTCGCCCTGGTTTACGGCATCCTGGAGACGATCAACGGCAACTGGGTGACGCTCTACATGACCCAGCGCCTCGGGGCGACTGCGGAGCTGGCTTCGCTTGCTCTGACTATATTCTGGGGGTCGGTGACCGCAGGGCGCATCCTGTTCGCACTCATCGAAAGTTGGTTTCCCGCGCGGATGACCTTCCGGCTCTTGCCCTTTGTCGTCGCCGCCGCTTTCGTCGTCTCGGCCTCCCTGCCGAAGGCCCATCCGGCCTTTGGCCTGCTAACCTTCGGGGTGGCTGGTCTGGGTTGCTCGGCTCTGCTGCCGCTCATCATCAGCTTCGGCCAAAGGCAGATGAGAGCGATTGCTGCTTCGGCGGCAGGTTACCTGATCGCTTTCTACCAGATGGGCTACGGCATTGCCGCCTTCGGCGTGGGTCCCCTGCAGCAGAACGTAGGTTTGAGTTTGGACATGATTTTTGGTTGGAGCGCCGCCATTGGGCTGGTCCTCGTTGCGCTGTCTTTCGCCATCCCCGTGCCCGAAGGCGCGCCTCCACTCCGATCGCAGCAGACTTGAACACACCCTCGCGACCTGTGGTCGATCCGGTGCAAAAGCGCATGTCGATCATCGATCAGCCGCTGATCCTGCGAAGCGGCGTCGTCTCTGGACCCAACACGAAGGAGCAATGGCAATGAGTCTGAAGGGTAAAGTCGCGATCGTCACCGGCGGAAACAGCGGCATCGGCCGGGCGATCGTCTTGGAGCTTGCCAAGCATGGAGCCAATATCGTCATCGACTACATCGCTCACCCAGAGGCGACGCAGGCGTTGGAACAACAGATCGCAGCTCTCGGCGCTCAGGCGATCGGGGTAGATGCCGATGTCAGCAAAGTGGCGGATCTGCGTAGGCTAGTCGCCATGGCCGTGAAAACGTTCGCTCGGGTCGACATCATGGTAAACAATGCGGGAGTCGAGACCCGCACGTCGGTGCTCGACACTACCGAAGCGCAATACGACAAGGTAATGGAGATTAATCTAAAGAGCGCGTTCTTTGGCACTCAGATAGCAGCCGCGCAAATGATCAAGCAGGGCGGGAGAGGGCGCATCATCAACCTCACGTCTGTGCACGAGGACTGGCCGATGCCGGGTAACACCGCCTACTGCCTCTCCAAGGGTGGCATGCGCATGCTCACGCGTACTGCAGGCGTCGAGCTTGCACCGCACAACATTCTCGTCGTTGGCGTGGGCCCAGGGGCGGTCGCCACTCCCATCAATCTTTCAACCATGAACGACCCGGCGCTGATGAAGAAGCTCGACACTGCGATTCCGCTGGGTCGAATGGCCGAGCCCGAAGAGATCGCGAAAGTGGTTGCGTTCCTGGCCGGGGACGCTGCGAGCTACATAACGGCGACGACCGTCTTCGCCGACGGCGGCATCATGCAAAGCAGCCCCGGCCTGTAGGGTGCATCATCCGGCTGGGCGCCGTGCTCGTATTCTTCCTGTTCCCAAAGAAGGATGACGAGGAGCGGTTGCTCACCGAGTATCAGTCAGAGGACGCGTCGCATCACGCTGCCCGCGTCAGTTCGCCGATCGGTGGCGCCCTGATTGGTATGAACCGGTCAGAGCGTGGTGTAATCTAGACCTACCATCCAGTGATAGCCCGGCGCATCCAACGCAATTGGGTGAGGCTGAGAGAGGATTGGGCCGTCGAGTGCGTTGCGCATGCTCACAAGGGTACGGCAGCAACAGCTATCCGCGCGGAAGCGGCGGTGGCGGGCTCGATGACACTAAGTCGACTTGCGCCTATACGCGATAGGCGGCATTGCACGGATCTGCTCCTTAGTAGCACCGGGCAGCAATATTCTGTCATTCTTCGTTTGGAACAGGCCGCGGGGATGGCTACATCATGCGTGCCGATGCCGAGGAACCCTGCCGCACTGACGATCCCGTACGAGCTGGCGTGATTGGCGCCCGATGATGATGTCGTCAATCTTGCCGATCATTTCGTCTCTGTCGTTGTAGACATCCTGCCCAAGCAGCTGTCGCTTCACGCTCCAGCCATTGATGATGTCATCGCGTTCGACGACGGTCACGCCGAGCTTTGTCTCCCCGGCCGTTTGCGCGCGCGACGGGCGCCACAAGCAATGCCACCAAACCGGCGTACAACACCTGGCGCATTGTCATCTTCTGCTCGTTTTCTGGGGACCGCGTTCAATACGCAGCGACAGCAGCGCAGGGCTCACGTGATGGCGGACAAATCAGGAGGAACCCTGAAAAAGGACCAAATGAGGGGCTGTATCCTAAGGATTCGCCAATCGAGATCGGGAGCCTCTCGGCTTGATCGCCCGCTTGCCCTAGCCAGTT
>Ga0070695_100002490_pt1 | contig 10601 bp, 10 predicted proteins | sample KBSK1252metaG_FD_65471 | JGI IMG/M metagenome (GOLD analysis project Ga0070695, IMG submission 65471) | Corn, switchgrass and miscanthus rhizosphere microbial communities from Kellogg Biological Station, Michigan, USA - KBS K1-25-2 metaG | ecosystem: Host-associated > Plants > Roots >...
AGCTCGGCGAAGAGCTGCTCGGGATCGAGCACCACGCCGTTGCCGACCACGCAGACGGCGCCCTGAAGAATACCGGACGGGATCTGGTGGAGGACGAACGATTTGCCCTCGCCGGTGTCGACCGTGTGGCCGGCATTCGCGCCGCCCTGATAGCGCACCACCAAATCGGCGCGCTCGGCCAGGACGTCGACGATCTTGCCTTTGCCCTCATCGCCCCACTGGGCACCTACGACAACCACACACTGCGTCTTCGGTCCGAACACTCGCGTCCTTTCTTGCAGGGTCCCAAAGCAAAAGCCCCCTCGCGGGGGCTCTGGAGTATCCTCTGTGGGAAGCTAGACGGGGCGCAGTACCCGCGCCAGCCCTGCCGCGATCAGCGCGGCGCCATCGAGTCGCACGCGGTCGATCGTGTCGCTGGGCCGATGCACGACCCACATCGTACGCCAGTTGCCCTTGAGAATCGTGACGCACTCGCGACTGACGCGCGCCAGCGCGATGCCATCCACGATCACCGGCAACCAGCGCCACTGGCGGGCCTTGAGCGCGGCCACGACAGCGCCGCCGATGCTTCCGGCACGGTGCAGGAAGGCGGTCGGGCGCCCGCTGTCATCCAGGCTGTCGAGATTGATCACCGCCGCCTCGGCGAAAAGCTCGGCGCGTTCCGCGGCGAGCGCGCGCGCGCCCACCAGCCCGAATTCCTCGGCATCCGAAAACACGATCCCGACCGGCGCCTGCGGCCCCAGCTGATCGATCGCCATGAAGATCGCGACCAGTGCAGTCGCGTTATCGAGCGCGCCGGGCGAGTTGTCGTTCACGCGGTTGAGCAGCGCGATGGCCACGCCGGCGAGGAGAAACGCGACGCCGCCGACAGGCCAAAGAAATACCACCAGCAGCCCAAGGAGTAACGACGCAAAACCGAGGAGGCGGACCGCCATCGAGATCGGCTGGCCTTTGGAGTCGTAATGCGCGACGAGCCAGACGGACGGTCGTTCGTTCCCAGCCTGGGAACGCTGGGCGATGAGGTTGACGCCCTGCACCACCCGCGGCGTTCCGAGCAACGCCCGTGCTGGTCGCCCGGCGAACGCGTGCGCATCGATCCGGAATCCGCGCGCCGTCAGCTCGCGCTGCAGGATCTCACGAACTTGCTGATGATTGGGTGTGCCTACGAGCCGTGGAATCGCGAGCTCGCGGAACAGCTCGGCGTAATCAGTCACCGCGTACGAGCGCGCTCACGCGCTCGCGGTCTTTGTCCGACAGCGGCGCGAGCGGCGCGCGCACGGGACCGCCGTACAACCCGACGGCGTCCATCGCGCCCTTCACGCCCGCGGGGCCCAGCTTGCCAACGATCTCCTTGTCGAGCGGGGTGATGCGCTCCTGGAGCGCACCGGCCGCCTCGCGGTGCCCCTGCTCGAACTCGCGTACGAGTTGTACGCAAAGATCCGGCGCGAAACAGGCGACGCCGATGACACCACCCTGGCACCCGAGCTCCAGCGCGCTGAGGAGCAGCGACGCGCCGCCGACGACCACCGACCACCGCGGCACCGCCTCGCGATACGCGGCCACGTTCTTTGGATCGCCCGACGAGTCTTTGACGCCGATGATCCGCTCGTGCCCGGCGAGCTGCTCCAGTATCGCGGGCGCGAGCGAGAGGTGCGTGTACTTGGGAATGTTGTAGATCAACACCGGGACCGGACTGGCGTCGGCGACCGCGCGGAAATGCGTCACCAACGTCGCCTGTGACGTCGCTGCGGAGTAGTAGGCGGGCGGGCGCAGGAGCACCGCGTCCGCGCCTTCGGCCGCGGCCGCACGCGACAGCGCGATCGTCTCGCGCGTCGACTCTCCTCCGGTGCCGGCGATCAACCAGGCGCCATCGGTCATGACTTCGCGTGCCACGGCCACCAGCCGGCGCTGCTCGTCGGCCGCCAGCAGCGCGGCTTCGCCGGTCGAGCCGGACACCACCACTCCCTGCACGCCCGCCGCCAGCAACCGCTCGACGTTGTGGCGCAGCTTGGCCGGCGCGAAATCACCTGTCGCCGGATCGAACGGCGTGGTGATCGGCGGGAAGATGCCCTTCAACGGAGCGGGCCGTCCGGTCATGACGGCAACATGCTGGACAAGTCGTCCGTGAAGCCGGCCGGCTTCGTTTCCGGCTGCGCCGCCGTCGGTTGTGTCGGCGGGACGACGCGCGACCGCCGCCGCAACGTCTTGACCTGGAGCTGGAAGTCGGACGGATTCGACGAGGCGGCGAGCGCGGTCTCGTACGAGACGACGTCGTCGGCGACGAGATCCATCAAGTGCTGATCGAACGTCTGCATCCCATACTGCTCGCGCGCTCCCTTGATGTAGTCGTGCAGCGACGGCGTGCGATCCTTTTCCCGAATCATGTCGCGCACGGTTCCCGTGGCCAGCATGACCTCGAGCGCGGCCGCGCGGCCGCGCCCATCGGCGCGCGGCAACAGCCGCTGCGACACGACCGCGTGCAGCGCCTCGGAGAAGCGGAGCCGGGCGATGTCCTGTTCCTCCGGCGGAAACATCGAGACGATGCGGTTGACGGTCGTCACCGCGTCCGGCGTGTGCAGCGTGGAGACGAGCAGATGTCCGGTCTCCGCGGCCTTCATGGCGGTATCGATCGTCTCGGCATCGCGCATCTCGCCGATCAGGATCACGTCCGGATCCTGGCGCAGCGCGGCTCGCAGGCCGGTGCGGAAGTCGTCGGTGTCGACGCCGATCTCGCGTTGCGTCACCGAGCAGTTGATGTCGCGGTGCAGGAATTCGATCGGGTTTTCGAGCGTGAGAATGTGGCGATGCTGGTTCTGATTGATGTGATTGATGATCGCCGCCATCGTCGAGCTCTTGCCCGACCCCGTCACGCCCGTGACCAGGACCATGCCGCGCTCGGCGGTCGCGACCTGCGAGAGGACGGTCGGCAGCTTCAGCGATTCGAAGGTGGGAACGTCGAACGGAATGACCCGCATCACGATCATGAACGACGAGCGCTGCCGCAGGATATTCACGCGGAAGCGGCCGATGCCGGGCATGCCCCACGAGCAGTCGTAATCGCGCAGCTTGTCGAGCCGGCCGCGATCGTCTTCGTTCGAAATCAGCCGCTGCGCGATCGCTTTGGTCTGCTCGGGCGTCAGGCGCTGCTTGGTGAGAGGCACCAGCTTGCCGTCGATACGCGCGCGGAAGACGTCCCCCGCCTTGATGTGCAGATCGGACGCCCCGCGGTCCACCGCGGCCTTGATGATTTTTTCCATTCAGTACCCGGCTTCCAGGTCGACGACGTTCGTGAGGGGCGCCCCTGCAAGATAGCGCCGGATGTTCTCGACAATGAGAGCCGTCTCGCGCTCCCAAAAGCCTGTGGTGACAGCGCTTACGTGCGGGCTAACCAGCACGCGCACATGCTTCCAGAAGGGGTGGTCAGCCGGCAAGGGCTCGGTCGCGAACACGTCGAGCGCGGCGCCGCGCAGCCGGCGCAGCTCGAGCAGCTCGAGCAGCGCCGTCTCGTCGAGCAGCGAGCCTCGCGACACGTTGACGACCACCGCGTGCAGCGGCAGGCGCTCGAGCACGGTCCGGTCCACCGCCCCCGCCGTCTCCGTCGTATGGGGCGCCGCGATGACGAGCACATCGCTGCCGCTCGCGAGGCGCGGCAGGTCGGCGAGCTGTCCGACCCAGCCGACGCCCCGGGGGCCGCCACGCTCGGGACGGCGCCGCACGCCGTTGACCGACATGCCGAGCGCGAGGGCGCGCCGCGCGACGGCATTGCCGATCCCGCCGAGCCCGACGACCCCCACCCGCAGATCCCGGAACTCGCGCATTGGGATCGCGCCATCGGTGAAGTCTTCTTTCGCCCAGCGGGCCTGCCGCTGCGCCGACACCATGCGGTCGACGCCGCGCGTGAAATAGGCGATGGCCGCGATGACCCAGTCGGCCATCGGATCGGCATGGACGCCGGCCGAATTCGTGAGCACGACGCCGCTGCCGGCGAGCGGCGCGAGGCTGGACCCGACGCCGGCGGTGGCGGTGTGAGCCCAGCGCAGCGTCCCCTTCCCTGCGGCCGCGACGCCGGATGGGACGCCGAAGCCGATGTAGATCTCGGCGCCCTTGGTTACAGAGATCGCTTCGGGAGACCCGGATCCGCCATCGCCATCGGACACCGCCGGGGCTTTGACTTCCGCGACGTCCCAACCTTCACCCAGCGCGTTCTTGATTTCGACCACGCGCGCTCGCGGAATCCGCCACACGGCGCGCGGGGATGCCAGATCGACGACGAGACGACGCGCGGCCGGGCTCACTCTCCCGTCGACACCGTGCGCACGTGATCATGATGCAGCAGCGTGATCACGGCCTGGTCGTAGAGACGCTTCGAGCCTCGTATCTGGAACTCGATCACGAGGTCCACGTTCTCCTGCCGGTTCGAGACGGTCAGCACGTCGAGGCCGGTGCGCCGCAGCAGCGTCTCCAGTTCCTCGAGTACGGTGGGCCCGGTGTGCGCGTGGACGGTAATTGTGGATCGCAGCGAGTGGCTCTGGATGATCTTCTCGGCGCGTCCCAGCCCGGCAAGCACGACGATCACGGCGAGTGTCGTGCCGACGCCTTCGAGGTAATAGCCGCTGCCCAGCGCGATGCCGATCGCCGCCACGACCCAGATCGTCGCCGCACTGGTGAGACCGACCACCGCGCCGCGCGCGTGCAGAATCGTCCCGGCGCCGATGAAGCCGACGCCGGTCACGATCTGCGCGGCGACCCGCGTCGTGTCCGTGCCGACCGGGATCGCTCCGGTGCTGCCGGTCAGCATCGCGAGGGAGAGGTGCGTGTACAGCACCGAGCCGATGCAGATCAGGATGTTGGTCCGCAGGCCGGCCGGCTTGCCGCCCAGCTCCCGCTCGAGCCCGATCGCGCCGCCGAGCAGCGTCGCGAGCGCGATCTGGAGCATGAGGTCGAGGCGGAAGATCTGAATCAACCGGTCGATCATCATGGTCGGAGGAACCCCATCTTCTCGCGCACGTCGGCAATCGTGCGTTGCGCAAGCGAGCGCGCCCGGCTCGCGCAATCGCGCAGACGCTCGAGCACACTCTTCGGGTCACGCCGCAAGGCCGCGGCGCGTTCGCGAATCGGCGTGAGCGTCTTGATCATGTTGTCCGCCAATACCCGCTTGCAATCGAGGCAGCCCCACCCCGCCGTGCGACATTTGTGCGCGACTTCTTCGACCGTCGCCGCGGGCGAAAACCCCTGATGGATCGTGAAGATGTTGCAGATCTCCGGCGTGCCCGGATCCTTCCGGGTCTTGCGCGCGGGGTCGGTCGCGGCAGGCCTGAGCTTCTCCCAGATCGCCTCGGGCGACTCGAACAGCCCGATCGTATTTCCCAGGCTCTTGGACATCTTGGCCTTGCCGTCGAGTCCGAGCACGCGCTTGGTCTTGGTCAACAGCGGCTGGGGCTCGGGGAAAAAACCTTCGCCATAGCGCGCATTCCAGCGGCGCGCGATTTCGCGCATCAGCTCGAGATGCTGGACCTGATCCTCCCCGACCGGAACGAGGCTAGCTTTATAGAGGAGTACGTCAGCCGCCTGTAGCACCGGGTAGGCGAGTAACCCCATCGCGACGCTTTCCTGGCGCTGCGCCTTATCCTTGTATTGCGTCTGGCGCTCGAGCTCGCCCACCGGCGTCACAGTCGTCAGCAGCCAGTTGAGCTCGGTGTGCTCGGCGACGTGCGACTGGACGAAGACGATGCATTTGTCCGGGTCCAGGCCGGCCGCGAACAGGCTCACCGCCATATCCATTGTCAGCGATGACAATGTGCCCGGATCGTACGGCTGTGTGATGGCGTGCAGGTCAACGACGCAAAACAGACAGTCGTGCTCGTTCTGAAGCCGCACCCAATTCTGAACGGCGCCGAGGTAGTTGCCGATGTGCAGCTCACCGGAGGGCTGGATGCCGCTGAATACGCGTTTGGTCACGGGGCAGCAAGGTGCGTGATTACAACGACTTAGTCAAGCTCGCCGAGCGCGCGGCGGTACGGGCGGCCGACTATTTGCGCACCGCGGTGCGGCCCACGGTGAACACGTGGACCGAGAAATCGCAGCACGATTTCGTGACGGAAGTCGACCGCGCGGCCGAGGGCATGATCACCGAAGTGATCACGCGCGACGAGCCGGACTCGGTCATCGTCGGGGAAGAGCTGTCCCCGACCCGCCTGGCGCGCGGCGAGCTGGTCTGGATTATCGACCCACTCGACGGCACGACGAACTTCCTGCACGGCTACCCACAGTATGCGGTGAGCGTCGGCTGCGTCGTCGACGGCAAGTTAGCGGCCGGTGTGGTCCACGACGTGTGCCGCAAACGTACCTACCGGGCGGTCCGCGGCGGCGGCGCGTTCGAAGAAGACACGCGCCTCGGCGTCTCGGCGGTCACAGAGCCGCGGCGGGCGCTGATCGGCACGGGTTTCCCCTTCAAGACCCTGAACTTGCTGCACGTCTATCTGTCCCAGTTTGCCGCCGTGACCGGCGCCGCCAGCGGCATCCGGCGCGCGGGCGCTGCCGCGCTCGACCTGGCCGACGTGGCTGCCGGACGGCTCGACGGTTTCTGGGAGCTGCAGCTCGCACCCTGGGACATCGCGGCGGGTGCGTTGCTGATTCGTGAGGCGGGTGGCATCATCACGCGCGCCGACGGCGGAGCGGACGTGTTGAGCGTGGAGAGCGACGGCGCGGGTTCCATCGTCGCGGGCAATGCCGCGATCCATAAGTGGCTCCTCGAACTCATAAGGAAGACCTAATGCCGGCTGCGCTCGTCGAATGCGTACCGAACTTTTCCGAGGGCAAGGATCGCGCGACGATCGACGCGCTGCGGTCGGCCATTGCGGGCGTGGCCGGGGTGCAGGTTCTCGACGTCCAGAGCGACGCCGCCCACAATCGCTCCGTGTTCACGTTCGTGGCGCCACCCGCCGCGGCAGTGGACGCCGCGTTCGCGGCGATGCGTGTGGCCGCGGCCCGCATCGATCTGACGAAGCATTCGGGCGAGCACCCGCGCATGGGCGCGACCGACGTCGTGCCGTTTGTGCCGGTTTCCGGCATCACGATGGAGGACTGCGCCGCGCTCGCCCGCCAGCTCGGTGAGCGCGTCGGCAAGGAGCTCGAGATTCCGGTCTTTCTGTACGCGCGCGCCGCGTCACGCTCCGATCGCGTGCTGCTGCCGGACGTGCGCAAGGGCGAGTTCGAGGGCATGCGCGGCCGCCAGCTGGATCCGGATTTCGGGCCCAAGCGGGTGCACCCGACCGCGGGCGCGACGGCGATCGGAGCGCGGCCGTTTCTCGTCGCATTCAACGTGTATCTGGATACGCAGGATGTGACGATCGCCAAAGAGATCGCGAAACAGATTCGCACCTCGGGCGGCGGATTGCCCGGCGTGCAGGCGAGCGGTTTTATTGTGGACGGGCTCGCGCAGGTCTCCATGAATCTTCTGGACATCGACATCACCTCACCCGCGGTGGTGTTCAATGCGATCAAGGTCCGGGCGGAGAAGCGCGGCGTGGGGGTGCAGAAGAGCGAGATCGTCGGTCTCATTCCCGAGCGCGCGCTCATCGGTGCCGCGGAAACGGCGCTGCGGTTGTCCAGCGCCGGAGAGCACGTCCTCGAAACGAAGATTCGCGCCGCCGCTCCAGCTCCCGCTCCCGGCGCTGGCCCTGCGCTCGATGGATGGATCGACGAGTTGGCGAGCGGAGCCCCGACGCCGGGGGGCGGCAGCGCCGCGGCGCTCGCCGGGACGCTGGCCGCGGCTCTCGTGGCGATGGTGGCGCGCCTGACCGTGGGGCGAAAGGCGTACGCAGCGGTCGAAGCCCAGGCCCGCGAGATCCTCACCGAAGCGGATCAGCTGCGCGGCGAGCTCCGACGACTGATCGATGAGGACGCGAATGCCTACGAGGGGGTCACGCGCGCGTACAAGATCCCGAAAGCCGATCCCGGCCGCGCGCAAGCGATCGACGACGCGCTGGCGGCCGCGGCGCGGCCCCCCGCGGAGGTCGTCAAGCGCGCCCGCCGCCTACTGGCGCTTGCCCAAACCATCGAGCACATCGGCAACAAGAACGCCGTGAGCGACGCGCGCGTGGCGGGGATGCTGGCAAAGACGGCGATCGATGGGGCAACGGAAAACGTCAACGCGAACTTGTCGGGAATGTCGGAACAGGCGCGCGCGAAACAGGCTGGTGCGGGGTGAGGATTGGTGTAGGGGCGCAGCATGCTGCGCCCCTACGTCATGTGGTCGTCAAAATCCTGGGCCCGTTATCTGTCACGGCCACCGTGTGTTCGAAATGCGCCGACAGCGATCCGTCCTGCGTCACCACCGTCCACTTATCGTCCAAGGTGCGGATCGCCGAGCCGCCGATGTTGATCATGGGCTCGATGGCGATCGTCATGCCGGGCACGAGGCGCGGGCCGCGTTTGGGCTTGCCGTAGTTGGGCACCTGCGGCTCCTCGTGGAACGACGCGCCGATCCCGTGGCCCACCAGCTCCCGGACGACGGAGTACCCCGCTTTCTCCGCCACCTGCTGCACCGCGTGGCCGATATCGCCGACGTGATTGCCGGCGCGGGCCTGGGCCACGCCCGCGGCCAGCGCCTGTTGCGTCACCGCGAGGAGGCGTGAGACCTCCGGTTTGACGTCGCCCACCGGGAACGTGGCGGCCGAGTCCGCGTGCAATCCTTCCAGCCACACACCCACGTCGATGCTCACGATGTCGCCGTCGTGCAGCACGCGCTTGTGCGACGGAATGCCGTGGACGATTTCCTGATTGATCGACGTACACAGCGTGGCGGGAAAGTCGTACAGCCCCTTGAAGGACGGTTGCGCGCCGGGGTGGTCGCGGATGAACGTCTCGGCGAGTTGATCGAGCTCCTCGGTCGTGATGTCGGGCCGGACGCTCCGCCCGATCAGCGCGAGCGTTTCGGCGACGATGCGGCCCGCGGCCGCCATCGTCTCGATCTCACGCGGTGACTTGATCGTGATCATCTGCCGATGATCCGCTTGATCTCTCCGGTGATTTGTTCGACCGTCCCGGTGCCGGGGACGCGGTGCACGATGCCGCGCTGGGCGTAGTGCGCGATCAGCGGCGCGGTATCGCGCTGGTACACCTGCAGCCGCGTGGCGATCGCTTCCGGCGTGTCGTCGGTGCGGCCTTCGACCCGGGCGCGCGCGCTCATGCGGCGCACGAGCTCTTCCTCGGTGACATCGAGCAGCAGAATGTGGTTGAGCCGCTGGCCGCGCTGCGCCAGGGTTCTGTCGACCAGCTCGGCCTGGGCCGCGGTCCGCGGGAAGCCGTCGAGGATCGCGCCCCCTTTCGCTGCGGGGCGATCCAGCTCGTCCTTGATCATGCCGAGAACCACACTGTCCGGAACCAGCTTGCCTTCGTCGTAATACTTCTGGATTTCCAGTCCGAGCGGCGTCCCCTGCTTCATCGCCGTCCGGATCAGGTCGCCCGTCGTGATCTTCGGTAGCCCGAGACGCTCGGCGAGGATCTTCCCTTGCGTCCCCTTCCCTGAGCCTGGTGCTCCCAGGATGAGTATGAACACTAGCGGCGGAAGCGAACTCGTGAGGTGCCGCCGCCGGGGCCACCACCCTTCATGAAGCCGTCATACTGCCGCAGCAACAGATGCTGCTGCACCTGCTGTACGGTATCGAGCGCCACACCGACGACAATGAGCAGCGCCGTGCCGCCGAACCCGAACGGCATGTTGAGCGTGGTCGAGATCACCATCGGCAACAGTGCCACGAAGCACAGGAACAGCGCCCCGGGCAGCGTGATGCGGGTGAGCACTTCGTCGATGTAGTCGGCGGTCGCCGCGCCCGGCTTCACGCCGGGGATGAACGCGCCCTGCTTCTTCAAGTTCTCCGCCAGGTCCACCGGGTTGAAAATGATGGACGTGTAGAAGTACGCGAAGAACACGATCAGCACCGCGCTCGATATGATGTACCACACCGACGTCGTATTGAAGTATTCCGCGAAGTTCTTGAGCCACTGGACGCCGCTGAAGGTCGCGACCGTGCCCGGCACGATGATCAGCGACTGCGCGAAGATGATCGGCATCACGCCGGCCGAGTTGATGCGCAGCGGGATGAACGTCTTCTGGCCTTCGCGGATGCGGCCGCGACCCATCACCTTGCGCGGGATCTGGACCGGAATGCGGCGCGCCGCGACCGTGATCGCGACCGTGCCCGCCACAACGCCGATCATCATGATCAGCACGATGAGCAGCACCGGGAAGCTGAGCGTGCCGGTCTTCAGGGCCTCGAACGTGTTCACCGTTTCCGGCAGGATGCGCTCGATGATCGAGAAGAAGATGAGCAGGCTCATCCCGTTGCCGATCCCGCGCTCGGTGATCTGCTCGCCCAGCCACATGACGAAAACGCCGCCGGTGGTGAGCGTGAGCACCGTGGTCATGCGGAAGCCCCATCCCGGTTGGGCGACCGCGCCGGTCAGCTGCTCGGTGAAGATGGCGAAGCCGTACGCCTGGAAGAGGCAGAGGACGACGGTGACGTAGCGCGTCCACTGCGTCAGCGTCTTCTTGCCCTCTTCGTCGCGCTGCATCTTTTCGATGATCGGGAACACCGGTC
>Ga0070695_100002497_pt1 | contig 10594 bp, 8 predicted proteins | sample KBSK1252metaG_FD_65471 | JGI IMG/M metagenome (GOLD analysis project Ga0070695, IMG submission 65471) | Corn, switchgrass and miscanthus rhizosphere microbial communities from Kellogg Biological Station, Michigan, USA - KBS K1-25-2 metaG | ecosystem: Host-associated > Plants > Roots >...
CGTCAATCTGGAGGTCATGGAAGCGCTGTTGCAGCTCGCGTAACTTTTCTGCCGCATTGGCCAGCGCCGGCCCGGAGCGGTAAATGCCCGCGGCGGTCTCCATGGTTTGGTGCATCTCGTCTCGCAAGGTGGCGATCTTTTCTCGGCCGCCGGTCCGGTGCAGAAACTGCTGCTCCAGCCGCCTGCGTTCATCGTTGGCGAGTGACAACAGGCCACGGGTGCTGACTTGGCTGCTGGCTGCATGCTCCGCGGCCACGCGCCCAGCGCGCGCGCCGAAGACCAGGCACTCCGGCAATGAGTTCGACCCCAGCCGATTCGCGCCGTTGATGCTGACGCAAGCCGCCTCACCGGCAGAGAACAGGCCGGTAATAGGGGTCGCGCCATTAATGTCGGTGCTCACCCCGCCCATCATGTAGTGCACCACCGGGCGCACCGGGATGAGTTCCTTCACCGGATCGATGTCCTGGTACTTCAGGCAGAGCTCGCGGACAAATGGCAGCTTGGCGTTAATCAGCTTCTCGCCCAGGTGGCGTAAGTCAAGATGGACTACCGGACCGTATGGAGTCTGCGTCGTCCGGCCTCTTTCTTGCTCCTTTACAAACGCCTGCGACAAGCGGTCGCGCGGCCCAAGCTCCATGCTGCGCAGCACCGGCTTCGGAGTAGGCGTGCCCAGGTTGTAATCCTGCAGATAGCGGTAGCCATCCTTGTTAAGCATGTAGCCGCCTTCGGCGCGCGCCGCTTCCGTGATCAGGATTCCGGTAAAAGGCAGGCCGGTGGGATGGTACTGGACAAATTCCATGTCCTTGAGCGGCGCACCCGCGCGATAGGCCAGCGCCATGCCGTCGCCATTCTTGATGTTGGCGTTGGTGGTGAAGGGAAACACGCGCCCACATCCGCCGGTGCAGATAATCACCGACTTGGCGGCGATAGCCTGGATGCGGCCCGACATCAACTCGATCGCGACTACGCCCTGCACCCGGCCGTCGTCCACCAATAACTTGGTCACAAACCACTCGTCGTAGCGGGTAATGGGCGCGTACTTAAGAGTGGTCTGAAACAGCGCGTGCAGCATGTGGAAGCCGGTCTTGTCGGCGGCAAACCAGGTGCGCATCTTCTTCATGCCGCCGAAAGCACGCACCGCAACATGGCCGTCAGGCTCGCGGCTCCAGGGACATCCCCAGTGCTCCAGTTGCAAGAGTTCTTGCGGAGCCTCGCGCACGAACGCCTCGACCGCATCCTGATCGCACAACCAATCACCCCCGGAGATGGTGTCGTAGGCGTGCTCGTCCAGGGAATCGTCGGGTTTGATTACCCCGGCAGCGCCACCCTCGGCGGAAACAGTGTGGCTGCGCATGGGGTAAACCTTGGAGACCACCGCCACGCTCAGCTTGGGATTGGATTCGGAGACGGCAATTGCGGCGCGCAGCCCCGCGCCGCCTCCGCCTACGAGCAGAACGTCGTGAGTGGAGATGTCCATGGCCCCCGGTTAGTGCTGGCGTCGGTTTTCATGAAAAGGTCAAAAAAAGTCGAGCCCGACATTCTGCTCCTAAATCCACCGACTAGGCAAACGTAATCCGGCTGGCTTCACGCCGGCGCACCGGCTGATGCGGGCGCGCTGACCGGCCCTTGAAAGTTCAGCTTGCGATCGAACTCCCGTTTCAGCAAGTACAGATTTAGCAGCGCTTGAAAGGTCACCGTTGCCACAGAAAGGTACCAGACCTCGCGAATTTGAAATCCTGGACGCAGTGAAAGCAAATAGGCCGGCAGTGCAAACAGCAGCAATCGCGAAGCCGAGCTGACCAGCGGCGGAAGCGTATTGCCCAAGCCTTGGAAGAGGCTCGAGCTGGTGTAGACGACGCCAAAGGCGACGAAGTTCCAGGAGACGATGCGCAGGTACTCGGCGCCAAAAGCGACCACAGCGGGATCGCGCGAGAACAGCATGATCAGGGTTGCCGGCGCAATGTGGCAGAGGCCGGTCAACACCAGCATGATCGCGGTGCTAACGAAAATAGCGGATGAAAACGTCTGTCGCACGCGATCAGCCTGGCGGGCGCCGAAATTCTGGCCGGCCAGCGGCGCAACAGCAAAGGCCAGGGCAATCACGGGCAAGAACAGCGCCTGCATCACCCGGCCTCCCACACCGAACCCGGCCTGCGCCGCCGCGCCAAATCCGCGAATGATCCAATAGATCAGCATCATGTAAATGGAGAGCAGCGCAAACTCAGCGCCGGCGGGCAAGCCGATGCGAGTCATTTGATACCAGAGCGGCCAGCGCGGCCGCCATTCGGCGGGCGCAAGCGCGAGATAACTCTCCTTGCGGACAAAGAAGACGATCAGCGCGACCACTCCGATGAACACGGAGATAAAGGTGGCAAGGCCGGCGCCGGCAACCCCCATCGGGCGTCCAAATCCCCAGAACATCAGAACCGGCGCGAGCACCATGTTGATGATCACGGTAAGCACTTGAATGGCGACCGTGGGTTTCACGATGCCGGTGCCGCGCAGCGCTGCGGCCATGGCCACAATCGCAAATTGCAGCAGCAGCGCCGGAACAAACCAGAACAGGTATTGCTCGCCCAGCATGGCGGTTTTTGCATCGGCGCTCAACAACGTGGCGTATTGTTCCCGCGCGGCAAATGCGATTACCGAGAACACGATGCCCACTGCCATGGAGAGCACCAGGGCCTGGTTAAACACCAAGCGCGCGCGGTTACGGTCGCCCGCCCCAACTGCCTGCGAGATGAGCGTAGTGGTGCCAACGCTCAGAGTTTGCGTGACGGCGAATACCACGAACATGAGGTTTCCGGCCAAACTGAGCGCGGCCACTGCTTCCTTGCCGAGCCGTCCCGCCCAGTACAGGTCGGCTAGCAAATACAACGTCTGGAACATCATGCTTACGGCGATGAATCCTGAAAGTGACAGAAGATGGCGAGCGACTGATCCCTGGGTGAGATCTTTCATTTTGCAGGCTCCCCTTTCACCGGCGCGACCGACTGCCCTACCCAATCGAGATAAGCGGGGCTCCCCCCGGCAACGGAAATCTTGATGCACTCCGGCAGTTCGTAACTGTGAAGCTCCTTGATGGCCGCACGTACCGCCTCGAACGCGGCGTCCGTGGTTTTAATAAGCAGCTGGTATTCGTTCGCGAAATCAACCTCGCCCTTCCAGCGAAAAACCGATTCAATGGGGCCAAGTATGTTGACGCAGGCGGCTAGCCGGCGCTCTACCAATGCGTCAGCAATGGCTCGCGCTTCTTCCTTGGCGCCAACCGTTGTCAGTACGATGATCGCGTCCGTCATTTAGAATCGGTGGCCGGTGCTCGGGCTAGTCGGGCTTAAGTTGAATGTTAGCTGACTGGCAAGGGCGACTTCACTAAATTTTATCCGCGTGATCGGCGTTTATCCGCGGCGAAGTTTCCTTATGACTGAAATCAAGTTTGGCACCTCGGGCTGGCGCGCTGTCATTGCTGAGGAATTCACGATCGCCAACGTACGCCGGGCAATCACCGGTATCGCTCGTTTCGTCTGCTCGCAAAAACACTCGGGCGCGCGGGTTATCGTGGGCCGTGACCCTCGTTTTCTCGGCGAAACCCTGGTCCAGACTGCCGCTGACATATTTGGCGCTCATGGCATCGTGTCAGTCATCGTTGACGAGGCGCCAACGCCGGCTATCTCGTACGAGGTGATCCGCTCCCGTGCCGATGGCGCCGTGAACTTCACCGCCTCCCATAATCCGCAGGAATACAACGGCATCAAGTTCTCGACCTCGGATGGAGCGGCCGCGCTGCCGGAAGTCACCAAGCGTATCGAAGCTGAAATTGCCAACGTTCCAGGCAATCCCTCCACCAAGGACGGCAAGAGCGCGAAAACGGAGCGGGGTGAAATACGACCCGTGTATCTGGCAAGGCTGAAGGAAATCCTCGACCTCGAGACGATGCGCAAGGCGCGTTTGAAGGTCGCGTTCGATCCGCTCTGGGGAGCGGCGCGTGGATACTCCGACGAACTGCTGCGCGAAGCAGGGATCGAGGTCACGACGGTTCACAATACTCGCGACGTTCTGTTCGGCGGACACGCGCCGGAGCCCGATGACCAGTTGCTTGACGATCTTCGTCAGGCGATGAGAAAGATGGGAGCGAATATCGGCATTGCCGCCGACGGCGACGCCGATCGCTTCGGCATTCTCGACAGCGACGGCACCTTTATTTCACCCAACTACGTGATCGCTTTGCTGTTCGATTATCTGGTGGAGAGCCGCGGATGGAAGAACGGAGTAGGCAAGTCGGTGGTAACCACCAACCTGGTGAACGCGCTGGCCCGCAAGCACGGAGTGGAACTGCACGAGACACCGGTAGGCTTCAAGTACATCGGCGAGCTCATCAAGCAAGACAAGATCGCGATCGGCGGTGAAGAAAGCGCCGGCCTCTCCATCCGGCATCACGTTCCGGAAAAAGATGGCATTCTTGCCGGGCTGCTTACCTGCGAAATGGTGGCGCGCCGAAAAAGGACAATTCGCGAACAACTGGACCAGCTTTTTGCCGATGTTGGTTCGTTTTATCCCCTACGAGAGAACTTCCGCTTGACGGAAGAGGTGAAGGCAAAGTTTACTGCCAAGTTAAGGCAGGAACCGCGCGAGTTCGCCGGGCGCAAGGTGGCGGAGGTGGTACGCACCGACGGCCTCAAGCTGGTGCTCGATGACGGCTCCTGGGTGAGCTACCGATTATCTGGAACCGAGCCGGTGGTGCGGGTGTATTCCGAAGCGCGCTCGGAATCTGATCTCAGGAAACTGAGCGCAGCCGGCAAGGAATGGGTTTTCAGCTAGATTGAACGATTTTTTCAACTCGCTCCACCAGCGGATGTACGGCTGGAGACGCCGGCTGGCGACGGTTGGAGTTGCCGTGCTGGCTTGCATGCTTGCATATCACGTTGTATTCGGCGACAACGGCATGCTCACTTACCACAAGAAGAAGGGCGATAGCCGACTGCTCGACCAGGAAATTGAATCATTGCAACGCGAGAACCAACGACTTCAGCACGAGATAGAAAGCCTGAAGTCTGACCCCAAGGCGATCGAGCGGGAAGCACGCGAGCAACTGCGTTACGTCCGACCTGGCGAGGTCATCTACACGGTCCCCACTCCCGCCGAACCGGCGCTTCCACAAAATTCTACGGCCCAAAAACGTCCCTGAAGAATCTACAAAGTTGCAAATCAAGCTCCAGAGTAGTAAAAAACAGGGGCTCGATTCCACCTTCATTCTCGTTGCCGTCGAGATGAATTCCGTCAACTGGCAGCTAGCTGCTAAACAGGAGGCATCAATCATGAAGAAAGTATTTCTCTTACTGCTCGTCTTTGTAGTTGCCCTGAGCCTCTCGGCTTATGCGGGCGAAAAGATGGGTAAGTCAAAGAATGTCGCCGGCTGGGTGAGCGACGAAAAGTGTGGCGCTAAAGGCGCGAACGCGGGAGGCGCCGAGTGCACTAAGAAGTGCATTGAAGGCGGTCAGAAGGTAGTCTTCGTCACCGACAAGGGCAAGAAGGTCCTCAACGTCGACAACCCCGATGCCCTGAAAGGCCACGAAGGACATCATGTGACCGTGAACGGGCACGTGAACGACGCCAACGGTTCGATCCACGTAGAGTCAGTCAAGATGATGAAAGAGAAAGCTGCGAAAGCCGCCAGCTAAGAAGAAAAACATCACCGAAAGAAAGGGCAGCGAGAGCTGCCCTTTTTGTTTTAGCGCACTACCCCCTCTAGCGGGGAACTGGCGGTGGCATAGAGCTTCTTTGGCATGCGACCGGCGAGGTAGGCTTCGCGTCCGGCGACAACGGCGTGCTGCATAGCCGATGCCATCAGCACCGGGTCTTCGGCGTGGGCGATCCCGGAATTCATGAGTACCGCGTCTGCGCCCAGTTCCATGGCAAGCGTCGCGTCCGATGCGGTTCCCACTCCGGCGTCAACGATTAGCGGCACGCCGGTAATCATTTCGCGAAGGATCTTCAAGTTGGCGCTGTTCTGAATACCCAGCCCGCTGCCAATCGGAGCTCCCAGCGGCATAATCGCGCTCGCGCCGGCGTCGAGCAGGCGCTTCGCGACCACAATGTCGTCCGAGGTATACGGCAAAACGGTAAAGCCTTCCTTCACTAAAACGCGCGTGGCCTCGATGGTGGCCTGCACATCGGGATAGAGCGTGCGCTCGTCGCCAATCACTTCGATCTTCACCCAGTCGGAAAGGCCCACCTCGCGCCCTAAGCGGGCTGCGCGAATTGCCTCGTCGGCGGTGTAGCAGCCGGCGGTATTGGGCAGCAAAAAGTACTTGCCCGGATCAATAAAATCGAGCAGCGATTCCTTGCTGCGATCGAGGTTAACCCGGCGCACGGCTACTGTAACCATCTCAGCGCCGCTGGCTTCGATAGCTCGTGCAGTCTCCTGTCCCGACTTGTATTTTCCGGTACCGACAATCAGCCGCGAGCGAAACTCACGGCCAGCTATCACAAACCTGTCCATAACCCTATTCTAAGCTGCCTGCGGAGCGAGCTACGGAAGGCAGCGTGTTTTCTTCCAAACTGCCCACCACCATAGTGCTGAGCACGTAGAAAAGTGCCGCGTTAGCCGTGATTTGAAGATTGAAATCGAGGAAGCTGTGCACCAGAATGCCGATGCACCCGGCTGTAGCAGCAATTTTCACTGTGCCGGTCAGGTCGGTCTTCCACTGCGGCACTTTCTTCCATCCGCTCTGCAGCAGCACCAGCACGAACCAGAGCACGCCGGCAAACCCTATCAACCCGGTTTCGAGCAACAGTTCCAAGTAATCGTTGTGCGCATGGCCTATGTGGTCATTTGTATAGAACGATCGGAATTGGGGATATACATGCTCAAACGTACCCAACCCCCATCCCAGTGCCGGACGCTCGAGAAACATGGCATGCGAATCCCGCAGCACGGCCAGTCGCAACCCCGGGATTTCGCTCTTCAGTACCGGGTCGCGCAGACTAGCCAGGCGGTCGAATGCCGTGCCCTTGCCGAAGGCGAACAGAGCCGCCAGTAGGATGAACGCGAAGACTGCGGTAATAGCTATCTTGCGCCGGCGCTGCCGCCCGCGTGCGAACACCAGGGCTAAGAACGCGGCTTGGGCAAAGAACGCAATCACCCCGCCGCGCGAGGCGCACAGAAAGATAGTGGCCACCATAATTGCCGCCGCAGCTCCGAGCAACGCGCGTATCCGGCCGCGCAAGTATGGCGCCATTGCCAGGGTGAGTGGGAAAGGCGCCAGCATCTCCATCAGTCCTGCATAGTGGTTGTGGTTCAAGTACGGACCGTAGCTCCAGCCCGTCTCTTGCGGAATCCGCACAAACAGCAGCTTTGATGAGTGAGTAACGTCCTGCGCAAGCGCTACCGCCGCGAGCACAAAACCAAAAAGCGACAGCAAAAGCCCGAATCTGTTTATCAGGGCGCGGTTATGGAAACACTCGTTCGCAACCACGACCAGAAATAGATAAGCCACATACTTCATGGCTTGCTGCTGGGTTGCGTAACCGTAAACCGTCAATCTCAGCCCGAGTTGAATTGCGACGGCTACGGCCAAGAGCGCAAAGCCAGGGTAGAGCGGATTCCATGCAATGGAAAATCTCTCGGCGGCCAAATGCTTGATCGCCCAAACGCTGAACAAAAAAAGGGCGCCAGCCTCAATGGTAAACACGGACCACGGCTCGACGGCGCCGAATGCCACGAAGCCGAACACAAGCAAAGCCACTAAGCCGTACAGCAGAGCCGCGTCCGCGGAATTTGGGCTTGGGCCGCGGATGGCATCATCGGAGATGGCGGGTGCCGCGGCGCGAATGGCTATGGGTTCTGCCCGGGTGCTCATTTCTCGATCAACTCCAGGTCGTCGATCCAGAATTTACCGCGAAAGCGTTGTCCAGCAGGGCTGCGGACTAGCCTCAGGACGGCCACCCCTGCATCTTTCGGAGTTTGAAATGATCCCCGCAGCAGTTGCCAATCATCTCTTTCAGGCAATTGCGCACTGGTGTAATACGCGGCGTTCGACTGAGCATCTCGGATTGTGAACCGAAGGCCGCCTGCCCCGGCGAGAGTCTCATTGCGTACGTAGGCGGAAAACTCATACCGCGTACCTGGCCGTAGGGCCAGGTATTGGAAGACTCCCACGTCGTCCAGGGGCGCGCCGGCGAGCACAATCGCGAGCGATCGGCTCCCACTGTGGGCGTCCCTGACATGTATGGCGGCGTTGACACCGTTAACTGCATCTGAGCGCCAATCAAGACCCGCATTGATGCTGGGTTGCTCAAAGCCGCCGTTCACTATTGAATTCGTACCGGAAAGTGCGGGGAATTCGGGATCAAGGCTTTGCAGTATCCTCCACACTTCGACGACGGCCTCGGCGTTCGGGGTTTTGCTGGTGAGCAGAAATTCCACATACCCAAGCGCGAGTCCGGGGGAGAACCTCTGTTTCAAGTTCACCACTTGGTTCCACGCTAGGGCAGCGCCCGCGGGTTGTTCCTGTTCCACCATGTAATTCAGAAATGCCAAGCGTCCATCGACGGTTTGTGGAATGGCGTATCGCAACATCAGCTCTGGGTCGTGAGTTGCCTGCCATGCCAGGTCGATGGCAGCAGGGCGCGCCGACGGGTCGTGTCCGACTACGACCTGTAGATGGCGCAATGCGGTTTCGGTTTCGCCCAAAGCCAGGTACCGTTGCGCAGCCTCCCAGGCTACTCTTGGCGAGCGGGGGTCGGCGGCTACCGCGCGTTGCAAGGCGTGGCTCTCTTGCGCCCGCTCTGCGAGTGCCTTGTGGGCCAGCGCCAGATCGAGCCACGCGCTCGCTGCACGGGGATTCAGTTCGGTCGCGCGGCGGTATTGCTCCGCCGCTCCAGGGATGTTCTGCTGAACGAAAAACAAATACCGGCCTAACTGGCCGCGATACTCCGCGCTCGCTGGAGCAAGGTTTACCGCGCGTGATAGCTGCACGGGATCGTTGATCAGGTTGGCCGCACGATAATCCAGATAAATTACCTTGAAATAGAAGACACCTATGGCTAAGCAGACAGCAGCAAAGAGGAGTTTTTGAAACGGACGGCGAAGATTGAGTGGAGTCGACACAGCCGTAGCAGCGGGCACGTTCCGCTCATAATACTTCGCTCGGTACTCGCGGTCGAAGGAAAGTATGGCTGGCTGGGCGGTGCCAGGTCAGGGTTAATGTGAACCGACCTTGTGTCCCAAGTGAGGACACACGATGTAGTCACAGCATTTGCAATATCAGCCTCGCCTGCTGATTATCTTTAAGCAACTCCCAGGATAGTAATCTCCAGAATCAAGCTATTATTAGTCACCTTGACAGGCAAAACTGAGCAGCAGAGCGGTGCGAGCAACAAGTCGTGCGCACGAAGCCATCGAGCGATGGTGTACCGTGCCCATGAAGCCGCGTCAACGAAACAGTTTGGCTGCCTGGTGGCTGCCCAATGAGAGTTCAAGAACCACCGCTCAATGCTCACCGAGAGCGATGGAGCACAGCGTTGCGTCGCTCCGAGTTCGCGGAAATGTTTTCACTGCCCCAGCAACCGCTGTGGCGCCGCGCAGCACGTGCGGCGGCCTGGGTGTTTGCGCTTCGTGTTCTCGAGAAGGGCCTCGCGTTAATCCGCACTGTGGTACTGGCACGCTTGCTGCTGCCGCGAGGTTTCGGATTGTTTGCGATCGTGCTCATTGCGGTGAGCGCGCTTGAATTAGTGAACTTGAACGGCCTGCGCGCGGCCCTCATCCAGAAGCACGACGATTCGCGACGCGACCTCGATACGGTGTGGTCGGTCCTGTTCATCCAGAATTGTCTGAATGCTGCCCTGTTCCTTATTTTTGCTCAGCCCATAGCGCAATTCTTTGGGGAACCGGCGGCGGCTGGGCTCATACGCGCATTTTCCATCGCATTGCTGCTGGAAGCACTGGTGAGCATCGGCACCATCCATTTTGAAAAGCGGATGCTTCTGCACCGGCAGTTCACCTTTGTTCTCAGCGGCGCGGCCATTGACTTTGTAGTGGCAATCGCTGTCGCCATCGCGTATCGCACGGTTTGGGCTCTGGTGGCCGGCGCTATTGCTGGGCGCCTGGCACGGCTGCTGGCGTCCTACATGCTTCAGGACTATCGCCCTGCGCTGCGCATCAAGTGGCACAGCTTCCGCCATCTGTTTCGGTTTGAAGGTTGGATGTGGGTTTCAGCCGCACTATGGTTTCTGCTGCTGCAAGGCGACAACATCTTTGTCGGCAAGGTTTTTGGAATCACTGCACTGGGCGTCTATACCGTCGCCTATTCAATCGCTTCCATTACACGTACTGACATTGTCGCGGTGTTGCAGCGGCTGATGTTTCCGAGCTTTTCTTCCATCCTGAGCGACCAGGCTCAACTGCGTGCAGGATATTTGAAGCTGTTGCGGGGCACAGCACTTTGCGTCGTGCCTGTCAGCGTAGGCTTAGCGGCGCTGGCCTCTGAGGTAAGCACCGTTCTGCTGGGGCCTGGTTGGGGCACCGCCGGACCAGTGCTCTCGGTGCTGGCGTTGTTGGGTGCTCTGCAAATTCTGGCGGCCAATTCCGGCACAC
>Ga0070695_100002502_pt1 | contig 10587 bp, 8 predicted proteins | sample KBSK1252metaG_FD_65471 | JGI IMG/M metagenome (GOLD analysis project Ga0070695, IMG submission 65471) | Corn, switchgrass and miscanthus rhizosphere microbial communities from Kellogg Biological Station, Michigan, USA - KBS K1-25-2 metaG | ecosystem: Host-associated > Plants > Roots >...
GGCTCGTAGCGGGTGCCGGGCTTGTTGGGGGCCCAGTTGTACCCGTCGGCGCACATCCAGTCGACGACGTCGTCGCCGGGGTAGAAGGACTGGGCGCCGAGCGGGTTGATGGCGTGGTTCGGCGCCAGCGTCGGGTCGGTCGAAGTCTGCCCCGAGGGCGGGTAGAAGTTGAGGGAGACCGGGCACCACACCCACACGGCGTTGGTGTTGCCGGCCTTGACGAAGCGGTCGTGGATGTAACGCCAGGCCTTGATGTAGTCCTGCGGTGAATGTGCCAGCTGGGCCTTGGTGTCCCTGAGGCCGTCCGGCTCCCAGAACCAGCGCAGGAAGAACGGCGCGCCGAGGAGCTGGAAGCGCTGGGCGGCCGCATCAATGGCGGCGTCGTACTTGCCCTGAACGATGGCGATCGTGTCGCCGCCGCCCCACGACACCATGGGGATGCGGCCGCTGGCGATGTCCCAGGTCTCCCGCCAGCCCGGCATGATCGGCTTCCCGCCGCCGGACGGGAGGGCGGCGTCGAAGCTGGCGTAGTAGTGGTTGTCGATGTCGAGCGTCCGGCCGGCGTCGGTCTCCCGCTTGACGATGCCCATGTCGGCGGGCGTCTTCGCCGTCGCCGGGTCGGGAATGGTGTGGATCCCGAACAGCGCACCCTGGCTCGGAACCAGCCGGCCCGTCGGCCGCGGCGGCGCCGGAACCGCCGGCGCCGGGTCCGGCGGGTTGATGTAGGGCACCGTCGAGGCCGCTCGTGACGGGGGAACGGCACCGCCCAACGACGCCACCGCGGCGAGGACGGTGAGACCGACAACGAAGAACCGGCGGCGTGCCGGGGGGCACACCTGCACTGCGCTGAGCATGGTTCGTCCGACCCTTCCAGGACCCCAGCGGCCCATAGTCGACTTCCCGGATGGTTGGTGAGCTTGAGGATGCTCAGATACTTGTGAGTACGGAATGAACATCGTCGGAGCCGTCAGCGTTGCGCGGCGACGGACGTGATCGGCCGGGCGGGCGGGTTCGCCCCCAGGGAGCCCAGGAACGGGCTGCTGGAGAAGTCGAAGATGCCCCCGTCCTCACCGACCATGAGGTAGCCGTCGGCGTAGCGGACCATCCCGGTGACGGGCTTGCTGAGCCTGGTCCCGCCCATGGAGCCGCGGAAGGGTGCGTCGAAGGCGAAGATCCCGCCGTCGGAGGCCACGAGCCAGTAGCCCTTCCCGTCGCCGTCGGGCACGAGGGACTGGACGGGAGCGGCGAGCTTGTGCCCGCCCATCGAGCCGTAGAAAGCCGCGTCTCCGAAGGCGAAGATGCCGCCATCGGAGGCGACCATGTAATAGCCCTTGCCCGACCGTGTGGCAATCGAGTCGAGGACGGGCCCGTTGAGCGTCACCTTGGCCATGTCCCCGTAGCCGGTGGCATTGCCGTAAGTCAGGACGCGACCCCGGTTCGTGAACACCCAGTAGCCGCCGCCGTCCGCGGTCGACGACAGGCTCGTGGCCCGTTCTCCGGCCGGGAGCGTGGCACCGTTCGAAGCGGGGTGTAACGCCGCATCGCCGAAGGCGGAGATGGCGCCGGTGGAATCGAGAATCCAGTACCCATTGCCCGACGGCGTGGGCTCGAGGTCGACCGCTTCGGCGCCCGGCCCTGGATGGGCATCGCCCAGCGTGTGGGAGTCACCGAACCCGAACACTTTGCCGTCGGCCCCGACCATCCAGTACCCGTTGCGGCTGCTGCCCTGGGGAGTCGTGGTGGGCGGGGGGATCGTGGTGACGGGCGGGCCGCTCGAGACCGGACCGCTCGTCGCCGTGGTCGGGGGGATGTCGCTGCGGCACGTGTCGCTGCCGGAGTCGAGCACCTCGCCGGACGGTCGCTCCCCCGGCCCGCCGGCGCTCAGGAACTGCCAGTCGTAACTGGTGGAGTGCAGGTCGAGCTTGAGGACTCCCCAGTTGTCCTCGACCTGCTTCTCGCTGTTGGGATCGGTCTGGCCGGCGATGAACTGCTCGTAGGGACCGCCGCCGGTCCCGACCACGAACTGCCGCATCCCGTTGGTGGGGTCCGGAACGCCGGTGCCGGGGAGGCCGTCGGGGCGGGCGTCCATCTTGGCCATCCGCTCGTAGACGTGGTGATGGCCGGAGAGGGCGATGTCCACACCGGCCTTCTGGAGGATGTCCCAGATGTCGTTCAGCTTGTTGTCGTGGGAGGCGGTGTCGCTGGCCGTGGGCGTGAGATTGGGCAGCTTGGACGCGGAGTAGAAGCGGGGGTGGTGGAAGACGGTGATCATGCACTTCGCCTGGGTGCGGGCGAGGTCGGCCTGGAGCCAGGTGGCCATCGGGCTCTTGGCGTTGCAGCCACCGACGCCGCTGCCGCCCGCCGACCCGCAGGTGCTGTTGAGCACGATCACGTGCCACCCGCCGAGGTCGTAGCTGTAGACCCCGGGCGGCGCGCCGGCGGCCGTCACCGGTGACGCAGCATCAGCGAAGTAGTTGAAGTAGTCGCTGCCGTCGGCCGGCGCCGGCGACTCGTAGTCGTGGTTGCCGGTGGCGGGATGGGTCCTCGCCTTGAACTGCCCCCATCCGGCCGCGGACCCGTAGCACTGGTCATACCACTGCTTCGATCCCACCGGGTAGGCGCCGTCGCCCAGCATCGCCACCGAGGCGTTGGCGTTGGCGGCCAGGGCCGGCTGGATCAACGCCGCCGTGGCCTCGTCGCCGGGTGCATCGCACTGGGCGACGTCTCCGGCGGTGTAGAGGACGGGATCCGCGGTGTCCGCCCGGGCGGGCCGATCGGCGTTGGCGACAACGAGCAGCGACGATGCGATGGCGAGCGTCGCTCCCAGAACACTCCAACGTTGTCGGGGCACCATGACTCCAGGGCTTGGGGGGCAAGCGTCATGAGCGATTTCCCGTTGGCCCGCGAGGTCCCCTGCTTCGGCACCTTCAGAGCCCGTTCAGGTTCAGGTCGACGTCAGCCTGTCGGGCAGTGTTCATGGTTTGCTCACCGGTGCGCTCCCATCGTCGCCAGTCGACAGCCCCCCGACGAGAAGGCAGCCACATGATCACGCACGAAGACACACTGGCCGACGACGACCTCAGCATCAGTGCGCAGGCCCGGGCGCTCCCCGACCTCGACCGCATGCTGGACCACCTGAGCGAGCGCGCCACCGCACCGATCAACGGCCTGCTCGACGTCGGATGCGGCATGGGCGGCCTCACCAGCCGGATCGGCGAGCGGCTCGGAATCGAGCGCCTCGTCGGCGTCGACAACGACGACGAGCGCCTCTGGATGGCCGACCTGCGCGGGATCGAGACGCACCTGGTCGACCTCGAGATGGACAGGATCCCGCTGGCATCCGGATCGGTGGGCCTCGTCACGTGCTTCGGCGTCCTGCCGTACCTGTCCCTGTACGACCAGGTCCTCGGTGAGACAGCCAGGGTCCTCGAGGACGGCGGCTGGTTCCTCTTCTCGATGCCCAACCTGGCCAGCCACCAGAACCGCCTGGCGATCCTCTTCGGCTACCAGCCGTCCCAGGTCGACGTGTCGTCCCCCTTCAGAGGGGCGGGCACCCTGCGAAAGCGTCCGCTCAATCGCCAGGGGATGCCCCCGCTGCTCCACGCCGCCACCCTGCGGTGCATGAAGGAACTGCTCGATCTCTACGGCTTCGACGTCGAGATCGTCCGCGGCTTCAGCCCCCGGCCCTTCCGCAACGCGGCTCTTCGCCGGATCGCCAGCCACCTCCCCTCATGGAGCCGGCGGTTCCTGATCCTCGCCCGAAAGCGCCCCGCCGCCTGAGAGACGGGCCAAGCAGGTACAAGCCGGTCCAAAAGCGAAAAAAGGAGCATGGTTCGACGCCTATGGCGCCCCGTCATGACCGTGGCGCTCAGCGCGCTCATGACGACAGGGGCATTTTTCGGGGTCGGCGCCTGGCGCCGGGCCCAGGACACGGGCTGGTGCGAGAAGGCCGTCATGGCCGGCACCGTCGCGGGCGACCCGCAGCCCCTGACTGACGATCTCGCGGCCAAGCAACGCGACGCCTGTGCCGTCCAACGGCAACGGCAGCGCGTCATGTTCGGGGCCGTCTGGCGCAAGGACGGAGCGGTCATGGCCGCATGCGGCTTCGATCTCGCCCGCCTGCAACTGCTGCCCGACCAGGAGTCCCGCACCGCCTTGCTCCAACGGTATGGGCTCCCCGTGGATCCCACCTTCGACGGCGTCGGTCTCGACGAGCAGGCCAAGTTCATCAAGGCCTGCGTGGCCAAGAGCCATCAGAACTAAGGAGTGACATGCCCGCTCTGCGCGCTCTCCGGGTAGCGCTGGCCGCGATGAGCCTGATGGTCGTGACCGCCGCCTGCACCAGCCCCAAAGAAAAGGCCTCTTCACCGGGGAAGGTGGAGGAGACACCGGCCTTCACCGGGCCCGAATCGGCGGAGCCGTCGACCGCGACCACCCCGGCGCTCAGCCTGGCGGCGGTCGTCCCGGCGCCGGACGGTATCGGCCCGCTGGCCTTCGGCACGCAGGCCGCCAAGGCGATGAACGGTCTGACGCAGGCGCTCGGCCGGGCCGAGAACGTCACGACGGTTCCGCCCAGCGCCAACTGCGGCGCCACCCGCGTCTTCCGCTGGAAGGACTTCGACGTCCTCATCAACGAGGTCACAGCCCGCTCCGGTGGCAACCCCGGCCTGGTCGGCTGGGCGATGGGCGCCGCCGCGCCCCCCGGCCTCGGCCTGAAGACGGACAAGGGGATCGGGATCGGCTCGACCCTGGCGGCCGTCAAAGCGGCGTACGGCCCGGTCACGGTCGCTCAGGGTCCCAACGGCCCGACGTTCGTGATCAGGGTGGCGAGCGGCGTCATAACCGGCGAGATCACCGGCGCCGGCGACACCGGCAAGGTCAAGACGCTCCGGGCCGGAGCGTCCTGCCCCTCCTGAAGGGGCATCGTTTGCGCGCACTCGCACCGCGCTCTGGAGGCGCAGTTGCGGGGTGACGGTCGCACTTATCCGTAACTATTACGGGTAAGTGCGACCGTCAGGCTGTAAAGCCGCCTTGCGTATGACTGCGCAAACGTCTGATGTAGGACGGGCCGGGGGCCGGGGGCCGCCTCAGGCGAGGCCGGCGTCGGAGGCGTCGGAGTATCGCCGCATCGCCAGGCGGAACAGGGCTCGGCCCAGGCCCAGAAAGGCGATCAGCCGGAGCACACCCACTCCGAGCCCGCCGCCCGTGCGGGGAAGCGAGCCTCCGGAGGCCGCGGTCGCGCCGGCCAGGCCCGGTTTGCCGCTCACCGGCTCGCCGCCAGGCGCCGAGCCCGTGAGCGAGCCGCCTTCGGCATTGGCATCGGCGCTCGCGCCCCCGACGTCCACTGACCCCGATGCGGTTCCGTTCGGCGACGGTTTCATCGCCGGGCCGTCGCCGTCGTCGCCGTCCGAGGCGCCCCCGCCGACGGCAGGCGGATTGACCTGAGCCAGCCGATCGAGAAGGTTCCGAACGAGACCGTGGCCGTCCGGGACGAGTCCGCCCACGTCGCCGGGCACGACGTCGTCCAGGTTGCCGGGCACGGGATCGTCCGGGTCACCCGGAGGCGTACCGCCCATGGCGTCCCCGCAGACGCTGACCGTTGCCGTTCCCTGGCCGGTGGCCTGGAGCTCGGAATCCTGCTGCGGCTTGACGGATTCCTCCGCTTGGCCCGTTCCGGCCGCGGCCGTCACGCAGCCGCCCTGGACGTCCGCCGAGGCGTGCACGTTCCCGGTGGTGTTCAGATCGTTCGCCGACACCGGGACGCCGAGACCGCCGAGGGCCAGACCGCTGGCACCGAGAACGGCGACGACGCCGCTCATCCAACGGCGACGGCGGCGGGTCGACGAGGCAGCGACGCGGGCAATGCCATTGCGGTGCTCCGACATGGGGGTACTCCTCGGCACAGGGCAAACCAAAGTGGGTTGTCCCGAGAACGGATCGGGAGGGGCAGTTTCTTGCGGCCGCGTCGAGACCGGCGAGAGATTTAGGGAGAAGCGAGCGGAAATCGGCTCTCGGGCCGTCCCGCCGGTCGGCGATGCCGAGTCGGCCCAAGTTTGCCAGTCGCCTCGACGCCGGAGCGCTCGACCAAGTGCGCGGAGTCACCGCTTGCACCTCTCAGGACGCTCAGCTCCCGAGGCCGAGCCAGGTGCGGGCGGTTTCCACTACGACGAGGGTGGCCATGGCCGCGATGACGACGACGCAGGTGGTGCCGACGAGGCGGAATCGGGGGCTGTTGACGGCGTCGCCGAGCAGGGACCGGCGGTTGGCCATGACGAGGATGAACGTGAGGATGACCGGGGTGATCACCCCGTTGAGGATCTGCATGTTGATGAGGAGCTGGACCAGGTTGCCGGGTGCGAGGGCAATGGCGGCCCCGATGGCCACTTGGGCGCTGAACAGTCCGAGGAACAGGGGGGCTTCGGAGAACTTGCGGGACACGGAGCGTTCGACGCCGACGGCTTCGGCGATGGCGTAGGCGGTGGAGAGGGGCACGACGGCGGCGGCGAGGGCGGAGGCCCCGAGGAGGCCGATGGCGAAGAGGTGCTCGGCGTTCGCGCCGGCGGCGGGTCGGAGGGCCGTGGCGGCTTCTTTGGCCGAGGCGAGTTGGCCGTGGCCGCCGATGGCGGCGGCGGTGGCGACGATGATGCACATGCTGACCAGGTCGGCGAAGATCGCGCCGGCCACGGCGTCGATGCGGACCGATGGATAGTCGGTGGGGCCGTTGCCTTTGTCGGCCACGGCGGCGGCCTGGTAGAGCTGCATGTAGGGCGTGATGGTGGTGCCGATCAGGGCCACGACGAGGAGCAGGAAGTCGTGGCTGGCGACGAAGTGGGGGAGCGCCGTTTGGGTGGCGACCTTTGTCCAGTCGGGGTGGCCGAGGGCGGCGGCGATGGGGTAGGCCACGAATACGAAGGAGAGCAGGAGGAAGACCCGCTCGACGTAGCGGTAGGAACCGAGCACCACCGCGGCCCAGATGCCGACGGCGGCCAGGGGCACGGACAGGTAGCGGGAGATGCCGAAGAGTTCGAGGGCCGCCCCGATGCCGGCGAATTCGGACACCACGAGACCGATGTTGGCGACCACCAGGCAGGTGACGGCGAAGGCGGCCACCCGGAGAGGGAACTGCTCCCGGATGAGGGACACGAGCCCTTCGCCGGTGTAGGCGCCGAGGCGGGCCGACATCTCCTGGACGACCACGAGACCGATCGTGACCAGCACCATGGCGAAGAGGGTGCGGTAGGCGAACTGGGCGCCGGCGGAGGCGTAGGTCAGGACCCCGCCGGCATCGTTGCCGGCGTTGGCGGCGATGAGACCCGGTCCGAAGACAGCCAGGAGCACGACGAGCCTTCGCCTCCTGCGGGTTGGTGCCCCCGGGGCGGTGACGTCCACTTCGGGGACTTTGCCGGCGGTCATGACAGCAAGCGGGGAAAGTGGGAGCGGCCCCGGTCGGGCACCAGCGCGTCGACGACGTCGTCAGCGAGGATGCGACCGATAGGCCGCCCGGTGTCGTCGACGACCACCAGTGAGCTGCTGCGGTTCTCGATCAGGCACTCGACTACGTCCCGCAGCGGTGCGGTGGCGTCCACGACGACGGGCCAGGGCGGGCCGATCAAGCTGTCCAGCCGCACGTCGGGACCGGCCAGCAGGAGTTCGAAGAGGCTGACGTCATCGATCAGGCTCCCGTCGTCGTCGACCACGAGCACGGCGTCGATGTCACTGCGACGATCGGCGTAGTCCCGGAGCTGCTCGCGGACCTGGGCCACGGTCAGGTCGCCCTGGACGGTGACCATCAGGGTGGTCATCAGGCCGCCGGCGGTGCCTTCGGGGAACTCGAGGAGGCTGTTCAGCCGTTCGGCGTCCTCGGCCGGCATGGCCTCGAGGAGCTCGGTCCGGTCCTCCTCGTTCAGGTCCCGCAGCGCGTCGACCGCCTCGTCCGGTTCCATCCCCGCCACCAGGGCGGCGGCCTGTTCGGGGGGCGCTTCCCGGAGCAGGGCGCCGAGTTCCTCGGCGTGCATCTCCTCGAGGGCGTCCGCCGCTACCTGGGGGTCGAGGGCGTCGAGCAACTCCTGACGTTCGCGGCGGCCGAGTTCCTCGAGGAGGTCGGCGAGGTCGCTCGGGTGCATCCGCTTGAGCTCCTGGTTGGGGCTCCGTAACCGGATGGTGCCCGGCCCCCCGAAGGGTTGGATGGCCGCCCAGTCGATGACCCGGTCCGGTGTTGGCTTTGCCCGCCACCGGGCGGGGCCGAGACGGCGGGCCAGGGTCTGGAGTCCGACGTCGGCCCCGACGAGGCGGTATGTCCCGGCGACCTCGGCCAGATAGAGATCCGACGCCCGGATCACTCGCACGCCGTCGACGTCGACCATCTGATGGTCGATGACATCGGCCGCCAGGGTCAGTTCCCCCTCTCGCCGCCCGAAGTCCTCCAGATTCAGGCGGGCTGACGACAGGCGCACACCCCGGTGGGCGATCTCGGCGACCTGGGTGATTTCGACGAACGCGCGTCGCCGGCCGATCCGAACCACCAGGCCCGTCACCGGCGGGTACGGGGCGCCGTCCCATCGGGCGACGACATCGGCGACCCGTCCAACATCCACGCCGGACGGGTTGCGAACGGGCTGACCAACGAGCCCCGCGACCGAGATCAGCGCCTCGGCGACGGCACGGTTGGCGAGCAGGCGAACGCTACGGACCGACCGGTGGCGCCGCAGGACGCCGCCGGGCAGGGGAAGAGGAGGGCGAGGGGCCACCAGAGAACTCCCGGTGCGAAGCGGACAGGAACCGGGCATCCACCCTCAGCACGCGGAGAACCGGCAGGTCAGCCGGCGTAGGAGCCGGTCGGAGGGAGGACGCGTCTGCGCGAACTTCGGGGTTTGCTTCGCCGCACGACCTCACCTCCCCCAATCGACTTCCTGCCTGTTTCTACCACTCCGACCGGCGACTCAGACAGCGGCCGAGCGAGGCAGCGGCAGCCGACAGCAAGGTGTGGCGTCATGAAGGTCCACTAGGGGCGTGCCTTCCGAGGATGAGCAGGTCTTGACGCTCGACGATCATTCCTACGCCCGCGCTCTCCGTCTCCTGACAACCCGGGCGGAAGCTAACTCCCATCGACATCCGGCGCCCTTCTGAGCGGAGGCGGGGCGACCTCCGCGACTCGATCCGGGGACTCTCCGGGGACTCACGCTTCTGGCCCATCGCGCAAGCAAGCTGACTTAGGGGCGCTCCGGGTGGTCCTAGTGCCGCTCCCGGCAACCTTTGCCCGCTAGCCGAGAGGTTGTTGTGGCGGGGGTCGCGAACTCGTGTGCGAGAGGATGTCGCACACGGGAGGGGTCGTGGCCGAGCGGGTTCGGGTTCGTGAGATCAGCAACGAGGAGGGCGGCCGGCTGCTGCGCATCGTGCGGCGCAGCTCTGGGTCGGTGGTGACGTGGCGGCGGGCCCAGATGGTCCTGCTCTCCGCCCAGGGGATGGACGTCCCCCAGATCGCCAAGGTGGCGTTCACGTCCGCAGATCGGGTCCGGGAAGTCCTCCACAACTTCAACGAGGACGGGTTCGACTCGCTCTATCCCCGTTACTCGGGCGGCCGACCGCCGACGTTCACGCTGCCGCAGCGGCAGGAGATCAAGAAGATCGCTCTCGGCCGGCCGGTCGATCACGGCCTGCCTTTCTCGACTTGGAGTCTGGCCAAGCTGGCCGACTACCTGGTCGCCGAGGGGGTGGTCGACGACATCAGCCACGAGGGTCTCAGGGGGCTCCTCCGCGAGGAGGGCGTCAGCTTTCAAGCGCTGAAGACGTGGAAGACGTCCAACGATCCGGACTTCGAGGCCAAGAAGAACCGGATTCTCGAGCTCTACGGCATCGCCGACGGGACACGGAAACGAAAGCGGGGCGACCCGAGCGTGGTGATCTGCGTCGACGAGTTCGGGCCCTTGAACCTCCAGCCCCATCCCGGCAAGCAATGGGCCGCCAACGGCGGCAAGCACGCCGACCCGGAGCGGCCGCCCCGGCGTCGGCGGAGGGCGACCTACAAGCGGCCCCACGGCATCCGCCATCTGCTGGCCGCTTACGACCTGTCGACCGACCGGCTCTACGGCCACATCACGCCGAAGAAGGGCCGGACCGAGTTCCTGGCCTTCTGCCGCTACGTCCGTTCCCTGCACCCGGCCAACGTGCGCATCGCCATCGTGCTCGACAACTTCAGCCCGCACCTCACAACCAAGACCGACAGCCGGGTCGGGGACTGGGCCAGAGCCAACAACGTTGAACTGGCCTACGTCCCGTTCTACGCCAGCTGGCTCAACCGGATCGAGGCCCAGTTCACCGCCCTGCGCTACTTCGCCCTCGACGGCACCGACCACGAATCCCACCGAGCCCAAGCCCGCATGATCCGCCGCTACATCCACTGGCGAAACCGCAACGCTCACGACAAGACCCTTCGTGAACTTGTGAAGCGCGCAAACGTTGCCTGACACGGCACTAGTCAGTTCCGCGACAGTCGGTCAGGTCCCCCAGGAGGACTTGACCGACTGTTCCGGGCGCCGTTCCTCTTGCTGGGCAATGAGGTCGAGGGCCCGGCGATCGGCGTCGACGAGC
>Ga0070695_100002503_pt1 | contig 10586 bp, 7 predicted proteins | sample KBSK1252metaG_FD_65471 | JGI IMG/M metagenome (GOLD analysis project Ga0070695, IMG submission 65471) | Corn, switchgrass and miscanthus rhizosphere microbial communities from Kellogg Biological Station, Michigan, USA - KBS K1-25-2 metaG | ecosystem: Host-associated > Plants > Roots >...
ACCGACCAGCGCCCGGGCGAGGCAGGATTTTCCCGAGGCGCTGGGACCGATGATGCCGAGGCCCTGTCCGCGGTTGAGGGCAAAGGTGATGTCGGTGACGACAAACTTCTGCTCGCCGGGCGGTACGATCGAAATGTTCTCGACCGAAAAGGTGTTGGTCGGAACCGGCAGCGCCATCGGCTCGCCCGCCGACGGCATCATGGCCAACAGCTTGCTCAGCCGATGCCAGCTCTGGCGTGCCGAAGCAAAGCCCTTCCAGTGCGCGATGGCGAGGTCGACCGGCGCCAGGGCCCGCGCCGACAGGATGGAGCCGGCGATGATGATGCCACCGGTTGCCTCCTGCATGATCACCAGGTAGGCGCCGACACCCAGCATCGCCGATTGCAGGATCAACCGCATGACCTTGGACACTGCGCCGATGCCACCGCCCACGTCGCTGGCGGCCTGGTGCGCGGCGATGTAGTTGCGGTTGGCATCGCGCCAATGCGCGCCCACGCGCTGCGTCAGCCCCATGGCTACCATCACTTCGGCGTTGCGCCGGCTGGAGTCGGCCAAACGTTGCCGCGATACGGCGAACTCGATGGCCGCCTTGATCGGCTTGCGCGTCATGATCTCGGTCAAGGCAGTCAGGCAGACGAGCAGGATGGCGCCGACCAAGGCCGTGACCCCCAAAATCCAGTGGAAGGCAAAAATGATGGTTAGGTACAGGGGCATCCAGGGTAGGTCGAACAGCGCCGTGGGACCCAGGCTGGAGAGGAAGGAGCGCAGGCTATCAAGGTCGCGCAGCGGCTGCAGGCTGTCGGCGCGTCCGCCCATGCGCACCGGCAGGTGCACCATGGTGTCGTACACGCGCGGGCTCAAGGTCTCATCGAGGGTTGCCCCGACCCTGCTCAAGAGCCGGCTGCGGATCAGGTCGAATCCGCCCTGGGCCATAAACAGCACGGCCGTCAAAATCGCGAGGCCGACGAGGGTTGGAATGCTGCGGCTGGGCAGCACGCGATCGTACACCTCCAGCATGAACATCGAGCCGGTCAGCAGCAAGATGTTGCTCATGCCGCTGAACAGCGCGATACCGACAAAGGCGCCCCGGCAGGAGACAAGCGCGCTCGCCAGCGCCGTGCCGGCCGAGCCCGGTTGTGGGTGATCGCGCCTGGCCGCCGGCAGTCCGGTTGCGTCGGCGCTGATAACGCGCCGACGTCGGCCGGCGCTGACGAACAGGTAGCCCAACAGGGCGCCGATCAGAGCGATGGGGATCAGCAGCAGCGGCTGCACGAGGTAGGCCCACACCCACGGCGGGGTGTGCTGCACCAGCAGTGCCTGGGCCGTATGCAAACTATCAGAATGGACAGCGCGCCAAACATTTTCGAGGCTCGTCAGCGCGAGCCCGCTGCCCGTCCGGAGGCATTGCCTCACATCGAGGATCAATGAGATCAACGCGGCGGCGAAAATCCCGCCACCCAACAACCGCACCACCAGCATACCCCAACACACCCTACGCTTGGTCGCACACCCCCAGCCGAGCTGCGCACCACAGCCGCGGCCAATCAACGGATGTCCATCCGGGCTTCTTTGTTAATCCACGATTTTCCCCTCAGTGCAATCTACCACCTGCGCTTGGGAAGTGGCAATGCGAGCAAAAGTGTTCGCCTCGGCCGCTGCGGATTTTTGGCATCATGTTCGGCGGTCGGTGACGAGCATGGCTCCCATGTTGGCGCAACCCGAGACTCGGCGTGCATTTTTGAGGCCAGAAAACGGACTGACGGAAGACAGGCGATCGAGCGGTAGCTACAAGTCATTGCTTAGCCCGGCGCCGCCCGGTTCTCCCGGCTTAGCGGGGTGCGCCGTGCTCGCCAGCTGCCGATGACCGAAAATCCTTGCCATGCACCGAGTTAGCTTGACTCTGGGGATTTTGCTGAACCTTGCCGCCAAGGTGGCGGCGCTCGCGGCCGATCCGATTGTTCTCGACTTGCCGTTAGCCTGCACGGTCGGTGAAACGTGCGCCATCCAGCAGTACGTCGACCACGACCCCTCGCCGGCGGCCCAGGACTACCAATGTGGGACGCTGTCCTACGATGGTCATAATGGCACGGACTTCCGCTTGCCGACGCTGGCGGTGCAACGCGCCGGCGTCGACGTTCTGGCGGCGGCGCCGGGGGTCGTGCTGCGCCAGCGCAGCGACATGGAGGATGTCTCCGTCGCCGGGCGAGGCGCCGTGGCGTTGGGCAACCGCCTGTGCGGCAACGGCGTCATCATCGCCCATGCCGACGGCTGGGAGACGCAGTACTGCCACTTGGCCAAGGACAGCGTGCGCGTGGGACCTGGGCAGACCGTGTCCGCAGCTACCCCGCTCGGTCGCGTCGGGCTCTCCGGGGCGACGGTCTTTCCCCATTTGCACTTTACCGTGCGCCACCAGGGGCAGGTCATCGATCCTTTTGCTTTTGCCGCGCCAGCCCATAGCTGCGGCGGCGGCGTGCCGCTGTGGCGGCCGGCCTTGGCGGCAAGCCTCACCTACCGCGCCCGCGCCCTGCTCAATTGGGGGTTTGCTGCCGCCCCCGTCAGCATGGAGGCAATCGAAGCGGGGGAGGCCGCCGCTGCCGGCGTCGATCCCGCCGCGATCGTGGCCTGGGTGCGCAGCATCGGCCTCAAAAGCGCCGACCTGCAGGAGCTGATCCTGAGCGCTCCCGACGGGGAGATCCTCCTTGATCACCGGGCGCGCCCCCTTGCCCGCAACGAGGCGCAAAGCCTGCTCTTTGCTGGCAAGAAAAGGCCCGCGGGCGGCTGGCCGGTTGGCGTCTATCGCGCCACCTATCGGGTACTGGTTGCAGGGGTGCCCGTGCTTGAGCGCAGCTTTTCGCTGACGCTGGGGGCGGCCTCCACGCCGTGAAACCATGTTGGCGGACGCAGCACCCGCCCGCCTTCAAATGCATGAGGGCCTGGGTTAGTGTGCCGCCGCTTGGGGAGCTTGCCATGCCGACCTACCGCAATCTGCTGCCAGGTGATCCGGCGCCCTGGTTCCATCAGCGCTCGTCGGTGAACCCGAACTATGCCTTCGATGCTGCGGCCGGACGCTATTTGGTGCTGTGTTTTTTTCTGAGTGCCGCCCACCAGTGGGCGCGGGCGGCGCTGGACGCCGCCGCGGGCAAGCGCTCCCTATTCAACGACGAGATGGCGGCCTTTTTCGGGGTCAGCATCGACCCGGCCGACGAACAGCAAAAGCGGGTGGCGACCAAGCTGCCGGGCTATCGCTATTTCTGGGATGGCGATAGCAAGGTTAGCAAGCTCTACGGCGCCGTGCCGGTCGATGGGTCAGAGCCCGGCGCAGCCCTGCGCCAGCTCTGGGTTGTGCTCGACCCGACGCTGCGCATCCTGAAAGTCGTGCCGTTCCGCGAGGATGGCAGCAGCACGGCGGAGGTGCTGAGCTTCCTTGAGCAACTGCCGCCACCGGCGCGCTTTGCGGGATTTGAAATCCAGGCGCCCGTGCTCGTCCTACCCAACGTGTTTGAAGGGGAATTCTGCGAACATCTGATGGCGCTTTATGAGGCGGACGGCGGGCAAGAGTCGGGTTTCATGCGCGAGAAGGACGGCAAGACCGTGATCGCGCACGACCCCGGCCACAAGCGGCGCAAGGACTACGAAATCGTCGACACCGAGGTGGTCAAGCACGCGCAGAACCGCGTCATCCGCCGGGTTGCCCCCGAAATTTTGAAGGTCCACCAGTTCCAAGTCAGCCGCATGGAGCGTTACATCGTCAGTCGCTATGCGGAGGAGGACGGTGGTCACTTCGCACCACACCGCGACAACACCACCAAGGGAACCGCGCATCGTCGCTTCGCCGTGTCCATCAACCTCAACGCCGACTTTGACGGCGGCGAGGTGAGCTTTCCGGAGTATTCGGCGCGCGGCTTCAAGCCGCCGCCCGGTGGCGCGGTCGTGTTCTCCTGTTCGCTGCTGCACACGGTGTCCAAGGTGAGGCGCGGCCGCCGCTATGCCTTCCTCCCGTTCCTCTACGATGAGGTGGCGGCAAAGCTTCGTGAGGCCAACAATGCCTTTCTTGGCGAAGGCGTTGGCGCTTATCGGCGCTAATCGTCGCTTGCACCGCCTCGGCTGACTTTTGAGGTTGCGGTTCCGTGCGGATACTGTTCGTGCACCAGAATTTCCCAGGGCAATTTCCGCACCTGGCGCCGGCGCTGATGGCGCGCGGACATGATGTCACCGCCCTGACGGTGTCAAGCAACAAGCGTCCCTCCCCGGTGCCGGTGCTCCACTACAGCTACCCGGCGCCAAATTTCGATCGCAGCATCTCACGCTATGTCGGCAACTTCGCCGACCGCGCCGAGCGCGGCGCCGCCGTCGCCAATGCCGCCGAAAAGCTGCGCGCGAAGGGCTATGTCCCCGATATCATCTTCGGTCATTTCGGCTGGGGCGAAACCCTCTACTTGAAAAACGTGTGGCCTGCCAGCAAGCTCGCCATCTACGCCGAATTCTTCTACCATCCACGCGGGCTCGATGCCGATTTCGATCCGGAACTTCAGCGCCCCAACCTGACCGCCAACATTGTCACCACCACGCTGCAGGCGCACCTGCTGCTGGCGATGCACACGGCCGACGCGGCCCTTGCGCCGACGCGCTGGCAGGCGCAGACCTTTCCGGCCCACTTCCAAGAGCGCATCACGGTCATTCACGACGGCATCGACACGGAACGCCTGCGGCCCAATCCGGCGGCCCAGATCACCGTCGGTAGCCGGATTTTCCGGGCGGGCGACGAGGTGTTGACCTTTGTCAGCCGCAACCTCGAGCCCTATCGGGGCTTCCACATTTTCATGCGCGCCCTGCCGGAGGTACTGAGCGCCCGCCCCAATGCCCACGTTATCATCGTCGGTGGCCAGGAGGCGGGGTACGGTCCGCTGCACGCCTCGCGCAAGTCCTGGAAGCAGATCTTCCTCGACGAGGTCAAGGATCGTCTCGATCTGACGCGGGTCCACTTTGTCGGCATGATCCCTTACACCAGCTTCGTCAACCTGATGAGCGTGACGCGGGCGCACGCCTACCTCAGCTACCCGTTCGTGCTGTCCTGGTCGATGCTCGAGGCCATGAGCGCTGGCGCGCTGATCGTCGGCTCGGCAACACCACCGGTGCAGGAGATCATTCGCCACGGCGCCAACGGATTGCTGGTCGACTTCTTCGATCGCCAGCACTGGGCAACGACCTTGATCGAAGCGCTGTCGGAGCCCGACAAGTTTGCATCCCTGCGCCAAGCCGCGCGCGGCACCATTCTCGAGGGCTATGATCTCAAGAGCCAGTCCCTGCCGCGCATGATCAAATTCGTCGAGGACCTTGGGCGCTCAAGCGGTGCCGCCGGCTAGCGCAGATGGCAGGCCACCTGGTGGCCCGGCTGGACCTCGCGCAGCAGGGGGACCTCCGACCGGCAGCGCGCCTCTGCGTAGGGGCAGCGCGTATGAAAATGACACCCGGGCGGCGGCCGCAGCGGACTTGGCACGTCGCCTTGCACCACTTGGCGCGCGCGCTTGATCGCCGGATTGGGTATCGGCACGGCCGCAAGCAGTGCCTCCGTGTAAGGGTGCAGCGGGCGGGCGAACAGCGTGGTCTTGTCGGTGTACTCGACGATCCGGCCGAGATACATCACCGCGATGCGGTGGCTGATATGCTCCACCACCGCCAAGTTGTGCGAGATGAAAAGGTAGGAAAGCTTCAGATCGCGCTGCAAGTCTCGCAACAGGTTGATGACCTGCGCCTGGATCGACACGTCGAGCGCCGAGACGGGTTCGTCACCGATAATCAGGCGTGGATTGAGGGCGAGCGCGCGCGCCACGCCGATGCGCTGCCGCTGTCCGCCGGAGAACTGGTGTGGATAGTTGTCCATCTGCGCCCGGCGCAGGCCAACGCGCTCGAACAGCTCCGCCACGCACTCCCGACGTGCCCGCTTGCCGCCATCGCCGTGCAACTTCAAGGGCTCGGCGACGATATCGCCGGCACGCATGCGCGGATTGAGCGAAGAGAAGGGGTCTTGGAAGATGATCTGCATGCGCTGGCGCAGCGGCCGCAACTCGGTCTTGCTGAGTGAGGAGATCTCGTGGCCCTCGAGCCGGATGCTGCCTGCCGTCGGCTCGATCAAGCGCAGAACCGTGCGCCCCACCGTGGTCTTGCCGCATCCCGATTCGCCGACCAGGCCGACGGTTTCGGCCGGGCCGATCGTGAAACTGACGTCGTCGACGGCGTACACATGGCCCACCGTGCGCCGCAGCAGACCGCGCCGCACGGGAAAGTATTTCTTCAAGCCCTGTACCTCCAACACGGGGGTCGGCTTGTCAGGCATTGGCGGCTCCAGGGAGTTTGTCGGAGTGCCAGCAGGCCGCCCAATGGCCGCCCTGCTTTTCTTCGTAACGCGGATACTCCTGCCGGCACACGTCGCTGGCAAAGGCACAGCGCGGCGCGAAGGAGCAGCCCGGTGGCAGGTTGCTGAGCGCTGGCACAATGCCGGGGATTTCCTGCAGCCGTTGCACTGATGCACCGTCGCTGCGCTTGTCGATGCTGGGCAGGCGCGGGATCGAGTTCAAGAGGCCGCGCGTGTAGGGGTGGAGTGGAGAAGCAAACAGGGCCGCGACGGGAGCCTCCTCGACCTTGCGGCCGGCGTACATGACGATGACGCGCTCGGCCGTTTCCGCCACCACGCCTAGGTCGTGGGTGATTAGGATCACGGCGGTGCCGAGCTCTTTCTGCAGGCGGGCGATCAGGTCGAGGATCTGCGCTTGGATCGTGACGTCGAGGGCCGAGGTCGGCTCGTCGGCGATCAGGATCTCGGGGTTGCAGGCAAGCGCCATGGCAATCATGGCGCGCTGGCGCATGCCGCCCGAGAGTTGGTGCGGATATTCGCGGATGCGTTGCTTCGGCTCGGGAATGCCGACCAGTTGCAGCATCTCGGTCGCCCGCCGCATGGCGGCCGTGCGCGATAGGGCTTGGTGCAGGACCAGCGCCTCGCTGATCTGACGGCCGATGGTCATCACCGGATTGAGCGAGGTCATCGGCTCCTGGAAGATCATGGAAATGCGGTTGCCGCGAATGGCCCGCATGGCCGCGGCGTCGAGCTCGATGAGATCGACGCCGTCGAGGCGCGCCGAGCCGCCGACAATGCGGCCGGGTGGATCGGCCACCAGGCGCAAAATGGAGAGCGCGGTCACGCTCTTGCCGCACCCCGACTCGCCGACGATCGCCAGTGTCTCGCCGCGCTTGAGTGCGAACGACACGCCGTCCACGGCCTTCATGAGGCCGCCGCGAGTATAAAAATAAGTGCGCAAATCCTCAACTTCGAGCACGCAGTCACTGGCGGTTTGTGCCAGCGCGGTCTTGTTGGGGGAGGGTGGCAAGCAAGCCTTCACTATATGCGCTGACGGGGATCGAGAATGTCACGGATGGCGTCGCCGAGCAGATTGGTGCCGAACACAACCAGGCTGATGGCGATGCCGGGGAATATGACGAGCCAGGGGGCGGTGCGTACGTATTCGGCGGCCGACTCGGAGAGCATGCGGCCCCAAGAGGGGTGCGGCTCGGGCACACCCAGGCCCAAGAACGCCAGCGCCGATTCCACCAGGATGGCCGACCCGAACTGGGCCGTGCCCAGTACGATGAGTGGAGCCAGCGTGTTGGGCAGCACGTGCTGAACGGCGATGCGAGCTTCGCTCATGCCGACGGCGCGCGCCGCCTCCACGAACGGCATTTCTCTAAGCGCCAGCGTGTTGGAGCGGATGACGCGGGCGACGTTGGGCACGAGCGGAATGGCAATGGCGATGATGGTGTTGGTGAGCGAGGGGCCCAGCGAGGCCGCCATGATCAGCGCCATCACCAGCAGGGGCAGGGCCTGCATGATGTCGATCAGGCGTTGCACGATAAGATCGACCCAGCCGCCAAAGAAACCGGACAATAGCCCGATCGTGACGCCGACCAGACAACCAAGCGCGGTGGCGCCGATCGCCACCGCCAGCGAGATGCGTGCACCATAGACGATGCGCGAAAAGACATCGCGGCCCATGAAATCGGCGCCGAGCATGTGTTGTTCGCCGGGCGGCGCCAGCGATACGCGTGGATTGGTGGAGGTCGGATCGTAGCGGGTGATCTGATCGGCGAAGATCGCGGTGGTGATGAACAAGATCATGATTAGCGCGCCGATTGCCCCCAGCGGGTAGCGCCGCACGAAATGCACAAGCGCGCCGCCCAGGCCGCGAACGTTGGCGCCGGCCCGCCTCAGTTCCACGTCATGATCGATGACTGCCACGATCTCACTCCTCGTACTTGATGCGCGGATCGAGAACGACGTACAGCATGTCGACAATGAAGTTGGTGACCACCACGACGATGGCGATGAACATGACAAGGTTCTGCACGATGGGGTAATCGCGCCAGCGGATGGCCTCGACCAGAAAGCGCGCCACGCCCGGAATGTTGAAGACCGTTTCGGTGACGATCAGGCCGCCGATCAGGAAGGCCGCCTCGATGCCGATGATGGTAACGACCGGCAGCACGGCGTTACGCAGGGCGTGGTCGTAGTTAACGGCGGGTTCCGAAGCACCCTTGGCGCGTGCCGTGCGGATATAGTCCTGTCGCATCACTTCCAGCATCGAGGAGCGCGTCAGGCGCATGACCAGCGCCGAGCTGCGGAAGCCAACGGCGGCCGCGGGAATACTCAAGAGCGCAAGGTCGTGCCAGAAACTGCCGGTATTGCTCTTGTAGATCGGGATCCAGCCAAACCAGTGCACGAACGCCATCAGAATCAGCAGGCCGAGCCAAAAGGAGGGCAGCGATAGGCCGCTTAAACTCACGACCCGCAGCACATAATCGAGCGCCGTATTTTGCCGCACCGCGCTCATCACCCCGAGCGGCACGCCGAACAGGACGGAGAATATCAGCGCCAGCACCGCCAGCTTGGCCGTGACCGGGATGCGCGGCAGGATCTCCTCGATGGCGGGTTTTTCCGAGACGTAGGCATAGCCGAGGTCGCCGCGCGCCAGACCGCTAATCCAGCTGACGTACTGGGTGACAATCGGCTGATCCAGGCCGAGTTGGCGCTCGATTTTCTTTTTCGCGGCCGGATTAACAAAGCCGGCGGAGTCGAAAATGATGTCGGTGATATTGCCCGGCACCAGCCGCAGCATGACGAAGATCAGGACCGACATGCCAAACAACGTCACGACCATCAGGAGCAGTCGGCGAATGAGATAGGCTCCCATTGCAGTGCTCCCTTATGCGTCCGCCTCCGTTTGCGACGGGCGTTATTTATCGAGCCAGACGTCCTCGAACCGCCAATTATTGTAAATGCTGTTGGCGTGCAGCACGAACCCCTTCAGGTAGGGATGCCAGCAGGTGGCGGCACGATCATACAAGATGATGGGACGGGCGAGGTCCTCGGCCAGCTTGCGTTCGATCTCCCAGACCAATAGCTTGCGCTTGCCGGCGTCGGTCTCTTGCGATTGCTTGTCGATCAGCGCGTCGACGTCCTTGTTGCAGTATTGCGTAAGGTTGCGTTCCGAATTGCAGCTGTAGTTCTCGTACAGGTTGACGTCGGGGTCGTCGACGCCCACCCCGGTCAGATTGAGGCCGACGGAATACTCCCCGCGCGTCACCTTGGCGTGCCAAATGCTGGTGTCGATCACCTCGAGTTCGCCGTCGATGTAAATCTTCTTGAGCTGGTCGATCAGGATCACCGCCGGATCGCGGTAGATGGCGATATTGCGCGTAGACACCTTGATTTTGAGCGGCTTGGCCTCGCTGTAGCCCAGGCTCTCCATGATTTGGCGCGCCTCGGCGCGGCTCTTTTCGACGTCGGCGGCGTAGCCAGGCAGCGTTTGCAGCTCCTCGGGCGGCATGCCCCAAAGTCCCTCCGGCGGCGGCAGCATCACGCCGCTGATATTGGCCTTGCCGCCGCTCAGGATGTCGATATAGGCCCTGCGATCAAGCGTAAGCGCCATCGCCTTGCGAATCTTGGGGTCGTTGAAGGGCGCCGCCTTCGGATTGATAATCAGGTTGGTCGACACATAGGTCGGCACCAGCTCGCAGATCGCCTTGGGCGCCTGGGTTGTTACATCCTTGAGGAGCGGCACCGTGACGTCGGCGTTGAACGTCATATCGAACTCGCCGGCCACAAACGCCAGGATGCGGGTGGAGCGATTTTCGATCACCTTCCACTCGACGCCGTCGAGATAGGGCTGGCCCTTCTTCCAATAGTCGGGGTTGCGCGCGAACCGCACCGATTCGCCGCGCTTGAACTCCACGAACTTGAAGGGCCCGGTGCCGATCGGATTGGTACGCATGTCCTTGGTCGAGACGTGGCAGGGGTAGACCGGCGTATAGCCAGAAGCGAACAGCGACAGGAACGAGGCTTGCGGTCGATTGAGGTTGAACGTCACCTCATGGTCGCCGTTGACGCTGACCTCCTTCAGATTGTGCCACCAAATCGCGCGCGGGTTTTTGCGGAAGTCGTCGTTGTCCTTGCCCGTCAGCTTGTTCCACGTGCACTGCACATCCTTGGCGGTGAACGGCTTGCCGTCATGCCATTTGACGCCCTGGCGCAGTTTGAA
>Ga0070695_100002504_pt1 | contig 10584 bp, 8 predicted proteins | sample KBSK1252metaG_FD_65471 | JGI IMG/M metagenome (GOLD analysis project Ga0070695, IMG submission 65471) | Corn, switchgrass and miscanthus rhizosphere microbial communities from Kellogg Biological Station, Michigan, USA - KBS K1-25-2 metaG | ecosystem: Host-associated > Plants > Roots >...
TCACGGGCGCGCTGATGGCTTTGGCCGTGCCGGGCAGTTCGGCGCTGCGGCTGGGAGCCACGGCGGCGGCCCTCGCCTTTCTGGCGCAAATGGGCGATCTTATGGAATCGGCCATCAAACGCCGGTTCGGCGCCAAGGACACCAGCGCGCTGATACCTGGCCACGGTGGCACTATGGATCGCCTAGATGGGCTGGTGATCGCGGCCACGGCGGCGGGCTTGGCTGGGTTTTTTGTCGACGTGCATTCGCCGGCACGCGCGCTGCTGTTGGGGTATTGAGCATGGGCGCAAAAGCCGCGGTGCGACGGAGCGAGCGGGCTTCAAGCCTGCGCGCGGGATCGGGAGCAGCCCCGGCCGGGGCCATCAAGCGCGTCAGCGTGCTCGGCGCGACCGGCTCGGTGGGACAGAGCACGCTCGATTTGATTGGCCGAAATCCCAACATCTTCAAGGTCGTGGCCCTAACGGCAAAGCACAACGCCGAGCGCCTGGCCCAGCTTGCTGTCCGACACGGCGCCGAGCTGGCAGTGATCGCCGAGGAGGCCCAATACGAGGAGCTCAAGCAACGCTTGGCCGGAACCGGGGTCGAGGTGGCGGCCGGCATGGCGGGGCTGATCGAGGCGGCGAAAAGGCCGGCCGACTGTGTGATGGCCGGCATCATGGGGGCCGCCGGCTTGCGCCCGACCCTGGCCGCAGTGTCCCAGGGACGTCGCGTGGCGCTCGCCAACAAGGAATGCCTGGTTTCGGCCGGGGAGATTTTCATGGAGGCCGTGCGCCGGGCCGGAACCGAGCTCATTCCTGTGGATTCGGAGCATTCGGCCGCCTTCCAGGCCATCGCCGGCTCTGCCCCCGACAGTATCGAGCGCATCGTGCTGACGGCCTCGGGCGGCCCGTTCCGCACCTGGAGCCTCGAGGCGCTGGCCCGCGCCACGCCGAGCGAGGCGCTGCGCCACCCGAATTGGTCGATGGGACCCAAGATCACCATCGATTCAGCGACCCTGATGAACAAGGGGCTCGAACTGATCGAGGCCTATCATCTGTTCCAGATCGCCCCCGACAAGCTCGAGATCGTCGTCCACCCGCAATCGATCATTCATGCCCTTGTCGGCTACCGCGACGGCTCGATGCTCGCCCAGCTGTCCGCTCCGGATATGCGCACCCCGATTGCCGTGAGCCTGGCCTGGCCCCAGCGCATGACGGCGCCCACCAAGCGCCTCGACCTCGTCGAATTGGCACAGTTGAGCTTTGAGCGCCCCGACGAAGAGCGCTTTGCGGCGATCGGGCTGGCGCGCCAAGCCATGCAGCGCGGCGGTATGGCACCCGCCGTGCTCAACGCCGCCAACGAAGTTGCCGTTGAGGCCTTTCTGGCGGGACGCCTGGGGTTCCTTCAAATTGCCCAACTTGTAGCGGAGACGCTGGCTCAAGGAGAGGCGTGTGGGCTCGTCGGCGAGCGCGCGTCTTTGGAGGCCGTGCTTGAGACCGATGCGGCGGCCCGTCGGCTGGCGCTAAATTTGCTGGAAAGGGGACGTCTGCCTGGCGCCGCCTAGGCGCCGGGGCGTATGAACGTCGTTAACACGGAAGTTCGGAGACGCTGCCGATGGCCATTTTGTCAGGTGGATTGAAGGCTCTAGGAGACCTGGAGATCTGCCTTGGAACCTGCATTACGCTCGGCCGGATCTTCGAGCAAGTGTGGGGGTTCCTCGCCGTCCTGGTCCCCTTCCTGTTCGTCTTGACGGTGGTCGTTTTCATCCACGAGCTTGGCCACTTTCTGGTCGCGCGCTGGTGCGGCGTGCGCGTCAAGGCTTTTTCGATCGGCTTTGGCCGGGAGATCTTCGGCTTCTGGGATCGGCATGGCACGCGCTGGCGCGTGGCCTGGGTGCCGCTCGGTGGTTACGTCAAGTTCATGGACGATGAGAACAGCGCCAGCGCCCCCTCGCGCGAGGCGCTCGCGCGCATGAGCGAGGAGGAGCGCGCCGGGGCCTTCCAAACCAAGCCCTTGGCGTCGCGGGCGGCCATTGTCGCGGCCGGACCGGTGGCGAATTTTCTGCTCGCGATCGCAATCTTCGCCCTGACGTTTACCGTGGTTGGGGTGCACGTTACCGCGCCGCGCGTCGACGAGCTGGTGCCGGGTGGTGCCGCCGAGGCCGCGGGTTTTAAACCTGGGGATTTGATCCTCAGCATCGACGGTTCCCAAATTGAAACGTTCACCGACATGCAAAGGATCGTCAGCGGCAGCGCCGATCGCGAGCTGACCTTCCAGGTCGAGCGCGACGGCCGCATCCTGACCCTGAAGGCGACCCCGGCCCGTCGCGAGATTTCCGACCGTTTCGGTAACAAGACCCGACAGGGCATGATCGGCATCCGCCGCAATGCCGCGCAGGAGGATTGGAAGTACCAGCGCTATGGGCCCATCGAGTCGATCGGGCTGGGCGTGCGCGAGACCTTCTTTATCGTCACGCGAACGCTGTCCTATCTCTCCGACGTGGTGATGGGCAGGGAATCGGCCGATCAGCTTGGTGGTCCCATTCGGATCGCCGAAGTCTCCGGCCAGGTCGCCAGCGTCGGCTTCGTGCCCTTGCTCAATTTGACGGCGGTGTTGTCGGTCAGCATCGGCTTGATCAATCTTTTTCCGATCCCGCTGCTCGATGGCGGTCACCTTTTGTTCTATCTGATCGAGGCGGTGCGGCGAAAACCGCTGAGCGATCGCACGCAAGAGATTGGTTTTCGGATCGGTTTGGCCGTCGTGCTCATGCTCATGATGTTTGCGACCTGGAACGATTTGGGCATCGTGCGCAGGTGGCTCGGGGGCATTGGCTAGAATCAGAATTTGTGACGTATTCTTGCCACTTCCAACGGGAGGCGAAGACCGGTAAACGAGAGGTTGATCGCACGCAACGCTGTGGGTCGGCGTGAGGCTCGGGGAGAGGGCCGCATCGTCCCATTGAGACCCGTCGTTGTGTGTGGACGCCATGTGGATAAAGCGCCCACCTGACGCCGACGGGTAGGGGGCCCACAGAGGGGATCGGCGACGAAAGGCAGACGGGAAGAATGCCTTATTCTGGGATGGGCACATCGAGGGGTTGGGGACGCCTCGTAGCCTCGCTGATCTGGATGGCGGCGCTGGCCGTCGCCGGTTCGCTGCTCTGGGCCCCCGCGGTCCAGGCGCAGAGCGGTGCCATTCGCGAAATCCGCGTCGTCGGCAACAAGCGGGTAGAACCCGAAACCGTTCGCACCTATCTCAAATTCAACGCCGGGGACGCCTACGACCCCGGCAAGATCGACCAGTCGATCCGCGCCCTATTTGCGACCGGCCTGTTTGCCGACGTGCGCATCGACCGCGAGGGCAGCGGCGTGGTCATCACGGTCGTGGAAAATCCCGTCATCAACCAGGTCGCCTTCGAAGGGAACAAGGAAGTCGACAAGGACACGCTCAAGAACGAGGTACAACTCAAGCCGCGCTCGGTGTTCACGCGCGCCAAGGCGCAAGCCGACGTGCAGCGCATCCTCGACGTCTACCGGCGCCAGGGTCGCTTTGCGGCCTCGGTCGAGCCGAAGATCATCGAGCTCGACAGCAATCGCGTCAATCTCGTGTTCGAGATCGACGAGGGCGGCGCCACCAAGGTCAAGGCCATCAATTTCATCGGCAACCGGGCGTTTTCCGACTCGCAGCTGCGCGACATCATCACCACCAGCCAGTCGGGGCTGTTGGACTTCCTCAAGGGCACCAACATCTACGATCCCGACCGGCTGACGCTCGACCGCGAGCTGTTGCGCCAGTACTACCTCAAAAACGGCTATGCCGACGCCCGCGTCGTCACCGCCGGAGCGGAGCTCGATCGCGATGGTTCGGGCTTCTACATCTCGTTCGTGCTCGAAGAGGGCGAACTGTTCACCTTCGGGGCGATGGAGATCCAATCGACCCTGCCGATCGACACCAAGGTTTTGCGCGGCGAACTGTTGACCGTCAGTGGTGCGACCTATGACCAGTCGCTGATGGACAAGACCGTGGAGCGCCTAACGCTGGTCGCCTCCGAGGGCGGCTACGCCTTCGTGCGCGTGCGTCCCAAAGCCGAGCGGGATGCAACCGGACGCGCCATCAACGTCACCTACGTGATCGACGAAGGCCCGCGCATCTACATCGAGCGCATCAACATCAACGGCAACCTGCGCACGCAGGACTATGTGGTGCGCCGCGAGTTCCGCTTGGCGGAAGGCGACGCCTATAATCCGATCATGGTCGACAAGGCCAAGAAGCGCCTGCAGACCCTCGGCTACTTCAAGACCGTCGACATCAAGCGCCGGCCGGGTTCGGCGGCCGATCGGATCATTCTGGATGTCGATCTGGTCGAGCAGTCGACCGGCGAGCTGTCCTTTGGTGCCGGCTACTCGACCAGCGAGGGCGTCATCGGCGACGTCAGCATCACCGAGCGCAACTTGCTCGGCCGCGGCCAATTCCTGCGCCTGCGCCTGGCCGGCTCCGCCGAGCGCTTGCAAATTGATCTGAGCTTCACCGAACCCCGCTTCCTCGGCCTCAACCTGGCCGCCGGTTTCGACCTCTTCCATAAGGACGTGAACCTCTCGAGCCTATCGTCGTTCCGTACCAGGACGACCGGCGGCTCGCTGCGCCTCGGCTTCCCGCTGAGCGAAAATCTGTGGCTGACCAACAGCTACAATTTGTCGAGCAGCGAAATTTTTGATGTCGCTAATACGGCCTCGCTGGCCATCAAGGAAGCGCAGGGCGAGGCGCTCACCTCCTCCTGGGGCACGCTGCTCTCCTATGACCAGCGCAACCATCCGAAGAACCCCACCAAGGGCATCTTCCTGCAGGTTGGCACCGAGGTTGCCGGTCTCGGCGGCGATGTGCAGTACGTGCGCGCCAATGCCGAGGGTCGCTTCTACTATCCCTTGAACGACAAGATCACCTTCGTCGGTCGCCTGATGGGCGGCCACATCGAAGGCTGGGGCGGCCAGGACGTGCGGTTGATCGACCTGTTCTACAAGGGCGGCGAGACCATTCGCGGCTTTGACCGCGGCGGCTTCGGTCCGCGCGACCTGTTGACCAACGACGCCTTGGGCGGCAGCACCTACTGGTCCGCCACGGCCGAGGTGCGCTTTCCCATTCCCCTCATTCCGCAGGAGCTCGGCATGAGCGCGGCGGCCTTCGTCGATGCCGGTTCGCTGTACGGCGCTGGGGAGGGAGCCAAAGCCCTCAATAATCAGTGTGGCCAGGCGGTCACCCGCGATCCGATCACGGGGGCCGTAACGAATCCGGGCATTTGCTTGGCCGATTCCAGTTCCGTTCGCGCCGCGGCGGGTGCCAGCATCATCTGGGAATCGCCGCTCGGCCCCTTGCGGCTCGACATTTCAAAGGCGTTTATCAAAGAACGCTTCGACGACGAGCAGCTGATCCGTTTCGGCGCCTCGACGCGCTTCTAAGCGGCCTGCCGTTGCCTGCCCCGAGTGTGCTTTGCGTGCCGCCTTGCTTGGGTGGCGACAATCCACGCCGCTGCGGATAAGGTAACGTCATGCAGCACCCAGGATTTTTTGTCAGGAGCCCGCCCCTCCGGCTGGCCGAATTGGCCGGTCGGCTCGGCGCCGGCCTCGCGCCGCAGGCGAACGGAGAGAGCTTGATCGAGGACGTGCGGCCGTTGGCCGAAGCCCAACCCGAGCACCTGTCCTTTTTAGACAATCGCAAATATATGCCGCAGCTGGGCGCCACCCGCGCCGGCGCCTGCCTGATCGCGCCGGAGTTTGCCGACCGCGTGCCACCCGGCACCGTCGCGCTCGCTGTCAAGGCCCCCTATCGAGGCTTTGCTACGGCGCTGCAGATCTTCTACCCCGACGCCCTACAGCCGAAGGCGGCGCTTGCCGCCGCCGGCGAGCCGCTGGTGCACCCCAGTGCCGAGATTGCCGAGGGTGCACAGGTGGAAGCCGGTGCCGTCATCGGCCGGGAGGCCCGGATCGGCAAGGACACCACGGTGGCAGCGGGCGCGCTCGTCGGCTATCGCGTGGTCGTCGGCGAGGGCTGCTACATCGGGCCGGGGGTCAGCCTGACGCACGCCATCGTCGGCAACCGGGTGATCCTGCACGCGGGCGTGCGCATCGGCCAGGATGGCTTTGGCTTTGCCATGGGCCCGCAGGGGCACCTCAAGGTCCCCCAGATCGGTCGCGTGCTGCTGCACGATGACGTGGAAATCGGCGCCAACAGCTGTGTCGACCGCGGGGCGCTCAAGGACACGGTGATCGGCCAGGGCACCAAAATTGATAATCTCGTGCAGATCGGGCACAACGTGGTGATCGGCAGGCATTGCGTGATCGTCGGCCAGACCGGCATTTCCGGCTCCACGGAATTGGGCGATTTCGTCGTCATGGGTGGCCAATCCGGCGCGGTTGGCCACATCAAGGTCGGCTCGGGTGCCCAGATCGCCGGCGGCGGACATGCCAAGGACGACGTGCCCGCGGGCGCGCGCATGGGCGGGACACCGGCGGTGCCGATGGCGGAATGGGCGCGACAGATTGCGGCCCTGAAGCGGCTCGGTCGACGGCCGCGCGCACGCGAGGAGTAGCCAATGCTTGAGGCGCGAGGAATGGTGCGGGCAGGGTCATGAAAGAAACGCAAACGGAGAAAAAGGAACTGGGCAGCGCCGACATTGCGCGAGTGATGAAGCTATTGCCGCACCGTTATCCGTTTTTGCTGGTCGACCGGCTGATCGAAATGGATGGCGATGAGCGCTGCATCGGCATCAAGAGCGTCACCATCAACGAGCCTTTTTTTCAGGGGCACTTCCCCGGCTTTCCGATCATGCCGGGGGTGTTGATCATCGAGGGCCTGGCGCAGACCGCCGGCGCCTTGTGCGTTGCCAACTTCCAAACCGACTACAAACCGCAGCTCGTCTATTTCATGGGGATAGACCGCGCCAAGTTCCGCAAGCCCGTGCTGCCCGGCGATCATCTTCACTACCATGTGCGCAAGATTCGCAGCCGCGGCCGCGCTTGGCGCTTTTATGGCGAAGCCAAAGTGAATGGGCAGGTGGTCGCCGAGGCCGAGGTCAGCGCCATGATTTTGGATCCGGATGATGCCAAGCTCTAAGGTGCACCCGACCGCCATCGTCGAAGCGGGCGCCGAGCTTGCCGAGGATGTCGAGATCGGTCCCTTTTGCGTGGTGGGACCCAACGTCAAGCTCGCGGCGGGCGTGAAACTGATGAGCCACGTGGTGGTGGCGGGCCGCACCAGCATCGGCGCGCGCACCAGCCTTTATCCATTTGCCTCCATCGGCCATCCGCCGCAGGACCTCAAATACAAGGGGGAGCCCTCTGCGCTCACGGTCGGCAGCGACTGCCTGATCCGCGAGGGTGTGACCATGAACCCCGGCACCGTCGGCGGTGGCATGCACACCGTGGTCGGCAACCATTGTGCCTTCCTAGCCAACTCCCACGTCGGTCACGACTGCCACGTCGGCGACCACGTGGTTTTTTCCAACAATGTCATGCTGGCCGGGCATTGCCGCATCGGCGACTTTGTCATTTTGGGCGGCGGCGCGGCGATCCACCAGTTTGCGCGCGTCGGCGCGCACGCCTTTCTCGGCGGCATGTCCGGACTTGAGAACGATCTCATTCCCTACGGCATGGCGCTCGGCAACCGCGCCTATTTGTCGGGGCTCAATATCATCGGTCTGCAGCGGCGCGGGTTCGCGCGCGAAGACATCCACACCCTGCGCCGTGCCTACCGGCTGCTGTTCGCCAATGAAGGAACACTGCTGGAGCGGCTCGACGACGTGGAGGAGGAGTTCGATCATCCGATCGTCAAAGAGATCGTGGCCTTCATACGCGCCGGCGGTAAGCGCTCGCTGTGCGTACCCCACGCCGACTTCTGAGCCCGCCTCGGTCCGCCCGGAGGCGCAATGATGCGCATCGGAATTCTGGCGGGCGGCGGACGGCTGCCGCTGATGATCGCCGAGAGCGCGGCCGCGCGGGGCGCCAACGTGCACATCGTCGCCATTCGCGGCGAAGCCGATCCCGAGATTGAACGTTTCGCGCACACTTGGGTGAATTGGGGCCAAATCGGCCGCATGCTGGCAACGCTACGGCGTGAAGGCGGTCGGCAACTGGTGATTGCCGGCGGCGTACGGCGTCCCGACTTCTGGCACATCCGTCCGGACGCGGGCTTTTTTGCAAGTCTGCCGCAGATCCTGGGTTTGATCGCCGCCGGCGGTGATGATTCCGTCCTCACGCGGGTCGTGCGCTTCTTCGAGGGCAAGGGCCTGGAGGTAAAAGGGGCGCACGAGATCGCTCCCGATCTTTTGGCCGAGGTGGGCGACTTGGCGCTGCAGCGGCTCAGTCAGGAGGACCGCCGCGACGCCGAGATCGGCTTTGCCGTGCGCCGCCGCCTCGGGCGGCTTGATGCCGGCCAGTCCGTGGTCGTTGCCGATGGACGCGTGCTGGCGATCGAAGGCGCCGAGGGCACCGATCGCATGCTCGAGCGCGTGCTGGGTTTGCCCGGGCGCGAGGAGGCGCCGTGGCGGCGCGGCGTGTTGGCCAAGGGGCCGAAGCCGGGACAGGAGTTGCGCATCGACATGCCGGCGATCGGACCGCGCACCATCGACAGCGTCGTGGCCGCCGGTCTGCCGGGGATTGTGGTGGAGAGCGGCGCGGTCCTTATTCTCGATCGCGAGGAAACGCTGCGCCGCGCCGACGCCAATGGCTGCGCCGTCCACGGACTTGCCGCCGCGGCATCGGCCCGGGAAGCGGCGCCGGCGACCCCGCTCAAGGCACACCTGATCGGCCGGGTGCGACCCTCAAGGCGCGACCTGGGCGACATCGAGCGGGGTATTGCGATTGTGACGCGGCTTGCCGCCTTCGCCACCGGCAAGGCGGCCGTGGTCGCGCGCGCCCACGTGCTTGCCGTCGAGGGCGCCGAGGGCACGGCCGCGATGCTGGCCCGCGTGCGCGGCTTGCGGCAGTGGAGCGACCGGCGCAGCCGGCGTCGTCTGGGCGCGCTCGTCTTTCGTGCCGCGGCCGCCGAGGCACAAGCACTGACGACGCTGTTGCAACAGGCCGCGCTGCAGGATCTGGCCGCGGTGGCTATCGCCGGCAACGGCCCCCTGCTTGAGGACGCGCGGGAGGCGGCGCGGACGGCGGATGATCTTGGCCTTTGCTTGGTGACCTGCGAGACTGCGTCGGAAGAGGGAGGGGCTGGGGCCCAATGACGGACACGCGACCGGCCAGCCAGCGGGTTTATGCCGCCGAGGCGCGCGAGCTGCGGCTGTTCCTCGTCGCCGGCGAGCACTCCGGCGATGCGCTTGGCGCCAAGCTGATGGGCGTCCTGGACCAGGGCCGTGGCGGGCGTATCCGCTATCTGGGTGTTGGCGGCCCGCAGATGGCGGCGGCAGGCCTCAGCTCGCAATTTCCCATCGAAGAGGTCGCGGTGATGGGCCCGCTGGCAATCCTCGGCCGCCTGCCCACCATCCTGCGCAGGATTGCCAGCACGGCGAGGGCGGCGGTGGCGGCCGAACCCGACGCGGTGGTGATTATCGATAGCCCAGAGTTCACGCATCCGATCGCCAGGCGCATTCGCCGCCGTCGGCCGGAAATACCCATCATCGATTACGTTTCACCGAGCGTGTGGGCCTGGCGGCCCGGGCGGGCCTTAAAGATGCGCGCCTACGTCGATCACGTGCTGGCCTTGCTCCCGTTCGAGCCCGAGGTGCATGCCCGCCTGAGAGGTCCACCCTGCACCTATGTGGGCCATCCGCTGATCGAACGCCTGCCTTGGATCCGCGGGCTCGATCCCAAGCCTTTGGCCAGACGCCTCGGCCTCGCCGCCGACGCGCAGCTGTTGGTGATGCTGCCCGGCAGTCGCCCCTCGGAGGTGGGCCGGCTGCTGGGCACGTTCGGCGAAACCCTGCAGCGCCTGCGCGAGCGCGGGCGCAAATTCGAGGTCGCCATTCCGGTGGTGGGCTCGGTGCGCCGCCTCATCGAAGCCGGCGTGGCGCATTGGCCGAGAGCCCCGCATTTTCTGGAGAGCGAAGCGGACAAGTTTTCCGCCTTTCGCTTGGCGCGGGCGGCGCTGGCCGCCTCCGGCACGGTGTCGCTCGAGCTGGCCCTGGCCGGCACGCCGATGGTGGTGGCCTACAAGGTGGACCCGGTGGCGGCGCCAGCGCTGCGCCGGCTGATCACGGCCCCCTCCACGGTGTTGCCGAACCTCATTCTTGGCACGCGCGCCGTGCCGGAATTCCATCAGGAGCAGTGCACACCCGCAAAGCTCGCCAATGCCTTGGTCCAGCTCATCGACGAGGGGGAAGCGCGCGACCGGCAGCTCAAGGCGCTGGCGGGGGTGCCGGAACGGATGCGTCTGCCGAGGGGCACGCCGAGCCAGGCCGCGGCCGAGATCGTCCTCAACTACGCCGAGATGGGTCGCGGTTGGCCACGACCCGACGTGATCGAAACGTGAGACCTGAAGCTCAACCGCGCTTCTCGACGGGTACGAACGGCCGCTCCGGTTCGCCGATGTAGAGCTGGCGCGGCCGGCCGATCTTTTGCTCAGGGTCCTCGATCATTTCCTTCCACTGCGCGATCCAGCCGACCGTGC
>Ga0070695_100002506_pt1 | contig 10581 bp, 8 predicted proteins | sample KBSK1252metaG_FD_65471 | JGI IMG/M metagenome (GOLD analysis project Ga0070695, IMG submission 65471) | Corn, switchgrass and miscanthus rhizosphere microbial communities from Kellogg Biological Station, Michigan, USA - KBS K1-25-2 metaG | ecosystem: Host-associated > Plants > Roots >...
GTTGCGGAAGGCCCAGGGCCGGTTGGCCGCCGCGATGCCGGGCTTGGCCGAGGTCGGGGTGATGATCGGCGTCTTGCCCTGGACCGCGACCGGGAAGGTCACCTCGGACTCGCCGCTGAAGAGCGGCCCCACGATCGCCACCACCTGGTCGCTGCCGATCAGCTTGCGGGTGAGGTTGATCGCGTCCGTGTTCTCGCCGCGGGTGTCATAGATGACGAGCTTCAGCGCCTCGCCCTTGTCCTGGAACATCCTGATCGCCACCTGCTGGTGGGCCCCGTAGGAGGCCCCCTTGCCCGACAGCGGCATCAGCACCCCGATCTTGGGCTGGGCGACGGCCGCCACCGCCGAGCCCAGGAGGGCGACGGCGATGCCGAACGTCAGTACGACGAGTGCGATCGTCTTGCGATGCGACGCCATGCGTTCGTCCTCCTGGTGAGTGAGGTGCTCGATCATCGACCGCGCGCTCGATGCGGCCGCGTCCGGCCCGGGCGGCGCCGCGGCCGCGCGGGCGGCGAGGGGGCCGCACCGTCGACCCGCTCGACCTCGGCGGAGCGGAGGAAGTCGCTCTCGAGCTGCGAGAGATGCGCCTCCATCCAGACCGCGGCCTCCTTGCCGTCGTGCCGCGCCACCGCGTCGGCGATCTTGCCGTGGAAGAACCGGGCGAACGACCGCTGGACCGGGCCCGCGGTGCCGGCGGCGTGGCTCATGACCTCGGTGGCGAAGAAGTCGGGCAGGAATCCCTGGACGTAGGGGTTGCCGCTGGCCTGGGCCAGGGTCTGGTGGAAGAGCCGGTTGCTCTCCACGAAGGCTTCGGTCGAGTCGGGGTGCTCCTCCAGCATGCGGATGGTCTTGTGCAGCGTGTTCAGGTGGTCGTCGGTCGCCCGCTGCGCGGCCAGCTCGGCCACCTTCGGCTCGATGATGCGGCGGAATTCGAGGGAATGCTGGAAGCCGTGCCGCCCGAGGGGCTGGAGCGACGCGAACGAGTCGCGGGCGATCTCGGTGCAGTGGGGCGTGGTCACCACGCCGCCGGCGCGTCCGCGCCGCACCGTCACGAGCCCGAACAGCTCGAGGATCCGGACGGCCTCGCGCACCGAGGCCCGGCTCACCCGGAACTGCTGGGCGAGCGCGCGCTCGGTGGGCAGGCGCTCACCGGGAGCGATGCGCCCCTGCGCGATCGCGACGCGGAGGTCCTGGACGACGCCTTCGAAGATGCGGTGAGAGGTCATTGGTCAGACCGATTACTCTACTGGCCCGACCATTGTCAAGGCAGCGGCAGTCGCTCCATCAGCCGCGATGGAACCGCGGCGGTGGGCCCGAGATATGCGGGTCGTTCAATGCCGTTGCCGCCCTTCGTTCAGCAGCCAATCGATGACGGCGCCCGGGTCTTCGCTGCTCCGGGGGGCGGTGCGGACGGGCTCCGGCGGGTTCGGTGCGCTCGGGCGCTCCGCCGGCGCGGCGTCTCCGGGACGCGCGGTTGCCGGCTCGCGGCGCGCATCGACTCGCGGCGCGAGCGGCCTGGGCCGCGTCGTGGCCGGAGATGGCGCGGGCGGGGGAGTTTTCTCCTCGCCACGCGGGGCCGAGGACGGAGGAGCGCTGGTGACCGCGTCGGCGTGCGGCGGAGACGGCGTCTCGACGAGAGGACTCGCGACGGCCGGCGGGGCCGCGGGCGCCGATGGATTGGGGCGAGCCGGTGGACTCGCGGCCGGCGGCGGAGTGGCGATGGGCACCGTCGGGACCGGGGCGGCAGGCGTGCCGGAGTCGGCGGGCGCGAACGGGAACCACGGCAACGCCCAACGCGGATCGCGCGGCGCCAGGTAGGCCTGGGTCGCCCAGATCGCCAGCCCGAGCGCGACGATGAGTCCCCCGGCCATGAGGCTTGCCTTCCGCGCCGGTGCCCACCGGCCCACGACCGGACGGCGGTGCCGCCGCTTCGGCGGCCCTCCGGCGATCTCGGCTCGCAGGTCCTCGCACAGCGCCGCGAGATCCGGCCGCCGTTCGGGCTTGAGCTGAAGCGTCCGGGTGACGATGCGCTCGAGACCCGGCGTGATGCCGGGCCGGCGCTTGGCGAGCCGCTCCAGATGGCCGCGACGAATGGGGGCGATGCCGGTTCGCGGGAACGAGCCGGCGAGCATCTCGTAGAGGATGGCGCCGAACGCGTAGACGTCGCCTCGCTCCGTCATCTCACCGTGGACCTGCTCGGGGGCGTCGTAGACCGTGTGAGTCGTGACGGCGCTGCCCTTGCGCTGTCGCAAGGCGGTCCATCGGGCGAGGATGCGGTCGATGCCGTACTGGGTCAGCAACACCGTCGGCCCGGGGCCCGTGAGCAGCACGTTGTCCGGCCGTAGTCCTCCGTGGACCAGGCCGCAGGCGTGGGCCCGCTGGAGGATCTCGGCGATCTTGACCGCGAGGGGGAGCGCGCGCTCGGGATGCAGTCCCCCGCTCCCGCGGATCGCCTCTCGCAGCGTGGTTCCCTCGTGGTGGGCCATGGCCAGGGCGACCCCGACGCCGCCCGCGCGCTCGCATTCCGAGAGCGTGGCGATGCCCGGGCACTGCTCGGAGACCCTCGCGGCGCGGGCCGCGAGGTGCCGGAGCGCGCCGACGAGATCACCGTCGGCTCCGCGGTCGCCGGTGAACACCCTGACCTCGACGAGGGCACCGGTCTGCCGGTCCCGGGCGAGGTAGAGGACGTCTCCGGGAGTGCCGCCGAGGGACTTGATCGGCTGGTAGCGGTGGCCGACGTCGGTGACGGATGGATAGGGCTTCGCGGGATCGGCCGCGGGGCCGCCGGCGCCGCCGGCGGTCACGTCAGTGTCGTTCGGTTCGTTGCGATCGTTGCCGTGCAGAACTGCCATCGTCGATGACCAGCGTCCTTGGATCATACCGCCACCCGCGGGCGAACGACACGATTGCGTCGAGCGGTACGGAGGAGGCGGTGTGTCTGCTCAGCGGCGGCGCCGGGAGTTGTCTGGTCGCGTCAAAGGGGAAGACGGCTCGAGCGTCACGCCTGTGCGACCGCGCTCGCGAGCGACCGTAGGACGTGCGCGTGAGCGATTGGCGGGAAGTGTCATGACCGCGCAACCGGCGAGGAGCTGGCCAGCCGGCTGATCGTCGACGAGGTGGGCGACGGACCGCGCCGAGGTGGCGCCTCGCGTAAGCGCCGGCGCGATCGCCCGCGAGCCTAGGCGAGGGGGCGGGCCAGGCGGCTCTGCAGCACGCGGATCTCGCCGTCGCGCTCGTCGAAATCGAGGCCACGGAAGAGGCTCTCGTCGAAGTCCGGGTGCAGGAGCCGCTGGCACGTCGTGTACGCCTCGTCGCAGACGCGGTACTCGTATTCGATCTCGAGCCCCGACTCGAGATCGGCGGGGATCACGGTCTCGTCGGTGAAGAGGGGCAGCACGTCCGTGACGACGAGATCGAGGAGCCCCGGCCACTCCCGGGGCTCGTGGGTCGTGATCAGAGCCCACAGCAGGTTCAAGAGAGACCGGCGCCACACGGCTCCCTGGAGCGCCAGCGCCTCGCCGATGGGCCGGAGGGCGGGCTCGTCGAACAGCGCGAGCATCGCGCGGGCGCGGGCGCCCGTGGCGGGTGAATCGTTGCGCATGATGTCGAGCAGGATGGCGGCCGCCTCGGGCCGGTCCTGGATCTGCGAGGTGAAGACGGGGCTCTGCTCGAAGTCCTCGATGCGGGAGTCCGCCAGGAGACCGCCGATCAGGGCCCGGTCGATCGGCACCGGCCGCTCCTACAGGAGGAACTCGACATTGCCTGCGCCCGGATCGCCGTTCATCTCCTTCACGAACTTGCGCTTGCCTTTCCTGGTGAGCGGGTCGTGGCCGTCCATGAGGAGACGGAGGAAGATCGTGGTGGTGTCCCCCGGGCACACCTCGTGGGTCATGTAGAACGCGCACCGGGACTTCGCCTCGCGCTTCCGCCGCTTCAGGGCGCGGTAGAAGTGGACCTTGCTCGAGCACGAGTTCATGAACAGGAGCTTGCATTTGAGAGTGGCCGTCGCGAGATCTTTCGAGCCCACGTTGACGATCGTATGGAACTCGGTGTCCTTGTCGGTCGTGAACCAGAAGTCTCGCGTCTTCAGGGATTGCACGCCGCGGCCGTTGGTCTGGGACGCGACCTTGGGGAAGCACTTGAGCAGTGACCGGCGGGCCCCCGCCGTCTGGCATCCGGCGCCCTTCCGCAACGCCCGGTCGAGGAGCCGCCGAACGTGGGCGGCGACGAAGAGATCGGCCTTGGGCTTGCCCTTGGCGATCTCGGTAGGATTGGTGCAGTGCTCGAAGATGTCCTCGATGCACGGGATCTCGATGGCGTCGTAACCCATCCGGTAGTGGTCTTCCCAGGGATTGACCGGGAAGGCCTGCACGTCCGGACAATGGGACAGGTGGGCGGGGCCGAAGGCCGGCCCCTGGCCGAATCGCGAGTGACCATTGTAGACCACGATGGCCTCGTCGAGATCGAGGGCCGCCGCGAACTCGGCTTTGGTGTACACGACGCGGATCTCGAAATCGAGACCCTTGGCCTTGTCCTGGAAGAGCCACACGTCCGGCTTCTTGACCTTGGCGCGGTCGTTCAGCAGCTTCACCGCCTTGGTGTTGTAGTGAAAGTCACGGATCTCGCAGCCGAAGGCGACGATGACGACCTGGCTCATCGGCCACGGGCTAGCTGGTCACGACGGTCAGCTCGTCGTAGACGAAGCCGTCCGTGGGCATCGTCACGTCGAATTCCTCGATCACGGGATAGACGCCTTCCGGCGTGGCCGGGTCGGCCGGGGCGCCCGGAGTGGAGTCGACCTTCACGTAGTCGGCTCCGTTGAGGCCGAGCTTGCCCTCCCGCGCGCGGTAGGCCTCGATCTGGTCGAGCAGCTCCTTGAGCGGCCCCGCGCCGGTGTTGAAGCCAACGTCTCCCTCGACGTGGCGGGCCAGCCACTGGATGGCTTCTCGCTCGCGCCCGGGTCGCATGGGCGTACAGATTCGGACCCAGGGACTGTTCAGGAACTCGTTGCGCCGTCGATCGCCGTCGAGCTGGATGATCCACCCGAGCGAGCTGCCGAGCGGGGCGGGCTCGGATTCGGCGGTGATCTCGTAGGCGGGCCGGTCGAAGCCGACCTTGGACGCGTAGCGCGGCCGCCACCAGGAGGGGTGGTTGTAGACGAAGATGCCGTCGATGTCGAAGAACCGGTGGAACGATTCGATCTCGAGCGGGGTGGGCTCGGAGGGGCTGTCGCCGCGGCCGAACAGGTGGGAGACCATCCGGTTCATCACCTCGTACCGTTCTTCCTTGCGAAGGTCGTTGGCGGGCCGGGACTTGATCTTGCTGCGCTCGGTGATGAGAGTCTTCTGCTGCTCGAACTGCTTGTTCAGCTCCTCTTCCTGGAGCTTGTTGACCGCGTCCTGGCGGAGCTTCTCCCAGTCGTCCAGCACCGCCTGCGAGGGATCCCACGAATAGCTGTAGTTCACCTGCACGCTGGCCGCGTCGCCTTCCAGCACCGCGATGTAGGCCGTGAAGGTATTGGTGCCCGCGTCGTAGGTGGGCGGGCCGAGATCGACATCGTTGCGGGCCGAGGGGGCCGGATCGTCCTTCCCGCCGCCTTCGAGGTCGGAGATGGTGTCGATGCGCACCGCGGTCACGACGCGGTCGGGCCCGGGGTTCACGGGGATCGCGACGAAGTAGGTCTGCTTCTCGGCGTTCCAGCGCAGATCGGTCTGCACGGACCCGGTATCGGTGCCGCCCTTGGGCCGCGGGGGTACCCCGGGGGGAATCTCCGGCACCGCGATCGGCTCGGCCTCGCGAAAGTGCACGAATCGGCTGCGCGCGAGTCCCTCTCCGGGGTTCCTCAGGTAGAGCTGCCAGACCAGGCGCGGGCCCAGGTCCTGGACCTTCACCTTCACGCGCCGCAAGACGCGCCGGAGCCCGTAGCTGACCGGGTGCTCCGAGTCGTTCTTGATCACCCGCCGCGTGAGGTTGGTGGTGGTGACGTCCTCGATGTCGCGGGTCTTGATCGAGAACGTCTTGGTGATCCGCTCCGACGCACGCTTGGTGACTTCCTTCAGGCGGCGCGTGGAGAGCTCCTGGCCACGCTGCGACGACACCGCGAAGCTCGCGCTCGCGGACGCGCCGAATTGAAAGACGGGCGTGCCGCCCGAGGCGGTCGCCGACATGGCCGCCGAGGTATCCTGCTGGATCATCGAGGAGACCTTGTCGGAGACCTCGTCGAGGTTCTTCTCCTCCGTCGCCGCCTCGCTCACGATCTCGAGGCCTTGCTCGAGCACCTCCTCGTGGATTTGCCGGCGCACGGTCTGGTACACGACCTCCAGGGTCTCGAGGGGCGCGATGGTGAACGCCTCCTCGAGGGGGCCCACACCTTCCTCGCCGTTGAAGTAGAGCTGACGGTAGTAGTGGGCGATGCCGATGGGTGAAAGCGCCTGCTCCAGGAAGGCGCCCGGCCAGAAGTGGGGGAAGACGACGTTGTCGATCGCGGTGACCTTGCCCATGACGTCCGCGAGAGACCCGCCCGGGTGGGCGACCCATTCCCGGGCGGCCGCCACCAGGTTGTTCTGAAGGCGATCGCGAACGTCGGCGAACTTGAAGCTCTTGTCGACCGAGCCGAGCCTCGCCCCCACGAGGGTGGGAATCGACTTGAGGACCTGTCCGACGGCCCCGGCGCGCGCCAGCGCCGATGACCATGCCCGGGCCGAAAACCTGACCTTGCCGCCGGCCTCCAGGCCGGCGCCGGCCGGGGATCTTTCGAACCCCGCCGGGTCGGACGCCGTCAGCCCGCGAAGGATCACCTGGTTGCCCGCGAGCACCGCGTCGGGATAGCCGGGGACGTGAACCGGCGTGACGCCTTCCGAGCTGACCGGGTTCCCGGCCTGGTCCACGTAGGCGGTCGGCCGATCGACCCGCTTGAAATCGACGTCGATGTTCCGCGGTAGGCCCCGCCGAATGCTGGTAGAGAGCGAGATGGCGGTCGGGTGCGCCGGATCGAAATGAATCGCCTTGGCCTTGGAGTAGCGCCAGGCCAGGGTATTGGCAAGCACCCGCACATGATAGAGGGAGACCCACCGGAGAAAGATCAGCGGCTCATAGGCGGCCACGGTCATGGTGGCGTATGCTTCCGAGAACTTCTTGAGCTCAGTTGCCATGGAAGACCTCCGATCCGTGAGGGGATCCTCTCCGTTTGCTGTCCGCGCCGGGGAACCCGAATGGAGGAGAATCGGTCGGGACGCGAGCTCCTGTCAAGGAGGACATGCCCTTACTCGGTCTCGTCGCTAGGGGGAGGCGTCCCGAACGAGCACCGGTAGCAGGCTCGCGGCCGTGATCCCGAGCGGCACCACGTAGCGCAGCAGGATCACCAGCGCGCGACCGGCGGGTTGGCTCAGCCCGAGCTGCTCCGTCACGTCGAGAAGAACCCGAGCCCGACCGCCGCGAGCGCGGAGCGTGTGTGGCTGCCGGTTCTATGACGCGAGCGTAGGGCACGAGCCCCGGTGGTCCGCATGACCCAGGTCATGGGGCGCAGAATTTCCGGCCATCCGTGGGCCGGCTGATAGGCGCAGCCCGGATCCTCGGCGAGCGGATCGCCGCTCGCGGCGCAGGCACGCGGCCGGCTGCCGCCGCATCGATCACGCCACTCGCAGCGTCCGCAGCGCCCGCCGAGCCGGGCCGGATCCCGCAGGGCGAGGAAGAGTGGATGCTCGTCCTGGCGCACGTTGCCGGCCGGGCAGATGTTGCCGACATGGTCCACGAAGACGAACCCATTTCCGTCCGTCACCGCCCGCGGCGCCCGCAGGGAAGCGCGCGGTGACCATACGTGTGAGCGCGCCGTGAGCACGCGGTGATACTGAGGACTCTCCGTCGTCTTGATCCCGAACGGCACGCGCGGCTGCCGGTCCGCCGCCCAGCGCAGCACCGTCTCGATCTCCTCGGCGCCGCGCCCGCGATCGGCTCGAGCGCGCCCAACCGGGATGAGGAAGAACAGGGCCCAGAGGACGGCGCCGAACCGCTCCACCGAAGTGCGCCGAGCTTCTCGGCGGTGGCGGGCGCGGTGCCGCTCGGGGTCAGCGAGACGACGAGCCCGACCCGTGTGCCGTAGGCGACCAGCTCGGCGATGTCGGGACACCGCAGCGGATCGCCCCCGGTGAAGACCACGAGCGGCGGCGGATCGCCGAACGCGGCGACACGCTGCAGGAGCGCTTTGCCCTCGCCGTCGTCGGCTCCTCCGGATCGCGCCGGGGGATTGCCTCGGCCCGGCAGTGCACACAGGCCAGCGCGCAGGCCCGCGTCGTTTCCCAGACGGCGATGAACGGGCTCCGCGCATACGGCGTCATCGGGCGCGCTCCGCCGGCATGTGTGGCGCGCGGGAGTCCGGAGGCGCTCCCCGGCTCTCCGGCCCGGCGGAGTGCGGAGCGGAGACTTGGTGTGCCGAGCGCATGGTGAGCCCAGGACCGGAACTGGGGGAGGAGTGCGGGGCGGATGCTTGGTGTGCCGAGCGCGTGGTGGGCCCGGGACCGGAACTGGGGGAGTGCGGGGGCCATTTCGAGGCCCCCGCATTGAACAGATGTCCCAGGATCCGTCCGAGCGCGGCGGCGAACGCAGCGGCGCCCAGCGCCAGTGCGAGGCCCGCGGCGCGAATCCATGCCGCCTCACCGAAGGAGACGGCGACGGCCAGGAGCCCGACACCCCCGGTGAGCAGCGCGTACGCGAGGGCCTCGAGGCGCGGGGAGGAGATCTGGACCAGGGAGGGCACTCGCTCGCGTCCGGCCCGTGGACTGTAGGCGCGATACCAGACGAGGAAGGGCACGATCTTCAGCATCATGCCGACGATGGTGAGCGAGGCCCAGCCGCCGAGGACGACGACCGCGTAGGCCAGCGCCGCTCGCGGTCCCGAGAGCGCGCCGGTCGCCAGGGCCAGCCCCAGCCCGCTCGCCGGCACGACGAAGGCGGTGGCGGTCAGCACGAAGCGAAGCCCCCAGTCGAGTCCCGGCCGCTTCCGCGACCTGGCCGTGTCGAGCACCCACGAGGCGTGGGCGAGCGCCGCCGCCGCCACCGCGAGGGCGCCGGCGACGAGGAGGACGGACAGTCCGATCAGCAGCCCCGCCACGACCGACGGCACGCCGAGCGCGAGACCCCAGAGCTGCCAGCGCGACGCCCAGCGCCGGGGCGTCGGCGCGAGGAGGAACATCGGGTACACGCGCGCGGCCACCCCCAGGATCATCGGCGTGACCCACCCGAGCAGTGCCAGCTGCACGTGAGCGTGCAGGGTGGGGAAGAATTCGCTCGGCAGGAACGGCCAGATGCGGTTGACCGCGAGCGTGAGACCGAAGAGGGTGGTCGCGGCCAGCCCGGTATAGCCCACCGTCACCAGGCGCGCGGTCAACGTCCATTGCGAGAAGCCGCGCAGGCTCAGGCCGACATTGAGCAGGTACAGGACGACGCCGACCGCCAGCAGCGCCGCCGCCCCCGCGAGCCCGGGCCAGGTGCCGAGATAGAAGTGCGGGACCATGCCGAGCACGGCGAGGACGAGGATGACGAGCTGCCAGCGGCCGAGCCGCTCGCTCCAGATCGGGCGCTCCAGCACGACCGGGATGAGCTGGTAGCTGGCGCCCATGATCGCGAGCGTGATCCAGCCGAGCGTCACCGTGTGGGTGAGGGCGAGGAGGTGCGGATGATAGTAGTGCCCCGCCAGCTCGGGCGCGAGCCACGCGACGCCGATCGAAGCCAGCAGGAACGCCGCCGCCGCGCAGACCAGGTAGGCCAGCGGAAGCAGCGGGGAGGGGCCGCGGCTGGACGGCGGCGCGTGCACGCTCAGTCTGCCTTCCAGATGAGAATGCGCACGAGCCCCGGCTCGGGCTCGTCGGTCTCGTGGCGGAAGCCACGGTCGTCGAGCTGCGGATAGAGGAACATCGGGCGGCGATCGTGGTGCACCTCGAGCATGGCCCCCGGCCCGAGCCGCTCGATCGCCTCGAGGACTCGCAGCATGGGCTGTGGCGGCTCGAGGCCGCGGACGTCCAGCACGCCGCGATCGTCCGCCGCCGGCGCCTCGGACGATGCCTCCGGGATCGGCTCGCTCGAGCGATAGCACCACACCCACCAGTCATCGGCGGCCCGCTGCTCCGTCCAGTGAGCGAGTCCGCGCTTGCCGAGCACGTCGTAGAGCGGGATGGGCTCGAAGGGCACGCGCAACACCAGCACCCGATCGGCGCCGAGCGCCTTCACCGCCGCCATGATCCGCGCGAAGGGCTCCTGCCCTCGGCGGATGTCCTCGCGCACGTCGAGGTGCACCTGGCGCGCGTCCGGGACATCGGCCAGCGCCCGAGGTGGCCGGTCCTCGCCCCGACGGGCCTCGACGGTCGCCTCCGGTGCCGGGGATGGATCGGGGTCGAGCGCCTCCTCACCCGCTGCGCGCCGCAAAACGAGCAGCAGCTCGTCGGCCGGGACACCCGCCATCCGCGCGGCCTGGGCCACCGTCACCCGCGGCGCCATCACCCGGCGGAGCAGCCGGTTCCGGAGCTGCTTGAAGTGCGCGTGGTAGCCCGCCAGCACCTCGACCATCTCGGGGTGCTCCTCGAGGAGCCG
>Ga0070695_100002510_pt1 | contig 10578 bp, 15 predicted proteins | sample KBSK1252metaG_FD_65471 | JGI IMG/M metagenome (GOLD analysis project Ga0070695, IMG submission 65471) | Corn, switchgrass and miscanthus rhizosphere microbial communities from Kellogg Biological Station, Michigan, USA - KBS K1-25-2 metaG | ecosystem: Host-associated > Plants > Roots >...
CACGGACTGCCCGGCTCGATGAAGAGCGTCTTGACGCCTCCCCTCGCCCCGGCGGTCCCAATCATCCATGAAAAGGTGGCCTCCCCGCGCGACGCCTGTTTCCTGCGCTCGCCTGGGGCCCGCGAATTTCTGGGTGGGGATATGACCGCCCTCAAAAAATCGGCCGCCAGCGTCGCGCGAGTTGAAGAAGCTTGTGGCCGTGCTGACGAAAGAGATCGCCGAGCTGGAGGCTGCCAGCTGAACCCCTTGCCGCGCACCGTTTCACACCAGGTGTTTATTAAAACTGAAGGCAGCACACAGCAAGGGGCGCCACAGTTTGGGGCGGTCTGATAGCGCTCGTGCCTTTCTCGCACTGCACGATTCGATTGCACACGATGTGATCAAAGCAACACCAGCACAAATTCAGCAAAGGCGAGAGAGCGCCCTAAGCGGGCCATTACTAGCCTTAAGTGGATGCTTGCCGGAAGCCGTCGCCTAGCACAAGTCGTGCCGATGGCAAGAGTCTGTCGTTCTCGGTCGAGGGCTATCAAAGATCGTTTGCGTGCTAAGACCGTTAGCATTGAAGTGCAAACCTTCCGCCTCCGTCCGCAGATGCGAGCAACACGGGAAAGCACCATGAAGATCGATCTTTCAGGGAAGACCGCCCTCGTCACAGGGTCAACCGAGGGCATCGGGTTTGCGATCGCCAAGGGTCTGCACGTGGCGGGCGCGGTAGTTGTTGTCAACGGGCGGACTCGTGACAAGGTCGACGCCGCCGTGGCGCAACTCGGCGGTAATGCTCGTGGCCAGGCCGTCGACCTTGCCACTGCGGATGGCGTGACGATGCTCGTCCGGGCAGAACCCCACTTTGACATCGTGGTGAGCAATGCTGGCATCTTCCAGCCCGTCGACTTCTTCGAAGCCGATGATGGCGTCTGGGAACGACACTGGCAGGTGAACGTGATGGCAGGTGTTCGTGTCGCCCGGGCCTACCTGCCGGGAATGGCCGCGAAAGGATGGGGGCGATTGCTGTTCATGGGTTCCGAATCGGCCTTCAATATCCCCGTGGAGATGATCCACTACGGCGTCAGCAAGACGGCGGACGTCGCGTTGGCGCGTGGCCTCGCCAAGCGCATGGCTGGCACCGGTGTGACGGTCAATTCCGTCTTACCGGGGCCTACTCTGTCCGAAGGCGTCGCGCACATGCTGAGTTCAGCGGTTTCTGCCGGCAAGACCCTTGAGCAAGCCGGCGTCGAATTTGTCAAAACGCACCGTCCGACCTCGATTATCGGGCGGCCCGCCACGGTCGAAGAGGTCGCCAACATGGTCGTCTATCTCGCGTCCACGCTGGCATCAGCTACGACGGGTGCAGCCTTGCGTGTGGATGGCGGTGTGGTCGATTTCATCGTGTGAGTGTCGGGCCATGGGCGGCCCCGCGAAGGAACGCGGACACTAGAGCGCTTTCTACTTGATGTGAATCGGAACAGCCACAGGGGATTCACAGGGTCGCGCAAATCAGATTCGAGTGTTCCGTCGGCAGCGGCGGAGGGATGCGATGGCGAAGGGCTACTCGAAAGACTTGCGCGAGCGTGCGGTTGTGATGGTGGAGGAGGGAGAGAGCCGGCGGGAGGTCGCTCGTGTGCTCAACCTTGCTCCCTCTACAGCAGTGCGTTGGCTTGACCGGTGGAACAGAACGGGCAGCGTTGCGGCGAAACCGGGCATTGGGCACAGTCGCTCGCCGCTCAAGGCGTACGAGCAGTGGCTGCTCGATCTCGTGGCGAAGGAGCCGGATCTGACGCTTGAGGAGATCCGCGACCGGCTTCGCCGCGAGAAGAAGGTCGCCGTCGCCACCAGCTCGGTGTGGCGCTTCTACGACCGCCACGAGATCACGTTCAAAAAAAGTCCTGCACGCGGCTGAGCAGGATCGACCTGATGTCGCTGCCGCACGCAAGGAGCTGAAGGCCGAGCAGCCTACACTGAAGCCCTCGCGTCTCGTGTTCATCGACGAGACCGCAGTGACGACGAAGATGACCCGACTCTACGGCCGCGCCCCGCTGGGCGAGCGGTTGGTCGCGAAGGTGCCGTACGGCCACTGGAAGACGCTGACGCTAGTTGCTGCCCTGCGCGTCGACGGCGTGACCGCGCCTTACGTGATCGACGGCGCCATGGATGGACGATCCTTCCTCGCCTATGTCGAGCAGGTGCTCGTGCCGACGCTGAGGAAGCGCGACATCGTCTTCATGGACAACGTGCCCACCCACAAGGTTGCGGGTGTGCGCGAGGCGATCGAGGCCGCCGGGGCGGAGCTGCGCTACCTCCCGGCCTACTCGCCCGACCTCAACCCCATCGAGAATGCCTATGCCAAGATCAAGTCGGATCTGCGCAAAGGCGCCGCCCGTACCGTCGACGCACTCTGGAAGCTGGTCGGGCGCAGCGTGAAGGCGATTGCGCCCTCCGAATGCGCAGGCTACTTCAGACACGCAGGCTATCGTGCCTGATCCACATCAAGTGGAATCTGCTCTAGTCCTCCCCCGTTAGGTCCGCCCGAAGAGCGGCCGGAGCGAGGCGTCGCTTTCGATCCGGTCGTAGAGCCCATCGACGCGAAAGATATCCGCCGTGACGATTGACGCGTGGCTTTCGCCGCGATCGCGAATGCCACCGGGTCGCCGTGACCGCATCTCGCCACGGCGTTGCGCTGCAATCCCGATGTCGGTTTGGGGTCAACGGCTGTCAACCGCTGCGAAATCCAGGCGATTTTTGGGTCTGCTTGACCTCCCTATACCGGAAGTGCGCGGCCCTTATCGCCTACCGTTGCACTCATCCTAATCGAAGAAACACTCCCGGGTCGAGGCGCAAGCCGCTCTCGAGGTATCAGGCCGCGCGTGCAGATAGCCACTCGTGGTCGACACGTTGGCATGGCCCAGGGTGGCTTGCACCTCCGGCAGCGTGGCGCCGCGGTCGATCGCGTGCGAGCCGTGAGCATGCCGCAGCCAATGCGGCGATACAGCCTCGTTGATACCGACCTTGGCTGCAGCGCGCTTCACCATGCCGTAAACGGCACGCTCGGTGAGATGGTCGCCCTTGCGGCTGGCGAATACTGGGTCATCGGCGCCGCCCTCGTTACGTAACGACAGCAGCGAGCGGCTGACCACCTCGGGCAGCAGCACCTGGCGCACCGCCGTTGCCTGTGACCGACAGCTGCACGCGATCGGCGCCGTCGCGGTGGCGGGATTGGCGGTACCGCAGGGCAAGGCAGCGCGGAGCCGTGTGGCGCGCCCGGCAAGAGGGACAGTGATGGCGTGGCGCGCGCCCGTATAAAAACCCCTCGCAAATCGGATCGCGGAAATCCCCAAAAATCAATGGTTCTGATGTCGACCCGCGCGCTGTACGGAAACACTTGATTTTGTACGATCCAACCCCATGTATGAGGTGAGGCGAACAGGAGGGGATTGAGATGATGGCGAAATCGAAACGCGCCGCGCTCTACGCCCGGGTGAGCACCGACCACCAGTCCGTTGAAAACCAGGTGCGGGAGCTCAAGCAGGTCGCCGAACGCCGCGGCTGGACGGTTGTCGAGACATACCGCGACGCCGGTATCAGCGGCGCCAAGGGCCGCGACCAGCGGCCAGGGCTCGACGCCATGCTCAAGGACGCCAGCCGGCGCAAGTTCGACGTGGTGATGGCCTGGGCCATTGAGAGGCTCGGCCGGTCGCTGATCGACCTGCTCGAGACCATCAAACACCTCGAAGCCGTCGGCGTCGACCTCTACCTGGATCAGCAGAACATCGACACCACCACGCCCCACGGCAAGCTACTCTTCCAGATTACGGGTGCCTTCGGCGAATTCGAGCGCTCCATGATCCGCCAGCGCGTCAAGGCTGGGCTGAACGTCATCAAGGACAAGCTCGCCCGCGACGGTAAGTTCAAGAGCAAGCGGGGCATAGTCCGCACAAAGCTGGGCCGCCCAGGTGCCGAACCCCACAAGATCGAGCGCGCCCGCCTGGAGTTGGCCAAGGGGATCGGCATCGGCAAGGTCGCCAGGGAGGTTGGCCTCGGCGTCGGCACCGTCCATCGGCTTAAACGCGAGACTGGGGGAATATACCCCGAATTGACGTAGAGCCCTCAGCAAACGCCACGTATTGGCCCCAGGGCGGCAAGATCGGACGGGGCTGCTACCCCCATGGCCAGGAGAACAAACGGGGAAAATTCGGGCCTAGGCAGCCTCGCCACGAGCCCACGAGTTGCATAGAGCAACTCGAAATCAGTGGGCAGATAGTCAGTGCGATTAATCCGTGTTGCGGCCTGCAAGCTCTAGACCCGCCTGCGCCCTGGCAACACCGCCGGCCAGCACCTGGCGGTGCTGCACCTGCTTCCTGCCACCCTTGCACCACTAGCCTGGTCAATCGTATCCTGATCATCAGCGCAATGTCTATGAAGGCCGGCGCCTCCTGCACCGAGATGGGAGATAGCTGACATGCACAGGTTCTTCATCAAGGGACTGGCAACCGCAATTGTGGTCTGCATGTACAGCTTGGGAATGGGCGCCACTGCCCCCGCTGCGGCCCATGGTTGGCATTGCGCTTGGATACGCGGTCACAGTCACCCCGGGGCATGCCGCCGCCGCCGGTCGCGGGGCCGGTGGGGGCGCCGTCGCGTCCGTCGCGGCCGCTGGTAAGTCAAGCGATCGGCCGAAATTCGAGCCCACCGAACACATCCTACGAGTTGCACCATACAAATAGAAACAGGCGTTTCCATTTTGCCTGGCCGCTTAGGGCTCGGCGAAAATACCGGGCATTGCGCCGCTGAGCGCCCGGGGCAGATGACCCGCGGTCGCTTGGGCGGCGAGATCGGCACGCGCTACCCAACCCACCCTATGAGCGGGCCGAGGAGTTTTGCACGCATGCGCTGAAGCTGACGGCGTCGGTCAAGGGGTTCGTGGCCATGCTGCTGCGTTGCGACTTCGATCATGCCAAGCGGCGCGCCTACCTGTTCGCCGACCGCGCGCAGTTCGCCAAGAAGAAGATCGTGCTGACGCGGCGTAGCACTGGCCTAGCCCACCGAGTCGACGTCGTTGCGTTTGTGTCTCACCCCCCTACGTTCGTTCCCCTACGTTCGTTACCAATTGAGAATCACCACATCACTGCGGACATCCGCACTAACCCCAATCTAAAAGGACAAACCCCGGGTGTTGGGCGTGACGATCGACCGCCCGCCCGACGAAGCACGAGAGCAATGGCTTGCGGGCGGTGGTGATGTCCTGCGGGGTCATTTTACGGTGCCGGCCACCGGTGCGTCCTTCGGTGCGGGCCGCCTTCAAACCGGCCATGGTGCGCTCGATCAGCAGCCCGCGCTCGAATTGGGCGACAGCGCCGAGCACATGCAGCACTAGTTTGCCGGTAGCCAAGACCATGGCGTCTAGCCCTGTATTCTCAAGCCTCGCGGGCATTACCAAGCCTGCTCTCCTCAACGGGCGTGACGCAGAGTTTGCCAAGCAGCACGGCCTACCCCAGCGCTTCGATGTGCTGACCCTGCGCGAGATCATGGGCCAGCCTGGCTCGCAGCCCAAGCTCTCAGAGATGCTGAAAAAGGCAGCAAGGGCGGCTTGAGCGGGCTACCCGGCGTTGCGCTTACCTAACAGGCCCTGTCCGGTGAGGAGGGACGGGAATAGGCGTCGGCGGCGCCCTGATGCAACTGCTGTTCCACGGGTCCGTCAGGCGGCGTCTTGAGGGCTAACAACTCCGCTCCCCTTCGACCCCGCCAGCTCGCCAGGGAGCTCGGCGTGGTTCAGCGCGGCCCCGGGCCTCCTCAAGCCAACAGCCGAAACGGAGCTAACCCCGGTCGTTGATCGGCTTTAACAAATTTACTAAAGCGCTTTCCAGTTGCGCACCTTGACGACTTCCGACGTGTGTCGTCAGGGGCTTGGCTCTCTCGCGAAAAAGTTGGGCGGAGCGCAAGCCCCCCCAAAAAAAAGGCACCCAAGAGATCGGTGCCCAGGTAGCGCCGCAGTTAGAGGGAAGCGGGCGGCGCAATATCCCGGCACCAGGTCGAGGGCGGCCTGATGCCGCTAACCGATGGGTTGGCCGCCGTGGAAGGACCAAGGTCGGCTGGCGCTGCTGAACGGGGGGTCGGGCAGCGCCTCCCAAGAGACCCGACCGGGAGGGAACATCCGGAGGGCCGCAGCATATACAAGCGCACACATGGGCCGTGGGCCAGACTCGGAAAGTACTCACTTCAGGGAACCATGGGAGTGGTGTTGGATGGCTGGACGTTGGTGGCGAAAACGCCGATGCAGGGCAAAGACTCGGAACGGCACACCATGCCGGGCCGCAGGCAATGGGCGCGGCGGGCGCTGACATCAGCCGTGCCACTGCTCTGGCGTCATGCCCTTCATCGCGCCTACGAATTCCTACTGGATCATAAGGCGACGAGCGTTCCAGCCAGGGGCCGTGAGCTGCTCAAAAGTCATTTTTTGCAACTGTCCGGGTTCTCAACGACGGTTTCAGTGGTCTCCGTGTCGCCGTATCTCAGGACGCGCACCCTGGAGAGCCCGAAGGTCTGAAAGCTCTTGGCCGTTGCCGAGTCACAGAAGTCATCTAATATCCGTCTTCGAAACTTGCTTGCCCAATCGGGGAATGCGTCGCGCGCAACAAGCTCAGGGTCGACTTGCACTCTGAGTATTACCGAACGCTTGTCTACGTCGACATCTACGAGTGTTGACGCGCCGACCTTCACACCTTTCCCTTGCAAATGAACCGAGGCCAGTTCACGTGCGTGCTGCTCCCCCGAGCGCAAGAACGTGGATTGGATCGCACGATCGATGCACGGGGTGGTTCTGTACAGGTAGTTTCCGTAGGCTGCTGCTGCTACGAGCATTGCGGCAAAAATGATAGCGCAGCTGAGACCCGCAGTTGATGCTGCGACCCAGCGCCGCCGGCTCGCACCGAAGAAACAAAGAACAACGAACAACAGCGAAGCCCCGACATATGAAACCGGCAGCATAAAAGAGAGTTCGTCGATCGGAAATCGCAGCTCTTCGAAGGGTCCCAAGAACGCGCTGTAGAACGCGTTCATCATTGCGCTCTCCGCGCGCAAGCATTCGTAATAGGCGAGGTTCGCGGCAGCTTCGAATTGTTCATAGACTTGGGCGTCGCGCTTCAAGTTGGGAATGAAGCCAAGCTCGCGCGACACCGCGAGGGTTACTGCCGCTCCCGCCAGCACAAAGCTGCCCAAGAGCAAACAAGCTCCATAAGTTAGAAGAGCCAACCTTGGAAAGATGGCGGCCGGCGCGGGTCCTAGTGGAAGTGCCAGGGGCACGGCCAACACGCCGATAGCGAGGATCACCGCGACGTGCACAACCCAATAGGGCAACTCGTCTGCAGCTTCGATCCCCAAGGCGCGGAACGCAATCGCATTCAGGACCAGTGCGGCTGAGAATGCTGCGGCAAAATAAGTCACCGCACGGGTTGTCTGGCGCCGCCCGTCCCCGCAAACCTTTTTGCCATGACGCTGGGCTCGGTCAGTAAACTTACGGTCGTGTCCACGAGCTTTCCAGTTGGACCAACGACCAATCGATGAAAAATCGAGCTAAGTTGTTGCCACATGATCTAAATGCACACCGGAATCTACAGCCGCATGTTATCGGGCCTGATTGCTCCATCTGGAAGAGTAGCAATCGCGATCATCGCAATTTTTTCGGATGTGTGTGTCCACACCTGCCCGAGGCTCCTCAGTGTGGTACCACCAGCATCGGTCTCTCGCGGTGCAGCGGTGCTAGAGTTCGCGGTGATTCGGCAGACATACCGACATCAGAGACGCTTATGGTCGCCAAAGTCTCACGGCTTGAAGCAAAGTGGCCTGACATGACCGACAGAGAATGGTTCAAGGCGCTGCGCTCTGCGAGATCGAAATACCTGAGCGGGCCATGGGCTGGGGGGCAGCGGAAATGACGGAGCCGCACGCAGGCGACCGCGCCGGATGCAGATAGCGCTGTACCCGCGTGACCTTTTCGATTTCATCATTGCCGATCCTAACTTGTTTCCTGCAGCTCAACAGGTGACGCAGTATCAGGACTACGTTGGGGACTCCGCTCTGCGCATGATGTGGGTCGTTGCAAACTCGGCCAGTGTGCAGGCAGCGACCACTGCGGCCCAGAAGCGCGCCGCCAAACGCACCGAGTTCGACGGTATGAGGCAGTGGATCACCGCTTCAGTCTACTTTGACGGCATCGACGATAACTTCGTTCAAGCGACAGCTGTCCCCACGCTAGGACCGGTCACCCAGATGATAGCGGGTTCGGCGCGGTTTGCAGAGGTCCAGGATGCACTGATGGTGGATGAGATTGTCGCCCTAGCAGCAACGGCAGTGTTCAGAAAGGATTGGCCGGTTCTGCGCGCCACCGGTGTTGTCTTTGCCGGGTATGGCACTTCTGAGTATTTCCCCCACCTCGTTCACTATCGGTGATGAAAGACATCTCACGAAAGCCTTGTCCAGCTCCTGAAGCGTGGTGGGACTTGCGCCGTACATGAATGTCTTAATCATGTTGGACTGCCAGAGGCACGATCTCCGACACATTGTCTACGCTGATACTGGCAGCATCGGCTACTAGATTGTCTTGAAGAAGCTTTCCAAACAGCAGGCCGTGGCATTTACTGACGCGCTCAGGGCTGCGCAAATCTTACCCCAGCAAGCGAATGTGGACGCACACGCAGCGGCGGCCCGGCAATCATATCGACAATCTTCTGGCAATTATCTCCTTGGGTCGCGACGGCGCTACGCGCGCGTGCGCGCGAGGCCTAGCCTACCCAGGACGCACACCACGCTACGCGCGCGCCCGTGCGAGGCCCGCCCGATCGGACCTCGAGCCAAGGAGCGTGGGGCGCACGCGGCAAACAAGAAAATGGGCCGACACGCAAACGACAAGTTGTCGGATGCGTTCACAGAACCTTGAGATGCTTCATGACGCCGAGCGTCCGGCCGTCGCGCTGAAAGAGCAGGTCCAGGAGGAAGCGACGCGTCGGGTCAGCAAGCGCCTTAAAGACTAGTCCGATGAATAGGGTTGACTATGATCGATTACTTATATAAACTAGTTATTATATAACGAGGACAACATATGCCGACCCTCGATGCCGCCTTCTCTGCACTGGCCGACCCGACCCGTCGGGCAATCCTTGCCCGTCTCGCCCTGGGTGAGGCCACGGTGATGGAGATTGCTGAACCCTTCTCCATGACGCAGCCCGGTGTCTCTCGCCACTTGAAGGTGCTGGAGGAAGCCGGACTGATAGTGCGCAGAATCGAGGGCACCAAGCGGCCGTGCCGGTTGGCGCCGTCGGCGATCAGCGAGATCGATCGATGGCTCGACAAGCTACGTCAGGCTCTCGCCAAGAACTACGATCGGCTCGACGATGTGTTGGCCGAAATGCAATCAAAAAAGCGAAAGGGAAGACGATGAGCAAGCTGACACTAATGACCGAAGGCGAGAAACATGTCGTCGTCACCCGCCGCTTCGCGGCGCCGCCCGAGGCTGTCTACCGCGCTCACACCGAGCCGAAGCTGATTCAGAAATGGATGCTTGGTCCGGACGGCTGGACGATGCCCGTCTGCGTCTGCGAGGCGCGACCGGGCGGGAAGATCCGCTACGAGTGGGCAGACGGCAAGGGTGGTGGATTCTATCTGACCGGTGAATTTGTGGAATTGGTGCCGTTCAGCCGGATCGTTCACGTGGAGCGGATGCATCTTCCCGATCCGTGCCCCGACAATCACGTCGAAACAAGGTTCGAGCCGGACCGGAGTGGGACGCTGATGACGATGCAAATGACACTGCCCGATGCCCAAACGCGGGCGGCCATGCTGGCGAGCGGCATGGAACAGGGGATGGAAGCGAGCTACGTCCGGCTCGAGGCCATGGTTTGAGCATTCAAGCAAGCGCACAGAGAATTGGGGTCTCAACAATGCTAGCCACACCACAGATCATTCAGACCAGCGTCCAAGAGGCCGCCGTCATCCGCCTCACCATTCCGCGTAGCGAGATGATGAAAGTGTTCGGTCCCGCCGTCGGCGAGTTGATGGCAGCGCTCGTTACACAAGGGGTGGAGCCCGTAGGAGCGGTCTTCGCGCACCATCTGAGAATGCCACCAGACACCTTCGATTTCGAATTGGGCGTCAAGGTCGCGGCGCCGGTGAAGGCTGCTGGACGCATGAAACCGAGCCAGCTGCCTGCGGTGAAGGTGGCGCGCACAGTGTACAGCGGTCCTTACGAAGGCCTCCCGTCCGCGTGGGGTGAATTCGTCAAGTGGATGAAGGCGAACGGCCACGAGCAAGCCGAAGACCTGTGGGAGGTGTACTCGATCGGTCCGCAATCGACCCCTGATTCCGCGAACTGGCGCACGGAACTGAACCGGCCACTTACAAACTGACCTTGCGCCCTAATGAAGGCCCGGCGCAGCCCTGCCGGCACCGCCGAAAAAGGCATCGCAGGCGCGGCCGGGAATAATAGTTACCGTAAATGAGACGGAAGCCGTGTGGGGTCACAGGGGACCTGCTGGCCGAAGACGTCATCTTCGACTACATCATCACGACTCCCGGCTACCCAAGGCGCGTCGA
>Ga0070695_100002511_pt1 | contig 10575 bp, 9 predicted proteins | sample KBSK1252metaG_FD_65471 | JGI IMG/M metagenome (GOLD analysis project Ga0070695, IMG submission 65471) | Corn, switchgrass and miscanthus rhizosphere microbial communities from Kellogg Biological Station, Michigan, USA - KBS K1-25-2 metaG | ecosystem: Host-associated > Plants > Roots >...
GGCTGGGACACCAGCTCGTCCCAGGACTGGATGGAGATCCGGCGGGGCCGAGGGGCATCGGGCGGCACCGGCCCCACGATCACCGCCCGGTCCACGCCGGGCAGGTTGGCCTCGCTCTCGGCAAGGCGCGGCAGATACTCGGCCGCCATGATGACCGAGCGCGCGCCGGCGTTGTTCAGCACGTGCTCGAGGAAGATGCCCCGATAGCCCGGATTGACGAATACCGCGACGGCCCCTGCCCGGTAGATGCCGAACGAGGCGTGCAGGATCTCCGACCCGTTGGGGAGCCACACGCCCACCCGGTCGCCGGGCCCCGCTCCCAGGCCGGCCACCCCGCGGCTGACCCGGTGGGCGATCTCATCGGCCTCGGCGTAGCTGACGTCGGGGCGGTTCGGGAACGACAGAAACGTCCGGTCGCCTCGTGCGCGGGCCTGGCTGGCCAGCACCTCTCCCATCACCCAGCTCGACTTGTCCATGCCGTCCTCACACTCGTAAGTGCGCGTCACTGTTGGAGGCGGCGCTATGCTACCATACCGCCCATGACACTCGATTCCGCGCAGTACCAGCGCAGCGCGCAGCATGCGGGCTCGGGCCCGATGACGCAGGTGATGGGGCGGCAGTGGATGGTGGCGGCGGGGCATCCGCTCGCGGCGCAGGCGGCCGCGCGCGTGCTCGGCGCGGGCGGCAACGCCATCGACGCGGGGGTGGCCGCGGGCTTCATGCTCGGGGTCGTCCACCCGGACATGGTGAGCTTCGCGGGCGTCGCGCCGATCCTGGTCCACCTGGCCTCGACCGGCGAGACCCACGAGGTCTCGGGGGTCGGCCCGTACCCGCGCCGCGCGAGCGCCGAGTACTTCCGCACGCGGCACGGAGGCGACATCCCGGTCGGCCTGCTGCGCACGGTCGTGCCCTCCGCGCCCGATTCCTGGTGCGTGGCGCTCGAGCGCTGGGGCACGCTCACGTTCACGGACGCGGTCTCCGCCGCGCTCGAGTGCGCGGAGCACGGCTTCCCGACCTCGGCGTTCTCGGCCTCGATCATGGCCAACAACGCGGAGCGCTACAAGCGCTTCCCGACCTCGGCCGCGATCTTCCTGCCCGGCGGCAAGCCGCACGCGGCCGGCCAGCTGTTCGTGCAGTCGGAGCTGGCCGCGACGATCAAGGAGATGGTGGCGGCCGAGCTGCGCGCGCGGAGCCGCGGCCGCGCCGGGGCCATCCGCGCCGCCCGCGACGCGTTCTACAAGGGCGACATCGCCCAGCGCATCGCGGACTACCACGCGCGGGAGGGCGGCCTCCTCACCCGGGAGGATCTCGCCGACTTCCACGCCGAGGTCGCGCCCGCGCTCCGGACCAGCTTCCACGACTACGAGGTGGCGTCGTGCGGCTTCTGGTGCCAGGGGCCGGTCTTCCTCCAGATGCTGAACCTGATCGAGGCCTACGACTGGCCCGCGCTCGGCCACAACAGCCCGCGCGGTCTGCACCTCATGGTGGAGGCGATGAAGCTCGCCTTCGCCGACCGCGAGGCCTACTACGGCGATCCCCGATTCGTGAAGGTCCCGGCGGAGGCGCTGCTCTCCAAGGCCTACGCCGAGCTGCGTCGCGGCCTGATCCGGGAGGACCGCGCGTGGCCCGACATGCCGCCGCCGGGCGATCCGGAGGGCAAGGCCGCGGTCCGCAACGGCCAGGGCGCGGCGTCGAAGATCGGCGCGCCCTCGCACGCGGGCACGCTCGACACCTCCTACGTCTCGGTGATCGACGCGGAGGGCAACGCGTTCTCGGCCACCCCCAGCGACCCGGGCGGGGTCGACTCCCCGGTCGTCCCCGGCGTGGGCTGCGTGGTCTCGCCGCGGGGCTCCCAGGGCTGGCTCGTGCCCGGGCACGCGAGCGAGGTGGCGGGCGGCAAGCGGCCGCGCCTCACCCCGGCGCCCTCGCTGGTGCTGCGCGACGGTCGCGCCTTCATGGCCTTCGGCACGCCGGGCGGCGACGTGCAGCAGCAGGCCATGCTCCAGGTGCTGCTGAACATGACCGCCTTCGGCATGGCTCCGCAGCAGGCGGTGGAGGCGCCGCGGCTGGCCACGCGCTCCTTCCCCGACTCGTTCTGGCCGCACGCCAACTCCCCCGGGCGGCTCGACGTCGAGGCGCGCATCGCGCCCGAGACGCGCGCGGCGCTGGCCGCCCTCGGGCACGTCATCGCCGACTGGCCCGACTACGACTGGCGGGCCGGCGCGGTCTGCGCCTCGGTGGTCGGCAAGGACGGGGTGCGGCTGGGTGGTGCCGACCCGCGCCGCGGCGCCCACGCCATCGGGTGGTAGCGGCGCGACTCCGCGCCTGGTGCGAGCCCGGCGTCTCGCGCTCGTAGGTCTGCTGGCGGCGGGTGTGCTGTCGGGTGCCGTCCGCTCAGCCTGGCCCGAGCCCGCGCTGCCCCTGCCGCCGAAGGTCCCGGCCCGGGAGCGCCACCGCCTCGAGGAGATCGTCCGGCGCGCCTTCGCGTCGACCCAGATGACCTTCGAGCCGTACCCGGTCCGACCCGAGATCTTCGAGTACCTGCTCGATCACCCCGAGTTCGCGAGCCACGTGACCCGGGCCCTCCGCGCCGCCCGCTACAAGATCTGGCGTGAGGGCGACTCGCTCTGGCTCGACGACGGCTGGGGCGTCCGCGGCACCTTCGCGATCGTGTACGCCGAGCCGGGCCTGCGCCTCATGCACGCGCAGGGGGCCTACCAGTCGGTGCTGCCCGACATCAAGGGCCGCGCGGTGGTGGCGCTCGCCTACAAGTTCGAGCCCGGGGCGCCGGGCCGGCAGCAGGTCTCGACCACGCTGACGTCCTTCGTGCAGATCGACAGCGGGGTGGTTCGCACGATCGGCCGGGTGGGGGGGCCCCTCGTGCAGAAGAAGGCGGATCGCGAGGCCCGCCAGCTCCTGAAGGTCTTCGCCCGGGTGAGCCGGGCCATCGAGGACAACCCGGCCGACGTCTACGCCCGCCTGCGCGACCGTCCCGACGTGCCGCGGGCGGAGCTGGAGGAGTTCCGGAAGCTCCTCCGCGTGCCGTGAGGGAGCCGGACGACGCGGGGTTCTTCGAGCTCATCGCGGCCGACGGCCGGCCGCTCCTGCAGTGCACCGCGCTCGCCCTGCTCTTCTCGGGAGCCTTCGCGCTGTTCCTGTCGATCCGGCGCGAGTTCCTGCCCCACGACGTGGCGTTCCTCGGCATGACCCCCGCCCAGCTCTGCGCGGTCGGCGACTGCCGGGTGGTGGCCTTCATGTTCCACGATCGCGTGGCCTTCGGCGGGGTCCTGATCGCCATCGCGGTGCTCTACCTGTGGCTCTCCACGGTGCCGCTCGCGGCGGGGGCGGCCTGGGCGTGGTGGACCATCCTGGTCAGCGGCGCGATCGGGTTCCTGAGCTTCCTCTCCTATCTGGGCTACGGATACCTGGACCGGTGGCACGGGGTCGGGTCCGCCTTCCTGGCCCCGCTGTTCGCGGCCGGGGTGGTGCGCTCTCGGGCTCTCGTGCGCGGCCGCCCGGTCGGCTCCGCGGGCGCCGTCTTCCGGGCCCTCGGCCGTCGCGGGCGCCTCGGGCAGGCCGCGCTCGTGGCTACCCGCCTCGGGATGCTGCTCGCGGGCGCGACGATCCTGCTCGTCGGGATGACCCGCGTGTTCGTCCCCCAGGACCTGGCCTTCATGGGCCTGACCGTCGCCGATCTGCGGGCGGTCAACCCCCGCCTCGTTCCGCTCATCGCGCACGATCGCGCCGGCTTCGGCGGCGGGCTCTTCTGCTGCGGCAGCATCGTCACCGCGTGCGCGCTCTTCGCGCGGCCGTCGCGGAGCCTGCGGCAGGCGCTGGCCCTCGCGGGCCTGGCCGGCTTCGGGGCCGCGATCGGGGTGCACGTGGTGGTCGGCTACACCGACGCCCTGCACCTGGCGCCGGCGGTGGCGGGGGCGGCCCTGTTCGTGGTAGGTCTCGTGCTCGTGAGTGAACGCCGACCACGGGAGGAGGAGACGCGATGGCATCGCTGAACGGACGGACGGGGCTGATCACCGGCGCGGCGCGCGGCATCGGGGCGGCCTGCGCGCGGCGCCTGGCGGGTGACGGGGTGAGGCTCGTGCTGGTGGACGTCGACGGGGCCGGGGTCGAGAAGCTCGCGGCGGAGCTCGGCCAGGTCGCGGTGCGGGCCGACGTCACGAAGCCGGACGACATCGCGCGGATGGTGGCCGAGCCCTACCGGCGGTGGGGCCGACTCGACGTGCTCTTCAACAACGCGGGCGTCATCCGGGTGCAGCCGATGCTCGAGGTGACCGAGGTGGAGTGGGACCGCGTGATGGACGTGAACCTGCGCGCGGTCTTCTTCGTCCTCCAGGCGGTGGCGGCGCGGATGCTCGAGCAGGACCTGATCCCGGGGTCGGAGCTCCGCGGCAAGCTGATCCAGACCGCCTCCATCGCGTCGTACCGCGGCGGCAACCACCTGATGACCCCCTACTCGGCCTCCAAGGCCGGGGTGGTGAGCCTCACCCGCTCCGCGGCGCAGGCGCTCGCCTCCGCGCGCATCACGTCCAACTGCGTGTGCCCCGGCGCGGTCGAGACGCCGATGTGGGAGCAGATCGACCGGGAGTGGGGCGGGCTCGAGGGGCTGGGCCAGGGCGAGACCTGGAAGCGCCGGATCCGCGGCATCCCCCTCGGCCGCCCGGAGCGCGCGGAGGACGTGGCCAGCGTGGTGGCGTTCCTCGCCGGCCCCGACTCCGACTACATGACCGGGCAGGCCCTCAACGTGGACGGCGGTCTCGTGATGGGGAGCTGATCCGGAGCCCGGCCCCGGTCACCGTGGCGACAGCTCATTGACCGGCTGGAAGAAGGCCGCCGCCCCGTAGAGGATCTGGCCGACCACGCAGAACCACGCCCAGCGGTCGGGATCGGCGGGGGAGCAGCGGCGGGGTGGGGCGTCGGCGGCGCTGGCCGCCGCGGGTCGCGAGGCGCTCGCGCAGCCGCCCAGCAGGGTCAGGACGATCAGCAGGGCCGCGAGCCGTCGCACCCCGCGCGCCCGGCGCTCACGCGGCCGGGGCGCGATCGCCCTCGCCGCGGGACAGGGCGGCGGCGCTCGAGGGCACGTCCAGCTCGCGGTTGGCGAGGTCCACCGTGACCCGGAGCGCGCGCAGGCCCTGGGCGCCCTGCAGCTCGTCCAGCTCCAGCTCCTCGACGTCGCGGGTGAGGTAGCCCAGGCGCTGGAGGTACTCGATGTACTCGCGCCACTCCGCGGCCTCGGTGGCGTGCGAGTAGACCAGCGCGATCTTGCCGGGCTGGGTCAGCCGCTCGGTGGTGCCGCGGATGATCGCCTTGTCGATCCGCTTCTTGATGATCTCGTAGCGCACGTTGTAGGCGCCGTCCACGTCGAAGCGCTTCTCGTCGAACCGGAAACGGATCGAGAGCGGCGCGTGCTGGATCAGGATCAGGTTCGTGATGTCGAGCGTCACCGGCAGCCGGGTCTTCAGCCGCTCCACCCGCAGGGCCACCCCGCACGCCACCATGAGCTGCCAGAGGCGCAGGTTCTTGAGGTAGAGGGGGTCGAACCCGTTGTCCTCGCGGAGGGCGCCGCCCAGGTAGATCGTGTAGTCCACCCCGTCGGTCTTCTGCTTCTCGAAGTAGTGCGGGAACATGCCCTGGGCGGCCTGCTCCTCCAGGTCGATGTAGGAGGAGACCGCCTCGTTGATCATGGTCACGCTCTCGTCGAACTCCTTGCGCCGCGCGTAGACCAGGCCGATGCCCGGATCCACCGCCCGGCGATAGGCATCGACCCGCTCGCGCACCGACGATCCGAAGGTCTGCAGGTGATCGAAGAGCGGCTCGACGTCCCCCTTGAGGAAGCTCATCACCCCCAGCTCGTCGCCCGACCGCAGGGTGACCTCGATCTCGGCCACGTGGCCGTCGATCCGGTGCGTGAGCTGGTCCAGGATCGGCAGGGGGCGGACCTCGTGGGCGGCGCGCAGCACCTCGCGGGCGAGACCGAGCTGGGTGAGCAGATCGGCCTGGATCGCCCAGGCGCGATGGGTGGAGGAGCCCCGGATGTCCGACACCGCGTAGAGCGGGTGCACGTCGCGGAAGACGATCGGCTCCATCTCGGCCGCGCCCCGCTCGGCTTCGCCCCGATCCATGGTGGCCATGACCGCCTTCCGGAAGCGCCACTCCACGACCGGGTGGATGGCGGTGAACTGCTCCTTGATGAAGCTCTCCACCCGCGAGTGCAGCTCGTCCATGCTCCGCTTCACCGCCACCGAGAACAGCGGCAGCACCTCCCGCAGCCGCGGCTCCATCAGGGCGTTGATGTCGCCCGGCTTCGGCGAGGTCAGGCTCAGCGTGCCGATCAGCTGCTGCTGGTAGTGCAGGGGCGCCACCGCCACGCTGCGCATGCCCTTCCGGAGCACCATCTCGTCCGCGGGGGTCTTCGTCACGTTCGCGGCCACGTCCTCGACGAAGACCGGCTCGCCGGCGAGGGTGGCCCGCTCGTAGACCGAGTCCTTGAAGTCGGCCACCTTGGCCCGGACCGACCCCGCGAAGATGCAGCCGTGCCCGTGCTCGAGCTGGTGTCCGGAGTTGAGCACCAGGATGCGGTCGCCCTCGATCGCGGCCAGCCCCAGATGGAGATCGGGGCGCCGGAAGAGGGTCCGGAGCTTGGCCTGCAGCTTCACGAACCGCGCGTTCGAGACGATGGACTCCTTGTCGATCAGATCGCGCTTGATCGAGGAGAGCACCTCCTGGTCCGTCACGTCCGCCGCCTTCACCACCGTGAACCCCGAGAAGCGGATGCTGCCCGGGGGAATCAGCGCGGCGAGGCGGTCGAGGTCGACCGCCTGGACGGTGAGCCGGGCCCGCAGGTCCTCGGAGAGCGGCGGGAGCGGGTGCAGTTGCTCCACGTCCACGAAGCGCCCCTCGAACTGGACCTTGAAGTGCCGGTCCAGCCCGTTGGTGGGATCGGGCAGGGTCAGGATGAGCGGGTAGTCGACCGGGAAGTGGATGCCGTAGAGGCGCTCGAGCGCCAGCGCGTAGGCGTTGATCAGCCGGAATTCCTTCAGCGCCCGCATGTCGAGGTTGAGGCTGCCGTAGAGCACCCCGTCGGGACCCATGATGGTGTCCATGGCCCGGGTCCCGTAGACGCTGCGCAGGGTGAACGGGATCAGCGCGCCCATGTAGGCCTGCTCCCAGAACACCGACGGGAACACCGCGCTCATCAGGGCGTCGACGAGGCCGCTGTGCTGGTCGAGCAGCGTGATGTCGTCGATCGGGCGCGTCAGCTCGGGCGCGGTCTGGAGGCGCGTCAGGAGGGTGCGCGCGATCTCGCCGCGCACCGAGCTCTCCTTCGCCTGCTCCTCCCAGAAGCGGATCAGCAGGGCCAGGCTCAGCCGGCTCTCGAACGGGAAGTCTTTCTGAAGGCCCGCCAGCGACGTTCTCGGCTCGTTCATGCCCATCATTCTACCCCCACACGCTACTCTAGCCCGCCGGGGCGGGCAGCCCGGCCCGGGCCGGGATCGCCCGGGGGGTCCGGCGCCCCGGCGCCTCCCGGATGGCCAGGGCCATCGGCACCGCCAGGAAGGCGAGCAGCGCCGCGGAGATGAAGGCCCACGAGTAGGAGCCGGTGGACTGGAAGACCCACCCTCCCACCGCCGCGCCCAGCGCCGCTCCCACCTGGTGCGCGAAGGAGATCCAGCCCGACAGCGACCCCACCGAGTAGCGCCCGAAGATGTTGGCGGTGAGCGTGGTGGTGGGCGGCACGGTCGAGATGTAGTTGAGGCCGAAGATCGCCGCGAAGATGTGCAGCGACGGCACGTTCCAGACGTAGAGGAGGAACAGGAGCGAGAGCCCGCGCACCCCGTAGTAGAACGCGAGCGGGCCCTTGCGGCCGAACCGATCGCAGATGAAGCCCGACGCCACCGTGCCCACGATGTTCATGGCACCCATCACGCCCAGGGCGGCCTGCGCGGCGTGCATCTCGGAGAAGCCGTGCTCCGCCGCGTGGGGGACGAGGTGGGTCAGCACGAGGCCGTTCGACGTGTAGCCGCACACGAAGAAGGTGGCCGCGAGCAGCCAGAACGCGGGCACCTGCATGGCCTCGGCCACCGTGGTGCGGCCCTCGGGTGGGGGGCCGGCGCGCCCGCCGCGGGCACGCCGTGGCCGCCGCCGTAGGCCCGCACCCCCTTCTGGGCCGGATCGTCGCGCACGAAGAGCCAGGTCGTCGGCACCGCGACCGCCACCATCAGGATGCCCAGCCAGAGGAACGACTGGCGCCAACCGTAGTTGAGAGTGAGCCACACCGCGAGCGGCACCACCACGAGCTGCCCCGCCGACATCGCCCCGCCGACCAGCCCCATCACGAGCCCGCGCCGGGCCTCGAACCAGCGCGCGGCGAGCGCGGCCCCGGTCGACATGTCGACGCCGCCCGCGCCCAGGCCCATCAAAACCTCGGAGGTGATGTAGACCTGCCAGAGCGCGGTCACGCGCGAGGAGAGCATCGTCCCCGCGCTCAGGATGATCGCGGAGAGCAGGATGACGCGGCGCGGCCCCCAGCGGTCGGCGAGCCAGCCGACCACCGGTCCGGCCGCGCCGAGCAGCAGGAGCGAGATGGCGGCCGCCCCGGAGAGCGAGGCCCGATCCCAGCCGAAGGTGGCCCAGGACGACCCAGGCGTAATGCAGCGCGCCCCGCGATGCCTTCATGCATCCTCCCCTAAGCCGGCGCCTCTTGAGGTGGCGAACAGGCCCCGCCGGATTCGACGGGTGATACAGTGTTTCCGAGGTCACGAGCGAGGCCAATGGCGACCCGGCGGGTGCTGGTGGTGGACGACGAGGCGACGGTGCGCAGCGCGCTCATCGACATCCTCCGCGCCATGCGCTACCCAGACGCTCTCGAGGTCGAGGGACTGGCCGACGGCCAGGCCGCGCTCGACTCGGTGGTGCGCCAGCGGCCCGACCTGATCCTGCTCGATCTGCAGATGCCCCGGATGAGCGGGCTCACCCTGCTCAAGCACATCCGCGAGATCGAGTCGCGCGTGCCGATCATCGTGATCTCCGCCACCGAGGACACCAACGTGGCGGCGGAGGCGCTGCGGCACGGCGCGGTCGCCTACATTCCGAAACCGTTCGACGTGCGTCACGTGGAGATGCTCGTGACCACGTACTTCGACTCGATGAAGCGCCGCGAAGCCAAGCCGAGCGCTCCGCCACACTGAGCGTCGCTGATACGCACGATCTGCGTGCGCACGAGCGCGAAATTCGTATCGACGCCGGGCCGACGTCCATCCTGTCCGGGCGCCAACGGCGATCGACCCGGCCGGCGCGTCAATCCCGCCTAAATCCGCCGATCCGGAGAGCCCCGCATGGTGGAACGGGCCTTGCTCCGTCAGGTCCCCGGAAGGGGACCATGTCGACCAAGCGAGTGCTGGTGGTGGACGATCAGACGCCGGTGCGGGAGCTCGTCGCGGCGGTGCTCGCCGCGGACGGCCACGCGGTGGAGACCGCGCGCGACGGCGCCGATGCGCTGCGCCTGCTCGATGGGCAGGCCGCGTTCGACCTCATCGTCAGCGACCTGAAGATGCCGGGGCTCGACGGGCCGAGCCTCTACCTCGAGCTGACCCGCCGGTGGCCCGACACGCGCCCGCACCTGCTCTTCATCTCGGGCTTCGTGGACTCGCCCGAGTACGCGGGCTTCCTCCAGGGAGCGCGCGTGCAGGTGCTGCTCAAGCCGTTCGCGGTCGACGACCTCTCGCGGGCCGTCACCGCCATCCTCGCGTCGGCCTAGCGTTTCCGGAAGACGACCTTCTCGCCCTCCGCGTCCACGACCACGGTGTCGCCCTCGCCGAAGGTCCCGTTGAGCAGCTCGAGCGCCAGCGGATCCTGGATCATGCGCTGGATCGTCCGCTTGAGCGGGCGCGCCCCGTACACCGGGTCGTAGCCCTCCCGGGCCAGCAGCTCCCGGGCCCCCGCGGTCAGCTCGAGGGTGATGCGCTTGTCGGCCAGGCGCTTCACGAGGTGCCGGGCCTGGATCTCCACGATCGAGGCGATCTCGTCCCGGCCGAGCGGCTGGAAGATCACGGTCTCGTCGATGCGGTTCAGGAACTCCGGCCGCAGGGCCTGCTTGAGCAGGTCCGTGATCAGCCCGCGCACCCGCGCGGGGTCCTTCTCCTCGCGGAAGAACTGGCTGCCCAGGTTGGAGGTCATGATGACCACCGTGTTGCGGAAGTCCACCGTGCGGCCGTGGCCGTCGGTGAGGCGGCCGTCGTCGAGCAGCTGGAGCAGCACGTTGAACACGTCGCCGTGGGCCTTCTCGATCTCGTCGAAGAGGACCACCGAGTACGGCCGCCGGCGCACCGCCTCGGTGAGCTGCCCGCCCTCGTCGTAGCCCACGTAGCCGGGAGGCGCGCCGATGAGGCGGGCCACGGTGTGCTTCTCCATGTACTCGGACATGTCGATCCGGATCATGGCCCGCTCGTCGTCGAACAGGAACTCGGCGAGGGCGCGGGCCAGCTCGGTCTTGCCCACTCCGGTGGGGCCCAGGAACAGGAAGGAGCCGATGGGGCGGTTGGGGTCCGAGAGGCCGGAGCG
>Ga0070695_100002512_pt1 | contig 10575 bp, 8 predicted proteins | sample KBSK1252metaG_FD_65471 | JGI IMG/M metagenome (GOLD analysis project Ga0070695, IMG submission 65471) | Corn, switchgrass and miscanthus rhizosphere microbial communities from Kellogg Biological Station, Michigan, USA - KBS K1-25-2 metaG | ecosystem: Host-associated > Plants > Roots >...
GTCGTGGGTGTGACCGGAAACGCCCGCACTCAAGCGCTTCGAGGCAATGTCGGGCCGCGCTATTTCGTGCCGGCCCCGCAGCGCCCGTCCTCCGCGACGCTCCCGACATTCCTGATTCGCACGGCGACGGATGCGGCGCCGGCGATCGCGGTCGTGCGGAAGACGGTCCATCGCGTGGACGCCGCGCTGCCGATCCTGTTGGCCACGACGATTGAAGAGCAGATGGCTCCGCTGACGGCGCAGGACCGCACCACGGCGCAGCTCGCCATGGTGTTCGGATGCGTCGCGCTCGCGCTTGCCGCCATCGGCCTGTACGGCGTGCTCTCGTACGGCGTTGCGCGCCGCACGGGCGAAATCGCGATCCGGATCGCGCTGGGCGCACAAGCCGGCCGCGTCATCTCGATGATTCTCGGCGAGACAATCGGTCTCGTCAGCGCAGGGTTGCTGGTGGGCGGAGGTCTGGCCTACGCGGTGTCGCGCCTCATCGACAGCCGGCTCTACGGCGTCGCCCCGCAGGACCCTCTCACGCTGGCGATGGCGACCGGGCTGCTGCTCCTGGTGGCGCTCAGCGCCGCATTCCTCCCGGCGCAGCGCGCGTCGAGGCTCGATCCGATGGCGGCGCTGCGTCAACAATAAACGCGCGAAACACGGTTATGATGCAGCACGCCGTCGAAGGAGGTCCATCGTGAAACATCTGTTCGCCACCTCGTGCGCGTGTGCGGTGATGCTGGCGGCGGGTCACGTCGCCCGCTCCGATCGGATGCCGCTGTTGGCGCAGCCGCCGCAGACGGCGCAGGCGCCGCAGACGGCCAGCGTGCCGGCGATTCCGTTCGAGTCGTCGATCGATTTCCTGAAGTACTCGCCCGACATGAACCTCGGCGAGGTCCTCGGCCTTGCCGTCAATTCCAAAGGCCACATCGTCGTGCTCAATCATCCGGGCAGCGCGGCGTCGGGCCCGCTGTACGGCAACGCATCGACGCAGCTGCTGGAGTTCGATCAGACCGGCAAGTTCGTGCGCGAAATCGGCAAAGGCGTGTACGGCCTCGGGTATTCGCACAGCGTCCGGTTCGACAAGTACGACAACCTCTGGGTCGTCGACAAGGGCACGAACGTGGTCGTGAAATTCAATCCGGCCGGCTACGTGACGATGAATCTCGGACGGCGGCCGGAAGGTCCAGACGACCCCGAGGAGTTTTACTACCGGCCGGGCCGCAAGGAGCCGCCGGTGCACGTCGACGGGTTGTTCCGCCAGCCGACCGACATCGCGTGGGACGCCGACGACAACATCTACATCAGCGACGGCTATACGAACTCGCGCATCGCGAAATTCGACAAGCGCGGCAGCTGGATCAAATCGTGGGGCTCGCGCGGCAGCAGCGGCGCGCACGCCGACGAGAACCCGGGCCAGTTCAACACGCCGCACAACATCGGCGTCGATCGCCGGAACCAGGTGTACGTCGCCGATCGAGGCAACCGGCGCATTCAAGTGTTCGACGCCGACGGCAATTTCCAGCGCATGATTCACATCAACGTGCCGTACGACAAGCAGCGGCACCCCGTCCTCGGCAATCTGACGCCGAACCGGCCGGATGAAACGCAGCCGTGGACGATCTGCATCACGAATGGCCCGACGCAGCATCTCTACACGACGGATCAGGAGCCGGGACGTCTCTACAAGTTGACCCTCGACGGCAAGATCGTCGGGATGTACGGCGAGTCGGGCCGCGACGCGAAGCAGTTCAACTGGGTGCACGGTATCGCGTGCCCGTCGGACGAGCTGATCTACGTGGCGGACATGAACAACTGGCGCGTCCAGCGGCTCACGCTGCGCGCCGACCGCTCGAAGCCGTCTACGCGATAGATGAGCCCATGGAGAATCGGTGATGAGCAAGATCACATTGAAGGTCAACGGCACCACGCACACGGTGGACGTCGAGCCGTCGACGCCGCTGCTGTACATCCTGCGCAACGATCTCGGACTGCACGGTCCGCGATTCGGTTGTGGGCTCGGGCAATGCGGCGCGTGTGCCGTGATCATCAACGGCGCGGCGACGCGGTCGTGCATCACGCCGACGTCCACGGTCAAAGGTGAAGTCACCACGCTCGAAGGACTCGCCCGGGGCGGCGCGCTGCACCCGATCCAGCAGGCCTGGATTGACGAGCAGGTCCCGCAATGCGGCTTCTGCCAGAACGGGCAGATCATCACGGCCATCGCGCTGCTCGATCGGAATCCGAATCCGACCGACGCGCAGATCCGCGAGTCGATGAACAGGACATTGTGCCGCTGCATGACGTACTACCGCATCCAGACCGCCATCAAGCGCGCGGCGAAAACGATGGCCGATGCGTCGGGTTCGAGGAAGGAGGTGGTCGCATGACTGCCTTCACGAACATCCCGAAGCAGATTGAAGAGCAGCTCGAATCGACGTCACGCCGCGAGTTCCTGAAGACGTCGGGCATGCTGGTCGTCAGTGTCGGCGTCGCGACGGTCGCTGGCGTCGATCCACTGGCGGGCGCGGGCGCCGGGCAGGCTGCCGGTCCGTATCCCGATCCGGACTTCAGACAGCTCGATTCGTGGATCGTCATTCACGAGAACAACACCGCGACGTTCTACGTCGGCAAGACCGATTGCGGTCAAGGGACCGGCACGGCGTTTCGTCAAATGATGTCCGACGAGCTCGACATCGCGTTCGACAAGACCACGTGCATCATGGGCAGCACCGACGTGACCGTCGACCAGGGCGGCTCGGGCGGTTCGGATGCGATTCAGGTGGATGGCTGGCCCATGCGGCGCGTGGCGGCGGAGGCCCGGCGAGTCCTGCTGGACCTGGCGTCGGCGCGGCTCGGCGCGCCTGTCGACCAGTTGTCCGTGAACGAGGGCGTGATCTCGGTGAAGGCCGACTCCTCGAGGCAAGCCACGTATGGAGAACTGATCGGCGGAAAGCGATTCAACGTCACGCTCAGAGGCAACGACATCAACGCGACTGCCGGTGTGGCCAAGGTGAAGACCGTCCAGGAGCTCAAGATGGTCGGCCGCTCGCCGCAGCGCTACGACATCCCCGCAAAGGTCGACGGATCGTTGAAGTGGGCCGTGGACGCGAAGGCGCCCGGCATGGTTCACGCGCGCAACGTGCGGCCGCCGGTGGCCGGCGCGAAGCTCGTCGCCATCGACGAGTCTTCCGTCCGGGGCGTTCCGGGATTCATCAAAGTGGTGCGCAGGGGCAACTACGCAGCGGTCGTGTGCGAGCGGGAAGAGCAGGCGATCCGGGCGGCGCGACAACTCAAGATTAACTGGGAGAAGCCGGCGAACCCTTCCTTCCCGCCGTCGGAAAAACTGTACGAATACCTGCGCAGCGCGACGCCTACGTCCAGCGCGCGGCCGAACGTCGTGGGAAACGCCGACGCGGCGATGTCGGGCGCCGCTAAGGTCGTCGAAGCCGACTACGAGTTCCCGTTCCAGGGGCACACCGCGCTCGCTCCGGCGCACGCGATGGCGGATCCGTCGAACGATCAGATGACGATCTACTCGAACGACATGAAGTCGTACGGCCTGCGATCGGGCGTCGCGGAATTTCTACAGATGCCGCGCGATCGCGTCCGCGTCGTGTGGATGGAGGGACCGCAGGGGTACGGCCGCACGGCGGCCGACGATGCAGGTTTCGAGGCGGCGTTTCTGGCGAAAGAGACCGGACGGCCGGTCCGCGTGCAGTGGATGCGAGACGAGGAAACCGCGTGGGACACCAAGGGTCCGGCGTACGCCGTGAAGATGCGCGGCGGGTTGGATGCGCAAGGACGTCTGGTCGCCCTCGACTACAACGCCCGCGCCGCCGACTACAACCACGTCGGCTACAACGAGCCCGACACCGTGCTCATCGCGCAGTTGATGGGAAGAAGGCGCGCGACGCCGGCGGCCGGCGGCGCGTCGCTGCCGTCGGACATGTACGCGATTCCGAACCGTCGCATGGCCGCTCATGTCGTGTCGCTGCCGCTCGTGTGGGAGACGCCGCTGCGCACGGGCAATCTCCGCGATCCCAACGGCCCGCAGGTGACGTTCGCCGCCGAGTCGTTCATCGATGAACTGGCGGCCGCGGCGCACGCCGATCCGGTCGAGTTCCGCCTGTCGCTCCTCACCGCGAGCACTGCGGACGACGAAGGATTCCGGCGCGCGCGGTCGATCGCCGTCGTCAAAGCGGCGGCGGAGACGTTCGGATGGGATCCTCGGCCGTCGCCGAAATCGCCCAGGACAGGTACCGGCCGCGTGCTGACCGGCCGCGGCGTCTCGTACTCGTTCCGCAACCAGACCGTCGTCGCCGAGATCGCCGAAGTCGAGGTGAATCGCGATACCGGCCGCGTGTGGGTGAAGCGGCTCGTGTGCGCGCATGACTGCGGGCTCGTGATCAATCCGGAGGCGCTGCGCCGAACGATCGAAGGCGCGTTGCTCCACTCGCTCAGCCGCGCGCTCCGCGAGGAAGTCCAGTTCGACACCGAGAAAGTCACGACCGTGGACTGGAACTCCAGCCCGACGCTCACCCACGCGGACGCGCCGGAGCGGATCGACGTCGTGCTGGTGAACGGCGATCCCAATCCGAACCGCCCCGATCTGCCGCATTACGGCGCCGGCGAAGCGGCGTGCAAACCGGGGATCGCGGCCGTCGCCAACGCGATCTTCGATGCGACCGGCGTCCGGCTCCGCCGTGTCCCGTTCAGAGACGCGCGGGTGCTGACTGCGCTCAAGGCCGCCGGCGTATAAGCGGGCGCGATCCGGACGACGTCCCGGGTGCGCGACACATATATATAAGGTTGCGTGTCCCCGACAGGGCCTGGTCCCGAGACTGCGCGCCGACCGCCAGGTTGAACGGATCTCTTCAACCTAGGGCTCGTTCATGCGAAGCACCAATATCGCCGACCTTCGAAATCGACTCACGCAGTACCTCCAGGAGGTCCGCGCGGGTGAGGAAATCATCGTGCGCGATCGCCAGCGGCCCATCGCGAAAATCGTTCCATTCACGGTCGCCGACGACGATGCCGATGATGCCGCGCTCGTCGCGGCCGGTCTGATGCGTAAGGGATCAGGCAAGATCCCGCCGTCATTCTGGAGGGCGCGTCGTTCACGCATTACACCGCAAGTGGCTGCTCGGGCCGTCAGCGCCGAGCGCGACGATGAGTGACCGTGGCGTTCTCGCAGCGGCATTGGTCTGGTGCCGGGAACGGCCGAAAGCGCGGCCGCTCGTCTGTTTTGATGACCGCATGAGGAAGGCGGCGTCGGCGCTGGGGTTTTCAGTCCGGCCTTGAGACGTTCCGCGAAGACATCAACCCGATTGATTCACGAAGATCCTTCGTCAGGAGCGATTCGCAATGTGTATTTCACCGGCTTCACGGTCTGAATCCGGACGATCGCGGCGCCATCGCGTTTGACCCTCACATCGCCAATCTTCCGGAATGCCACATCGATTTCGTTGAGGTGTATCACTCTCTCCTGGTTTCCACCCGCCGCATCGAGAATCGCGAGGTAACCCTGGATGTTCGTGTTGTCGCGCGGCGTATTGGCGAAATCCAGGAAGGCTCGGTAATTCCCCTTCTTCAGCGGGACCTTGTAATACACATCCTCGCCCGCATCGAGGGCGCCGGAAACGGTGTCGGCGACGCGCATCGGTGCTGGCGTCACCCCTCCGAAGAACGGAACGAACGGGATGCGCGCGGAATTGAACACGGTGAGCCAATACGTGATCGGCTTGCCGCCGTTGAGCAGCTTGAGGCCCAGCGGCGATTTCTGCTTGACCGCGATCGCGCCCATTCTCCGGAATCCCCGGTCGATTTCGTTGAATGCGATCGCACGCGCCTCGAGGACCGCACCATCGCGATCCAGCACCGACACCCTGCTCTGCAGGTTCGTGGACTCCGGCCTGGTCGGCCGCATATCGACGATCATCAGGAGCCCGTTCACCGCCACCGGAACGGTCAAATACGCCGTCTCCACATCATCGAGCATGAACTTGTAGGTCACGCCGAGATCGATCGGCTGCGGTTTGTCGATCGTCCCGAGCGCCTGGAGCGGCCTGACGGGAGGCGGCGCGCCTTGAACGAGCTCGAAGCCGTTCTCTGATGCCGCCGATATTTCTGATAACCCTGATATTTCTCCCGGGGTCGCCGATTCCGCGACGCGCGCCGTGCCCGGCACTGAGTCGGCCGCATCCGATGTCGACTGCGGCGCGGTCCCCACTCGGCCTCCGATCGGCAGCTGCCGGTACGCGAGCCACAGCAACAGAACGACGGCAAGGGCCGCCGCACCCCTCCGCCACTGTCCCATCACTCTTTCGAAGGCACGCCGCGGCGCTTCGCCCAAGGCCACGTCCTGGCCCGCAGACGTTTTGCTTTCTCCCAGCGCCTGGATCAACCGATGGACGTCATGATGAAAGCGGCCGTCGCTGATTTCGAGCGCCTGCAGGCGAGCGAGCTTCGACAGATCGCTCGGGAGGTCGCCCGCTTGCGGCATCTCGGCACCGCCGACGAGCACGGGGATGACCCGAATCCCGCGATTCAGCGCCGACGCGATTTCCATGCGAACCAGATCATCGGAGTGGTCCAGACGACGCTGGCCCGCGGCGTCCTTGATGGCCAGCCACCGCGGTCCGATGACGGCGAGGACGGCATCGCAGCGAATCACCGATTCGCCGATCGTCTGGACGAAGTCCTGCCCCGGCTTGATCGTGTCGATGTCGATGAAGATGTTGCCAGGATCGAACGCGTCGCTCAGTCGATCGAACAGACGCCCGGCATACGCCGCGCTGTCGTCTCGGCGATAGCTGATGAGAATTCTCGGCATGTCACAGCCTGCCCCGGGAGAGCGGCCGTATCGTATGTCTCATCCGAGAACGTGTAAAGGCGCGTATCATCTCGCATTGACGAGGCGGCATGGCGATCGACGAAGACCCTGAAGAACACGAGGTCGCGGCGCTCGGCGTGATGGTGCCGTCGTTCGCCTCGCTCCGCGTCGTTGAAATCGGGTGCGGCGACGGCCGGCTGACGCGCCGGTTCGCCGGTGCGGCCGCGTCCGTGATCGCGATCGATCCGGACGCCGACGCGGTCGCCGAGCTCACAGCCGAACTGCCGAACGTCGACGCCCGCGTCATCGGCATCGACGAACTGGTTCTTCCCGCGGCGAGCGTCGACATCGTGCTCTTCGCGTGGTCTCTCTGATGACTTCCCGCAGAGGGCATGGTCGATGCCCTTCGACGCGCGCATCGGATGGCAAAGCCGGACGGCTGTGTCGTCGACCTGCATCCGTCGGCGGCGCCGGCCCTCCTGGAAGTCGGCGCTCGAACCACGGGCCGCGTCGACGCCGCTGATGCGCCGCTTCGTCACGCCGCGGCCGGCGTCGCGCTGGCAGCGGTCGTCGATGAGGGGCTCTTTGCGATCGAACGCGCCTTGAATTTCACGTTCTACACGTACGGCGACACCATCGAGGAACTTCGCGAGTACATCGTGGAGAACTGGAGAAACGCGCAGATCGACGACGAGACGGTCGATCGGACGCGCGAGGCGCTGGGTGCGGGTCTCCGTTCCCAGGGCGTGAGACCGCGCGTTCGCGAACAGGTACTGGCCACGAAACTCCGCCCGCTCGCGCGACCGATCCTCGTGAACGCCGAAGCGAACGGCGTCACGCGCGCGCTGCCGCCGAGGTAACGCGCACGGCCGTATCAGCGCCACTTCACATCCTGCGCGGCATTCCCCTGCTCATCGCGAACTCCTGAGGGAGACCACGGGATGTGGTGACTGTCACGTCAAGGCGGCCATGCAGCCGACGTGTTCATCGATCTCCGCCGTGGTACGGCGCTTGATCGAGAACCGGCCTGCACACGCGCACGAGGTGTGCGGCTCGCGCCGCCTCGTCCTCGACTCGAAACGTGAACTGATGGAGGCACAACGATGGCAACGAGACGCGCCTTTCTTACGGCGGCAGCAGCGGCGACTTTTCTGCCCGTGAAAATCTCGGCGGCGGCGGAGCCGAAGGCCGATTTCCTCTTTGTTCAGACCGCCAAAGGGATGCGCTTTGACCAGGCGACCGATACGCTGACATTGGAAGGCGTCAGCCCCGTCACCGTGTTCTTCTCCGATCGTCCCGAACGCATCGCCGGAAACATGAAGACCGCCGCGTTCGTGCCGTTCTGGAGCGCTGGCAAGAACAGCTTTCTCTCCGACCCGCCCAACGCCGACATTTCGATCGTGAAGGGCCATTCACTTCAGCAAACGGTGGCCGTGCTGCAGAACCCGGTGCTGCAGGGTGACAGTCTGGTCTACACGATCAAAGTGTTACAAGGTGACATGCCTGCCAGCGGAGACGACGTGTCGCTGTTCATCGATGTGATCGGTATGCCTCTCACACCACTCTCCTACGCGGGAGTCGCGCGGCGCACTTATCGGCGGGCCGTCCTTTACTGAGAAGAAAGGCCGGCGCACCTCGTGGATGGCCGCCGGCCCCCGGAGCCTCGCACGCTCGCACTGTCGCCGTCAGTCGTCGCGACAATTTGTGACTACCGATTCGAAGCGGCAGCCGCTATAGTCGCCGCGTTCTGTCCGCGCGCCGTCGAACCCCTGACTGAGCGGAGAGTCGCATCGAATCATCGCGCCGAGCCGAGAGGCGAGGCGTGGCAGGCGGTGGGGGTGGGGCCCCACCGCACGTCTTGATCAAGGAGGGGGCATGCGTGTCCTCGCGCTGAAGATTCTCGTCGGCGGTGCGTTGCTCGGGTTGACCGCATACGGAGGCACGGCGCAGGCCCCGATCCCGCCGGCCGCGGGCGGCGATCTGAAAGCGCTCGCACGCCAGTCGCTGTCGAAGCTGGACGGCGAGATTCCGGCGCCCGGCCTGCGCGAGCCGGTGGAAGTGGTGCGTGACAAGTGGGGCGTGCCGCACATCTACGCGAAGAACGCCGACGATCTGTTTTTCGCGCAGGGCTACGTGATGGGACAGGATCGCCTCTGGCAGCTCGAGATGTGGCGGCGCCAACGCGAAGGCCGTCTCGCGGAGATTCTCGGTCCGCGCGCATTCGATCGAGATCGTCAGGCGCGGCTGCTCATGTACCGCGGGCCGTTCGACGAGGCGGAGTGGACCAGTTATCACCCCCAGGGCAAGCGAATCTTCACCGCGTGGGTCAACGGCCTCAACGCCTACATGGCGCAGCACGCGAACAATCTGCCGGTCGAGTTCAAGCTGACGGGCATCAAGCCGGAGCCATGGAAGCCGGAGACCGCGCTGCTGCGCAGCGCGACGTTTGGCGACGCGTCGAACGAGATCCAACTGGCGCGGCTCGTCGCGCGTGTCGGTCCGAAGGAAGCCAACCGCATCCGCATGCCGGATCCGTGGGACGAGTTGACGGTGCCGGACGGATTGGACGTCCGCGTCCTCGATCAACGGGGCGAAGAGATCGTGGCGGCCATGGGTGGACGCGGCGGTGGAGGGCGCGGCGCGCTGCCGAAACCGGAGATCGTGGCGCCGTACAAAGCATGGCTTCGTCCGGCGCCTGATGTGCTCGCCGAAGACTCGATCGCGGATCCGGGCAGCAACAACTGGGCGGTCGGCGGTGCGAAGACCGCGACCGGCAAACCGATCGTCTCGAACGATCCGCATCGCGAGGTCACGAATCCGTCGCTGCGCTACATCGTGCATCTCAGCGCGCCCGGCTGGAATGTGATCGGCGCGCAGGAGCCGCCGTTTGTCGGCGTCGCGCTCGGACACAACGAGCGCGTCGCGTGGGGCCTGACAATCACCGGCACCGATCAGGACGACGTGTTCGTCGAGGAGGTGAATCCCGCCAATCCGAACGAGGTGCGGTACAACGGCCGATGGGAGCCGTTGAAGATCGTCCGGGAAGAAATCCGCATCAAAGGCGAGGCGCCTCGCGCGATCGAGCTCAAATCGAGCCGCCACGGCCCGATTTTTTTCGAGGACGCGAAAAACCAACGCGCCTACGCGCTCAAGTCGGTGATGGGCGAGCCGGGAACCGCCTCGTACCTCGCCGGCCTGCGGCTCGCGCAGGCGAAAGACTGCAGGACGTTTCTCGAGGAGGCGATGTTCTGGAAGACGCCGACCGAGAACCTGGTCTGCGGCGACGTGGACGGGAATCTGACGATGCAGGGATCCGCGCTGACGCCAAATCGCCGCGGGTGGGTGGGACGTCTGCCGGTGCCGGGAACCGGGAAGTACGAGTGGAGCGGATTCCGATCCGATCTGCCGCGCGTCGTCAATCCGTCGAAGGGCTACATCGCCACGGCCAACAACAACGTCAACGTGACGACCATCTGGCCGCCGGTGATGTTCAAGACGCTGAACAATCTGCCGTTCGAGCGGATCACGCGCGTGGAGCAGATGCTGAACGCGCTGCTCGACACGAAGAAGTTCACGATTGAGGATTCCCAGCGCCTGCAGCACGACTACTACTCGTCGCGCGGGGCGTTCGATCAGGACGTGTTCCGCGGATGGACCGGGAGCACGCCGGACGTCGAAAAAGCGCGCGCGATGATGGCCGCCTGGGATGCGACGCTCCGCAAAGAAAGCGCCGAAGCGGCCATCTACATCAC
>Ga0070695_100002513_pt1 | contig 10572 bp, 7 predicted proteins | sample KBSK1252metaG_FD_65471 | JGI IMG/M metagenome (GOLD analysis project Ga0070695, IMG submission 65471) | Corn, switchgrass and miscanthus rhizosphere microbial communities from Kellogg Biological Station, Michigan, USA - KBS K1-25-2 metaG | ecosystem: Host-associated > Plants > Roots >...
CCCCGGTTTTGGGGTCGATCGCCAAGGGGCGATTGGCGTGCCCGCGCGCGAGGCCGAACACGCCTTTGCTGGTCAGCATCGCCTGCCCACTGCGACGGCCCGACGGCTGGCGCCGCTCGGCGGCCGTCTCCCCCTCGCCGGGCCCCGGGCGCAGGCTGCCCAGCGTGTGCGACATCTTCCAGATCCCGTCTTGGTCGGCGATTAAAATTTCGCCCTCGCGCCAGGCCAAGCCATAGGGCTGATTGAAGCCACGAGCGTAGCGTTCAATGACCGCGGCCTTGCCGGTCTCGTCGGCGCGAAGAAGCGTCAGATACCCGGGGTCCTGCTCGGCCACAATGACATCGCCGTTGGGCAACACGAGCAACCGCCGCGGGTGGGTCAGTTTGGCAAATAAGGTAGCGGTAAAGCCGGCGGGCACCCTGGGCGCTTGCCCGTGAAACGGCAGGGTCAGGGGAGGGTTGGATGCGGACGGCGTTGCACCTGGCGCGGGCAAGTCCTCGGGGCGAACGGTCTGGGACGCGCCGAGCTCTTGATCGGCCCCAACGAGGTCGGTGGTGGTGGCGCCGAGCTGGGGCCTACCTTGTTCGGCGAAGGCCGCAGGTGCCACAATAATGGCAAGCAGAAGTGCCGCGCTCAGGTCTATTCGCATCCAACACCTCCTTGCAAACCGTGCTGGCTTCAAGGCAAGGCAGCTTGCGCAAAAGCAGGCCGCTCAAGACCGACGTCGCTCAAGACCAATGCCACTCACGACGCGAAGACATGGGCACGCGAAGACCTGGGCACGCGAAGACGGGGGGCCGTACGCGCCACCCGTCGCCGCGCCTCATCGTGTTCCGCGACGCCTGAGCATCCCTCTTCAGGCACCAAAAAACGGGGTGAAGGATTTGGAGCACGGTGCCGCGCGCCTCATCTGGGGCAGCTTTTCGTCCGACGTTGGTTGGCAAACGCCGCCTCGCGGCGCAGGTTCCTCGTGCCCGCAGCCGCCAAGCCTCCAAGGGGTGCTGCCCAGATGGGGCGCGCGGCGCACACCGGTGCGGGCGCAAGCTCCCTTCAAGCTCCTCAAACACCGTCTCAAACACCGTCGGGCCCCAGGCTCGGCCGGGGAGCCAGGCGGCGGGCTTTAAGAGAAATCCTTGAACGAGCGGGCGATGTGGGCGGATGCCGTCAGAAATTGCCAGGGCTCAGCTATGCCGCGCTGGCTGTCCTCGCTCAGGGGATGGCCGGGGCTCAACCATTCGGCCGGAATTTCCAAGCGGCAGCGCACCCCGTTCGGGGCAAAGGCCAGCTCGACCGCTCCTCCCAGTTCGAACGGAAGGAGCTCGCGAATAATGCTGCTCCCATAGCCCGATGGCGGCGGCGCCAGGATAGGCGGGCCGCCGACCTCGTGCCAATCGACGACCAGGTGCTCGCGCGTAGTCTGCGGCCAGTGCCAGCTGAGCCGCACGCGGCCAGCTTCCCTTGAGAACGCTCCGTACTTGGCCGAGTTCGTCGTCAGTTCGTGCAGAACCATGGCCACCGCCTGCGCCGCCTCGGCTCTCAAGGTGACGCTCGGTCCACTGAGCTCGGCGTTGTCGCCGGCGTAGGGGGCAAATTCGCGTTCAATCACTTCCGTCAACGCCACGCCGCGCCAGTTGCTGTGGCTCAATAGCTCATGCGTACCTGCCAAGGATTCGATGCGCTGCTCCAGCGCCGTCACGAAGTCGCCCATCGAGGGCGTCGAATGCTGCGTGTGGCGAATGATGGCACCGACCGTCGCCAGCACATTCTTCACGCGGTGGTCCAGCTCGGCATTGAGGATATTGCGGTGCTCTTCGGCCTGCTTGCGCTCGGTGACATCGATGTTGACGCCAACCACGCGCTGCGCGCTGCCGTCCCCGCCGTAGCAAACAAAGCTGCGCGATTCGATCCAGCGCACCTCGCCGTCGCGACGAACGATGCGATACTCCGTCTCGAATTCGCCGCGTCGTTCACGCATGGCCCGCCGCCGCATCTCCTCGACCCGGTCAAGGTCCTCCAGGTGCATGCCGGCCTGCCAGTCCGCGCGCGTAATCTCGGTCGTCCCCTCGGGTAGGTCGTGGAGGGCCGCATAGCCCTCCGAGACCTGTAGGGTGTCCGTACTGACGTCATAGGAGTAGCTGCCAACCAGCGCCGCTTTCGCGGCCAGAGCCAGCTGCAAGGTGCGCTCGGCCAGGGCCAACTCGGCGCGCTTACGCTCGCTGATGTCACGCGTCAGTCCTTTGACGCACAGCAGCTGGCCACCAATATCGAACTCACCCCTCGCCGCCTCCTCCAACCAAACTTCGCGCCCATCGCGGCAACAAAAGCGAAAGCATACGGCATAGTCTGGACGGTCCTGGCGCAGCCGGCGTATCTGCGCCTTGAAGCCATCGCGATCATCGGGATGCACACGCGCAAAAAAGTCGTTGTTCCGGTCCGTGTCCTCGGGCTCCGGTCCGAGGATAGCGGCCGCATTGGCGCTGCGCCGGGATTTGCCCGTCACGGCATTCCACTCGAAGGCGATCACCTGACCGGCCGTCAAGGCGTCGGCCAACCGCGCCTCGCTTTCCGCCAGCGCCGCTTCGGCTTGCTTGCGCGCGGTGACGTCGATGTTGGTGCCGATGACGCGTTGGGCGGCACCGTCGCGGTCGTAGGTGATCAGGCTACGCGACTCGATCCAGCGGATCTCGCCGTTCTCGCGCAGCAGCCGATATTCGCAGCGGTGATCGCGCCGTTGCACCGCCACGGCCTCGGCCAGGTGGCGGTCGAGCGTCGGCAAGTCGTCTTTATGCACGCGCCGGCGCCATTCGCTCCGGCTTGTCTCGACGCAGGCCTCGGGTAGGCCGTGGATCGCCGCATAGCCTTGCGTGACCTGCATCATCCCCGTGCCAAGGTCGAAGGTAAAGCCCCCGGCCAGTGCCACTTTGCCGGCCAGCGCCAGCTGGGCGTCCCGTTCGGCCAAGGCCTGCTCGGCGCGCTTGCGATGGGTGATGTCTCGGGTCACCCCGAGCCAGCGAACGGGCTCACCCGTCGCATCGCGCACGACCGTGCCCTCGACCGCCACCCAACGCTCTTGCCCCAGCTCCGTGCCCGCCAGCGCCGGCGCCAGCCGGTACTCAAGCTTGCAGCTGCCGCCGTCTCGCCTGGACCCGGCAAAAGCCGCATCCAGCCTGGGCAGGTCCTCTGGATGCACGAAAGGCCTGACCTCGGCCAGGCTGATGGGTGGGGACGCCAGGGAATGCCCATGAATGCGCTTGTCGCGGGCATCGCTATCGAAGCGACCGGATTTGGCGTCGATACTCCAAACGCCGAGTTCGGCCGCGTCGAGGGCGAGTTGCAGCCGCTCATTGGCATCCTTGAGGGCAGCCTCGTTGCGTCGCCGTTCGGCGAATAGGGCCGCAAGGATTAAGGTGCAAATGGAAATGGCGAGTAGCGTCGCGCGGGCCGCATAGACCAAGTCATGGAGCTGGGCGTGGGCCGCCTCGCCCATGCTGAAAGTCGCCGCCCAGATCACGCCGAAACCGAGGACGAGGGCGGCGGCGGCGGCAAACACCGGCCGGCATTGGGCCGCCACCAGCATGGGCAAAAGCAAAGCGAGAGGCAGGATGTTGTACCAACCGTCCGCGCCAGCGCCAAAGGCCGTGGCGCTGACCATGGCGAGAGCCGCCAACGTCAGGGCGGCTTTGGCGACCTCCCACCGGTCCGGCCGGTCGAGCAACAGACCACCCATGCCGATCAGCAGCGGTGCCACGAGGATTGAGCCCAGGGCATCGGAGGCCACCCAGTTTGCCCAGATCGTCAGCAACGAGGCTTCCGAACTATGGAACAGGGCAAAGCCGGCAGTGCCACCGATGCCGGAGAGCACGGTGGCAACGCCCACCACCCCAAGAAACGCCAACACCCGGTGCACGCTGTCGAGACTGAAGCGTGCACCGAACTCCCGGTTGATGAGGTGGCCAATCAGCATGGCTTCCCCGGCATTGCAGGCGGCGAAGATGACAGCACCCGGAAGATTGCGGTCACCCATGAGATTGGCAACGAGGGTGGCCGCCGCCACCCCGATGGCGGTCGGCAGGCGGGCCCAGGATCCGAGCGCGACCAGGGCACCCGCGGCGATGCCGGCGGCGGGCCAGAAGGCGGCGACGCCGTCGGGTTTGGTCAAGAGTTCCAAACTTAGGTCGGCGGCGAGCAAATAGGCGCCGCCGACCAGAATGGTGAGCGCCGTAGAAACGCCGAGGTTCGGTGAAAAGGCTTGGCGCAGCCAAGTGGCAGAAGTGGACGGCGGCGGCTGCAGGGTTTGCATCTCTTGCGATTTCCCCTCGACCACCGAACGGTGGCAATCACATGGGAACGCCCGGTTTTAGTGCGCACCGGACGGATACTTGGTCGAGAAACCCCGCATGGTCAGTAGGCGTTCGAACGCTGCCATTGACATCAGGAATTGTACTGAGATTGCAAGGCGGAGAGCATTGAGTGGTGAATCGAGGACAAGAGCGCAGAAAGTTGCATCACCCGTGGCCGGCGCGGGAGCCAAGCGCCAGGGCCAGGGGCTTCAGGAGGCCCTTACAGCTTGCGACTCAATGGCAACGCTTGCGATGTGCTTTGTTGTTGATGTTGCCAAAGCAGCGCTACACAAGGCCCGACCTAGTATAGAATAAGCAAATGGCCACGGTTCAGACCGCAGGCGAGCTCAAACGGCTCGTGCAACTCACGGAGATTACCCGCGCCCTTCGCGCCCGGTGCCCCGACGCCCCGCACCAGGGCATCGGATTGGGCGAGATTGCAAAGCTTTGCAAAGCCCTGGTGTCATCGCGCGCCTGCCGGGATTGCCATGACGTGCGCGACGACATCCTGTCGATCGCCTGCCTGTGGGATTTGACAAACGACACCCTTGAACAGCAGTCCGACGAGCTGCTCGCCTGTCTCAGCGCCTTCATTGCCGATAAGGCATCGGGCGCACGCCTCTAGCGCTCAGCGCCAACGCCCGCGACGGCGGATCATCGCCGCCACTTGGGGGCGGCAGGGCTCGCCAAGCCGTGGGGGCGCGCGCACGTGCGGCAGCGATCGCCTCCCCCAAGTTCTCCCCTGCAAAAGCCAGGCTTTTTTGCGGGTTTTGCGACAACCTTGCTCAGCAGATCGACGCCGTATCGTTGGGATCTAACAGCGGCCACCCGCCCGGCCCCGCCAGGACGGCGGCGGTGACATCCTCGCCGCTGTTGGCATCCTGAACGATAAAGGGCACCGCCATCAGCTGCCACGCAAAAAGATCATCAAGCACGATGTAACGCCGCAAATCGACGTCATAGAGCCTTTCTGCATCGTAGCGTTTGATCAGAACCGAGGCGGGTGGGAGACTGCGCATTGATACCTCACGGGTGCCTTCGGCACCGCCCAGAACGGCGCAGGTTACAAGCTCACCACGGCCGACACAATTGCTTCGACCCCCGGGCAGGATGTGCCCATGCAATTCTTTAAGTATGAGGCCGCAATGCCTTGAAAGGCAACCTGGATTGGGCCCCGTAGCCAGCCCCGGGCAAGCCCCGCATAGGCAACCAAGCCGCCCCAGCCTATGCTTTGGCAGCCGGTGGCGCGCCGGCCAATCGATGCTTCGCGCGCACGGCCGGGGACATGATGCAGCTGGAGCGGGCGAGGCGCACGATTGGCAAACGTCTGCTCGCCGCGCACGCGCGAGCAAAGCTGGTGCGCGACACGGTTTGGCCGCTGGCGTTGCGTGAGCGCTTTGTCAGAGGCGCTCACGTTCGATCCCCGCGCGCACTCGGTTCCCTGTTGGCGGTGGTAGGCGTTGCCGCAGCCTACTACGCTCTGGCCATTGTTGGCACCGTCTTGAGCGTTCCTCCCGCCGGCTTTGCGATTCTGTGGCCCGCCACCGCCCTCCTCATCGGCGTCCTGTTGCTGGTGCCACCGCGGCGCTGGTGGCTCTACCTGTTGGCCGTTGGGCTTGCGCATGTGCACATGGTCTACCGCTTTCAGCACCCCGAGCTCGCGGTGATGGTCGTCCTCACCCAGCTGATCGGCAACTTGGGCCTCGCCGTTGCGACGGCCGTAGTGGTTCGCGCGGCCAACCCGAGCCCGCTGCGGCTCAACAGCTTCCCCAGCGTGCTGGGCTTCACCTTGCTGGCGGGCTTTGCCGTGCCCGCCGCCGCGAACGCGCTGGTGCTTTGCGGCCACCTGTGGAGCGGTTGGGCGACGGACTTTTGGTTGTCCTGGTGGCAATGGATGCTGGCGAGCGTCTTTCCCACCATCACCATCCCGCCGCTGCTGCTCGCTGCAAGCAGCCGCAATTTGATCGGTCAACGGCCGGCCTCCCCGCGTGCCTATGCAGAGCTCGCGGCGCTAGGGCTGGGTTTGCTGCTCGTCAGTGTGGTGGTGTTCGGCTTGGAGCCGCGCAGCCCCGGCTACGAGGTGACCCTGCGCTTAGCGCCGCTCCCATTCCTGCTGTGGGCGGCCATCCGGCTCGGCGTCGGGGGCACCTCGCTCGCGCTGTTGCTGTTTGCCGGCGCCATCCTGGCGGGTGCCCTGGCGGGACGAGGGCCCTTCGCCATCCATGCTCCCAACACGGAAGTGGTTTCGCTGCAAATCTTTTTCATCACCGCCTCGGTTCCCCTCATGCTGTTGGCGGCGCTGATCGAGGAACGCCGCGGCACCGCGGAGGCCCTGCGGCAGTCGGAGGCCCGCATGCGGGTTGCGGCGGCCTCCACGGATACGGGGCTGTGGCAGTATGACTTTGCCAAGCAAGATTTGTGGGCGACCGAGCATTGCCGCTCCATGTTTGGCAGCCCGCCAGGCGCACCGCTGACGCCGGAGCTGTTGCTGGCGGCCGTCCTTGCCGAGGATCGGGCGATTGCCAGCGCCGCAATGCGCGGCGCTGAGGCCCCCGGCGAGGCGCCGCGGCGCAGCGAATTTCGGGTGCTCAATCCCAACGGCGAAATCCGCTGGTATTTGGCGACCGGTCATACCGACTTTGACGCCCGCGGCAGGCCGCTGCGCTTAAGCGGAGTGTTCCGGGACGTCACGCCGCGCAAGAAGGCGGAAGCCGAGGCGGAATTGCTTGCCGAGCGTCTGCTCACGCTGCAGGACGAAGAACGCCAGCGCATCGCCCTTGAGTTGCACGATTCCACCGCCCAACACCTGTTGGCGATGAGCCTCAATCTGGCGAACCTGAAGACACATATTACGGCGGCGCCCGGGACCCTGCAGCTGATCAACGAAATCGCCGGCTCCCTGCAGGAAACCACCCAGGAGGTGCGCGCCTTCACCTACCTTTTGAACCCGCCGCAGCTCGAGAGCGACGGTTTGTGCGCAACCCTTGAGCGCTATGCCGACGGCTTCAGCCAGCGCACCGGCCTGAAGACGAGCCTGCGCGCCAGCCGCAGCACGGACGCCCTACCCCTGCCGCTGCAACGTTCGCTCTTGCGCATCGTGCAGGAGGCGCTCACCAACGTGCATCGCCACGCGGCGGCGACACGCGTCTCGATCGATTTGAGACGCTTCGGCAAGCAAACGCATTTGGTGATCCGCGACGACGGCCGTGGCTTCGACAATGGCTGCGACAGCGGCATTGACGGGGCGAACGGGCGTCGGCCCGGCGGGCCGATCCGACTGGGTGTCGGCATCCCCGGCATGAGCGCAAGAATGCAACAGCTTGGTGGCAAACTGGACATCCGATCGAGCTCTCGAGGCACGACCGTGCACGCCACCATGCCAGTCCGGTAGGGGGTTTTGCAGCGAGGCGAGGGCGGAATTGTCGCGCGCGACGCCTGCGGGGCGCTCCCCACAGGGGTCTGGCTGTCGTCTTGCTCAGGAGGAGGATGTTAGCGCACTATCTCGCGCCATCTCATCGCCGTGGATTTTTCAAGATGTATATCGCCGACAGCAAGCGCCTCACCCATCAGGGCGCCAAAAGCATTATGACGACCGCCCTTGACCTGGCGCGTGAGGCCGGGATTGCCATTTCCTGTGCAATCGTCGACGCCGGCGGACACCTGATCGCGCTGGAACGTATGGATGGGGGCCGCTTCCACACCGTGCATTCGGCGACGACCAAGGCGGTGTGCGCCGCCTCCAATCGCCGCGCGACCACGGCCAAGGGCGCCGTTGGCCAAGACCTCGACGTCAGTCACGCGATCGGTCTGGCATTGGCTGCGGGAGCGGACCGGTGGACGGCGATGGAAGGCGGAGTGCCCGTCCTCGTCGACGGCCACTGCCTCGGTGGGGTCGGCGTGAGCGGCGGCGATTGGGAAACGGATGTGCGCATCGCCAAGGCCAGCGTGGAAGCCATCGGGGCCGGCTGGAAATAGCCAACAAGGGGGCCGAGCGCACGGTTGGGCCAACTGAAGCCGGCCGGCGTCGGAACAGAGCATGGATCAAAGCCCGTTACGGGTCGCCTCGATCGGCATCGGTTGGTGGTCCGACGTTTTGGCCGACGCGGCGCAGCGCTCGGGCAAGCTCAAGATTGTCGGCTGCTACACCCGATCGGCGGAAAAGCGCCAGGCTTTTGCCGCCAAATACGGCTGCCGGCCGGCGCCAAGCTTTGAGGCGTTGCTGGCGGATCCTCAAATCGAGGCCATCATCAACACCACGCCAAACAATGCCCATCGAGCAACGTGTTTATCCGCTGCGGCGGCGGGCAAGCACATCTTCCTCGACAAACCGATCGCCAACACCCTCGCCGATGGCCGCGTCATTACCGCGGCCTGTCGGCAGGCGGGCGTGGTCTTGGCGCTTGGCTACCAGCGGCGGCGCGAAAGCCAGTTTCGTTGGATCAAGCAGCAGATCGATGCCGGCCTGTTCGGCAGGCTCGTCAATGCCGAGGCAAACATCAGCCGCGATCGGCTCGGCCAGATCGATCTGGCGTCCTGGCGCTATCGCGCCGACGGCATGCCCGGCGGGGTGATGCTGCAAATCGGCATCCACTACACCGACGTATTGGAATACCTGCTCGGACCGATTGTGGCGGTTCGCGGCCAGCTGGCACGACTGGTGCTGCCGGGCGACAATCCCGACGTTGCCAGTTTGCTGCTGCAGCATGAAAGCGGTGCGCTCTCGACGCTCAACGCCAGCTATGCCTCGGCATCGGAATATTACTTGATGAATATCTACGGCAAGGAGGCCACCGCCTATTACGATCTGCACAATGGCCTGCGTCTCATCAAGCGCGGCGAGCGCGAGCCTCAGCGCGTCGTCAACGCCAACACCGACACCTTGGTCGAGCAGCTGGAAGAGTTTGCCGCCGCGATCCGCGGCGGCGGCCAGATCGAGGTTGGCGGTGAGTACGCGACGCGGTCGCTTGCGGTTATACGCGCCGGCATACTCTCCGCCCAGCAAGGGCGCCAGATCGAACTTGCCGAGGTCATGAGCGACGGCGACGCTGACTAGCCGCGCCGACGACAGCACGAGGAGCCAAGCATGAAGCCACGCATCCGCGTCCGAATGATTGCCCTCCTGTTGCTTGCCGGTGGCCTGCTGCCGGCCGAGGCCCAGGACTATCCGTCGCGATCGATCACCGTCATCGTTCCCTTCCCGCCCGGCGGCGCGAGCGACGTCGTGGCGCGCATCGTCACCGACCAGATGTCAAAGCTGCTCAAGCAGTCGATCGTCATCGAAAATGTGGGGGGAGCCGGTGGCACGCTGGGAAGCGCGCGGGCCGCCGCCGCGGCACCCGACGGCTACACGCTTCTCGCCGCGGCCATGGGTTCCCATGTCGCCGCCCCGGTGCTGATGCCCAACGTCAAGTACGATCCCGCCACCAGCTTCGTGCCGATCGGCATCACGGCCCATTCGCCGGCGGTGGTCGTCGCACGCAAGGACTTCCCGGCCCAGGATTTGAAGGAGTTCGTGGCAACTCTGCAGCAAAAGGGCGAAGCGATGAAGCAGGCGCACGGCGGCGTCGGTGCCTCTTCCCACATGTCCTGCCTCCTGTTCACCAAGGCGATCGGCGCCACGCCGACGCTCGTTGCCTACCGCGGCTCCGCCCCCGCGCTGAATGATCTCATCGGAGGTCACGTCGATTTTCTCTGCGAGCAATCGGTGGCCGTGGCCGAATCCGTTCTCGGCGGCACCGTCAAAGCCTACGCCGTCTCCGGCGCGGAACGCATGGCCTCACTGCCGAACGTGCCGACCGCCAAGGAAATGGGGGTGGCGTTCGAGATGAGCATCTGGGCTGGCCTGTTCGCGCCCAAGGATACCCCGGCCGAGGTCGTGGCCAAGCTCGCCGGGGCGCTCGACCAAGCCCTCGATGAACCAAGCGTTCGCGAGCGATTGGCCCAGCTCGGCGGCACCATTCCGGCCAAGGCTGAACGCAGCCCTGCCGCCTTCGACCGCTTTGTGCGCGCCGAGATTGAGCGTTGGGCTCCGCTGCTTGCCGCCTCGCAGGGCAAGCCTTGAACCGCAACCCGCGGGCGTTCCATCGCCCGATCGATCGCTTTGGCGTTGCGAGGCGAGCGCGACCCACCTCCTGCTGAGCTGTCCGCGCCAAGGCTCAGCGCGTGCTCCGCAGGCTTTAGCTTTCTTGCAGCGTCCTCGCTGGCAGCTCCTCGCCTGAACCTGCCTCAGCTG
>Ga0070695_100002516_pt1 | contig 10571 bp, 9 predicted proteins | sample KBSK1252metaG_FD_65471 | JGI IMG/M metagenome (GOLD analysis project Ga0070695, IMG submission 65471) | Corn, switchgrass and miscanthus rhizosphere microbial communities from Kellogg Biological Station, Michigan, USA - KBS K1-25-2 metaG | ecosystem: Host-associated > Plants > Roots >...
AGTCATCGAATACGTGATGATCTCCTGCATTCCGGTACTCGCCATGATGTCGCGAACGCGCTCGCGCAGTTCCGATAGCGGCTGTGGCACCCACGTCGGAATGCGTCCGCCGAGTTGCGTTGTGGGCAGCTCGTCGTAGCCGATGATCCGCGCGATCTCTTCGATCACATCGTCCGCGATCGTCACGTCCGTGCGCCAGTACGGCGGCCGCACGATGAAGCGGTCTGGCGGCATCCAACGCACGCCAAACCCCAGCGATCCCAGGATCTTCTTCACCTGTGACTGCGGCACCTCGAGCCCCAGCACGCGCCGGAGACGTTGGAGCGTCAACGTAACCTTCTCCTCCTTCGCCTTTCCCGGGAACGCGTCGACCACGCCCTGCGCAGCCTTGCCGCCACATAGCTCGACCATCAGCCTGACGGCCCGCGCAGCAGCCAACGGGGGGAGCTGTGGCGAAAGCCCCTTCTCGAAGCGCGTCGATGCGTCAGTGCGCAGCTTGAGCGTCTGGCTCGTGCGCCGGATGCTCGTGCCTTTGAAGTTCGCCGACTCCAGCAGGATCGTCCGTGTGCTGACCGACACCTCGCTATCGCCTCCGCCCATCACGCCCGCGACGGCCGTGGCTCCCTCCCCGTCCGCGATAACGAGCATGTCGTCGCTAAGCGTTCGGTCCTCGTCCTCGGCCAGCAGGCGGATCTTCTCGCTCCGCCGCGCTCTGCGCGCGACAATCTTCTTCCCGCGCACCTTCGCGTAGTCGAACGCGTGCAGCGGCTGGCCCATCTCGAGCATCACGTAGTTCGTGATATCGACGACGTTGTTGATCGGTCGCATCCCCGCCGCGATTAGTCGGTCCTTCATCCACTGCGGCGAGTCGCCCACCGTCACGTCCTCGATCACAGCCGCAACGTAGCGAGGGCAAAGGTCCGGATCCGAGATCTCTACCGCGATCATTTCCTTCGCATGCTTCGCGCTCTCCTTGTAGTCAATCGGTGGATCGCGCCAGGCCTGACCCGTCACCGCCGCCGCCTCTCGAGCGATGCCCAGGATCGACAGCCAGTCCGGCCGGTTCGGCGTCGTCTCGATATCAAGAATCGTGTCGCCAACAACCTCCGCCAGCGGCGTCCCCACCTTCGTGTCGTCCGGCAGCACCAGAATCCCCGTATGCTCGCCCGAGATGCCGAGCTCTTTCTCCGAGCAGATCATCCCCTGCGACTCGACGCCGCGGATCTTCGCTGCTTTCAGCACCGTTTGCTCGCCGCTGTGCCCGTCGATCAGCTTGGAGCCGATGCTCGCGTAGGCGATCTTCTGGCCGGCGGCGACGTTGGGCGCGCCGCAGACGACCGTGTGCTGCCCGTCAGCCGCCGAAACCGTGGCTAAGACGAGGCGATCTGCGTTGGGGTGCCGCGCGATGCTAAGCACCTCGGCGACGCTGATACCGGACCAATCGCCGGCCGTGATGATGTCGGCGACTTCGAGGCCGGCAACTGTCAGACGGCGCGCGAGTTCTTTGATCTCGACGTTCAGGTCAACGTATTGAGACAGCCAGCGAAGAGGTACGCGCATCAGCTCGCCTCAGAACTGCCGCAGAAAACGGAGGTCGTTCTGATAGAAGTAACGGATGTCATCGACGCCGTACCGCAACAACGCGATCCGCTCGACGCCAACGCCGAACGCGAAGCCGGTGTATCGCTCGGAGTCGCATCCCTGCGCTTCGATGATCTCCGGGTGTACCATCCCCGCTCCGAGCACCTCGATCCAGCCGGTTCGTTTGCACGTGCGACAGCCTTCGCCGCGGCAGATGAAGCAGTCGATATTCACTTGCATTCCCGGCTCAACGAACGGGAAGTAGGAGCAGAGGAACTGCACCTTTCGGTCCTGCCCGAACATCCGCCGCGCGAACTCGGCCAGCGTTCCCTTGAGGTCAGTCAGCGAGATCCCTTCATCCACCGCCAGCCCCTCGATCTGCGTTAGCATCCACTCATGCGTGGCGTCCGTCGCCTCAAACCGATAGCACTTCCCCGGCACGACGATGCGGATCGGCGGCTCCCGCTGCTCCATCACGCGGATCTGGTTCGGTGACGTGTGCGTACGGAGGAGCATCGGGCGCTTCCCGTCCTTCTCGTAGTCGATCCACAGGGTGTCCCACATGTCGCGCGCCGGGTGGTCCTGCGGGATGCGCAGCTTTTCGAAGTTGTAGTAGTCCCACTCGATCTCCGGCCCTTCTGCGACCTGGAACCCCATGCTCCCGAAGGCGGCGAGCATGTCACGCAGTGTCTGCGTCACCGGGTGCAATCGCCCGCGCGGCAACGGCGGCCCCGGCAGCGTTACATCGATGCGCTCGCTCTCGATGACATGCGTCAGGTGCTTCTGCTCCAGCTCGTCTTTGCGCGAGTCGTGTGCGGCTTCGAGGCGCTGCTTCAGCTCGTTGCCCTCCCGCCCGATCGTCTTGCGCTCCTCCATAGGCAACGTCGAGACGGTGCGTAGCAGGAGGCTCAGCCGTCCCTTGCGCCCGAGATACGTCAGCCGCCACGCCTCAAGCGCCTCGAGGTCTGAGGCGGCCTGAAGCTCGCGCATGGCGTCGGCCTCGATAGCGGATACGGATTCAGCTTCGAGCGTCATTGGGGTTTCAGTATATCGGGTTGGTCTCAGCCGCTCATCCTGAGCGTCCGCGGCAGCGGACAGTCGAAGGACGGGCCGGAACGGTGGGCAATCGAGGCGACTTGGCCTAGCGTACGGTCTCGTAGCGGAGGAAGACGACGCCGGACCCGAACGTACGCGTCTCAAGAAGCCGCAACCGCACGTCCCCGATGCCGGCGGGCCAGAGAGGCACGCCGCGGCCGATGGCGACGGGCTGAACGAAGAGGTGATATTCGTCGACCAAACCCAGCTCCTGAAGAGACGCCGCGATGTTCGCTCCGCCCACCCCAAGGTCGCCACCAGGCTGCTGCTTCAGCCGCATAACTTCCTCACCCACGCCTTCGTTGACGACCCGCGTGTTCCAGTCGGCGGTCTTCACCGTCCGCGAAAACATGACCTTTGGCTTCTCCGTCCAGATCTTCGCGAACTCCACTATGTAGTCGAGATCGGACGAGGCGGCTTCGGGAGTAGGCCAGTACGCGGCCATCAGGTCGTACGTCTTGCGCCCGTGGAGAAAGGCGCCCAGTTGGCGCGCCTTCTCGTTCATGTGGCGGTGGATCTCCTCGTCGACGGTCGACCAGTCGAGGGCGCCGTCTTCGCGGGAGATATAGCCATCGAGACTGGGATTCATCCAAACGACGAGCTTGCTCATGGCGACTCTCTACACCGCGCCCTTGAACGTAAACGGCCTGCTCGCCGTATCCAACCGCCCAATTTCCTCATCCGAAAGCTTCAGCTCAGACGCCGGCACCAGCTCCGCAAGCTGCGCCGGGCTGTTCGCCCCAATGATCGGCGCCGTGACCGCCGGCCGGTGCAGAAGCCACGCCAGCGCCACCGCCGACACACTCACGCCCTTTTCCGCCCCGACCGCCGCGAGCGCATCCGTCACCGCAAACCCCTCGTTGGTCATGAACTTTTTCGCGTTGTACGCCCGCTGCGACTTGGGCGGCTTCTCGCCGCGCTTGTACTTGCCCGAGAGGAACCCGCCCTCCAGCGGACTGTACGGTATCACCGCGATCCCATTCGCCTCGCAGAACCGCATCTTGTTGCCTTCGTACTCCTCGCGCCAGACCATGTTGTAGTGCGGCTGCAGCGACACAAACGCCGGCAGCGACTTCTCGCCTGCCACGCGCATCGCCTCTTCCATCTGCGACGTCGTGTAGTTGGACAGGCCGACGTACCGGATTTTGCCCGTCTTCACAAGCTCATCGAAGACGGTGAGCGTCTCTTCGATCGGCACTTTCTCATCAGGCCAGTGCGTCTGGTACAGGTCGATCGTCTCGAGCTGCAGCCGCCGTAGGCTGTCCTCCACCGCGAGCTCGATGTGCTTCCGCGAAAGCCCTTCGCCGTCCGGGCCCTCCCACATCTGCCCGCGCACTTTCGTTGCGATCACAACATCGTTCCGGTTCCCGCGCGCTTTCATCCACCGCCCGATGATCTCCTCCGACACGCCGCCCGGATTCCCCGACGCCCAGCGGCTGTAGATGTCCGCGGTATCGATGAAGTTGCCGCCCGCCTCCACAAACGCGTCCATGACCTCGAAGGCCGCAGATTCGTCCGCCGTCCACCCGAACTGCATCGTCCCCAGGCAAAGATTCGACACGTTGAGATCAGTCTTGCCAAACGTTACGTTCATCATGCGCTCAAGCCTATCACGCGTGTGTCTTGACACGCCCCGGCCCCGCAGTATGCTTGCCTAGCACCCCCGCGTTTACACAGAAGGAGCGTCCCTCATGCGAGCCTACGTCCTCATCGAAGCCGCCGTTGGCAGAGCAAGCGACATCGCCCGCGGCATCCAGAAGTCATCCTTCGCCGAGGCCAAGCTGGTCGGCGTCGAAGCCGTCACCGGCCCGTTCGACGTCATCGCCGTCCTTGAGTCCGACGACCTCGACAAGCTCGGCCGCTCGATCACGGACGGCATCCAGCGCGTCGACGGCGTGCAGCGCACGACAACCTGCCTGGTGGTCAAGCTGGGGTAGCCAGGCCGCACACTGGACAATGGTGACCCACCCGGGTCACCATTTTGTTCTCAGACTATGATCACGATCGAAGAAGCGCTCGAACGCATCCTGGCCTACGTCAATGTGCTCCCCGCGGAGGATAAGCACCCGCTCGAAGCGCTGGGCCAGGTGCTCGACGAAGACATCACCGCCTCGTTCGACATTCCGCCGCTCGACAACACCAGCATGGACGGGTACGCCGTCCGTGCCGCCGACACCGCCGGCGCAACCGAATCGACGCCGCGAGAGCTCCGCGTCATCGGCGAGGTAGCGGCCGGCTACGTCTATGACGGCGAAGTGCGCAGCGGTGATGCCGTCCGCATCATGACCGGCGCCCCGATCCCCCGCGGCGCTGACGGCGTCGTCCCCTTCGAAGAGACCGACGAGCCGTTCGACCGCGCCCACTCGCAGACCCGAGGAGTCGCCGCAACCGTCCGCATCTTCAAGGAGGCAAAGCCCGGCGCAAACATCCGGCCCGCCGGCCAGGACGTCCGTGCAGGCGACGTCGTAGTCCAACGCGGTTCTGCCCTTCGCCCTCAAGAGATCGGCGTCATCGCATCTGTCGGCCGCGACCGCGTTCGCGTCATCCGACGCCCCATCGTGGCCGTCCTCTCCACCGGCGACGAGCTGCTCGAGCCGGGCGAGCCTCGCGACGGCGCGCGCATCTACGACGCCAATGCCTACAGCGTCGCCGCGCTCGTCCAGCGATCCGGTGGCGTTCCGAAGCTGCTCGGCATCGCCAAAGACACCGTCGAAGCGCTCACCACCAAGATCCACGAAGGCTTCGACGCCGACATGCTCGTCACCTCCGCAGGCGTCTCAAAAGGCGACTACGACATCGTGAAGGACGTCCTCGCCCGCGAAGGTGAAGTCGCCTTCTGGACCGTCGCCGTCAAGCCCGGCAAGCCGCTCGCCTTCGGCGCCTTCGAGAAAGACGGCCGCCGCATCCCCCACATCGGCCTGCCCGGCAATCCCGTCAGCTCGATGGTCGCCTTCGAGTTGTTCGGTCGTCCCGCCATCCTCAAGATGCTCGGCAAGACCGACTACCGCCGCCCTATCGTCCGCGCCATCGCCGAAGACCGCATCGAAAACCGCGGCGACCCCCGCGTCTACCTCGCCCGCTGCATCGTCACCGAACGCGACGGCTGCTACTACGCCCGCCTCACCGGCGAGCAAGGCTCCGGCATCCTCACCTCCATGGTCCGCGCCAACGCCCTCACTCTGATCCCGGCGAACGTCGACATCGTCGAGCCGGGCGAAGAAATCGACGTGATGATGATCGACTGGTCGCGTGGAGAAGAGCTCGGCTCATACTTGGCTGACGACACTACGGGGCGATAAGCTCCCCGCCCGCTTCTGCCGACCGATAAATCGCATCCACCACCCGGTGCGCCTCAAGCGCCGTCCGGAAGTTCGGGAACGGATCGCGTCCCTCGCTCACCGCCTTCAAGAACAGGTAGTCCTCCAGCGAGTGCCGCATCAACCCCTCGAACACGTCGTCCGGCAGCCCCAGCGTCGCGAGGTAGCCCTTGCGCACCTCATCCTCGCTGATGCGACCCGCGGACTGAGCGTGCACCTGGTAGTCGATCGCCCCCATGTAGTCCTGGTCGATCGCGAAGAACCCCTTCTCGTAGAACACCTCCAGCCGCCGCGTCGACGGTCGCCCCAGAACGCTGTGCCAGATCGAAATCAGGTCTGCCTGCGCTCCGCTCTCAAAGTCCAGATACGCCATCGCCAAATCCTCGACGCCCTCGTACCCCGCGAAGTTGCGTGTGCTGCCGCGTACCCTTTTCACCGGCCCGCCGAACCAGTGCAGCACATCGACGTCGTGTATCGAGTGCTCGAGAAGCGTCCCCGCCCCTGCGATCGCCTTGTCTTTCCGCCACTCGCTCGCGTAATGACCCGTGATCGGAAAGAACTGGTCGTCGCGGAAGACCATCGCCATCTGCCGCCCCAGCGATCCGTCGTCCATCAGCTCCTTCAGCACCGTCATGATCGGCGAGTGTCGCAGCACCAACCCAACGCCCGCTTTCACTCCCGCCTTCTCGGTCACGTCGACCATCTCGTGCACGTCCGCGAGCGTTGTCGCCAGCGGCTTCTCGCAAAACACGTGTTTCCCGTGCTGCGCCGCCCGCACCACGAGGTCCTTGTGATAAGCCGTCGGGACGCAGACGTACACCGCATCGATTCCGGGCGAGTCGATCAGTTGCAGCGCATCCGTGAAGGGCTCAGCGCCGGTCACGTCGGAGAAGCTGCGCGCGCGTTCGGGATCGAGATCACACACCGCGGCGTAGTTGATGTCGAGCATCTGCCTTCGCGCGATCGCGCGGATGGCAGTCGAATGAAATCGCCCGTTGAGGCCGCAGCCGATGAGCGCGACGTTGAGCGTCATCGCCACCTAAACGGCGACTGTGGACAGCGCCAGCATCCGCTGCAGGCTCGGCCCCAGGAACACCCGAAGCGCGGTCTGCCGTTGCTCCGGTGACGGTGCCGAGAACCCGTGCCGCCCGAGGAGGCTGTCCTGGAACGCCATCAGAATCGTGTAGATGACATGCCGCGCCAGGTCTTCAGCCGCGCCCTTGTGTAGCGCGCCCTTCTCTTCGTACCGGCGGAGAACAGTGATCAGGGCGTTTTCCCAGAGGTCGAGCAGGCGGCTGTACTGCTCCAGCGCCGCATCATCCCCACCGAGGCCCTCCATGATGATCAGGCGCAGGAAGTCGCGGTTCTCGTCCATGATGTTGACTGCACCGGCGGCCATCCAGAGGAGCATCTCGGAGATAGGCAGGTGTGGCTCGACCTGCGCCAGGTTCTCCAGGCTCGTCAGGAAGCCTCGCTCCTCGACCAGCGCCTCCAGCAACTCACGCTTCGAGTCGAAGTGGTAGTAGATCGCCGCGTCCGTGATCCCCGCCTGCCGAGCGATGTCCCGCACCGTCGTGCGGGCAAATCCCCGCTCGGAAAACAGACGTAGCGAAGCGTCGAGGATCTGTTGTCGTGTGTACGGACCTCGACGTGTGCGCTTTGCAGCAGGTTTGGGGGCTTTTTCGATGACCATTGCTTATCGAGTGCTAAGGTAGCTTGCCCGAACGGTAACACCGGCCCGAACGCAGGTCAACGAGCGAAAGGGGTAATTTATATCTGGCTCGCCGTATTATGTCGAGCGCTGCCCTACGCCCTACGCCCGCCATACACCGCAAACATCAGGTACTTGTAGTAGCAGTCCACGTCCGCGAACCCGGCCTCGCGTAGCCACTTGAGCTGGTCATCGAGCTTCGCCGGCTTGTCGTACTTCGCCCGTTCCTCCACACCGGCGAACTCCTCCTCCGGTGCGCCGGCCGCCCGCGCCTGTCGCTCCCACTCGTCCCAGTAAACTTGATCGAGCGCCGCCGTCGCGGCCAGCACCTCCTCCGCGTTCACGAAGATACCGCCCGGCTCGAGCGCGTCGTAAACCCGCTTGAACAGCGCCGCCTTCCCCAGATCATCGAGGTGGTGTATGGACAGCGCGGATACGATCGCGTCGAATCGTCCCGGCAGCGCCTCAACCGAATAGTCCGACACGGCAATCCGCACGCCTTCCTCACCCTCAAACCGATCGCGTGCCCTCGCCAGCATCTCGTCCGAGATATCAATCAGCGTGAGGCGTGCTCTGGGGAAGTGTTCATGCAGTAGCGCGGAGAGAAGACCGGTGCCCGCGCCGAGATCGAGTATGTCGAAAGTAGCGTCGCGATCGAAGGGGAGGATACGGGCGACGGTGCCATAGAAATCATCGAAGCAGGGGATCATCATCCGGCGGACCGAGTCGTACGTTTTCGCCGCCCTGTCGAACTCCGCCTTCACGCCGGAGTTATCGGGACTCACTTGATCACGCCGAGTGTCGTCAGGTCTGCGATCTCATCGGCGGACATGCCGAGCAGCTCGCCGAAGAACCATTGGTTGTCCTGGCCCATCACCGGCGCGGCGCGCCACACCTCGCACTCGGTCTCGGACATCCGCCAGGGGATGCCCGCGTGACGTCGCGTGCCCACCGCCTCGTCCGCGTGCGGCTTCTCGATCCAGAAGCCCCGCTCCGTCATGTGCGGGTCGCTCAACACCTCTGAGTTCTTCTGCGGCACCGCCGCCGCGATCCCAGCCGCTTGCAACAACCGCTCGATCTCGTACGGGTCCTCGTACTGCAGCGTCCAGCTCATCACCAGCTCTTCGAGCTCGTCCTCATTCGCCTTGCGGTCGGCGAGCGTCTTGAATCGCGAGTCGTCGGCGAGCTCAGGCTGGCCCATGATGCCAGTGAGCGTCCGCCACTCGTTCTCGTTCGCCACAGCGATCGCGATCCAGCGATCGTCGCCAGCTACCATGAAGACCCCATGTGGAGCCATGTGCTCGCTGCGACTGCCCTGGCGCGCCGGCTGCTCGTCGTTCATCTCGAGATGCATGAACGCCTCGCCGATCACCGCCATGCTCGATTCCCACTGAGACATGTCGATGTACTGTCCCTCGCCCGTTCGGTCTCTGTGGTAGAGCGCGGCGATCACGGCGAACGCGGCGTGCAGCCCAGCGTTTGGATCGCCGTACGACATGCCGACGTGCATCGGCTGCCACCCCACGTACCCCGTCAGCTGCGAGAGCCCTGACATCGGCACCTGCGCCGGCCCGTACGACACGTAGCCCGACTCCGGCCCAGTCTGTCCGAAGCCGGACATGCTGATCATCACAAGGTCCGGCTTAACCTTCGACAATTCGTCGTACCCCAGTCCGAGCTTTTTCGATACGCCGCCCGCAAAGTTCTCGACCGCCACGTCGCTCATCGAAACGAGCCGCTTCGCGATCTCTTTCCCCTCCGGCGAGGCGATGTTCAGCGTGACGGCCCGCTTTCCCTGGTTGTACTGGTTGAAGTAGCCGGAGCGGTTCGGGTTCGGCTGGCCCTGCGGCCACGGCGGCAGCATCCGCAGCGTGCAGATTCGACCCGTCGTCTCCATCCGGATGACCTCGGCCCCCATGTGAGCGAGTTGCATCGTACACGTCGGTCCCGCCCACACCCACGTGAAGTCGGCAACGCGAATGCCAGACAGAGGCCCAGACATCACGCCGCTCCTTTCACTTCGTCCGGCGAGAGGCCGAGCTTTGAGAAGACAGCGTCATTGTGCTGGCCCAGCGTTGGCGCCGGCGAGCGGATTTCCCACGGCGTCTTACTCAGCTTGTACGGCGCGCCGGCGTGCTTGAGGGTCCCGACTTCAGGATGCGTTACCTCCACAAAGAATCCTCGTGCCTGCAGGTGCTCGGAGTTGACCAGGTCGCCTAACGTAGAGACCGGCGCGAACGGTATTCGCTTTTCCTGCGCCGCATGATAGAGGTCCGCCGCATTCCATTGCGTTGCCCACTCCTCCATAAACGGACGCAGCGCGTCCCAGTTCGACGCGCGCGTGAATCGGTTCGCCGCAACGTCCCATGTCGTCCACTCGGGGTTGCCCATCAGTTCGGCAAGTCTCTGCCACTGGTGCTCTTCGATCGAGAGTACGAATATCCAGGCGCCGTCCTTGCACTGGAAGAAGTCGATCGGCTGGATCGGCCGGTTGCCCCAGCGCACGGCCGGCACGTCCATGTAGCTCCACATCGGCAAGGTCATTTCCAGGATTGAGGCGATGCTTTCTTGCACTGAGACTTCGATGTGCTGGCCCTTAGCTTTCCCGCGTAGCCGCGCAAACAGCGCTCCCATCGTCGAGATCGCGGCCGTCACCCCGCCCTGGTAGGCGCTCTGCATGCCGTACGGCTTCAGCGGCGGCATCTCGGGGTGCTGCGGCCAGCCGTTCAGCCACGTCCAGCCGCCCGCGCTCAGAAGCGTCAGGTCCTCACCCTTGTAGTCGCGTTTCGGCCCGCTTGCCCCATACGGGAAAATCTCGGTCATCACCAGCGCTTCGTTCAACGCATGTATCCGGTTCCACGTCAGCC
>Ga0070695_100002517_pt1 | contig 10569 bp, 7 predicted proteins | sample KBSK1252metaG_FD_65471 | JGI IMG/M metagenome (GOLD analysis project Ga0070695, IMG submission 65471) | Corn, switchgrass and miscanthus rhizosphere microbial communities from Kellogg Biological Station, Michigan, USA - KBS K1-25-2 metaG | ecosystem: Host-associated > Plants > Roots >...
CTGGTGGCTGGACGACGTCACGCTCGAAGGCGGCACCTGGCACACGCTGGGCGTTGCGAACGCGGACGCCACCCAGTTCGCGGTCACGGATCGGAACGACGGCCACTACTTCTACCGCGTGCGCGCCATCTACACGGACGGCAGCGCCACTGCCTTCAGCAACGTGCAGGACATGGTGGTGGCGGGGGTGAGCGACCCGGCGGGCCGGGTCGGGGACACCCTCACCCTGGGCAAGACGGGGACCGACCTCACGCTGCAATGGGGCGCTTCCTGTCAGGCAAGCGATGCCGACTACGCGGTGTACGAGGGAACGCTGGGGAGCTACGCCAGCCACGTGTCGCGCCTGTGCAGCACGGGGGGTGTCTCCGCGGCCACGCTCACGCCGGCCCCTGCCAGCAGCTACTACCTCGTGGTGCCTCTGAGCGCGACGAGGGAGGGGTCGTACGGCTCACGCAGCTCCGGCGAGCGCCCACCTGCCGCCGCCGCCTGCAAGGCCCAGCAGATCGGCTCCTGTCCCTGAGGTCCGCAGGGGGCGGAGCACCGCCGCGTGCTCCGCCCCCGCTCGCAGTAGATTCCCCGCCATGGGGAATGCCCGCGCCCCGCTGCGCGCCTTGCTCGCCGGCCTGCTCCTCGCCCTCGCCGGACCGGCCGCAGCCAAGGTCCGCCTCATGCGGATCCTCGACTGGCGGAGCGGCCTCCCCGTCTCCTACGCCGGCGGCGTCGAGCAGGATCCGGAGGGTTTCCTCTGGGTCGGCACCTCGGGGGGCACCTTCCGCTACGACGGCTCGGAGATGGTCCCCGAGCTGGCGGTGGGGGAACGCCAGCTGGTGACGGGGGCGGCCACCGCAGGAACGTTCGAGACGTTCCGCTTCGTCGACGGACGGGTGGCGGTGATGCGCTTCGACGGGAGACCGCTCGCCGGCCCCGACGGGAAGCCCCTCTTCGCCCAGTGGTCGCACGTGACGCCGGACGGCGCGCTCTGGGCTCTGGAGACGGACTCCCTCTGGCGCCGCGGCAAGGACGGCGTCTGGTCTCCCCGGATCGTTCTTCCCAACGGGGACCATCGGATCGTGGGCGCCACCAGCGGGCGGAACCGGTCCTTGCTCTTGCCCTGCCGCGACGCGGTCTATCGCATCGAAGCGGACGGCCGCGTGGAAAGCCTGGCCAGGATCCGGGGTGCGCTGGGAGTCCTCGACCGAGCCGACGGCTCGACCGCGATCGGTACCTTCGTCTCGGGGGGCGGATACGTCTACGAGGTGCGCGACGGGACGCTGCGGGAGATCGACCGCTTCCCCACACGCTTCATGGCGCTGGCCGAGCGCAGGAACGCGCTCTGGATCGCCTACGACACGGCGCTCGTCCGACTGGCGCCGGGTGAGCCGCGGGACACCATCACCAACGTGGACGGTCTCCCCAGCGGCGGCGCCATGATCGTGGACCGGGAAGGGAGCCTCTGGGTCGCCACCTTCCGCGGCCTCGTCCAGTTCCCGGAGCCCGACACCGTCTCCTGGGATTCCGAGGTTCGTGGGGTGGGCCGCGATATCGCGCTCCAGCACGGGGACGTCTGGTGGTCCACCTGGGGTGGGCTCTTCCGGATGCGGCTCGAGAAGGACGGCTGGAGGATGGAGCGCGAGAGGCGTGCGCACATCGGCTCCCCATGCCTGGACAGCTCCGGTGGTCTCTGGACCGCGACGCTGAACGCGATCTCCTGGATCCCCCCCAAGGGCCCGTGGAGGCGGATCCAGGCACCGAACCTCTGGGACAACGAGCACTGCGGCGCCGCGCCCGGCGGTGGCCTCTGGTTCCCCACGGGGAGCGGCCTCTACCGGATCCGTCCCGACACGGGCACGGCTGAGCGCGTGGCCCCGGGCGCCTTCAAGGCGGCCTACGAGGACTCGCGCGGCACGGTCTGGGCCTCCGTGGACGAGAAGATCTGCCATGCGCCGGCGAAGGCGCTCGCCCGGGGCGCGGTGGATGAGGCCTGGGACTGCGTTCCCGCCCCCAATCGCGACCCCACCGACTTCCTCGAGATGGACAGCGGCGCCCTCTGGGCCGCGACCTTCGACGCCGGCACGTGGCGGCTGCGCGGCGGCCGCTGGGAGGAGATCCCCGCCTCCAAGGAGCTGCCTTCGCGCTGGACGGCCAGGCTCTCCCCCTCGCCGCGGGGCGGCGTCTGGATCACCGGGGAGGGGAACTTCCTACGCGTGCGCGAGCGCACGGACCTCGCCGCCGGGTGGGAGGTCCTGGAGCGGGTCGGGCTGTGGCAGGGCATGCCCACCTCCGGCGCGCTGGACGTGGTCGAGGCCGAGGACGGCACGCTCTGGGTCTCCACGAACCTGAGCCTGGTCCGGGTGCCGCCCCAGGCTCGGGCCGCCCGTCCGGAGCCTCCCCCCGTCACCCTGGTGGAAGCGGCCGTGGATGGGCGCCCCCTGCAGGCCCGCGCCAGAGGGAGGATCCGGCTTCCCTATCGCCGCAACCGGCTGGAGCTGCGGTTCGCGGCGCTGTCGTACCGCGACCCCGGTCTCGTTCGCTACCGTTCCCGGCTCAATCCCGACGAGCCGTGGTCCCCGCCCACGCGCCAGCCGTTCTTCCGCTTCGTGGACCTCCAGCCCCGCCAGTATCGGGTGGAGGTGGAGGCGACCCTGGACGGGCAGCGATGGTCGCGGGCGCGGCCCGAGGTGATCTTCGAGGTCCTGCCCCCCTGGTACGCCACGTGGTGGTTCCGGGCGCTGGCGGTGGCTGCGCTGGCGGGCGCGCTCTGGCTCACCTATCGCTTGCGTGTGGCGTCGCTCCTGAAGCAGGAGCGCCAGCGCATGCGCATCGCCATGGACCTCCACGACGAGGTCGGCTCCGGACTGGGCAGCATCGGCGTGCTGGCCGGCCTGGTGGCACGCCCGGACCTGCCGGAGGCGCAGCGGGCCAACCTGTCGGAGAGGATCACCGGGGTGTCGCGCGAGCTCTCCCAGTCGCTGGGCGACATCGTGTGGTCGTTGCGTACGGGCGCCGGCAACCTCGATTCCCTCTGGCACAGGATCCTGGATCGCGGCCGGCCCCTGTTCGCCGGCGGGAATCCGGCGCTCCAGGTGTCGGCGCCCGACCCGGTTCCCGGCGTGCCCCTCTCGCTGGTGGTGCGGCGCAACGTGTCCCTCATCGCGATCGAGGCGCTCCACAACGCGGCGCGGCACGCCGCCGCCTCCAGCGTCTGTCTGGATCTGAGCGGTGAAGACGGAGGCTGGGTGATCTCCATCACGGACGACGGCCACGGCATCCGGCCGGCCACGGGGGATGCCACACGCCGTGGCCTCGGCCTGGAGGCCATGCGCCTGCGTGCGGAGGAGATGGGTGGGACGGTGCTCTGGGAAAGCCCGGAAGCTGGCGGGACCACCGTGGTGATCCGTTTCCGAGCGGGGAGGGGTTAACTTCCGGCGCTAGAATGTGCGCACGGATGAGACCCACTCGAGCGCTCGAGCTGCAGATCGAGGCCTATCGGAGGATGACGGGCGAGCAGCGGCTTGCGCTCGCGCTCCGACTGCACGAGTGGGTCTGCAATCTCTCTCGCGCGGGCATCCGGGCGCAGTACCCTGAAGCCAGCGCACAAGAGGTGGAAAGGCATCTCCACCACCGCATCGAGATCGGCCGCGAACTGAGGAACAGGGAGGGCAGGAGCGGCGGCCCGTGACCGAAGCTGAGCTTCTGGCGGACTGCCTGAAAAGACTCAACAGCCTCGGCATTCCCTACATGCTCACAGGGTCCATGGCGAGCAACTACTGGGGGATGCCGCGGACCACGCACGACGTGGATTTCGTGCTCGCGTTCCAACCCAGCCAGGCTTCCGCTATCGTCGCCGCATTCCAGCCAGACTACGCGCTGGACGAGCCGGCAATCCGCGAGGCGCTCGATCCTCCGTTCCAGTTCAACGCCATCGATCTCCGCTCCGCCTTGAAGGTGGACTTCTGGGCCCTCCGGCCCGATGCCTTTGCCCAGGAGGGGTTCAGCCGTCGTCTCAGGATCGAGCTCCTGGGTGAGACGGCGTGGATCGGGACGGCGGAGGACACACTTCTGAACAAACTGGTGTGGAGCCGAATCTCGCCGTCGGACCGCCAGGTGGGGGATGCCGCCGGGATCGTCGCCGTTCAGGGGGACGGCCTCGACCGACCCTATCTGGAGCGGTGGGGGCGGATCCTGGGGGTGGAGGCCACGCTCGGCGATCTGCTGGAAGGGAGGATCCGACCCAAGAACACATGACGCGGGGCACGCTTGCGCGTGCCCCGCTTCCTACATTTCCAAAAGGTGCCTGTCCCCTAGGGAGCCAGCTCCGAGGTGAGGACGGCACCGTTCATCTGCGGCAGCACCTGGGACATCTTGACCACCTTGCGGCTGGTCTTGTCCACCCAGATGGTGGAGGAGCCGGGCTCCCCGTCGGCGGAGGCGACCTCGAGCTTCCAGGCGTCGAAGTTCCCCGCCGGCACCACCACCTGCTCGCTGCCGGTCACCTTCATCGTGTGCAGCGTCTCCTTCCCCTTCATGGGGTCGAGGTTCCGGTACGTGGTCTCGTACCCGTCGGCCAGGGCGAGCATCGCCAGGACCTGCGGGCCGCCGGCGCCGTCCGCGAAGAGAGGCCCGCCCAGGGTGACGTCGAAAGGCTTGGGTTCGCCCACGCCGGCGAGCTTTCCGGTGGCCTTGCCGTTGGCGACCGCCACCTCGAGCTCCATCGGCCCCTGCTTGTCCTTGCGGGAGCGCAGCGTCATGTCCTTCTCCAGCACGGAGACGGCGTTCCCCTCGCCCATCGGGGTCCCCACGGTGTCGGAGACCACCCAGGTGTCCCCTTCCTGCTTGATCTCCCGCTTGTAGCTGATGGGGATGGACTGGCCGCCCATCTCGATCTTGGAGGGGTAGTTGAAGATCCCCAGGGGGAGGAGCGCCACCGTCTTGGGCGCGCCCACCGTGGAGGAGTCCGTCTTCCGCGCCAGCATCACCGTCTTGGGATCGACGGTGATCTCCTGCAGGCGCGCCAGCGTCTCCGGCGTGCCGCCCTCCTGGAAGCGGCCCCCCAGGTGCTTGGCCAGGAACTTCTCCGCGGCGGCGAAGCTGGCCATGTTGTTGATGGGACGGGCGAAGCCGTGGCCCTCGTCGGGGGCCACGATGTACTCCACGGGGAGGCCGCGGTCCCGGAGGGCGATCACGATCTGGTCCGATTCCGCCTTGTTCACCCGCGGGTCGTTCGCTCCCTGGAGCACCAGCAGCGGCGTCTTGATCTTGGCGGCGCTGTTCAGGGGCGACTGCCGCTCCAGCTGCGCCCGGCCCTCGGGGGTCCTGGGGTCGCCCATGCGGGTGTGGAAGATGATGCGGCCCGCCTCCCAGTAGGGCGGGATGGACTCGAGCAGAGTGTTCAGGTTGCTGGGGCCGACGATGGAGACACCGGCGGCGTAGACGTCGGGCGTGAAGGCCACCCCGGCCAGGGTGGCGTAGCCGCCGTAGGAGCCGCCCATGATCCCGACCTTCTTGGGATCGGCGATGCCCTGGGCCACCAGGTACTTGACGCCCCAGGTGAGGTCGTCCTGCATCTTCTCGCCCCACTGCCGGTTCCCGGCGTTCAGGAACTTCTTCCCGTAGCCGGTGGAGGCGCGGAAGTTCGGCTGCAGGACGGCGTAGCCGCGGTTGGCCAGGAACTGGGCCAGGCCGTCGTACTCCCAGGTGTCGCGGGCCCAGGGGCCGCCGTGGGGGAAGATCACGGCGGGGAGATTCTTGGGGGCGACGCCCTTGGGGAGGGTCAGGTAGGCGGGGATCTGCAGACCGTCCGAGGAGGCGTAGCGGACGGGTGTCATCTGCGCCAGGGCCTCCCGGGGCAGCTTCTCCCGGACGCGGTACTGGAGCGTGACCTTCTTCTTGTCCCGGTCGAACAGCCAGCGCTCGCCGGGCTCGGTGTCGGAGTAGGCGGTGACCAGCCAGAGCTTCTCGTCGCGCGTGGAGGAGCCGAGGTCGATCTCCTTCCCGGCGAGCGGCTTCTGCTTGGTGAGCCAGGTGTAGTCGGCTTCGAACTTCTTGTCCTTGAAGTAGCGGCGCGGCTTCTCGTCCGTGTAGAAGGTGGCGATCAGCTCGTCGGTCAGGTCGGAGAAGTAGGCGTTCCCGAAGTCCACCCGCTTCTCCGGGTCGGAGTCCACCACCTCCACCTTGCCCGAGGCGGGGTCGAGGAGCACGAGCTGCGTCAGGTCGGCGTCGTCTCCCTTGTTGGTGTCGAGGTAGACGCGGGTGTTGTCCTTGTGGAAGCGGACCGGCCCGCAGCTCTCCAGCACGGAGCAGGAATAGATGAGGGGGAACTTGTCGTCGTCGGCGCGCAGGATCTCGGTGGTCCCGTCGTCGGCGATGCGCACGGCCAGGCGCAGCCGGTCCTTGTTGTCGAAGACCCAGCCCGCGATCTTGTCCTCGTTCTTGCGCACCAGGGTGCGCTCGCCGCTCGAGATCTTGACCTTGTAGAGGTCGTGCCACTTGGCGTCGCGGTCGTTCAACCCCACGTAGATGAGGTCGGGGTTGGAGCGGGGCACGGCATAGATCATGGCCCGCGCGCCCTTGGCGTCGGTCAGGTTCCGGGCGGCCGGCACCTTTTGGCCGGAGGCGGGAAGGGCCGCCGGATCCACGGCGAAGACGTTGTAGTTCTCGTCCCCCGCCTGGTCCTGGGCGTAGAGCACGTACTTGCCGTCCCTGCTCCAGAAGTACTGGGTGATGGGCCGCTTGGTGTCCTGGGTGATGGGTCGCGCCCCCGTGAAGGGATCGTCGATCTTCTTGACCCAGATGTTCCGGGTGCCGTCCAGCGGCTTCAGGAAGGAGACGTACTTGCCGTCGGGCGAGAGCTGGGCGCCGGAGATCTCCGGGTCGCCGAAGAACAGCTCGCGATCGAGGAGCGGCGCGGGACCGGCTTCCGGCTTGGCCTTGGCGGCGGCGGGAAGCGCGGGCAGGAGGAGGAGGAGCAGGACGGCCCACAACAGGCGGACCGGACGACGTGCGTGCATGGGAACGACCCCCGGAAATGGATGGGTGGTGGACAAAACGATCTACGGTTTAGCGCAGATCGCGGTTTCGCGCGAGCCCCAGGATCCGGGCGGCTTCCTCGGGACCCCCCTCGATGTCGAGGAATTCCAGGGCCTCGGTCATGGTGCGGAAGACTCCCACGTGCCGGGGAACGCCGTCCGACTTCATGGCCCGGTAGGCTTGGTACATGCGGCCCAGGCCGAAGGCGAGATCGGTGGGCGCCACGATGGCCATCCTGGGAGGGCGCCGGCCCTTTTCCCCGGGCGCTTCCATCCCCGCGGAGAGCGTGGCCAGATCCACCACCCGCTGCGCCGAGGGGAGAGCGATGTGCCCCACGTCGGTCATGTCCACCAGCTCGTCGAAGCCGGCCACCTCGGGGCGGGACCACACCTCCCGCTGGTACCCGAAGACGTCGTCGTCGGTCAGGGTCCCGAAGGAGGCCGCGACCACGAGTCGACGCTCGGGGTCGATCCCGTACGCGATGGGCATGCCTGCATTCTATGCCTCCCTGGCCACGATGGAGGGAGGCGGGAGCACCAAACCGCACCAGAAATCCACCAGGCGCCGGAGGGCGCGCTCCAGCCGCTCCGGCTCGGCGGGCTTGGTGAGGAACAGCGAGGCCCCCGCCTCGTACATGCTCAGCCGGTGGGCGTCGCTCGTGTCCGAGGAGAGCACCACGACGGGCAGCCGGGAGGTGGCGGGGTTCTGCTTGAAGGCGCGCACCAGCAGCTCGCGGTCGTGACGGACGTTGACCACGATGGCGTTGGGCGGGGCCTGCGGCCCGAAGGGGGCGCCGTGCAGGAGATCGCTCAAGGCGTGGTCGGGGTCGCGGGCGGCGCGTGCCTCCACGCCGCAGCCGTTGAGCAGCTGGGCGACGTGTTCCGGCTCCTCGTCTCCCACGACGAGCATGCGGCAGGTGATCTCGGGGGGCATCGGTCCTTCGAGGATGCCAAGCCCCGGAGATCGCCGCAACGGCATCATGGTTGACGCCCCTTCCGGGGGAGTGGTAGTTCTGCCCGATCCATGGCCTATGCCGTCAAGGAGATCTACTTCACCCTCCAGGGTGAGGGGGCCCACACGGGCCGCCCCGCCGTCTTCTGCCGCTTCGCCGGGTGCAACCTCTGGTCGGGTCACGAGAAGGACCGCGCGCAGGCGGTCTGCAGGTTCTGCGACACCGACTTCGTGGGCACGGACGGTCCGGGAGGGGGCTCCTTCGCGTCCCCGGAGGAGCTGGCGGAGGCGATCGCCCGCGCCTGGCCGGGGGACGTCGGCCGGCGCACGCGGCCGCTCGTCGTCTTCACGGGAGGAGAGCCGCTCCTCCAGCTCGACTCCGAGACCGTCTCCGAGATGCACCGCTTGGGGTTCCAGGTCGCCATCGAGACCAACGGCACCCAGTCCGCGCCGCGGGGGGTGGACTGGGTCTGCGTGAGCCCCAAGGCGGGGGCGCAGCTCGTGCTCGACCGCGGCGACGAGATCAAGCTCGTCTTTCCCCAGGCCGGGGCGGAGCCGGAGCGGTACGCCTCCATGGACTTCGACCACTTCTTCCTGCAGCCGATGGACGGACCGGAGCGGGACGCCAACACCCGCGCCGCGCTGCGCTACTGTCTCGAGCACCCGCAGTGGCGCCTCAGCCTGCAGACCCACAAGCTGCTGGGCATCCCGTGACCGAGATCTTCAAGGAGTTCACCTTCGAGGCCGCACACCGGCTCCCCAAGGTCCCGCCCGGGCACAAGTGCGCGCGCCTGCACGGCCACTCCTTCCGGGTGCGCCTTCACGTGCGCGGGCCGGTGCCCGAGGAGACGGGCTGGATCCTCGACTTCGCCGACCTCAAGACGGCCTGGGAGCCTCTGCACGCCCAGCTCGACCACCGCTACCTCAACGAGGTGGAGGGCCTGGAGAACCCGACCTCGGAGGTGCTGGCGCGCTGGATCTACGAGCGACTGCGGCTCGCGCTTCCCGGCCTGTCTCGCGTCGTGCTCCATGAGACCTGCACCGCAGGCGCGGTGTACGACGGGGAGCCCTAGGGTCCGCGCAGGCCGCGCTCCGCGACCGCCTCCACCTCGCCGCGCAGCGACTGCGGAAGGTCCCACAGCGTGTCCCGCAGGGAGCGGGCCAGGTTCTCCTCCCCGCGTGCGTCGTAGAAGGGGACGAACTCGGAGCTTCCGCCCCCGCCCCGGTGCTCGCGCTGCCAGGTCTTGAAGAAGAGGTCGCTCAGCGGCGAGGTGTAGTAGCCGATGCCCCCGCCGAAGGCGTAGGGCGTGGGGAGCTGGGGCACCAGGTAGTCCAGGCGCGTGCGATCGTCGGTGACGAGCGGCCGGCCCGCCACGGTGGCCGCCAGGATCTGGGGAGAGGCGACGAGATGTCCCAGCACGTCGGCCAGGCTCGTGCCCACGCGCCGCATGTCGGCCTCCACCTCGGGCGTGGAGAAGAGCGCGCGCACGCGCTCCCCGTCCACCCGCAGCGGCGCTCCCCCCCGGGTGCCGTTCACCCACCAGGCCCACTTCGCCGCCCAGAGGGTGGCGTTGGGGAACTCCTGCAGCATCGTCTGGATGAGCTGGAACGAGGGCTCGCGCTGGGTTTGCAGCACGTCGATCCACTGCGAGAGCAGGCCGCCGGGAGCAAGCCTCGCCGCCGCGATGCGGTAGAACTCCGAGGTGTAGAGGAAGACCACCCCGTCGGTGTGCAGGGTGGGCAGCTCCAGCTCGATGATGTCGTAGGTCTCCCCGCTCCGGAGCAGGAAGTTCCGTCCGTCCTCCACGTGGGGATGCACCCGCGGATCGCGCAGCACGTCCAGGTTGGTCGCGAAGTACGGCGCGGCCTGGAAGGCCCCGGCGCTGATGTCCACGACGTCCAGCCGCTCGATGGGGAAGCGCAGGAACGTGGAGGCGGTGTTGCCGCAGCCGAAGCTGATGACGAGCACCCTCTTGGCGTCCGGCTTCAGCGCCATGGACGAGTAGGCCAGCAAGCGATTGACGTAGTTGACCACGGGCTGGGTGCTGGAGGTGCCCCGGCCGTCGTGGAAGGCCAGCGCCCGGTACGTGGCGCCCCGCTCCTTGCGCTCGTAGACGAAGGTGATGTCCGAGGCCGACTCCCGGTAGAACAGCACCTTCCCCACGTAATGCTCGAACTGGCGGATGAGCATGCGGGGCGGGGTGGCCACCCACACCACCACGGCCACGGCGGCCAGGCCGGCAGCCGCGGCCTGGAACCGTCGCCCCGTCCCCCCCAGGGCACTGAGGGCGATCAGGAGGCTCGAGGCGGAGAAGAGCGTGATCGTCCGCTGGATCCCCAGGAGGTCGAAGAGCACGAAGCCGGTGAGCAGGCTGCCCACCACCGCACCCGCGGTGTTGACGGCGTAGAGCCTGCCCGTGGCGGCGTGCGAGCTGATCCCGCGCGCCTCGCACAGGCCGGCCAGCAGCGGGAAGATCAGGCCCATGAGCACGGCGGTGGGGAAGACGAGGAGCGCGGCCACCGCGGCCTTCTCCGCGTTGATCAGCCACCAGCCGTCCGCGCCCACCAGGCGGATCAGCATCGCCCAGGCCG
>Ga0070695_100002519_pt1 | contig 10566 bp, 6 predicted proteins | sample KBSK1252metaG_FD_65471 | JGI IMG/M metagenome (GOLD analysis project Ga0070695, IMG submission 65471) | Corn, switchgrass and miscanthus rhizosphere microbial communities from Kellogg Biological Station, Michigan, USA - KBS K1-25-2 metaG | ecosystem: Host-associated > Plants > Roots >...
GCTCACCGAGAACGGCAGGTCGACGGTGAAGGTCCACGCCGGCCGGTACTACGGCGCGGTCGTGACGGGCGAATTCGACAACATCTCGCCGTCGATCACGCCGCGCTATCTGTTCAGCGGGTTTTACGATCGCAACGGCACCCCGCTCGACAAAGAGCTCGTATCGGACAACACGAACCGGACCGTGAGCTCCTCGTTCAAGGATCCACACACCGACCAGTACATCGTCGGCTTCGAGCAGGAGCTGTTCACGAACCTGGGGCTGCAGATCAACTACATCCACAAACGCGGCCAAGACTTCGGCGGCTGGCAAGACATCCGCGGCGCCTACACGCGTGTTCCCTACGTGGACAGCATCGGCCGTGAGGCCAGCGGGCAAACGTTCCAGCTCTATCGATTGACGAGCGACGCGAAGCAGCGACTGTTCGAGCTGACGAATCCCGACGCGATGTTCATGCGCTATCAGGGTCTCAGCATTCAGGGCCAGAAGCGCATGTCGCACCGTTGGCAGGCGACGGGGTCGGTCGTGTTTTCGAAGTCGACCGGGCGTCTTGGGTCGAGCCTGAGCTCGCTCCTTTCCAGTCAAACCAGCACCGCGGGTCTTTCCTTCGGACAGAACCCGAATGACTTCGTGAACACCGAAGGACGCTTGATTGGCGATCGCCCGGTGATTGCGAAGCTGCAGTTCCTGTACGAGGCGCCCTGGGGAATCACGTGGGCGACCAACTACACGCACCAGGCGGGCCGCCTCTGGTCGCGGCAGATCAGGGTCGCCGGCTTGGGTTTCCCGAGCCGGCCCACGATCAACATGGAAGCGAACACCGGCGACCGGCACGTGCCGGATTGGGACCTCATCGACATGCGAATCGAAAAAGACTTCTCGCTGCAGCGCTCCGTGCGAGCGGGCGTCTTCCTCGACATGTTGAACCTGACGAACTCGGACGCCAACGAGAGCATCGGCAACCGCCTGGGCGACAATGCGAACTTCGGATTGGCGACGAGATTTGTATTCCCGCGTCGCGCGATGCTCGGCGCCAAGGTGAAATTCTGACGCTCGAGATTGTTGAGTGTTGATTGTTGAATGTTGATTCTTATTGTTGAATCAACCTGGCAATCAACACTCAACATTCAAACAATCAATCAACACTCAACAATCAACACTCAACAATCACTGCCGACGCGGCGCAAATCCGAGGTCGGCGGCGCGTCGGAATAGCGGCTCGGCGTCTGATGCGCGTCCGAGTCTCTGCAGCGCGAGCCCGCGGTTGTAGAGATACTGCGCGTTGCCCGGGTCGCGCTGCGACGCCTCGTTGAACGCTCGCTCGGCTTCATCCAGCTTTCCGGCGCCGCCAAGCACCATTCCGAGCGAATTCCAGTACGACGCCGTCTGCGGCTCGAGCGCCACCGCTTCGCGCAGCAGGCGGATCGCGTCGTCCGCGCGGCCGAGGTCGCGATGCATCTCGCCGAGCCGGACTTTCGCGAGGGCATCGGACGGCGCCAGCGCGACGACGCGCTCCTGCGCGCTCGCGGCGCCGGCGAGGTTGCCGCGCCGCCGGAGGATGTCGGCTTCGCGCTCGAACAGGCGCGGCTCCAGCGGCACGGCCGCCTGCCCCCGTTTTGCCGCCGCCAGCGCGCCGCCCAGATCTCCCATCGCGACGTGACTCTCGACGATGGCGATGTACGCCGGTCCGTAGGCGGGCAGTTTTTGCGCGGCCTGTTCGTACTCCGCTGCCGCGTCCTTCCAGCGCCGCACTCCCGTGAGCGCGCGGCCGAGATAATAGTGAACCTCGAAGCTGTCGACGCCGTGGGCGAAGAGCGCTTGGAAGTGGCGCATCGCGTCCTGCGGCCGCTGCTCGCGCAGGGCAATCAGCCCCTGTCGCATTTCGGTGTTGAGCAGCTTGTACTCGTCGAGCTTCTGTTTGGGATCGGCGCCGGCGGCCGCAGGAGTCCCGGATCCTCCAGGGCTCACGTATCCAAGCGCGCCGAGCTTTTCGAGAAGTTCCGGCGGGACAGCGGCGGACCCTGATGCCGCGCCGGCCGACGCGCGCTCCGCGCGAAGCTGCTGCTCGAGGCCGGCGCGCATCGCGCGCGCGCGTGCCGGCTCGCGATCGACGAGGTTCGTCAGCTCGCCGGGATCGCGATCGAGATCGTAGAGCTCCGCGTCGGGCGCGAGGATGTACTTCCATCGGCCGTCGCGCACCGCGCGCAAGTCGCTCCACCCGTAATGAATGAGCGGGACGAGCGACTCGGCGAACGACGGTTGCTCGACGACGGCGCCGCCTCGAAGCGCCGCGGCGAGGCTGTGCCCCGACGTCGCCGGTGTGCGGCTCTGCAGCCCGAGCAGCTCCATCACCGTCGGCAACAAATCAACCGACCGGGTCACCGTGTCAATCGTGCTGCCGGCCTTGACCCCGGGTCCGCGGATGACGAGCGGCACGTGCAGCGTGGTCTCGTAGATGAAGTACCCGTGCACCGCCTCGCCGTGATCGCCGAGGCCTTCCCCGTGATCGGACGTCACGACCACGAGCGTGTTGTCCTCGACGCCGGTCTCCGACAGCGCCGTCAGCAGACGGCCGACGAGCTCGTCCGACCACGCCACTTCGCCGTCGTACAGCCGATCGGCGTAGTCCACCGCGTAACGGCCGGGCGGCTCGTACGGATCGTGCGGATCGTAGAGGTGGACCCACGCGAAGAACCGATCCTGTGCGTGCGACCGCATCCAGGCGATCGCCTCGGTCGTCGCGACGTCGCCGCGTTTCTGAATCGTGTTGAGGAACCGTGCGTCGTCTTCGCCGACGTCGAATCGATCCGAGAACGTGTCGAAACCGCGCTCGAGCCCCGACGGCCGGGCGAGGACGATGGAGGTGACGAACCCGGCGGTCGAGAAGCCGGATGCCTTCAGCGCTTCGGCCATGAGCGGCACGTCGCTTCGAAGCGCCGGCGCGACGTTGTCGCGGATGCCGTGCTCGGCCGGATACCGTCCGCTGAAGATGGAGATGTGAGACGGGCGCGTGAGCGGCACCTGGACGCCGGCGTGCCGCGCGAGCGCACCTTCGCGCGCGATCCGATCCAGATTGGGTGTGGCGACGTTCGCCGCGCCGTACGCGCCGACGCGATCGGCGCGCAGCGTGTCGATGGTGACGAACAGCAGGTTGCGCGCGGTCGGCGGCGGCGGCGAGGGGCGCGCGCACGCTGCAAGAAGAACGCAAAGGCCGCCAAGGCCGCAAAGAACGTCACGCTTTGCGAAGATCACTGGTTGCGGACTCTGCGCGAATTCGCGGTCATCGTTGTCCGTCCCGCTCCAGCTGGCGGCCGAGCGCGACCTGCCTGGCGGCCTCGCGCTCGCGGCCGGTCCGCGTGTAGACGTCGGCGAGCACGTAATGTCCGAGCGGCCGCACCTGCGGATCCGGATCCGACGCCAGCCCTTTCAGCGCCGCGTCCTCGGACGCTTTCAGATCGCCCGCGTCGAGCAGCGCCTTCGCCAGATAGAGGTAGCCCGCCGCAAACGCCGGATTGGCCTCGATCGCGCCGCGAAAATGATCGGCGGCCTCCGCGGCGCTTCCCGCCCGCGACAAGAGCTTGGCGAGATTGAAATGCGCCTGATACGCGGCCGCATTCGTCAGCAATTCGGCCCGGTACTCGTCCATCGCGCGCTTGCCGTCTTTCTTCGCTTCATACAGCACGCCGAGGTCGTAGTGCGCCATTGGCACGTCGGCTTTCAGCCGCAGCGCCTCGCGCAGGTTTTTCTCGGCATCATCGAGCTTGCTCAATTCGATCTGCGCTTCGCCGAGCTTCAACAGAAACGGCGGCCGGTCGACGCTCTGCGTGAGCGCGTGCGCCAGCAGCCGTTCGGCGGTCGCGAAATCGCGGCGCCGCGCGGCGACGTCGGCAAGCTGCCATTCGGCTTTCGTGCTGCGCGGGTTCATCTGCAGTACCCGTTCGAACCCCGCCTGCGCCGCGTCGGACTTCCCCGCCTGCTTGTACGCCAGCGCGAGCGCGAAGGCGGCGTTCTCGTTGCGATCGTCGAGCGACAACGCCTTCTGATACGCGGCGATCGCGTCGTCGGTCCGCCTCGCCTTGGTGTGCAGGTTGCCGAGGATGATGTAGGCCTCGACGACGTCCGGATCCTCGGCGAGGACGCGCTGCACTTTGGCAATCGCCTCCTCAATCCGCCCCTCGACCGAGTCGGTGCCGGCCAGCTTCAGCAGGTTATAGAGCGAAATCTTGTCCTTCGGGTCGCCGCGCGGCCGCGTCTCGAGCGCGCGCGGGCTCACGCTGCCTCCGACGTACCCGAGCGCGCGCAGGCGCTCCTCGACGTCGGGATCGACTTCCTGTGGAGCTTGCGGCTTCCCCGCGCTCGTTTTCGCGACCATCTGCTGCAATGCGCGCTCGAGCGCGTCGGCGAGGCGCGGATTCGCGGCGGCGAGATCGTGCGTGTCGCCGGGATCCGCCTGCGTGTCGTACAGCTCCCGGCGCGGCGCCGCGATGAAGGTGTAGCGGCCGTCGCGGACCGCCGTCAGCTCGCTCCACCCGTAGTGATAGCGCGGATACCAGCTCTCCGAGAGCGCGAGCAGCTCGAGCCGTTCGCCGCGCGCGATGGGCAGCAGGCTCGTGCCCTGCACCGCCGCCGGCGGCGCGACGTGCAGCGCGTCGAGGATCGTCGGCATCACGTCGGCGATCCGGACTTGATCGGGCGCGACGCGCGCGGACACGCCGGGGCCCGCGATGATCAGCGGAATGCGCGCGGTCGCCTCGTAGACGAAGAATCCATGCTGCTGCTCGTGATGCTCGCCGAGCGATTCGCCGTGGTCGCCGACGACCACGACCAGCGTGTCGTCCGCCGCTCTCGACTCGCGCAGCCAGTTGACGAGCCGCGCGACCTCGAAATCGGCGGTCGCGACCTCCGCGTCGTACGCACCCGACACGTCTCGCGGGAATCGCGCGGCGATCTCGTCCGGCGCCTCGTACGGAAAATGAGGATCGTACAGGTGGACCCACGCGAAGAACGGCTGGCCTGACGGCTGGCGCAGCCACTCGAGCGCGCGATCGACGACGTCGCGTCCGGGCCGCTGCGCGGCATCGATCCCGGCCGCCAGCTCGTACTTCGACAGATCGAAGTCGTCGAAGTACGTGTCAAAGCCCTGCGCGATGCCCCACCGGCGATCGAGGACGAACGCGCCGACGAATCCGCCCGTGCGGTAGTTGTTGGCTTTCAGCACTTCGGCAAGCGTCGTCTGATCGTCGCCGACGTAGAACTGGCCGTTGTCGCGCACGCCGTGGAACGTCGGAAACGTGCCGGTGAGGAGCGAGGCATGTGCGGGGAGCGTGAGCGGCGCGACGGTTGCGGCGTGCGTGAACCGGAGTCCGCGCGCGGCCAGCGCGTCGATGGCCGGTGTCTGTGCCCGCGCGTATCCGTAACTGCCGAGGCGATCCGCGCGCAGGGTATCGATCGAGATCAGCAGGACGTTCAGCGGCCGCGCGCCGCCGAAGACGCGCGCGATACGGCCGCGCTGGTACCACAGGCCCAGCACGACGATCGCCACCGCGATCGCGGCGACAGCTTTGCGCACGTGGCGAATTGTAACAGCGCGTCAGAACCAGGCCGCGGGGGCCGCGAAGTGCGTCCCACGAAAAGCTTTGCGGCCTTTGCGGCCTTTGCGTTCTTCTTGGCTTGGCAACGCACGACGCGGTGAGTCACAATCCGCTGGTGACGGAACGTCCGCCGCGCGCGCCGCGCGCCGATTCGCGCGAGGTCGCCGAGCTCAAACACATCAAGTCGTCACAACCCGAACTCGCCGCCGCTGTCGACATGCAGCTCGCGCTCGTCGACATGCAGCGCCGCGTCCAGGGCCGCGTGCCGCTGCCCTGGATTCAGGTGGATCCGGAATGGCTCCGCTCGCAACAGTCGGCGGGCCGGCCCCTCGTCCGCTTCGCCGACATCCCGCTCGAGTGGAGCGATTTCCGCCTGACGTTCCGCCAGACGGCGGACATCCTCCACCGCTTCGAGGCGCTCGAGCGCGCGGACTATCAGAAAATCGTGGCGATCGGCCGCGACGGCAACGCGCTCGAGCCGGTCGTCAGAAATTGGTACGAGGCGACCTCAGGAATCGACGGCCCGGCCGATCTGCGCACGCGTGTGCCGGCCGAGGCGCCGGCCAGCATCGATCAGGTGCTCGTGCTCGCGCTGCGCCCGTTCCTGGCGCGCTGCGCCGAAGCGCTCGCGAAGCGGACCGACCTCGGCGCGTGGACGCACGGTCATTGTCCGTTCTGTGGCTGGGAGCCCGATTTTGCGGTGATCACGCCGACTGCGGATCGGCGGCTCATCTGCGGCCGCTGCGTCGCGCAGTGGGCCTACGCGTCGCTGACCTGCCCGTTCTGCTCGAATGACGACCGCGCGCTCATTACGTCGTTCGCGACGCGCGACGGCCTCTACCGCGTGTACGCGTGCGACGTCTGCCGTCGCTATCTCAAGGCGTACGACGCGCGGCACGCCGTGCGGCCGGTGATGGTGGCTGTGGATTCGATTGCGACGCTGCCGCTGGATGCGGCAGCGATGCAGAGAGGCTACGTCGGGTGATCGTTATTGCTGCGGCTGCGGCTGCACGGCCGATTTCTGCCCGAGGATCGTCGTCGCTTTCGTCGACACCCAGTTGAACAGGTTCCGCGATTCCATGAAGCGGCCCGCGTTGGAGCGCGCGCCGAGGACGACGACCGCGACTTCCTGCCCGCCTTGCGGCATGCGCAGGAGCGTCGCGAGGCAATAGCCCGCCTTCGAGATGAAGCCCGTCTTGCCCGCGCGGACTTCGACGTCCGATCGGCCGAGCAGATGGTTGGTGCTGTGGAACGTCACGGCGCGGCGGTTCTGCGGATACACCGTGTATTCGTAGGTGCGCATGACCGACGCGATCCGCTCGTCGGCGGACGCGTGCGTGATGAGGCGCGCCATATCGTAGGCCGACGAAACGTTCTCCGACAGCAGCCCGGACGGATCCGCGTAGTGCGTGCTCTGCAATCCGAGCTCGGCCGCCTTTTCGTTCATCCGCGCGACGAACCCTTCGGAGCCGTGCGGCGAGATGCGCGCGAGCGCGCGGGCCGCCGCGTTGTCCGAGGCGATGAGCAGCAGGTGCAGCAGGTCGTCGGCCGTCACCTTGTCGTTCGTGCGCAAATGCGTCGTCGACGCCTGGAACGTGTCGCCGCGGGCAACGGTGACCGGCTGGCTGAGATCGGGATCGCTTTCGAGGAAGACCGTCGCCGTCATCACCTTGGTGATGCTGGCGATCGAGCGCTGATCCTGCGAGTTCTCTTCCCAGAGGATCTGATTCGTTTCAGGATTGAAGATGATCGCGGCGGCGGCGCGCACGTCGGGCACCAGATCGCCGGCTGCATCGACTTTGAATCGCGGCAGGACCGTGTCGGCCATCTCGCGCGCCATCGCCACGGCGCGGGCACGCGCCAGCTTCGCTTTGCGCGTCTGCGCGCGCGCCGCGGAGTAGACGCGCTTCTGCGCCGGCGCCTTCGCGGACCGTGTGGATTTCGCGCGCGTCGCCCCGGCCGCATCCGTCGGCGTGACGCCGATACTGATGAGACCGACAAGCGCAAGTGGACCGATCCAGAAAACCGTTCTGTTCACGTAAACCTGCCCCGACGAATTCTGTTTAAAGAGAGCTGGGACCGTCATTGTAGCAGACAACTATTAGAGCGCAAGGGGATTATCGTGACGACTGAGGCAGGAAAGCTTACAGCTGACCTCACGCCCGAGTTCCCCACCAACTCCTATGCCACAATGCCGAACGCCGTTACCCAGCCGCGTGTTTTGATGTTATCGGCGCGTACGGGATTTCACTCCAGCGCAATACGACATGACGCCGCGTGAAATAGAAGAATACAGCGCACTTCGCGCCACAATCCGGGAACGCGGGACCACACGAGTCTGGATCTTCGTCGTCGGTCTCATCGCGTGGGCCGCACTCGCCGTGGCCACCGCCGCGCTGGCGTCACCGCCGGTTGCTGCCCTGCTCCCATTGTTGATACTGGCGGCGGCGTTCGAGGCGGTGTTCGCGCTGCACGTCGGCGTGGAGCGCGTCGGGCGCTTTCTACAAGTGTTTTACGAGGACCAGTGGGAAACGGCGGCCCTGGCGTTCGGCCGGCCGGCTGGCGCAGTCGCGACCGATGCGCTCTTCTCCGTGCCTTTTCTCATCGCTGCACTGTTCAACCTCGGACCGGTCGCCATCGTGAACCCGGTGCCGGTCGAGTGGATCTTCGTGGGCGGCGCACACGCGCTGTTCGCGCTGCGCGTCATCGTCGCGCGATTCCTGGCGGCGAAGCAGCGGCCGATCGACCTCGAGCGATTTCGACAGCTCAAAAACGGACCGCGGTAGGGGCCGACCCACGTGTCGGCCCCGCGAGCGGACGGGCTCCGCCCCGAGGTGGACACGTGGGTCCGGTTCCGGGCGGACACACGGGTCCGCCCCTACCTCTGTGTGAGCACAATCGTGAGCAATAGTGCGTGCTGCGTGCCCATCCACGCATCCGTCGTGTCGAACGATTCCGTCAGCGCGTGTGAGTCTCGACCGCGTCCGCCGCCGCCGATGGTGATGGCTGGAATCTTCATGCTCATCGGAAGGTTCGAGTCGGTGGACCCTTCTCCGAGGTTGGCGGAGAACCCGAGGACCGTCGCCGCCTCGAGACCGCTGCGGACGATGAACGAGTTCTCGGGCGTCGAGCCGGCCGGACGATCCCCGACGAGCTCCTTCACCACGGTGATCATCCCGGGCTTGCCCCAGCGCTGGTTTTCCTCCGCCACGGCGGCGTCCACGGCTTTCTGGAAGCTCGCATCGACGGCGGCGAGCGACGCGGGGTCGGCCGATCGCATGTCGACTTCCATCCAGCCGTCGAATGGAATCGAGTTCACCGACGTGCCGCCGCCGACGCGCCCGACGTTGAACGTCGTCTTCGGCTGCTTGGGCACCTGGATTTCGTTGATCTTCGCGATCGCCCGTCCCATGGCGCCGATCGGATTCGCGATGCCGAACGCGCCGAAGCTGTGGCCGCCTGGTCCTTTGAACGTCACGCGGTACCGGTGACTGCCCACGGCGACGTTCGTGACATGCACGCCCGTCCCGTCGATCGACACGAACCGGTCGATCTGATCCTTCATCGTCGTCGTGAACAGCTCCTTCATGCCGCGCAGATCGCCGAGCCCCTCTTCGCCGACGTCGGCGACGAAGGTGATCGATCCGGGCGTCTGCACGCGCGCCTTCTTCATCTCCCGGACGATGGCCACGAGGACCGCGAGGCCGCGACAGTCGTCGGCGATGCCGGGCGCGCGCAGAATCGCACCCTCCCGCTTCACTTTCACGTCGGTCCCTTCGGGGAACACGGTATCGAGATGCGCGGCGATGACGGCGCGCGGCCGCGGCGCGATGCCAGGGTAATCGCCGAGCACGTTGCCCACCTTGTCGACGCGAACGTTCTGCAGGCCGAGCTGCTGGAACATGCGCTTCAATTCCTCGCCGCGAGCCGTCTCCTTGAATGGCGGCGCCGGAATCTCGCAGACCCGGATCTGATCCGCGAGCGTTTGCGCCTCGCTCGCCTTCGCGCCGTCGAGCGCGGCCTTGACGGCCGGATCCTTCAGGAAGTCCGCAGCCGCCGTCGTCGTAGTCGTCGTCTGCTGAGCGCGGGCCGCGGGCGAGAAACCTGCAGTCAGCAAAGCGAGAGAGAGAACGAGCCGAATTTTTCGTGGGTGCATCTGCTGTTTATCGTCCTTGTGATGATGAAGTCGCGGCTCCATCGACTGCGCTTTCGAGAATCGGATTGAACAGGAACTTGAACGTGCCGTGCGGCTGGCCGCGGAACTGGACGCCGAAACCGGCCAGCACGACTCGGCCGCGGCCGATCGTCACGTCGAGCGCGGCGGGCTTCCCGGCGATGCGCGTTCCGCCGTTGATCCAGCCGGACATCAGCAGATCGGACGCCTCCGAGTAGCGCGCGAGGACGCGGACGCCCTGTGCGCGCGCACCGACGTCGAACGCGCGGCCGTTGACGAAGAACGCCGCCTGTTCGGCCGGCATGCCGGCCATCAGCGGCTGGTTCGTGTCGATCTTCATCTTCAACAGCGATCCCGGACAGTAGAACTCGGTATTGCGCACGCCGTCCAGCGCGTCGCTGACGGGAATGTTGAAGTATCGGATCGGCAGCGTGCTGGCGCCGTCGATCGTGACGAGCGTGCCGCCCGACTCGACGAACGCCCGGAGCGCGGTCACCCCTTCGAATCCAATCCCGCCGGCGTACTCCGGCGGCATCGTCCCGGCCGCATGACCGTTGACGATGCTCTCGGCCTCCTGATCGGCCAGGATGATCGTATCGAACCGGCTCCGCAGATTTCCGGCGCGCACGTCTTTGTTTTCAATCGTCGTGTACGGCACGTCGAACTGCTCGAGCACGTAGCGCGTCCAGCCTTCGTCCATCGACGCGACGAACGGTTTGTAGACGCCGACGCGCGGCAGGTGCAGCGGACGCGATTGCGGACCCGTTTCGTCGACGAACATCCGCGTCGTGCTCATCGCG
>Ga0070695_100002522_pt1 | contig 10562 bp, 7 predicted proteins | sample KBSK1252metaG_FD_65471 | JGI IMG/M metagenome (GOLD analysis project Ga0070695, IMG submission 65471) | Corn, switchgrass and miscanthus rhizosphere microbial communities from Kellogg Biological Station, Michigan, USA - KBS K1-25-2 metaG | ecosystem: Host-associated > Plants > Roots >...
CGCAAGGCGCTCGGCTGGCCGACCGGGGCATCGGGGTACGTGCGGTCGAGGAACTGGTACGGGTTGGGCGGATAGACCAGCGGAAGCACGAAATCGCCGAAGGCGGTCATCTCGCTGTCGGGCAGCACCGCCGACCGGCCCATGAGGCTCACGAACGCCGGATTGAAGGCGGTGAGGTCCGCACGGTCACCGCGCCAGTGCAGCACGCCGGTGTTGATGAGTCCGCGCAGGCTCTGCGTGACCATCGGCCCCTTCATGGGATGGAAGCCCTGCAGCGTCGGATCGACCATGTTGGGCGGCGGCGGCGCCATGGTCCCCTGGGGATTGCCGAGCTCCCAGGCGAAGTTGTCCATGTCGCCGAACAGGTGGCAGCTCGCGCACGCCTGGTCGCCGTGACCCGAGGTGAAGCCGCCGTAGAAGAACTTCCGGCCGTTGACGATCGCATCAGGCGTGGGATCGAATCCGATCGGCGCGGTCGCAACACTCGCCAGCGTCGCGGTCGAGAGCGTCTGGAGCTGGTTGTGGAAGCGCCCCACCACGTAGAGCCGCGGACGCGTGGGGTCGGCGATCACGCCGGTCGGGCCGGCCACGGTGGGGACCCGCGCCACGATCGTGCCCGCCCCGCCCGGGTTCACGACCGCGAGCTTGTTCGTTGCGAGCGAGCTGACGTAGACGCGATTGCCGTCCGCCGACCAGCACACCCCGGTGGGAATGCCGATCGCCGAGTCGGCCTCCGACTGCGGCCCCGGCGACACGCCATAGTTGACAATCTGAGGATTGAGTCCGACTTCGGTGCGCGCGGTGGTGCGCGACGGCACGATGGCCAGGCGCTGCTCGGTGAAGTGCCCGCGAATATTGGGCTCGAGCCGGATCTCGATCTCGGCGTAGGTGCCGGTCACCGCGGCCGAGCCGGTCACCGGGCTGGTCGCGGCCCCCATCATGATGCTGGCGATGTCGCCGCGCGCGCCCAGCACGGTGTTGGACGTCGTGCTCACGTACACCAGCTCGACCAGCGGGACCGAGTACGGAATCTTGGAGTTCCACAGGTGCCCGGACTGGTCGACCCAGCCGCTGACGCTGTTGCGCTTGATGGCGAGCCCGGTCTTGGGCGCCGTCGGCAGGCCCGGGCTCTGCGGCGGATTCGGCGGCGGGAGCGAATCGCCCGCCTCGGCCTGCGAGAGCGACGTGGACTGGGCACTCGAGTTGAACACGTCGACCAGCACCTCGCTGCCGTCGAGGTTGCGGGCGAGCGCGCGCGGCGTGCGCCCCGGGATCGGGATCACGACCGGGGCCGTCGCGAGGCTGGCCGGGTCGTAGACCTTGATCGCGTCCTCCTGCGAGACACTGACGTAGGCCTTGCTCGGCGTGCCGGCGAAGACGACGTCGTTCGGCTCGTCGCCGACCCGCAGGGTCGCGCGCGTGTGGAGCGTGCCGAGGTCGACGATGCTGACGTCGTCCGAGAGATTGTTGACGATCCAGGCCTCGCCGTTGGTGCGGACCGCCACCGAGACCGGCTCGAGGCCGACCGGGATCTCGGCGATGCGGGTCGGCGTGGGGGTGGTGAGGTCGAATACCGCGAGGCGGTCGTCGGGGGTATTCACCACCAGGAGACGCGTGCCGTCGGGGGTCATCGCCACGGGGTGCACGTGGCTGCTCTCGAAATGCACGAAGTCGGGGCTGACCGCCGGATGCGACCCGATGCTTCCGGGCATCGCGACCAAGCCCATGGCCAGCGCGAGGATCGCGATCAAGGGCACGAAACGCCGCACGGGGGACTCCTCCAGCCCAGGCTCGCCGCACCGACTGCGTCGCGGCACATCTGATTCTCATGCACGCGCCGCGCCAGTGCCACTGGGGAATTCCCCGCGACGATGCGGGGGAAGCTCAAAACAACCCGGGGCACCGGTTGTCGCAACGAGCCAGGGATCGCGGCTCGGTCAGCGTGTGCGCGGCGCCGGCGCCACGGCGTGGCCGCCGGGGTGCCCGTCGGGCGTCACCTCGATCACGAAGGGCACGGTGATCACCCGGCCGCGTCGCTGGAATTGCCCCCACGCCTTGTAGAGCCCGGTGTGCGAGAAGTACAGGTTGAACTGCACCCTGGGCCCGGTCGTCGTGTTCTCGGGCAGCGGGTGGCTGTGGACGTAGTCGCCGCCGTCGTCGCGGATCACGACCAGGTGCCCCGACGCACCGAGGAACGGCTCGAGGTCGGTCACCGGCTTCCCGTTCCGCGTCAGCGTGAACGTGATCGCGCACTCCGCCCCGAGGGCGAGCCCGGTGTGGGTCATCGTCACGTCGTAGCCGTCGACCCGCTTGGGCCAGTCGGCGTCGATCAGCAGCGGCAGGGAGTCCGGGGCGCTCCCCTCCACCCGGAGCTCCACGGGCACCACCTGCAGGCCCGCGCGCGCCGGGGTGAAGTCGTGGAACAGCCGGAAGGTCCCGCCCGCCGGGAACGTGTAGCGCAGGCGGAAGCATCCGCCCCCGAGCGGTACCGGGTGCACGTGATCGAAGCGCGACAGGTTGCGTGACACGACCATCAGGTGCAGCAGCTTCTCGTGCACGACCTCCAGGTCGCGCACATCGAAGCCGGCGGGATCGGTGATCTTGAACTCGAGCGTGACCGGCGCATGCGCTCGGATCCGGGGCGGCGTCGCCGTGATCTCGACGTGGTAGCGATCGTCGGTGACGAGCTGGAGCCGCATGCCGCACACCGGGCACGTGCCCTGCCGCGAGTAGGTGTGGCCCTCGCAGTGCATCGGGCAGACGTAGGTGTGGGGGACCCAGGCCTCGAGCACCTCGAGGTGCCGGTCAGTCGTCTGGGCCACGCGCCTCGCCATCATCGTGTCGCCATCGGCCGCGACTGCGATCCAGGCCGTCGCGGCCGCGAGCCCGTCGCAGGCGCGGTCGATCGCGGCGCGCGCCGCATCGCCGTGTGTGGAGTCGCTCAGGGCACCTGGGGCGCGAGCCAGCGCCGGCGTCGCCTGGACGATCGCCTGAGCTCGCTCGGCGGCAAGGCGCGCATCCGCCGCGTCGCCGATGCGGCGATCGCGGTCGATCCGCGCCAGTTCCTCGCGCAGCATGCGCACCGCCGCGGTGTAATCGCGGGGCAGGTCGGAGGGCCCGACGGGCGGACCGTCCGCGCGCGCCGAGGCACCGCCGCCCAGGGCCATCACCAGCAGCGCCGCGCGGGCGGCCGCACGGACCGCGGCCCGGCGGCGCATCGCGCCGGACGCAGGTGCGGTGATCAATGGCGCGTCGCGAGGAACAGCCGGTCGCGCCAACCGATGCGGGTCCTGGTCACGGCTTGCGCCTCCCCTCTTCGAGCTCGCGCAGCCGGCCCTTCACGACCCGCGTCATCAGCGCGACCGGGATGCGGGTGCCGAACGGGAACCGCAGCGTGGCGGCGGTGGTCCGGTACGGCTTCAGCTCCTTCGCGAGCGTCGTCTTGACGCGTCCCATGACGTAGAAGCTGACGTGGTGTTGGAATGCGGCGAAGTAGGCGAGCCGGCCGTGCCAGGCGTAGTACGGCATCTTGTAGCTCAGGCGCTCCTCGGCCCTGGGTGCCGACGTCCGCACGATCCGCCGCAGCGTGCGCAGCATCGGCCGCGCCTTCGCGGGCGCGGCCGCGATGTAGGCGTCGACCTGCTGCTTGCCGGATGTCATCGATCGATCTCCCCGGCGCCCGATGGCGGTCGGCCGCCGCCACCGGGTCCGGTTCCGTTCATGGTGCCGCTAGAAGCGATACCCCACCTGGCCGATGAACCGCCGCGGTGGAGCGATGTAGAACGCCGCGTCGCCGATCTCGCTCTCGGTGACGACGTGGCGATCGTCCCCCAGATTGCGGCCGACCGCCGAGACCCGCCAGTGGCCCTTGTCGAACGAGAGCCCCGCGTCGCACTCGGTGTAGCTGTCGGCGAAGAACGTGTTGCGCCGGTTGAACGGCCGCTTGCCCTGATAGCGTACCGCGAACCAGCCGCCGATTCCCGCGGAGCTCTGCAGGCTCACCTGGCCGTTGACGAGGTCGTCGGGCACCAGCTCGAGCTTCTTGCCGCTCACGTCGACCAGCTGCGAGTCGGGCGTCACGAACGTGAAGTCCTCGAAGCGGGCGTTGTGGTGCGCGTAGCCGACGGAGAAGGTGGAGCCGTGGAGCGCCTCGGGCGACCAGCGCAGGTTGGTCTCGAAGCCCTTGAAGCGCTGCTTGCCGGCGTTGGTCAGCTCGGGCCCTCCGCCGGCACCGAGGATCGAGACGACCATGTTCTCGAAGCGCATGTCGAAGTACGACAGGTCGATCGCGACCCCGGCGCGGGACCGGGTCTTGAGACCCACCTCCCACGACGTGGTGTGCTCGGGCTCGAGGATCTCGGCCGCCTCGGCCTCGGCCAGGTTGGGGGCCGCGGGCTTGAAGGCGCGCCGCACCGAGCCGTAGATGTTGGCCGCCGTGAACGGTCCGTCCGAGCCGGGCGGCACCAGCCGCACCAGCGCCGAGACGTCGCCCGAGATGTCGGTGTCGTCGCGGTTGTCCTTGACCGGCACGGGGCCGGAGGGCAGGTCGACCTCGGTCTCGAGCTCCTCGGAGGCGAGATCGAAGCGGGCACCGCCCTCGAGGGTCAGCCGCGGCTTCGGCGTCCAGGCGTCGTGCGCGTACACGCCCAGGAAGATGCGCATGTCCTCGAAGTCGCGGTCATCCTTGCTCGGGATGTTGGCCGCGGCCGGGATGTCGGGATAGGCACTGAACGCTTGATCAAACTCGAACTCGCGCCCCTTGCCGTTGGTCTTGCCCCAGGTGAGGGCCGCGCCCGTGACCAGCTCGTGGGCGCCCGCTCCTACGAGGTTCCAGATCGCGCGAACGTCCTCGTACAGCGAGAGCTCCTTGGGCGTGAGCTCGAGGCCTTCCGACTCCAACGTGTCGGGCACGATCTCGCCCGCGAAGCTGCGCACGTAGTCCTGCGCGTCGCGGGTGATCGCGAACGTGTTCTCGAAATGGTGACGCGAGCCAATCGGGAGCTGGAGCCGCGCGGTCCCGGAAACGACCTGGTGCTCGACCTTGGCGCCGCGCATGGCGTAGTTCCGATCGATGACGAAGTCCGGCTCCAGCGCGCCGGAGCTGAAGGGCAGCGGCGAGCCCCAGTCCTGGCGGTCGCGGTAGCCCATCACGTCCACGTTGAGACGGCCGCTGCCGAGCGGCAGGCCGAACCCGATCCCGCCGCGCTCGCGGTCGCTCGCGGTGCGATCCTGCCAGCCGTCCGATCGCCCGTAGTCGGCGGTGACGTGGACGTCGCGCCCCTCGCTCAGCGGCTTGCCCCAGTCGAAGTGGCCCAGCCCCTGCGAGAACGATCCGCCGCCCGCCGAGATCTCGCCGCCGTTCCCGGCGCCGCGCGTGAACACCTGGACCATGCCGGCGAAGGCGGAAACACCGTACAGGGTGCCCTGCGGGCCCTTCACGACCTCGATGCGATCGATGTCCTCGACCGGGATCTGCGACAGCGAAGGATTGAACGGCCCGCCCACCGGCACGCCGTTCAGCGTGAACAGCAGCGCGTCGAATTCCTTGAGGCCCCACATGCCGACGTTGGGAAGGCGCGAGCCGTTGTCGGATCCCTCGCCGGTGTCGATGCCGACGATGTCCTGCAGCGCCTCGCCCATCGTGCGCGTGCCGCGCGCGCGCAACTGCTCACCGGTGACGACGGTGGTCGCGTTGGGCACATCCACCTGGCGGCGTGGCGTGCGCGTGGCGGAGACCACGACTTCCGGGCCTCGGACCACCGCGGTGTCGCGCGGCGACGTCTCGGCCGCGAGGGCCGGGACTGCCGCGGTGCAGATGGCGCTGGCCGCGACGGCGGCCCGCAAGCACAAGCGTATCAAGCGTGACATGGGCGCTCCTCTCCTGCTGTCGCAAGGAAACGACGGCGCCTAGCGGGCGCTGCCTCTGCGTGCAGTCGGATGCCCGTAAGCGTGGAGATCGTGACGGCGGTGGCGCCGGGCCATCACGCGCGGAGCGGTGGGGTTCGTGGAGGTGCGAAGGTTTCCGATGTTGCGTTCGGGCTCGGCACCCGGGTGGCACTCGAGCCTAGCGCACGGATCTCGGTGGTCCGGCGCAGCGGGAGCGGCTCGTCGTCCGCGGGGCTGACGGCGCCCGTCGCGGCGCGGCCGCCCGGTGACTCGCTCCGCCCGCCCGAGGATCCGGGCTCGCGCTCGCCCGGACTCGAGGGCGGGAGCCCCAGCGGCTCGGCCTCGCGGCCGGCGCCCGGACCGACGAGCAGCGGACCGGTTGGGGCGCCCTCGATCTCGCGCCCGTCGCGATTGAAGCGGATGCGCATGTGAACGGTCGACGGGCCCAACCGGGGCACACGCCACAGGAACGAGCACGTCCTGGGATCGAGCTGCGGCGAGATGCACACGGGGTAGGTCCGGCCGCCGTCGAGCGAGATCAGGATCTCGAGCTCCCGGATCTCGTCGGCCGGCGTCCACCGCAGCTCGACCAGTCCGCCCGCCTGAACGGCGCGGTAACCGGGAAGCATGAGCCGGGGCTCGGAGGTCTCGCCATCGGCGCGTGCGCGCGAGACCGCGAGCGTGGCGAGGGCACACGCACACGCCAGCATCGCGAGCGCGATGCGGAACGGCAGGGCGAGGGGCCTGAGGGGGGCGGCCATAGGCGACAAAGGCTAGCAGCTTGGCCGCCGGTTTTCACCGCATGGATGGCGGAGCCTCATGGTGCCCGCGGCCGCGCCGGCGTGGGCGATTGCCGCCATCCCGCGTGGCGGATACACTCCCGACACGTTCCCCGATGGCCGTACCTGAGGGAGAAACCATGCGCTTGATGAGGATCCTCGTCGTGACCGCCTGCATCGCGGCCACCTGCACCACCACCGCCTTCGCCGGCAAGATCTTCGGCGACATCAACCTCGACGGAAAGCCGCTTCCCGCGGGCGTCAAAGTCCGCATCACCCGGCCCGGCACCAGCGCCGTCGCCGACTCGACCACCACCGACAAGTTCGGCTCCTACAAGCTCACCGTGAAGGACGAGGGCAAGTCGGTGCTGACGGTCGTGTACGAGAAGTCGTCCCTCGACCTCGCGGTGTTCTCCAACAAGGAGGCGACGCGCTACGACCTGGTGGTCGAGAAGAAGGACGGCAAGCTGACCTTGCGCCGCAAGTGAACGAGAACGATCCCGATCCGCCGGTCAGCGTCGACCTGCCGCCCGACGACGCGCCGCGCCCGGTCCGGCCGGTCCGCGACGTCTGGGACAAGATCCAGATCCTGGTGCAGCCGCTCGGCGGCCTGTTCACCGCGTTCGCCATCGCCATGCTCGGCTTCAAGTCGTCGGAGTTCCTCAACCGGCGCCAGGCGATCGAGACCAACACGCGTCTCTACTCCGAGTTGATGAGCAAGCGCGAGGAGTCCGAGAGCGCGCTGCGCAAGGACATGTTCCAGACCATCATCAGCAGCTTCGTGCAGGCCTCGGGCAAGAACGATCTCGACGCCAGCGTGCTCAATCTGGAGCTGCTCGCCTACAATTTCCACGAGTCGCTCAACCTCAAGCCGCTGTTCCTCGACTTGAAGCGCCGCACCGACCGGGCGATCGCGCGGTCCCCCAACGCCGCCGCGCGCGCCGAGAACCAGGGCTACCTGGATCGCCTCGAGAGGGTCGCGCGCGAGATCGCCCGCAAGCAGGTGATCGTGCTCGAGGGCGTGGGCCGCAAATTCGACCGCAGTATCGATCTCACCGGCGATCCCTCCGGCACGACGCTCGAGCCTGCGACGCTGGCGCTGGACTCCCTGCAGGCGACGATCGGCATCGACGTGCTGAGCGTGGACCGCGCCAACAAGGAAGTCGAGGTGAGCCTGTCGGTCGAGACACCGGACCCGCGACTCGGTCGCCAGACCAAGACCGCGACGTTCAGCGTGAGCTACTTCGATTTCCCGATGATCGACAACACCCGCCTGACCGGAGGCGACCGCTGCGCGATCGTGCTCAACGGCTTCTCGAGCTATGCCGCCGACATCACCGTGGTGCTGTTCCCCGGGGCGTACGCGAGCCTCAAGGAGAAGCCGTACTACAGCGAAGTGATCGAGAGCGTGCGCCAGGAGAACGAGCGGATGGCGAAGTGACGGAGGGGCCCGAGCGGGAGTCCTGCCCCGCCGACCCTCCCCACCTTGCAGCGCCCGCCGCGCGTGCGGGGCGCGCGCTCCTGCTTCCATGCCTCGCGCTGGCCGCGGCGCTCGCGGGCTGCTCCGGCTCGGGCGAGTACCAGCGCACGGTACGGGCCGCGATCGAGCAGCGGCTCGAGCGCAGCGGGCGATTCGCCGTCACCGGTGATGACGTCCGCCGGCTGGCGCGGCGGTTCTACGACGATCGCGGGTTTCGCCCCGCGTGGGTCACGTCGCGCGGCCCGACGCGCGACGCCCACGACATGGTCGAGGCCATCGAGGCGGCGCCGCGCAACGGGCTCGATCCCCGGCGCTACGGCCTCGACAGCCTCCAGGCCACCATGAAGGCGCTCGACGCCGGGCTCTTCGGCCCCGCGCCCGATCCGGAGCGGCTCGCGGCGCTGGACGTGCGCCTCACCCGTGCCTTCCTCGTGCTCGCATCGGACCTCGGCACCGGCGCGGTCAACCCGAAGCTGCTCCCGCCCGAGTGGCACCTCGGCGCGCGCAAGCTCGACCCGGTCGTCGTGCTCGGCCAGGCGCTCGAGCGCCACCGCGTCCGCACGGTGCTCGAGGACCTGCCGCCCTCCGATTCGCGCTACACGCGCCTGCGCGACCTGCTCGCACGCTACCGCGCGATCGAGGCGCAGGGCGGGTGGACGCCGGTGCCGCAGGGCAAGCCGATGCGTCGCGGCCAGCGCGGCGATCGCGTGCAGGCGCTGCGCGCCCGGCTCACGGCGTCCGGCGACCTCGCCGCGGACGCGCGCGCGAAGCCGGTCTTCGACGCGGCGACCGAGGAGGCCGTGCGGCGCTTCCAGCGCCGGCACGGGCTCGACGCCGACGGGGTCGTGGGCGGGGACGATCTCGCGGCCATGAACGTCCCGGTCGGGCGCCGCGTGCATCAGATCGAGTTGAACCTGGAGCGCGGGCGGTGGCGCTCCCAGCCGCTCGGCGAGCGCTACGTGGTGGTGAACATCCCCGACTACTCGCTCCAGGTGATCGAGGACGAGCGCCCGGTGCTGTCGATGCGGGTCGTGGTGGGCGAGCGCTTCAAGCAGACGCCGCTCTTCAGCGACGAGATCACCTACCTGGTGCTCAACCCGTGGTGGAGCCTGCCGCCCTCGATCATCGTCAACGAGATCCTTCCGGCGATGGCGCAGGACGATCACTACCTCGAGCAGCACGAGATCCATGTGTTCGACGGGCCGGGGCCGGATGCGTCGGAGCTGGACGCGCACACGATCCACTGGAAGGAGCTCACGCCCGAGGACTTCGATGCGAGCGATCCCAAGTCGCGGAAGATCTTCCTGCGTCAGGAGCCCGGCACCGAGAATCCGCTCGGCCGGATCAAGTTCATGTGCCCGAATCAATTCGACATCTATCTGCACGACACGCCCGCGGGCCACCTGTTCTCGGCGAAGGAGCGGGATTTCAGCCACGGCTGCATCCGACTGGAGAAGCCGTTCGACCTCGCCGAGTACCTGCTGCACGGCCAGGTCCAGTCCGACCACAAGGAGCTGCTCGCGGCGCTGGCGACGAGCCGCGACTCGACGATCCGGCTGCCGAAGCCGATCCCCGTCCACCTCGTCTACTGGACGGCCTGGGTCGACGAGCAGGGCGAGGCGCAGTTCCGCGACGACGTCTACGCCATCGATCTGGCGCTCGACATGGCCTTGAGGGACTCAGGCACGATCGCGTGGTCGGCCACGGCGTGGCACGGGCGGCGGTGATGACGCGATCGGCGAAGCCCTGGGCGGCGCTGCTCGCCGCCGCCGGCGGCGCTGCGGTGTTCGTCACGCTCTACGCGCGGCTCTGGCCCTACCTCATCGACGACGCGTACATCTCGATGCGCTACGCGAGCAACCTCGCGCACGGCCACGGCCTGGTCTACAACGTCGGCGAGCGGGTCGAGGGCTACACCAACTTCCTCTGGACGGTGGCGCTCGTGCTGCCGCACCTCGTCGGCTTCGACCCGGTGCGGGCGATCAAGATCGCCGATCTGCTGCTCGTGCTCGGCACCGCCTACGCGCTCTACCGTCTCGGGCGCGCGACCGTGCTCTCGCCCGAAGCGCTCGCCCCGGCGCCGGCGATCCGCCGCGCCAAGCAGGTCGCGAAGGGGAAGCGTCCCACCGCCGGCGCCGAGGCGGCGCCCGAGCGCGGCCGCCCCGCGCCGGCAATGGCGTCGCTGCTGGCGGCGGTCCCCGCGATGATCTACCTCGCCATGCCCCAGACCGCGGTGAGCGCCGCCGAGGGGCTCGAGACCACGCTGTTCGGCTTCCTGCTGGTGCTCGCGGTGGCCTGGTTCGCCGAGGAGCGCGAGGTCGGGGCGTTTCCGCGCTCGGCGGTGGCCCTGGCGGCGCTCGCGCTCACGCGGCCCGACGGAGCGCCTTTCGGCGTGCTCCTGCTGGGCTGGGCCGCCG
>Ga0070695_100002523_pt1 | contig 10561 bp, 9 predicted proteins | sample KBSK1252metaG_FD_65471 | JGI IMG/M metagenome (GOLD analysis project Ga0070695, IMG submission 65471) | Corn, switchgrass and miscanthus rhizosphere microbial communities from Kellogg Biological Station, Michigan, USA - KBS K1-25-2 metaG | ecosystem: Host-associated > Plants > Roots >...
GGTGGCGCTGACGCGTAGCCGTTTCGGACGCATCGACGCCATTGTCTCGAACGCCGGCATCGGCAAGTTCGCACCCTTGTCCACCACCAGCCTTGAGGACTGGAACCGGGTGCTGGCGACCAATCTGACCGCCACCTTTCTTCTGGCCAAGACCGCCGCGGCCGATTTGCGCCGCAGCCGGGGCAGCATCCTCGTCATCGCCTCCACGCGCGCGCACATGTCCGAGGCCGGCACGCTCGCTTATTCCGCCAGTAAGGGCGGCCTGGTGGCGCTCGCGCACGCGCTGGCCATCACGCTGGCACCCGATGTGCGCGTAAATTGCGTGTCGCCGGGCTGGATCGATACGGGCCGCCATGGGTCTCTCACACCCCGCGACCATGCGCAGCATCCCGCCGGGCGCGTCGGCCGGCCTGAGGACGTCGCCGCGGCCGCCTCCTATCTGCTGTCGGATGCGGCGGGCTTCGTGACCGGCGCAGAATTGATCGTCGACGGCGGCATGACGCGCAAGATGATCTACGCCTGAGGCCTCGGTCCGACCCGATCCCTCGACATTGCCGCCAAGAAGCGTCATAGGTCCAAGCCTCAGGTAGGTCTCGCGTGGGGACAGATCATGGTGCGCAAGGCGGCTTCGCGGCGAACGGCCAAGGCGGATCGGGCACGACGAGCCGGCGGGACCGGATCGACGGCGGCGCGGCCAAGGCGGCAGCCGCTGCCAGCCTCGCATGGCCGCAAAAATCCGTTGCTCGAGCCCTGGACGACACCCTTCGAGCTGCCGCCCTTCGATCGTCTCTCGAACCGGCACTTCCTGCCGGCGTTCGAGCGCGCGCTTGCCGACAACCTGAAGGAACTTGCCGCGATCGCCAGACAGCGGAGCGCGCCGACCTTTCTGAACACCATTGCAGCGCTCGAGCGCAGCGGCCGTGCCCTGGATCGGGTCGCCTCCGTGTTCTTCAATTTGTCGGGCACCGACACATCGCCCGAAATTCAGGAGATCGAACGCAAGATTGCGCCTCGGCTCGCCAAGCACAACATGCTGATCTACCAGGACGCCAAGCTATTCAAGCGCGTCGCCGCCCTGGTCGAGCGGCAAGCCAGCCTTCGATTGAGCGAGGAGCAGGCGCGCGTGCTCGAACGTTACCACCGCGCCTTCGTTAAGGCGGGAGCTTCGTTGCAGGCCGGCGCCAGGCGGCGGCTCGCCGCCATCGCCGAGCGCCTCGCCAAACTCGCCACCAAGTTTAATCAGAACGTGCTCGCCGACGAGCAGGCATTTCTACTGGTGCTGGACGCCGACGACCTGGCGGGTCTGCCCGATGCGCTACGGGCCGCGGCGGCGGAGACCGCCGGCGCGCGCGGTCTGCCGGGCAAGTATGCGATTTCGCTGTCGCGCTCCAGCATCGAACCATTTCTGCAGTTCTCCGCCCGGCGCGATCTGCGCGAGAAAGCCTTTCAGGCCTGGATCAGTCGCGGCGCCACTGCCGGCAAGACCGACAATCGCAAGCTCGTTGCGGAAATCTTGCGCCTGCGCGCCGAGCGGGCGCGGCTGCTCGGCTTCGCCACGGCGGCCGCGGCAACCCTCGAGTATTCGATGGCAAAAGCGCCCGAGGCGGTGCGGCGTTTGCTGATGGAGGTGTGGCACCCGGCCCGCGAGCGCGCGCTCAAAGAGCGCGACGCCTTGCAAGAATGCATCACGGCGACCGGAGGTAATTTCCGCCTGGCGGCGTGGGATTGGCGCTACTATGCAGAAAAGGTGCGCAAGGCCAAATTCGACATCGACGAGGCCTTGATCAAACCCTACCTACAGCTCGAGAACGTGATCGCCGCGGCCTTCGACGTCGCCCAGCGGCTGTTCGGCATCGTCGCCAGCGAACGCAAGGATCTGACCCTTTATCATCCCGACGCGCGCGCCTTCGAGATCAAGGATGCGGCCGGCCGCCACCTCGGCCTGTTCGTGGGCGACTACTACGCGCGGCCCTCGAAGCGGTCGGGCGCCTGGATGTCAAGTTGGCGCGATCAGCACCGGCTCGATGGCGAGGTGCGTCCCTTGGTGGTCAACGTCATGAACTTCGCCAAGGGGGCGGCGGGGAAACCGACGCTGCTCAGCAGCGACGATGCGCGCACGCTGTTTCATGAGTTCGGCCACGCCTTGCACGGATTGTTGTCAAGCGTCACCTATCCCAGCGTGTCCGGCACCAGCGTGGAGCGCGATTTCGTCGAGTTACCCTCGCAGCTTTACGAGCACTGGCTGCTGCAGCCGGAGGTGCTGCGCCGCTACGGGCGACACCACAAAACTGGCAAACCGATTTCGCCCTCGCTGATCAAGCGCCTGCAGGCGGCCCGCAATTTCAATCAAGGCTTCCAGACCGTCGAATACCTCGCCTCGGCCATCGTCGACCTCAACCTGCATGTGCAAACGGACACCAAGAAGCTCAATGTCGATGATTTCGAGCGCCAAACGCTCGGCAGCATCGGCATGCCCGAGGAGATCGTCATGCGCCATCGCATTCCGCATTTCCAGCACATCATCGGCGGCTATGCGGCCGGCTACTACAGTTATTTGTGGTCCGAGGTGATGGATGCCGACGCCTTCGAGGCCTTCGAGGCGACCGGCGACGTCTTCGACGCCAAAACCGCCCGCCGGCTGTATGAGACCATCTACTCTGCCGGTGGTCGGCGTGACCCGGCGGCGGCTTACCAAGCCTTTCGCGGCCGACCACCCACCACCAAGGCGCTGCTGGCTAAGCGTGGCCTGGCCAGCGATGAGCAGGTGAGACACTAAGGCCCAGGCGAGCATTAGTTGCGATCAACCTGGAAGCTCAATACACAGGCGAAATACGCAGGCGAAAAGGCCGCCAAGGATCGTTACCCATGCCCGAGCGCTTCCGCCAGATGCTGGAAAAAGCCCTCGAAGGCACCCTGTTTGCGAGCCGCTGGCTGCTCGCCCCGTTCTATCTCGGCATCGTGCTCGGCGTCGTCATTCTGCTCATCAAATTCATGCAGGAGTTGTGGCATTTGGCGCTTGTCGCCTTCAGCGGCACGGAGGCCGATGTCATCCTCGGCGTGCTGTCGTTGGTCGACCTGGCGCTAACGGGCTCCTTGTTGTTAATTGTCATCTTTTCAGGTTATGAGAATTTCGTCTCCAAGATCGACCACTCCGAGCACCAAGACTGGCCGGAATGGATGGGGACAATCGATTTCACCGCGCTCAAGCTGAAATTGCTGAGTTCGATCGTGGCGATTTCCGCCATCCACCTCCTCAAGCAATTCATGTCCATTCGCATCGGTCAGCAGGGCATGACGCCGGCCACTGATCGCGAGCTGTTCTGGTACGTCGTCATCCACGTCGTGTTCGTGGTCTCGAGCGTGCTGCTGGCCTTGTCGGACCGCATTTCCGAAGGCACCGCCCACCCGGCCAAATCCGTCCTACCTGAGGCTCACGACGGCAAGCAATGACGAGCGCAAAACTGAGCCCCGAGGATCTGGAAGCGCTCATTGCTCGGGCCTTGCGCGCCGCACGCACGGCGCCAGCCAATGCCGCCTCGGTAGCGCGCGCCCTCACCCAAGCCGAGATCGACGGCCAGAAGGGGCATGGGCTGAGCCGCGTGCCGAGCTATGCGGCGCAGGCGAGGGTGGGAAAAGTCGACGGCTTCGCCACCCCTGCCGCCGCGCAGCTGCGGCTTGGCACGGTGATGATCGATGTGAAGCATGGCTTCGTCTTTCCCGCCGTCGATCTCGCCGTCGAATTGCTGCCCCGGTTGGCGCTCAAAACGGGCATTGCCGCGGCTGGGTTCGTGCGCTCGCACCATTTCGGCGTGGTCGGCAGGCACGTCGAGCGTCTGGCTGAGGCCGGCTTGGTCGCGCTGGCCTTCGCCAATACGCCCAAGGCCATTGCGCCCTGGGGCGGTCGGCGCCAACTTTACGGCACCAATCCCATTGGCTTTGCGGCGCCACGCCACGGCCATCCGCCGATCGTCATCGATCTGGCCTTGAGCCAGGTGGCGAGGGGAAAGATCCTGACCGCGGCGCAGAAAGGCGAGCCCGTGCCCAGTTCCTGGGCCACGGACGCCGACGGCAAACCGACCAGCGACGCCAATGCGGCGCTGCGGGGAGCCCTGCAGCCGATCGGTGCTGCCAAAGGCGCGGCGCTGGCGCTGATGGTGGAGATCTTGGCGGTCGGCTTGACGGGTGCAACGCTGTCGGCCGCCGCCAGCTCGTTCTTCGACACGGACGGGCCACCGCCCGCCGTTGGCCAGCTGCTCATTGCCATCGATCCGGGGGCGCTCGGCGGTATGGAGGCCTTGACGCAACGGCTCGGTGCTCTGGCGGAGGCGGTCGAGGCCGACGGGGACGCCCGCCTGCCCGGTTCCCGTCGCATCGGTCTGCGTCAACAGGCGCTAACAGAGGGGGTCCTGGTCGACGCCAAGCTCTGGCGCGAGGTCACGGCAATCGCCGACGGGGCGGGCTGAGCGCATTCGGGACGCTTCGCGTTGCCGAGGTGATCGGCGAAGGTGTCCAGCAAGGGCCTGGCCGCGGTGCCCTGGCGCCCGAGCCCGGGACTAATGCTACGGCCAGCGCAGCTCAAAGGGTGATAAGCGCACGGTTGCATCCTTGGGTACGATCGTGGCGGCATCATCGCCGCCGTAAAAGACATCGGCCGCCACGCCCGTCACCGCAACCGAAGCGTGGGTGCGAAACACCAGATCGCTGCGCTCGCCAACCATGCGACCGTCGATCCAGACAACGAGCTTGCCATTGGCTTGCTTGGGCGTGTTCAGCACCACTTCCTGTTCGATTTTAAACCACTGGCCGCGCGGAAACTCGAAGGCCTCCATGCCTAGCGTGGGCTGTCTGGATTCACCGGCGCTCAAGGTACGCAAGGATGCGGCACCACCGCCGCCGGGACGCCACAGGAGGCGCGCGGCGAAGCTGTCCTGGCCAGCGGCGTCCGCGCCGATGAGGCCGGGCAAGCGACCGGCGCGAGCAAACTCGAAATCGGCGGGTAGCCAAATGTCATAGCTGACGCAGGCAGCCGACGCGCGCGCCAGCGATCTCGGCTCCCAGGGAAAGCTCATGCCTCCCTTCCGGTCCGCTGCGGACAGGGGTGATGCCGCCCCCTTCGGCAACCTCACGCTCATGCTGATGGGGACAGGGCCACTTTTCTCCGCGGTGATCGATAAGTTGCCCCGCCCCTTGAGCTGACCCTGCCACGGCCTCGGCTGCCGAGCATTGGCCCAATACCCATGGCACATGAGCCTGGCATGGGCGTCTAAAGGAACGCTTAAGGCGGCGTTAATCGATCAGGCGGGGATGATCTTGCCGGGATTGAAAATGTCGTGGGGGTCGAGTGCCGCCTTGATCGAGCGCATCACCGCAAGCCCATCGCCGAGCTCCGCCTTGAGGTATTTGGCTTTGCCCTGACCGACGCCGTGCTCACCCGTACAGGTCCCTTCCATGGCGATGGCGCGCTCGACCAAACGTTCAAGGAAACCCTCTACGGCGGCGCGTTCGGCGGCGTCGTTGCGATCGAAAACCGGCGTGGTGTGAAAGTTGCCGTCGCCGACGTGGCCGACGATGGGGGCGATCAATCCCGAGGCTTCGATGTCTTTTTGCGTCGCCACGACGCATTCGGCAAGCCGCGAGATCGGCACGCACACGTCCGTGGCCAAGGCGTCGCGGCCAGGGAAGACGGTCTTGATGGCCCAGTAAACATCGTGCCGCGCCTTCCAAAGCCGGCGCCGGTCCTCTTCCTTCTCGGCCCAATCGAAGCGGATGGCGCCTTCGCTCTCGGCGATCTCCTTGAAGGTGGCAACCTGATCGTGGGCCCCGACGTCGCTGCCGTGAAACTCGAGAAACAGCGTCGGTTTCTCCTCCAGAGCGAGTTTGGCATAAATGTTGACCGCGCGGATCTGCGGCGGATCGAGCAGCTCCATGCGGGCGACGCCGAGGCCGAGCTGGATCGATTGGATCACCGCGTTGCAGGCGCCTTCCAGGGTCGCAAAGGGACAGACCGCAGCAAGGATGCGTTCGGGGATGCCAAAGAGGCGTACGGTGAGTTCCGTGATGATCCCCAAGGTGCCCTCCGAGCCGACCAGCAGGCGCGTCAAATCGTAGCCGGCCGCCGACTTGCGCGCGCGCTGCGCGGTCTTGACGATCGAACCGTCGGCCATCACGGCGGTGAGGTTGAGCACGTTCTCGCGCATGGTGCCATAGCGCACGGCGGTGGTGCCGGAAGCACGCGTCGATGCCATGCCGCCGATGGTGGCTTCCTCGGCACCGGGATCGACGGGAAAGAATAGACCCAAGTCGCGCAAATGGTCGTTGAGCTGCTTGCGCGAAACGCCCGCCTCAACCACGCAATCAAGGTCGCGCTCGTTGACCGCCAGGATGCGGTTCATGCGAGAAAAGTCGAGCGATAGACCGCCGCGGGGGGCGTTGATGTGGCCCTCCAGCGACGTTCCCGCCCCGAACGGGATAAGGGGGGTGGAATGCGTGGCAGCGACGCGCACGATCTCGCGCACCTCATCGGTGTTTTCGACCCAGATCACCGCATCGGGGGGTTGGTTGGGGATCCAGGTTAAGGTGTTGGCGTGCTGGCGGCGCAGCGCCTCGCCGGTCTGCAGGCGCTCGCCAAAGCGTTGGCGCAACACGGCGATGGCCGTAGCGCTCCCTTGCGCGCTTGTCACCTTCGCGCCCGGCTCTGCCATCGCCATGAGCATACTCCCTACCATCCCTTAGCCCGTGCCCTCGCCGAAAGGGCGTCGGGGCTACATCAGCTCAACACCCCTCGGTTGAGCTTGATCATCGGCAACGCACGGCCCGACGAGAACGATGTTCACACAGTCGTGTAGCAATGTGAAGGCTCCGCTCATTGCCTTTGTTCGTATCTGTTTCGATTTCTCCGTCGAGCAAACGGCCGGCGGGCGAACAACAAGCGGCCGAAGGAGACTACAACGATGTTCGGCAAAATCCTAAGCTTCGGGCGCTCGGCAGCCCACAACGAGCACGTCCCGGCGCTGCGCGGCAGCGACACGGTGTCGGCAGAAAACGTGCGTGCGCTCGCGACCGGCGCGGCCTTGGCGGTATCCCTGGATACCTCCCCGGCGGTACTGGTGAGCATCTACGACTATGCCCACCGCTTTCGCGATCGGGCGCATCGGCGCATTGCCTGCTGATCGACCGGGCTGATCAATCTCAGGTCGGCGCAGCGGCGCCGGCGTAGCGCCTTAGCGCTTCGATGCGTGCCTCGATGGAAGGATGCGTCGAAAAGAAATCGCCGATGCGGTCCGACACTGGGTTGTCGATGAAGAACGCCTCCCTTGGCGAGGGTACCTCGAGGCGGGCATTGGCGTGGATCTTGCGCAAGGCGCTCACGAGCGCGTCCGGATTTTTGGTGAGCTCTGCCGAGCCGGCATCGGCCAGAAACTCGCGGCTCCGGGATAGAGCGAAGCGGATTAGGATCGACAGCCCCCAGCTGATGAGCACGATGGCGACCGCGATCGCCATCGCCAGGATCGCCGGCCCCGGCCCGGCGCGGCTGCGACCTGCCGCACCGCCGTTTGGGTAGGAAGTCTCCGACCTGGGCCTGCCGCGCGGGGTCGGGCTCCAGCCGTAAGGGAAATCCCAGGCCCGAATCAGCAGGTCGCCGAAGAAGGCAAAGATACCGGCGAAGATCACGGCGATCACCATCAGCTGCGTGTCGCGATTGCGGATGTGGGTGAGCTCGTGGGCCAACGGCATCGAGCTCGTCTTCGCTAAGGGTATCGAGCAGTCCACGCGTCACGGCCACGGCATACTGGCCTTCGCGCAGTCCCGAGGCGTAGGCATTGAGCGCGGGGGTCTTGATGATCTGCAGCGCTGGCATCGAAAGCCCACGCGAGATGCACAGGTTCTCCAGCGCGTTGTAGAGCTGGGGCGCCTCCCTTCGCGACACGCCGCTGGCGCCGGTGGCCCACCCAATCAATTGTTGGTGGGCAAAGTAGGCAATCACGAACCAGAGGGCGGCCGCGAGCAAGGCAATCGGCCGGGCGCGGGAGAATTGATCGATCGCTGCGTCCACAATCTCCTCTGCCGTACCGCCCAACAGTGCGCTGCCGAGCAGCAGCAGCGAGAACAGCAGCGCATCCAGCAACAGCACAAAGGCCGCGAGCAAAAGCAGCGAGCGAATCCGGTTCGCCTGGATGTGTCCATAAAGTCCGAACGCCCGCAGCATCTGTTGGCCATTTCGAAACTTCACGGCCGGGACGGCGTCGGCGGCCTTGCGCTGATCCGCATCGAGGTTGAAGAACGCCTGCGCAGCAAGGCCCGCGGCCGGAGCGAACAGCACCGCAGGAAAGCACCCGCGCGTGGCATTGTATTCGGCCGCCGCATTGTTGAAGAAGCGGCGGGCGGCGGCAATCTTGTTTTCAAGGTCTGCCAGCTCGCGCTGCAGCTGTTGAAGGTCTCGTTGGCCTTGAGATCAGGATAGGCCTCGGCCAGGACCAGCAGCTGGCGCAAGGCGCCCTGTAGCTGGCCTTCGGCCGCCGCCTGGGCGGCGGGACCTTCGGCCACCATCGCCGCATTGGCGTTGCTTGAGGGCAACGTCGATATCGGAGAACGACTGCCGGCACCGCTGTCGAAGCGCGACCAGGCGGTTGTAGGTCGCAACCAGCCAGGCAACCAGCAGGACGATAAGCCCGAGACCGATCCAGCCCACACTGCCCAGGGGCGAAAGCTCCAATCCTTGACACCCCTTCGGGGCGCCAATAGGCGCCGCCAGGGCTTAACAGGTCATTAACCCTTGCCGATTGATGCTCCAATCGGTTCGAATCCGGATTTTGAGCATGCAAGCGAGGTTGCAACAGGGGCTCGGTGACGACGAGGCACCGGCGGTTGCCCCCGAGCTCGGTCGGACGCTTGCGGCCTGGCTTGCGCATTTGGCCGGCGAGCGCCAAAGCTCCCCGCACACGCTGGCCGCCTACGAGCGCGACCTGCGACAGTTTCTCGATTGGCTGAAGCAGGACCAGGCGCGCCCGCCCTCGCTGGCGGACCTGGCCAATCTCGATGCCAAGCGCTTGCGCGCCTTTATGGCGGCCCGCCGCCGGGCCGGTTTGTCGAGCCGGTCGCTGGCGCGCACCATGTCAGCCTTGCGCGCCTACTTCCGCTGGTTGGAGGCGGAGGACGTTAACCACAACCGGGCCATCCTGCAGATCGCGCTACCCAAGGTGCCGCACGGTATCCCGAAGCCCCTCACCATCGCCAAGGCGGCTGCCGTAATCGACGGCGCCGCGACGAACAGGCTCAGTTGGCTGGCGGCGCGCGACACGGCCGTGCTGCTTTTGCTTTATTGCTGCGGCTTGCGCATTGCCGAAGCGCTCGGCATGCGGCGAAAGGAGGCGCCGCTGCCTGGCCGCGATATCGTGCGCATTATCGGCAAGGGTGGCAAGGAGCGGATGGTCCCCGTCCTGCCAATCGCCCAGCATGCCGTGCGCAACTATCTCGATCTGTGCCCTTATCCGCTCGCCGCGGAGGCACCGTTGTTCGTCGGTGCCAAGGGCGGCCCGCTGCGCGCCCGCATCCTACAGCTGCTGATGCAGAATTTGCGCATCGGGCTCGGCCTGCCGGAGACGGCGACGCCGCACGCGCTGCGCCATTCCTTCGCAACCCACCTATTGTCGGCGGGCGCCGATCTGCGCCAAATCCAAGAGCTGCTCGGCCACGCCAGCCTCTCGACGACGCAGGTTTATACCGAGGTCGACCGCGAGCGGCTGATGGCCGTCTACGCTAAGGCGCATCCGCGCGCCTAGTCGCGCCTTGGCGGGCGCCGTGGTGCGCCCACTGCGGGCTCGGCCGCTCGGGTCCAAATCGGCTAGCATGTCGTTGCCGCCACACCCTGTTGCAAAGGACGAAAAATGGCCAAGACCGCTCTCATCGTCGGCGCCGGATCGGGAATTAGTGCGGCAGTTGCCCGCGCGCTCCATGCCGACGGCTACCGCGTAAGCCTTGCCGCGCGAGATGTCGACAAACTGGCCCAGCTGTCGCAGCAGACCGCAGCCCACCTGGTTCCGGTCGATGCCGCCGATGCCGGCTCCGTCGCAGCCCTGTTCACCGAGCTTGACCGTCGCTTTGCGCGGCTCGACGTGGTGCTCTACAACGCCAGCTATCGCGCGCGCGGCGCGCTGTTGGATCTCGACCCCCGCGAGGTGAAAAAATCAATCGAGGTTTCCGGCTACGGCGGCTTCCTGGTGGCCCAGCAGGCGGCCCGGCGCATGCTGGCGCAGGGGGAGGGAGCGATTTTCTTCACCGGCGCCTCGGCAAGCGTCAAGGGCTACGCCCAGTCCGCGCCCTTCGCGATGGGCAAGTTCGCCTTGCGGGGGCTGGCCCAGGCGATGGCCCGTGAGCTGCAGCCGCTGGGCATCCACGTCGCCCACTTCGTGATCGATGGCGGCGTGCGCAATGCCGAGCGCGGTCGGCCCGACGATTCGGCCCGCCCCGACGGCCTGCTCAACCCCGACGCCATCGCCCACACCTACATGGCTGTGCTCAAGCAGCCGCGGAGCGCCTGGAGCCTGGAGGTCGAACTGCGCCC
>Ga0070695_100002524_pt1 | contig 10561 bp, 7 predicted proteins | sample KBSK1252metaG_FD_65471 | JGI IMG/M metagenome (GOLD analysis project Ga0070695, IMG submission 65471) | Corn, switchgrass and miscanthus rhizosphere microbial communities from Kellogg Biological Station, Michigan, USA - KBS K1-25-2 metaG | ecosystem: Host-associated > Plants > Roots >...
CCCCGTTTGGCCCCTTGGCGTAGGCCCCCACGTTTCCGAAGCCGAGCCAGGCTTGGGCCCCCGTGGCGTATTGCTCGAAATGGCCACCGTAGGTGCTGCCGCTGCCGAAGACTCCCTTGTCTTCCCAGCCCAGGTACGCGTAGCCGGTGCTGTCCGTGTCGTGGAACTCGCCGCCCATGGAGGTGCCGGAGGCGTAGGCTCCCTGGTTTCCGTAGCCGAGATAGGCGAAGCCGCTGTTGTCCGCATCGAAGAAGACGCCTCCGCTCCCTGCACCGGAGGCCGTCAAGCCGTTGCTGCCGGCGGCCGGGGAGAAGACCGTGAGAGGCCCGCTCTTCGTCTGGCCCGTGGCGGAGGTGTCCAGGAACTCGCCGGGCGCCTTCCCGCCGAGGTGCGATGCATTCAGTGCATACGCCGCGGAGACGAGCTGGGTGCGCGGGCTCAGGTCCTCCGCTCCGACGCGGACCGCCAGCCAGACCGCACCGTGATCGCGGAACACGGCGGCCAGGTCGGTGTAGGTGCCGGGCCCCGAGCCGTCGGAGATCGATCCCTCGCCAAGGTGCACGGCGAAGAGGCCACCGCTCACGGTCACCGCCGACCCCAGGGCCGCGGTGTGGCGGTCGATCAGGATCTCGTTGCCTCCTGCGGCCGCGCTCCAGAAGCGGAACTCCATGTCGTAGGTGCCGGTGAGGGGGGCGTTGGCGGCACTGCGCAGCACGCCTTGGTAGTCGACGACCGTCGGGGGGACGGCCGCCGCGGCCGCGGCTGCGGTCATGAGGAAGCCCAGAATCGCCGCGCTCTTCCCTCGTGGTGCCATGGCACCCTCCCTTGCTCCTGGAACGCAAAGGGAGAGGGGCAAGGGACAGGGTCAGCGCGGAAGGTGCGCCAGGCGGGCCCGGGCCTCCTCCACAAAGCGTGGCTGCACCCGCGGGTCGGCCCGGAGCGCGCGTAGTCCGTCGCGCAGGAGGGGAGCCGCCTCCTCGGCCGCCCCGCGGTCGACCAGGCAGCCTCCCAGCTCGCTCTTGGCGCGTCCCACCTCCCAGTCGCTCTCGGGCCGGAAGCCGCGCAGGCGCGCGAGGGAGGCGCGGAACCACCGCTCCGCCTCGCCCAGATCCCCCGCGCGCACGTGCTGGAGCGCCAGCAGCCGTTCCGTCTTGGCCACCACGAAGTCGTCCTCCCCGCGGGCGCTCCGCTGCCGCTGCAGGAGGGCGGTCAAGGCGGGGACCACCTCGGCCTCGCGTCCCTCCGCGTTCAGCAGGTCGGCGAGCAGCTCCGCCCCCGTCCAGGAGCGGACGCCGTCGGGGAGCGCCAGGGCTTCCTCCACGGATCGGATCGCCAGGTCGGGACGGCCGGTGTCCCGCTGGGCGAGGCCCAGGTTGAGGAGCTGATGCGGCGCCTGACGGCGCGTCTGTGCCACGATCCGCTCGGCCAGGGTGAGCGCCCGCCAGGGGTCCCGCAGCTCGGGCGGGTCCACGGTCAGCAGCCAATGGACGTAGTCGTCGATGAGCTCGGGATCGGCGTCCGGCCGCGCCACGATGCGCTCGCTGACGTCGCGCAGCTCGGCCTGGACCTGCCGGGCTTCGGGGATACGGGACTCCATCGCCAGCAGCTCCTGCAGATCCGACAGCATCTGCAGCGTGGACGGATGCGCTTCCCCCAGGCTCCGGCGGAACCCCTGCAGCGCGCGCCGGTAGAGCGCTTCCGCCTCGTCCAGCCGTGAGGAGAAGCGCAGCTCGATGCCCATCCGGCGCAGGGCCTCCAGCGTCTTGGGGTGCTCGGGCCCCAGCGCGGCCTCGTAGATGGCATGGGCGTGGCGCGCTGCCTCCAGCGCCGCCTCCGTGTGGTGCAGGCGATCGTGCTGGACCGCCACGCGGCTCCAGGCGTCGCCGGTGAGGGGGTGGTCCTCTCCATGCACGCGCCGGCGCAGGTCGAGGGCGCGATTGGCCACCGCGAGCGCATCCTCCCAGCGCAGCTTCCGCTGCAGGACGCCGGAAAGACGGTCCAGGGTGGCGGCGACGTCCGGATGATCGGGTCCGAGGTGCCTCTCCTGGAGGGCGAGGATCTCCCGGCAGAGCCGCTCCGTCTCGGGAGGGACGTACAGGCCGATCAGCGCGTCCACGAGGGCGCCGCGCAGATCGACCGCCAGGCGCCAGTCGGCCGGCCGGTCCCGCTCCTGGACGCGTAGGGCCTCGTGCAGCTCGCGCTCGGCGGCCGAGAACTGGCCTTGCAGCGTGAGCGTGCGTCCGAGGACACGGCGCGCCTCCAGGACGTCCGGGTCCCCGGGCGCCAGCTGCGCCTGCTGCCCGGAAAGAACCTGCCGGATCTCGTCCAGGGCCTCGGGATAGCGGCCCGATTCGGCGGTGAGCTCGGCCAGGAAGGTCCGGGCCCGCAGCACCGCGGTGGAACGGGGCCCGTACGTGGCCTCCAGCAGGCGCCGCGCCTGCTCGGCGTGCCCCTGCGCGTCGGATGTCCTCCCCAGCGACGCGTACGTGCGCGCCAACGTCAGCCGGACATCGGCCTCCGTGCCCGGGATCCCCTGGAAGGCGTGCCCGACGCTGCGCGACGCAGTGTCCAGGACCTCCGCCACCGTGAGCGGCCGCCCCAGCGACGCCTCGGGCGCCGGTGCCTGCAGCAGCTCGTTCAGGAGGAACTCGCGGATGGCCTCGGCGCGGGACTCCGCCGCGCGGGCGCGGTCGCGCTCGCCGGCGGCGATGCGCGCCTGGGTGCCCACGCCCACGAGGCCGGCCGTGAGGGACACGGCGAGCATGGCGGAGGCGGCCACGCCGATGCGGTGCCGGTGCACGTACTTGCGCAAGCGATACAGCGTCGTGCCCCGCCGGGCTCCCACGGGACGGCTGTCCAGGTAGGCCTCCGCGTCGCGGCGCAAGCCCTCGACGGAGCCGTAGCGGTCGCGGGGGTCCTTGCGCAGCGCCTTGAGCACGAGGGCATCGAGGTCGCCGGCGAGCTGGCGGGCGCGCTCGGGGGCGGCGCGGCTGGGCCGCTCGGGCTCGAGCTCGAGCACCCGGCGTTGGACCGCGAGGGGCGAGCCGTCCGCCCCGTGAGGGGATCGCCCGGTCACCAGCTCGTAGAGCAGCGCGCCCAGCTGGTAGACGTCGGTGGCCACCGTGATGGGCTGCCCCTGGAACTGCTCCGGCGCCGCATAGGCGGGGGTCAGCATCCGTGCGGCGGTGGCGGTGGGCGCGGTTTCCTCCTGCGTTCCCTCCAGGAGCTTGGCGATCCCGAAGTCGAGGAGCTTCACCTGTCCCGTCGCGGTGACCAGCACGTTGGCCGGTTTGAGGTCGCGGTGGACGACCAGGCGCCCGTGGGCGAACTCGACGGCCTGGCAGACCTGCAGGAACAGACGCAGCCTGGCCCGGAGGTCGAGGCCGCCGCGCCGGCAGTGCTCGGTGATGGGGGAGCCGTCCACCTGCTCCATGGCGAAGTACGGCATCCCCCCCTCGTCCACGCCGCCGTCCACCAGCCGGGCGATGTGCGGGTGCTCGAGGCCGGCCAGGATCTCCCGCTCGCGCAGGAACCGTTCGCGGGCACGCCCGGAGCCGAGGCCGGTGTGCAGCCGCTTGATGGCGACCCGCTGCACGAAGCCGGCATCGTCGCGCACGCCGGCGAGCACGGTCCCCATCCCACCATGGCCGAGCACGCCCACGATCCGGTACGGGCCGACGCGCTCGGGAGCGGGCTCGGCATGGGCGGGCATCTCAAGCTCCTCGAGCGAGGGTGGGGTCTCCAGGAACGCGCCCGCGTCCTCCTCCGCCTGCAGCAGGTGCTCGACCCGCTGGCGCACCTCGGGGTCGAGGCCGGCCGCCGCGAGGTGCGCTCGGCGCTCGGCAGGCGCCAGCTCCAGCACCTCGTCGAGCACCCGCTCGACCTCACCCCAGCGGCGGAGCAGACCGTCTTCCATGGCTTTCCCCCTTGATGGAACGGAAACGGACCCGATCGGAGGCCAGTATGTCCCTGCCCCGTGCCGGATTGCGTGATCTCCAGCAAGGGAGGTCGCGATGGGACGGCGCAGGCGTGCAGGCGTGCTCTTCGTGCTGGCGGGCTGCGCTCTTCCCCTGGCGGCCGCCACGCCGCCCACCCGGATCGGCTACCAGGGCGTGCTGCGCAACCCGGCGGGGACGCCTCTTGCCGGCAACTTCGACATGACCTTCCGCCTCTGGTCGGCTCAAAGCGGAGGGGACGAGATCTTCCTCGACCGGCACCTGGCCGCGAACGGCCAGGCCGTTCCCGTGACGGGCGGCCTGTTCACCGTCGAGATCGGGGCGGGGCTGGTCCACGACGGCGCAGGCCCGGGGACGTTCCTCACTCTTGCCGACGTGTTCCGTCAGGTGGGGGACGTCTGGCTCGAGGTGCAGGTGGGCTCCGAGGTGCTGGCCCCCCGGACCCGCCTCGCCGCAGCGCCCTATGCGATGAACGCCACCACCCTGGAGGGGCGGAGCTCCACCGAGTTCCTGGACACCACCGCCGTAGCGCAGGTGAAGCCGGGGAAGGTCACCTTCGACAACTCGGGGAACGCGGACTTCGGCGTGTGGGGGAAGGGAGGGCTGGGGGGCGGCGTCTTCGAGGCCGACGACGGCAGCTCCGCGGTGGTGGGCAAGTTCGCCTACGGGATCGACGCCCGGGGGACGAGCAGGGGCGGCACCTTTTCCACCCTCACCGGATCCGGCCAGGTGGAGCTGGCGCTTCCCGACGTTGGTGTCCAGGCCTACGGCGCGCAGTGGGGCGGTGTCTTCGCGGACACCGACAGCTCCGGCGAGGTGTACCTCGGTGCCGGCGACTACGGCGTGCAGTCCTTCGGGAACAGTGCCGGCGCCTACATCGCCGACCTCGACAGCTCGGGCGTGGCCTACGTCGGCTTCGGCGACCGCGGGATCTGGGCCAAGGGGACGTTCGCGGGCGGCACGTTCTCGCACCCCGACAACGTCACGCACTGGGCCGACGTCTCCACCCCCACGCGCAAGATCGTGGGGACCGGGACCGTCAGCTTCGTCCAGAACCACCCCTACGAGAAGGACAAGGTCGTCGTGTACGCGGCCCCCGAAGGAGACGAGGTCGCCGTCTACACCCGCGGCACCGCGCGCCTCACGGGAGGCCTCGCCCGGGTCGAGCTCGAACCCTCGTTCGCCTGGGTGGCCAACCCGGACCTCGGGCTCACGGCACATCTGACGCCGCGTTCCGATGCCGCCCTCTACGTCGAGAGCCTGTCCAGCGGCACGCTCATCGTGCGGGCGGGGGCAGGGTCCGACCCTGACGCCGCCTTCGACTACCTCGTCTACGGGCTGCGCCTCGGCTTCGAGGACCTGGGTCCGGTGCTCCCCAAGGAGCGGGAGGCGTTCCTTCCCTCCCAGGCGGCGGTGCAGGCCGCGTACGGCGGACACGCCGAGCTCCGGAAGCTCTCCCCCATGGAGAGGTTCAAGGGAATGCGCGGCGCGCTGGGGGACACCGCGGCCCTCGATCTCTCCCACAGCCGCGCCCTGGCGGCGGCGATCGACGCCGACCGGCCTGCCTCTGTCGCCGCCACCGCCTCGGTCGTGCCCGCGCGCCCGTCGCCCGAGGCTTCGCCACGTTCCGTGGTCCGTGAGCCGGTCGCGCTGGGGTCGCTCTCCAGCGTCCTCGTCCCCGAGGCCGTCCGTCCCGGCGACGTGCTGGCGATCGATCCTGCGCAGCCGGGGTCGCTGCACCGCAGCGCGATGCCGCTCGACCCGGGCGTGGCTGGCTGCGTGGCGGACGGTCCTGCCGGCACGGAGCCGCACCGGGGCGAGGCCCTCCTCGCCACCTCGGGCGTGGTCCTCTGCCGGGTGGACGCGAGCTTCGGCGCCATCGCACCGGGGGATCTGCTGACGACCTCGTCCAACCCGGGACATGCGGCCCGCGCCGATGCGGCGGCGCCCGGTACGGTGCTCGGCAAGGCCATGGAGGCCTGGGAGTCGGGGACGGGGCTGATCCGCGTGCTGCTGCGCTAGAGGAGAGGGATATGCGGCGATGGTGGCCGGTGATCTGCGTGCTCCTTCTTTCCCCCGGTGCGTTCGCCCAGCAGAGCGCCAGCTACAAGCTCACGGAGTCCGTGCTCAACGCCGGAGGCCACCCCGTGAACGGTGCCGTGCTCGCCTCCACGAGCTATCGCATCCGCCTGGACGCGATCGGGGACGCCGTCGTCCCCGCCGCGCTCTCCAGCGGCTCCTATGCCATGGACGGCGGGTTCGTGAGCCGGTATCCACCGCCGGGCGAGGTGCGCAACCTGCGCTTCACGGCCAAGACGGCGCTCGCCTGGGATCCCGAGAAGGCGGGCGGCGGTTATGACCTGTACCGGAACAGCGCCTGCCTGCAGGCGAACGTGAGTGCGGCATCGGCGTCCGATGCCACGGCTCCCGCAGCGGGGGCGGTCTTCCTCTACCTGGTGACGGCCGAGAACCGTCTGGGCGAGGAAGGAACACGGGGATCCCAGAGCAACGGCACGGAGCGCACGGGAGTCCCCTGCCCCTAGATGCCTTTCAGTTCCAGGTACAGCAGCGCCTTCGCCTTCCGCCAGTCCCGCTTCACGGTGCGCTCGCTGACCTCCATGGCCTCGGCGGCCTCGGCCGTGGACAGCCCCGCGAAGAAGCACAGCTCGACGACCTGGACGAGGCGCGGGCTCACCTCCTGGAGCTTGCGCAGCGCCTCGTCCACCGCGAGCACGTCCTCGGTGGGCGGCAGGTCGCCCGCGGGCTCGTGCTCCAGGGCCGCCGGAGCCTCCCCACCGCGCTTGGCGGCGCGCTGCCGGCGGACGTGGTCCACCACGATGTGGCGGAGGGCCCGCGCGGCCACGGCGAAAAAGTGTCCCCGGTCCTTCCAGTCGGCCTGCTTCTGGTCCACCAGCTTCAGGTAGGCCTCGTGGACCAGGGCGGTGGTGGCGAGCGTGGGCGTGGGCGGCCGTCCGCGGAGCTCGCGGTGGGCCATGACCCTGAGATGGGGGTAGACGAGCTCGAAGAGGCGATCGAAGGCGTCCCGCCCCCCCTCGCGGGTCGCCAGGAGCTGTCCGGTGATCTCCTGCTCGCTCACCTCGCCATTGTCGCGCGGTTGACGGGGACGCGTGCTGTAACCGACCCTCGCATCCGTGCAGCCCGCCGAGAAGCTCCGCGTCCTCCTCTTCCTGGGCTTCCTGGTGGCGGTCTACGCGCTGGCGGCGGGCACCCTGGTGCGTCGTTTCCGCGGCCGCTCACGGCGGGGGCGCTGGATCGGGAACCTCGCCGTCGTGCTCGCCGTGCTCGGCCTGCCCTGCTTCTACTACGGCTGGCGCATCGAGCCCTTCTGGCCCGAGGTCACGCGGATCCCCATCATGACGGACAAGCTCGCCCCGGGAGAGTCCCCCATCCGGGTGGTGCACCTGTCCGATCTGCACAGCGAGCGAAGGGAGCGGCTGGAACCGATCCTCCCTCGCCTGGTCGCCGCGCTCCGGCCGGACATCATCGTGTTCACGGGGGACGCCATCAACGGGCTGGACGGGCTGCCCACGTTCAAGCGCTGTCTCGGACAGCTCGCCACCATCGCCCCCACCTTTGCCGTCCGGGGGAACTGGGATGCCTGGTACTTCCCACAGGCCGATCTCTTCGGTAGAACCGGTGTCCACGAGCTGGATGGGGAGATCGCTCCCGTGCTCCTGCGAAGCGGCAGGACCGTCTTCCTGACCGGCATCTCCGTGAGGCACGAGGCCCGCCTGAGCGCCATGCTCTCCCGTCTGCCGGCGCACGAGCTCTCCCTGTTCCTCTTCCACTATCCGGATCTCATCGAGTCCGTGCGCGAGAGCTCCGTGGACCTGTACTGCGCAGGGCACACGCACGGAGGACAGGTCGCGCTCCCCTTGTACGGAGCGCTCGTCACGTTCTCCGCGTTCGGCAAGAAGTACGAGTCCGGGCTCTTCCAGGAGGGTGCGACCGTCATGTACGTCAACCGCGGGATCGGAATGGAGGGCGGCCCCGTGCCGCGCGTGCGGTTCCTGGCCAGGCCGGAGATCACGCTCTACGAGATCTCCCCGGCCGTGGCTCTCGCTCACTCCTCCCGCACCGGCTCCGGCGGCGTCACCGCCGCCACGTCCACCTCTCCGCTGCGGATCCGGTAGACCCGCTCCACGGGAAGGACGAAGATCTTGCCGTCGCCCACCTCGCCCGTGCGCGCGGAGGCGAGGATGGCCTGGACGGTGGGCTCGACGAAAGGCTCGGAGACGCCGATCTCCAGGCGCACCTTGTCCACCAGCTCCATCTTCACCGTCGTGCCGCGGTAGGTGACGACGTGGTCCATCTCGCCGCCGTGCCCCTGGGCCCGGCTCAGGGTGAGCCCGCGGACCTCGGCCCGGTAGAGCGCTTCCAGCACGGCGTTCAGGCGATCGGGGCGGACGATGGCCACGATGAGCTTCATGCCTCACGCTCCACGGCGGTGGAGGGCAGGGCGTGGCCGGGCCCCTCGTGCAGGACCAGGATCGCACCCTCGCCGGTCCCGTACGCCTCCTCGCCGTGCGCCACCACGTCGAGCCCCATGCCTTCGTCGCGCATCCCGGCCCGGAGCGGCAGCACCACGTTGACGAGCTTGAGGAGGACGAGCGTCCCCCCTCCGCTGTAGACGATCGCGGCCAGCACGCCCAGCGCCTGCACCCCGAGATGGCCGTCCGCACCGCCCCATGCCGCCGAGGCGAGCACGCCGGTGAGGAGGGCGCCCACCACGCCACCCAGGCCGTGCGCGGCCGAGACGTCCAGGGAGTCGTCGAGCTTCGTGCGCGCGCGTCCCACGATCCCCCAGTAGCTGGGGAAGGCGGCGATGGCGCCCAGGAGCAGGGCGCTGCGGGGAGAGACGAAGCCGGCCGCCGGCGTGATCGCCACCAGGCCCACCACGATCCCGGTGGCCACGCCCACGGCGGTGACCCGGCGGGTGCGGATCTGGTCCAGCGCCATCCAGACCAGGAGGGTCGCGCAGGGAGCGAGCATCGTGTTCACGAAGGCGAGCGTGGCCGAGGTCCCGGCGGAGAGGGCGCTGCCGCCGTTGAACCCCAGCCAGCCAAACCAGAGGAGGGCCGCCCCCAGCAGCACGAACGGCACGTTGTGGGGGAGGAGCGCCTGGTGCCCGTAGTCCTTGCGGGGCCCCAGGACGCAGGCGGCCACCAGCGCCGCCATGCCCGCGTTCACGTGCACCACGGTGCCCCCGGCGAAGTCGAGGGCGCCCATCTGCTGCAGCCAGCCGCCGCCCCAGACCCAGTGGCACACCGGCGCGTACACCAGCAACGTCCAGCAGGCGATGAACAGCAGGTAGGCGGAGAAGCGCATGCGCTCGACGATGGCACCGGAGATCAGCGCCGCCGTGATGATGGCGAAGGTCCCCTGATAGGCGAAGAACAGGAGGTGCGGGATCGTCCCCTTCGCCTCCAGCCCCACGCCGGCGAGCAGCAGATGGTCCAGTCCGCCGATCCAGGCATTCCCGGGAGCGAAGGCCAGGCTGTAGCCGGCCACCGCCCAGGCCACCCCCACCACGGCCAAGGCCGCGAAGCTCATCACCATCGTGTTGAGGGCGTTCTTCGCGCGCACGAGGCCGCCGTAGAAGAACGCCAGCGCCGGGGTCATCAGGAGCACGAGCCCGCAGGCCACGAGCATCCACGCGGTGTCCGCAGCGTTCACGCCTCCCTCCGTTCCCGCGAATCTAGCACCGTCTCCCCATGCTGCAGGACGCGGAAGTGCTCCGGTGCGATGCCTGCGGTCGCGCAGGCCTGGCCCAGCCGGCGCACCGGCTCGTCCAGCGGTTCGTCGGTGAGCTGGAACGTCCCCCAGTGCATCGCCAGCGTCGCGGGACTCCCCAGGTCCACGTGGGCGCACACCGCCTCGTCGGGATCCATGTGCACGCGGCGCATGAACCAGCGCGGCGCGTAGGCCCCGATGGGGAGCAGCGCCAGGTCGAAGGGCCCCAGGCGCTCCCCGATCTCGGAGAAATGCGGCCCGTAGGCGCTGTCGCCGGCGAAGTAGATGCGCCGGCCCTCCCGCTCCACGACGAAGCCGCCCCACAGCGCGCGATTGCGGTCGAGCAGGCTGCGGGCGCTGAAGTGGCGGGAGGGCACCAGGGTCACGCGGAGGCCGCGCGGTCCCTCCCAGGCCTGCCACCAGTCCAGCTCGTGCACGGGCCCGATGGCGTGCCGCGTGAGCAGGGGCCCGTGCCCGAGCGGGGTCACGAAGGTCGGCCGGTGGACCTCGGCGAGGCGCGCGAGCGTGGGCAGGTCGAGGTGGTCGTAGTGGCCGTGGCTCACCAGCGTCACGTCCACGCGCGGCAGCGTCTCGAAGGCGAGGCCGGGCCTGCGGACCCGTCGCGGCCCGGCGAAGGACACGGGGCTGCAGCGCTCGGACCAGATGGGGTCGGTGAGGACGGTGATCGAGCCCAGGCGAAGCAGCCACGTGGCGTGGCCGACGAACGTGGCGGCCATCTCCGCCTCCTGGATGGGGGGCGGGGGAGGCACCCTCGGGTCCTCCACCCACGAGGGCCAGCGCGCGGCACGGGAGGTCAGCTTCCAGCGCAGCACGGACAGGAGCCCGGGCGG
>Ga0070695_100002527_pt1 | contig 10559 bp, 6 predicted proteins | sample KBSK1252metaG_FD_65471 | JGI IMG/M metagenome (GOLD analysis project Ga0070695, IMG submission 65471) | Corn, switchgrass and miscanthus rhizosphere microbial communities from Kellogg Biological Station, Michigan, USA - KBS K1-25-2 metaG | ecosystem: Host-associated > Plants > Roots >...
ACGCGCACGCGCTGGAAATCGCCGTTATACGTGGCCGTCTGTGGCGTGGACAGCCAACCCGATCTGAACGTCGTCACTCCGGGAATTCGATCCAGTACATCGATGACGGTGAGAGATCCCGTCGCGAACAATTGCGCGCGATTCCATTCGTACTGCGGTCCGATTTCGTAAAGAGCGGGATCCGCGAAGCGGCCTGGCAAAGCCTTGATCGTGTCACGCTTGACGGTGTCAGGCTTGACCTTCACGGTGTCCGGACCAGAGTCGGTTTTCGTCCTGTCGGGAATCGGGACCGCACTCGGCGGCAGCGCGGGAGGGGTTGGCACCTGTGCCGATGCGGGAAATGCGGCCGCGTACAAAAGCGCCCCGGCCACGAGGCCGAGGCGGGCTGAGATGTGTACGCGCCCGACACCTGTTCTCAGGGAACTCTCCCGCGAATGAACTCGATGAACATACCCGTCGGGACTCCCGTCGGTCCTTTGGGAATCGTAACCAGATCGGTCTCCGAATACGCAGTGCCGGCGATGTCGAGGTGGGCCCACGGATATCCTTCCGCGAACTCCCTCAGAAACATCGCGGCGGTGACGGCACCGGCTGGGCGTCCGCCCGAGTTCTTGATGTCCGCGACGTCGGACTTGATCAATTCCTTGTAGTCATCCCACAGCGGCAGCGGCCACGCTGGCTCGCCGGCTCGCTTTCCCGCGGCGAGAATCTCCGCGATGAGCGCGTCGTCGGACGAGAACACGCCGCTCGCGGTATGACCGAGAGCTATTACGCAAGCACCCGTTAGCGTAGCGGCATCGATCACGACATCCGGGTCGAATCGTTTTGCGTAGGAGAGGCAATCGGCGAGAACGAGGCGTCCCTCCGCGTCGGTGTTGATGATCTCGATCGATTTCCCGTTCTGCGCCTTCACCACATCGCCGGGGTTCATAGCGCTTCCGGACGGCATGTTGGTAGTGGCGCCCACGATTCCGACGACGTTGACGGTCGGCTTCATCTGTCCCAGCGCCTCGAAGGTGCCGAGCACTCCCGCACCGCCGCACATGTCGAACTTCATGAACTCCATTCCCTGCGCCGGCTTGATCGAAATCCCGCCGCTGTCGAAGCAGAGTCCTTTCCCAACGAGCACGACCGGTTTCGCATTCGGCTTCCCGCCCTTGTACTCCAGTGCGATCAGCTTGGGATCCTGCGGCGTTCCCTGAGCGACGGCGAGGAACGAGCCCATCTTCTCCGCTTCCATTTCACGCCGGCCGAGGACGGTGATCCCCATGTCGTAGCGTTTGGCGATGTCTGCGGCGGTCTGGGCGAGATACTCGGGTGTGCAGAGATTCCCGGGCATCATCGCGAGTCGTCGCGCGAGACTCTGCCCCGATCCGATCGCCTGGCCGTTCGAGAGTCCCCGACGGCTGTCGTCGGTGTTGCTGGTGAGGATCGTCGCCCGCTCGAGAGGTTTTTTGCGCTCTGGTTCGGGAGCCGGCGTTTTTAGCTCGGTGTATTCCCAGGCGCCTGTGATCAGGCCGAGAGTGATGGATTCCGTTTCTTCAGGCGTGATCTGGTTGGAGTACCAAACCATCTCACCGACCCCGAGGCGATTCGCGTTGCGTGCGGCAAGAGTCGCAGCGCGTCTGAGAGCGGCTCGGCGATCGGCGACAGTGCCGAGCCCGATGAGGAGGATTCGTCTCGGACCCTTGGCCAGGCCGGTGAGATGAAGCATCTCGTCGCGAGCGCCGCGGAAGTCCTTCATCTCGATCGATCGAGTCAGCGCGCCCTGTGTGGCGGCGTCAAGTCCCGCGATTCCGGCGAGCGTCGGATTCTCGGGTAGCGCGACGACGAGAAGAGCGGTTCCGACCTCGGCCGGATTGGCGGAGTTGATAGAGACGGCGAGCACGATCTAGTTCTTCATTCCAGCGATCACCTGGTCACCAAATGCGGATGTCGAGACTTCGGTCGCTCCCGGCATTTGGCGCGCGAGGTCATAAGTGACGCGCTTGGACCTGATCGCGCTTTCCACGCCTTTGATCACCAGCGCCTCCGCTTCGTGCCAACCCAAGTACTCGAACATCATCGCGCCTGATAGTATGACACTTCCCGGATTGATCTTGTCGAGATTCGCGTATTTCGGGGCTGTGCCGTGGGTCGCTTCGAATACGGCGACGCCGTCGCCAACGTTGCCGCCCGGCGCGATTCCAAGGCCGCCGACCTGAGCAGCCGCGGCGTCCGACAGGTAGTCTCCATTGAGGTTGGGCGTCGCGATCACCGAGTACTCCGAGGGACGCAGCAACAGTTGCTGAAACATCGAGTCCGCGATGCGATCACGCATGACGACCGCATCCGCTCGAGCGGTAGGTCCGGCCTTCGTGAGCTCCGCCTCGGTCGTCGTGTCCTCCGGGAATTTCTCTCGGGCGACTTCGTATCCCCAATCCCGGAACGCGCCCTCGGTGAACTTCATGATGTTGCCCTTGTGCACGAGCGTGACGGATTCCTTGTCTTTCTCGATCGCATAGCGGATGGCCATCTCGACGAGTCTCTTGGAACCGAACTCGGACATGGGCTTGATACCGATCGCCGATTTCTCGCGAATGTCGCTTTTGAACTCCTTCCGGAGAAAGGCGCCGACCTTTTCCGCTTCGGGCGAGCCGGCCTTCCACTCTATTCCCGCATAAACGTCTTCGGTGTTCTCGCGGAAGATCACGATGTTCACCTTCTGGGGCTCCTTCACTGGAGCGCCGACGCCCTCGAAGTACCGCACGGGACGAATGCAGGCGTAAAGATCGAGCACCTGCCGAAGCGTCACGTTCAGTGAGCGGATTCCGCCGCCGACAGGCGTGCTGAGCGGCCCCTTGATCGAGACCCGGTATTCCTGCATCGCGTCGAGGGTTTCCTGGGGAAGCCAGTCCTGGAACTGCTTGAAGGATTTCTCACCCGCGAACACCTCCATCCAGGCGATCTTTCGCTTTCCCTTGTATGCCCGCTCGACGGCGGCATCGAGCACGCGAACCGAAGCGCGCCAGATGTCGGGACCGGTGCCGTCGCCTTCCACGAAGGGAATGATCGGATTGTCCGGCACGTTCAGCACGCCGTTCTTGTAACCGATGCCTTCGCCACGCGGCGGAACTTTAGCGAACTTATACTTCGTCATTGGCCCCTGAGGTCGATGCGAACGCCAAATGTAGTGCAAGAACGCGCCGCACAAAACCTTCGTTACACATCAGCATAAAGAGCGTGGACGCCGTATTGGGAATAATGTCTCAGACAACCAGATATCTCCAAGCCATTCCACTCGTGTTGGTGTCGGTCGTTGTGGGGTGTGGAAACCCTCCCAGAGTGAACGGTACCGCCGGCGCATCGCCTTCTCCAAACGTGCCCTGGACGCCGCCCCCCGGCGCCGTAAAACCCGAGTCGTTGGTGACGCCTGCAGTAGCCGCCGTGGTGCCGGCCGACCTGCAGGAGCGGATACGTCAGCTGACACTCGTCGACGTGGTCGACCTCGCTCTCCGCAACAATCCCGCAACGCGGGCATCGTGGGCGCAGGCTCGTGCCTCTGCCGATCTCTTCGGTTCCGCGCGCGGCCAGTATTTTCCGACCGTTGGTGCGACGGCGAACGTATCCCGCATTCAATCGCCGGCGACGTTGGCACGACCGGCGGGAACGCGGACCGACTATGGCCCTTCAGTTTCGCTCAACTACCTGTTGCTCGATTTCGGCGGGCGTTCCGGATCCATCGAGAGGGCGCGTCAGAGTCTCTTTGCTGCGAATCTCTCACACAACGCAACGATACAGAACACAGTGCTTCAGGCGCAGGTCGCCTATTTCACGTACATGTCGACAGCGGCCCTGCTCGCGGCCGAGCGATCAGCCATCGCCGAGGCGCAGGCGAATCTCAACGCTGCGACGCAGCGTAATAGAGTCGGGCTCGCGACGATCGCGGACGTTCTGCAGGCGCGCACTGCACTCTCGCAGGAGCAGCTGAATCTGGAAACGACGCAAGGAAGTCTTCAGGCAGCGCGCGGTTCTCTCGCCTCGGCACTCGGACTTCCGGCCAATTTGCCATTTGACCTCGAGCCGTTGTCGGGTGCGATTCCGGTAAGGGGACTAGCGCAAGGCGTGGATAGCGTAATCAACGAGGCACTACGCAATCGGCCCGATCTCGCGGCGGCACGGGCGCAAGCGGCTGCCGCGGCATCCCAGGTTCGCGTCGCCCGAGCCGCGGAGCTTCCCTCGCTGTCGCTCGGCGGCAACGCATCGCGCACGTATTCGACTCCGTCGACGTTCGCGGGACCATCGTACACGATCACATTGGGGCTCTCGGTCCCGATCTTCAACGGCTTCTCGCACCAATACGATGTTGCAGCCGCGCGAGCCCAGGCCGAGGCCATTTCGGCGCTCGCTGATCAGACGCGCCAGGACGTGATCACGCAGGTCTTTGTCTCTTACTACGCTCTTCAAACCGCCGAGCAGCGTGTCGCCACCGCGGACGACCTGCTCATCAGCGCCCAGCAATCGGTGCAGGTCGCGGCTGGACGTTATCGCGAAGGAGTCGGAAGCATTCTCGATTTACTGACTGCCCAGACAGCACTTGCCAACGCCAGATCGCAGCAGGTTCAGTCGCGCTGGCAGTGGTATACGTCACTCGCGCAACTCGCCCACGATGCCGGTGTATTAGGCGTACACGGTGACACACCATTTCCGTTCTCCGCGGATTCAACGGTGTCGCGTCCACTCCAGAACCCAGCCAATAAATGAGCACGCGCACTCATTCCGCGCGCATTGCAGCTCTCGTTCTCCTCGCGGGCGCTGCCTGCTCCAAGAAGGATCCTCCCCGGCAGCCGACGGTTCCAGTCAGTGTTACCACTGTAAAACGAGTCTCGGTACCGTACGTCGTTACCGCCAATGGTGTGGCCGAGCCGATGCAAACGGTGGCGGTCGAATCCCAGGTAAATGGAATCCTCAACCGGGTGACGTTCGCGGAGGGTCAATCCGTACAGGCTGGGCAGGTGCTGTTCGAGATCGATCCGCGTCCGTACGTCGCTGTACTGGACCAGGCGCGCGCGCAGCTTGCGAAAGATCAAGCGATGGCCGCAAGCGCGCAGCGTGATGCCGCCCGCTATGCGTCGCTGGTGAAGGAGGGGTACGTAACTGGCTCGCAAGCCGATCAAGCCGAAGCCGCCGCGGCGTCGGCCGTCGCAACGGTTGCCGCCGATCGTGCCAACGTTCAAAAAGCAGCCCTCGATGTTGCCAACACCACGATCAGGGCACCGATATCCGGGCGGACCGGAAGTCTCCTCGTGCGCCAGGGCAATCTCGTCAAGGCGAACAGCACCCCGCCGCTCGTGGTGATCAACCAGATCCAGCCGATCCTGGTGAGGTTCGCCGTCGCACAGAGCCAGTTTCCCGACATCCAGAGGTACTACAAGGGCGGCAACGCGTTGCAGGTCCGCGCGACCCCTTCGGAGGGTTCGGGCGAAGCGTTGATGGGAACCCTTGCGTTCGTGGACAACAACGTCGACTCGACGTCGGGAACTGTTCTTCTGAAGGCGCGCTTCAGCAATCCCGAAGGCACGATGTGGCCGGGCCAATACATGAATGTGGCGCTGCAACTATTCGTAGATCCGAATGCGCTGACGCTCCCGGCTCCGGCCGTGTTGACGGGACAGCAAGGCACTTACGTGTATACGATCGATACGTCTGGAACGGCGAGGCAACGACAGGTGCAGGTGACCCGCACCGTCGATTCACTCGCCGTCATCGGGAGTGGTCTTGTGGACGGCGAGCGCGTAATCGTCGACGGTCAGTCGCGACTCATCCCGGGATCCAAGGTGGCGATAAAGGGGGAACGGAAATGACCGCACTATTCATCCGCCGACCTGTAATGACTGCGCTGGTCATGATCGGAATTCTGTTTTTCGGAGCGACCTCCTACCGGAGACTGCCGGTGAGCGATCTGCCGTCGGTTGATTTTCCGACCGTCCAGGTGAACGCCAATTTGCCCGGGGCGAGTCCCGAAACGATGGCCGCGGCAGTCGCGACTCCGCTCGAGAAGCAGTTCTCGACGATCGCCGGGATCGACAACATGACTTCGTCGAGCCAGCTCGGGTCGACCTCGATCACCATCCAGTTCTCCCTCGACCGTAGCATCGATGCCGCGGCGGCCGACGTGCAGGCGGCAATTTCCCAGACGTTGCGGAGCCTTCCGCTCGGAATTCTCCCGCCGTCCTACCGTAAAGTGAATCCGGCTGATCAGCCGATTCTCTATCTGGCGCTGACATCCAAGACGATGCCGCTGTCCAAGCTCGACGAGTACGGCGAGACGTTCATGGCGCAGCGCATCTCGATGGTGCCCGGCATCGCCCAGGTCCAGGTATATGGCGGCCAGAAGTACGCAGTCCGCGTTCAGCTCGACCCGACTTCCCTCGCCAATCGCGGAATCGGGATCGATGAGGTCGCCGATGCGATCGGGTCGCAGAATGTGAGCATGCCGACCGGGACCCTCTGGGGAACGAACAGAGCGTCGACAATCCGCGCGAACGGACAGTTGCAGAATGCGCAAGAATTCCGGCAGATGGTCGTTGCGTATCGAAATGGCGCCCCTGTTCACCTCGACGAAATCGGCCAGGTCATGGACGATGTCGAAAACAACAAAGTCGCCAGCTGGTACAACGGCGACCGCTCCGTCGTGCTGGCAATACAGCGCCAACCCGGAACCAACACGGTCGCCGTCGCAAATGGCGTGAAGGACCTCGTCGAATCGCTCCGGGCGCAAATTCCGCCGAGCGTGGAGATTCATACCCTTTACGACCGGTCGATCTCGATTGAGGAGTCGGTCGGAGACGTGAAGTTCACACTGATGCTCACGCTGTTCCTCGTGATCATGGTGATCTTCGTGTTCCTGCGGAACGTATCAGCCACGATCATTCCGAGTCTGGCGCTGCCGATGTCGCTCATCGGCACGTTCGCTGTGATGTACTTGTTCGGATACTCGCTCGACAACCTATCGCTGATGGCGCTCACTCTGGCGGTTGGTTTCGTCGTGGACGACGCCATTGTGATGCTGGAGAACATCGTCCGTCATATGGAGATGGGTAAGGATCCGATGAAAGCGGCGTTCGACGGGTCAGCGGAAGTGGCGTTCACGATTCTCGCAATGACAATGTCGCTGACGGCCGTTTTCATTCCACTCCTATTCATGGGTGGGATTCTCGGGCGCCTTTTCCACGAGTTCGCAGTCACCATCGGAACCGCGATTCTCGTTTCTGGATTCGTCTCTCTGACGCTGACCCCGATGCTCGCCAGCCGCTTCCTGAAACCACCCTCGCACCAACACGGGAAATGGTTCAATGCTTCCGAGCGAATGTACGAGCGCGTCCTGGGGCGCTACGAATCCAGTCTCGCGTGGGTGATGGACCATCGGTTCGCGGCGCTGATGTTCTCTCTGGCGATTCTGGTGGGCACCGTCGTTCTGTACAAGGTTGTGCCCACCGGCTTCATTCCGACTCAGGACACAGGTCAGATCGTGGCGACCACCGAGGCGGCGCAGGGTACCTCGTTTCCGGAGATGGTGAAGTACCAGCAGCAGGTCGCTGCCATCGTCGCCGAGGATCCGAATATCGCTGGTTTCATGTCGTCTGTCGGAGGTGGCGGAGGAGGTAGCGGCAACCAGGGCCGAATCTTCCTTGGACTCAAGCCGCGCAAGGAGAGGGCGAGCGCGGACGAGATCGTCAATGAGCTGCGGCCCAAGCTGTCCGGAATCCCCGGCATCAACGTCTTCATGCAGGTGCCACCCGCGATTCAGATCGGCGCCCGCGCGGCGAAGAGCCTCTACCAGTACACGCTGCAGAGCCCTGACATCGTAGCGCTCGACTCAGCCGCGAAAAAGATGGAAGCACGGATGCGGAACCTGTCGCAGCTCCAGGATGTCACGAGCGATCTTCAGATAGCCAACCCTCAGGTCATCGTGGATATCGACCGGGATCGCGCCTCGTCGCTCGGTGTCAGCGCGCAACAGATTGAAAGCGCGCTCTACGACGCGTATGGATCGCGTCAGGTGTCCACCATCTATACGCCAAACAATCAATACATGGTGGTGATGGAGCTGCTGCCGCAATTCCAGCGCGATGTTAACGCTCTGAGGATGCTCTATGTGAGATCAGACAAGGGGGACCTCGTTCCCTTGAGCTCCGTTGCCACGCTGACGCAGAACGTCGGACCACTCTCGATTACCCATTCCGGACAGCTGCCGTCGGTGACGATCTCCTTCAACACGCGGCCGGGGGTAGCGCTGGGGCAGGCGACGGCCGCGGTCGAGGCAGCCGCCGTGACCACGATTCCGTCCGAGATTACGACCAGCTTCTCCGGAACTGCGCAGGCCTTTCAGGCGAGTCAGCAAGGACTGCTTGCCCTGCTCATCCTCGCGATCTTCGTGATCTACATGGTGCTCGGAATTCTGTACGAGAGCTTCATCCATCCGGCGACAATTCTCACGGGGCTTCCCTTCGCGGCGTTCGGTGCGCTCGTCGCGCTGTTCATTTTCAGAATGCCGCTCGACGTGTACGGGTTCGTTGGTCTGATATTGCTCGTGGGAATCGTGAAGAAGAACGCCATCATGATGATCGACTTCGCGCTCGAGGCGGAGCGAACGCAGCACATTTCACCGGAAAAGGCAATCGTGCAGGCGGCGGCGGTCCGGTTCCGGCCGATCATGATGACGACTTTCGCGGCGCTAATGGCGACGCTTCCAATCGCGCTGGGGAACGGCGCCGGTGCCGAGGCGCGTCGTCCGCTCGGAGTCGCAGTCGTTGGTGGACTGGCCTTTTCTCAACTTGTGACTCTCTATGTCACGCCGGTGTTCTACACGTATTTCGATGAGCTGCCCGATCGAGTGCGCGGGCTCACCAAACGTGGCTACGCGAGGATTCGTGGTCGGCGCGAGCCATCGCTCGCGGCGGGCGAACCGTAGCCTCGAGTCGCAGCACATCAGCCGAAGTCGATTCTGGTACGTACGAAAAAAGGCGCGGATCTCTCCGCGCCTTTCTCTTTCACATCCCTTCTGAGTCAAGCCAAGGCTTCAGCTGCGGGCGTTGGGGTCATTGACCCTGGTGGTCGTTTCGCTTCCCGACGCAACGCGCTGGGTAACCACTCTATCCCCAGAAGCCGTCCCCATCCCCGTAGTACGCGTGTTGGGGGTGGAGTTCGACACGTAGGTGTCCTTGACCACCGTACGATCCTTTCCGCGGAAGAGCCCGAAAAGCACGAGCAACACGACTACCGCGACCGCCAGAATTCCCCAGAAACCACCAGGGAAGCTGCGGGTCGTCGTATCCGTTGAAGTCTCAGTCGCAGTGCTGGTGATCGTACCGTTCGAAGTGTTCGCATCCGCTGCCGGGGGCGCGGGGGTGGCCGCATTACCCGTTGGAGTGCTGGGCTGCGTCGTCGTCGGGGCCGGTGCCTGAGCGCTCTGATCGGGCGTTGTTGCGGGCGTATTCGTGTTTTGCGCGTAGGTGGTGACCGCGAAGAGGCACAATGTCGCCCCCGCTAATCCCGCCATCACCCTTAAGCGTGCTTTCTTCATCGTAACCTCGAAGGTGAAGTGTTAGCCTCGCAATCGCTCACCGGCGGGCCTCGCCGGCGGATGAGCTGAGCGGGCATAGGAGAGTACGGTCTTTATAATGGGAATTTCGTGCCAGCAAAGACCGGCAACGGGGACCTGATTGCCGCTCGCGGATTTAGCTCTCAGCCGTAGAGCTGACGCGCATTGCCAAATCCGCTGGTCGAGCGCGGTAAGAGTACCCGGGACGAGACTCGAACTCGTAAGGCCATAGGCCGCGGGATTTTGAGTCCCGTGCGTCTACCGATTCCGCCACCCGGGCGTGGATCCAATTTAGCCGATCGACCGCCGTGTCACGAGAGATTTGTTGTTTTTTCGATCGTTGGACTCGCTCCGGTGTCGCCCGTGGTCCCAGCTCCCGCTTTACTTCGCTTCAACAGAAAGAAAAGCGCAATTCCGACCACAGCCGCGACGAGTACACCGAGGCTCACGCGAGAAATGTACTTCTCCAGCACCGGCAGGTCGCGCCCGAAATAGAAGCCGAGCAACCCGAACACGATTGCCCACACGATGCTGCCGATGGTGTTGTAGGTGACGAACTTCGTGAACGACATGGCCGCCGCGCCCGCCACTATCGCTGCCCACGTGCGGAGTATGGCGACGAACCGGCCGAACAGGATTGTCTTGGATCCGTTCCGTTCGAAGAACGCGTGGGCTCGAGCGACGTGAGATTGTCTGACGCCAATGTAGCCGCCATATCGCGTCACGAGCGGAAGTCCGCCCTTGATGCCTATCCAATAGCCCAACACTCCCCCGACTGTAGCGCCGAGCGCGGCGAGCGCGATGACGATGGAAATCGAGATATGGCCACTCGACGCATATGCTGCTGCCGTGACCAGGGCGATCTCGCCGGGCAATGGCACTCCCAGACTCTCCAGCATCACGAGCAGCAGGAGAACCGGATACGTGTACGACTGAAGGAGTCGCGTGAGATGGTGGGCGAAATTTGGCATCGTCG
>Ga0070695_100002528_pt1 | contig 10558 bp, 10 predicted proteins | sample KBSK1252metaG_FD_65471 | JGI IMG/M metagenome (GOLD analysis project Ga0070695, IMG submission 65471) | Corn, switchgrass and miscanthus rhizosphere microbial communities from Kellogg Biological Station, Michigan, USA - KBS K1-25-2 metaG | ecosystem: Host-associated > Plants > Roots >...
GAGGCGGATGAGCGCCACGCCGTCGCGACCCAGGCGCTTGCGGGCGCGCTTCGGGGCCTGGCACCGCTCGCGCACGCCATCGCCGACGATCTGGAGCACGAGGCCATCGACGCCGAGGCGCTCCGGCGCATCGCCACATCAACGTATGCCGAGGAGCTCGCCTCGCTGGCGAGGGCTTTGCAGGGCGGTCTCATCCTGCGCGCGGAGGTGCTGCGTCGATGGAACGACTTCGTCGGTGCCGACCAGGTCGCGAGATTCATCTCGTCGGGGATCGGCAGGCTGCGCGCGATGATCCTGACCGCTTTCCGCGGAACCACCGCCGCGCCGGTGACTGTCGTCGAGGAGGAGATGACGACCACGCTCGAAGCGCTCGCGCTGCGTCACGCGACCGACGCCGCGCGGCGGACGGCGGTGGCCTGGTCAGACCGCTCCCAGGCGGCCGAGCTCGTCGCCCGCCATCCGGCTCTGTGGTCCGCGTCGGACGGGTTCGGCCCTGCCGTCCGAGACGGCCTGGCTGCCTGGATGCGCTCGATCATCGAGGACGTCCGCGCGCACGCCGGCCGGAAGCGGGCGGTCGCGCAGATCGCGGCGCTCGGGGTGAACGTCGTCGCCGTCGCGGTGATGCTCGGCGTCTTCGCGTACACCGCCGGCCTCACGGGCGCCGAGGTGGGGATCGCCGCGGGTACGGCGTTCGTCAACCAGAAGCTGCTCGAAGCGATCTTCGGCGAAGGCGCGATGGGGGAGCTCATCTCCAACGCGCGAGCCCGGCTCGACTCGCTCCTGACCGCGCTATTCGAAGACGAGCGCGAGCGTTTCGAGGCGCTCGTGCCTCCCCCGCGGGATCTGCGCGAGCTGGCCGCGTCGCTGCGCGCGGCGGTCGAAGGCATCGCATCGTGAGCGTCGAACGCTGCCTCGAAAACCTCGACGAGGCGATCGAGGCCGCCAAAGCGCTCGGCCTCGACGCAACCGCCGCCAAGGTGACCCGCGACACCGCGCGCGCCCGGCTCGGATTCCCGAGCAGCGCGTATGTGCTCGCGCTCGTCGGCGGCACCGGCGTCGGGAAGTCGACGCTGCTGAACGCGATCGCCGGAGAGAAGGTGAGCGCGGCCGGCGCCCGCCGGCCAACGACATCGGAAGCGGTCGCCTGGGTCTCTTCCAGTCGCGGGCGGGAGCTCGCCGGCCTGCTGGAGTGGCTCGGCATCAAGGAGATGCGCGAACACGAGGGTGGCTCGCTCGCCGATGTCGCCGTGCTCGACCTTCCCGACTTCGACTCGATCGCTCTCGAGCACCGCGAGCGCGTGGACGCTCTGCTTCCCCGCGTCGACGCGGTCGCGTGGATCGTGGATCCGGAGAAGTACATGGATCATGTGATGCACGGCGGGTATTTGAGGCAGTTCGCGCCGCGCATCCGTCGCCAGATCGTCGTCCTCAACCGCAGCGATCTTCTGGGTCCGGCCGACACGAGCCGCGTCGCTGAGGACATGCGGGCCCAACTAGGTCGCGATGGCGCGGGCGACATCGAAGTCATCGCGACGCGCGCACGGGAGGGCCCGGGCGGCATCACCGAGCTCCGCGAATGGCTCGAGTCTGGGGTCGAGGCGAAGCGGGTGGTCGCGTCTCGCGTCGCCGCGGAGACGCGAGACGCCGTGCGCGATCTCGCCGGCGCTGCGGGCGTCGTGGGCGGGACCCGGGCCCCGCTGATCGAGCCGGCGCGCCGCGAACGCGCTCTCTCGTCGGTCGCGCGCGCCACGCTCGTCGTGATCGACATCGCAGGCCTCGAGCGGCAAGCCGTCGCGGCGACGCGGTTCGCTGCGCGGCGGCGCGGGGCAGGACCACTCCGACATCTCACGAGCGCTGTCTACAGGCTCACCGGGCGCGCGCGGGCCTCGGCGGACCCCGCCGGTTTCTTGAGACGCTGGCAGCTGCGCGGTTCGCTCGCGCCCGCGGTCGAGCCGCTGCGCGAGCTGGTCACGTCAACGCTACCCACGGTGCCGGCGCCCCTCCGCGGCGCGATCGCCACTCTGAGCGCATCCACCTCACTGGAGCATCGACTCGCTGAGACGGTCGATCGTTCCCTCGCGGCGGAGGCGGCCGGCTTCCGGGTACCCACCAGCTCGCTCTGGTCCGTCATCGGGGCCGCCCAATACGCCGTGACCGGCCTCCTCATCTTCTGCGTCCTCTGGTTCGCGTCGCTCTTCGTCATCCACGACGCGCCAGTCAGCGCGATCCCGGTTCCGTATCTCGGGCTGGTGCCGACGCCCGTCGCGCTCCTCGCGGCAACGCTCCTCGTCGGCTACGTTCTCGCGAGGCTGCTGCGTCTGCACGCCGGCTGGCTCGGGGGACGGTGGGCAAAGCGGGTCGGTGCGCGCATCTCGCACGACATCGGCCGGCGGATCGCCGACGACCTGCTGGTTCCCCTGGAACAGTTCGACGCCTCGCGCGCGGCGCTCGGGAACACGGTGCGCGCAGCGGACGAATGCGCATGAGGCGCGCGATCACCGCGCCGGCGGGCTACGTTCCAGGCAGGCTCGACCTCGCGCGCGCGTCCTTAAATATGCTGGATATGGGTTGGTTTGGCGATGCCGGCGCAGTCCGTCGACGCTCCGCCGATTGACTTCAGCCCCGGATGCGATAAGCGATCATCAGCCGGAGAACCAGCTCATCTCGAGCGGAGCAGCTCGCGGTCGATCATCGTTCCGCGACACACATTCGATCCGCATCTGCATGCGTACGCGTCGGGGCTGTCGTCTGGGTCGCCGGGGCGCAGATTGTAGTCGTAGGTCAGCTCTTCGCCCGGGTCGATGTGCCGTAGCGCATGCACGAATACCCGGTCCCCCTCAACCGATGTCTCGCAGTTCGGGTCGCAAGAGTGGTTCATGAACCGGATGCTGTTCCCCTTGACTCCAGCATCAATCGTGAGGCCGTCATCGAGGGCGAACAGCAGCGTGTAAGAGGGGTCAGAGTTCCACGCGCTTGACGTTTCGCCCTCCAACGCGACGTCAATCACTCGGCCTTGATATTCGCCGACGAGATCTCCCGCCATGTACGGCGTTCGTGCGAACAGGCCCCGGCCGTGAACTCGCGATCGCCGAACAGTGTATGAGCTCAAATCCCTACCTTGGGCGCCGACACAGGAACAGGTCTCGGATGTACTCGTCGCTCACCACCGAGGCTGTGAATCCGGCCTTCCGCAGCAGCCGCAGCCACACCGCGCGCGCGAAAAGGCCATGGGTTTGTCGCTCGTGCACGACCCGAACGACCCCTTGCTCGTCACGGAGCAGGATTCCGAAGTCAACCACGATGGCCGTGTCGCTAGGGTCTGGATCCGTGGTCCACTGCACGTACCGAAGGCCACGGTCCTCTCGATCGCTGCCTCCGTGCTCTGTGCTTGGGACAAAGGTTTCGCGCATCTCATCCGGCACGAACAGGGCGACACCGCCGGGCCGGCAGTGAACAAATGCGGTTTCCATGACCGCACTCAAATCCGCTTCGGTGGTCATATGGCAGACCGCGTCGTGAACAAAGACCGCATCAAACGTCCTGCCCAATCGCAGGGTTCGTATGTCGCCTTGAATGTGCTCGCACTCGGGGTTCACCGCTCGATTGACCGCCAGCATCTGAGGTGACATGTCGACGAGGGTCATCGCGAAGTGCGCTTTCAGGTGAAAGGCGTTGTTTCCGCTGCCAGACCCAAGGTCGAGCACAGTTCGCGGCCGAGGATCGGATGACTCGGTCAGCAGGCGATCGAAGAACGAAGCCTCTTCCCGAAACTCGGCCGGACTCGCCATGATCGGCCACCATTCGGCCAGTTCGTCGTAGAGCTTCATGACCTGTTGATCGATACGTTACAGAGGGTTCGGCGGTGCTCGCACTCAAGGCCGACTTGGCTTCGCCGGCGGATGTGGACCGCGCGGTCATTTTCCGGCCGAGGAGGTGTGCCGAATGAGATCAGACCGAACCCAGGGGAAATAAAGAAAGCCTCGTGAGGCCTTCACCCCACGAGGCTTTGTTGCGAAATCCTACGCCCGAATCATTCCCCGACTTGTGACAAGCCGGAAGAGGGCCAGCAGGATGACTGCCCCAACGAACGCGACGATGATCAGTGCCACGAGGCTGCTTACGGCTATGCCGACAAGGCCGGCGAGCCAACTGCCCAGAAAGGCGCCGAGGATTCCGACGACGATGTCCCAGACGAGCCCGAGACCGTGTCCGGTGACCACCTTGCCGGCAAGCAAGCCGGCGATTGCTCCGACGATGATGAAGATCAGCACGTTCATGCGGACCAAACCTCCTGTTACCGCGCGGGCAGCATTTGACCGCTCCGGTCGCTAAACAAACGGCCGACACCCATCGCCCACCCGAAACGGAGTTCGAATCTGATTCCAGCGATCGGCCGCCACAGGCCCGTCTACGCTTCCGGGAAGAACTCGAACTGGATGGCGGCGCGACTAATCGCGCGTTGAGCTGACCCAGCCCGCGATCTGAGCACGGGAGTTGAACCCGAGCTTGTTCAGAATGTTGCGAATGTGAGTGTCGACGGTGCGCTCGGAGATGAAAAGACGCGCTCCGATCTGCTTGTTGCTGAGCCCCTCCGCGACGAGGCGTGCGACCTCCGCCTCCCGCCTGGCGAGGAGTCCCACGCCGACCTCGTTTGTCTCCCCACGGCGCCGGTCGACCGGCTCGCCCAGCGCCATGCTCACCGCGTCGTCACGACTCAAATCCTTTCCGGCCTCGAGCTCGGCCTCGAACCTCGGCGCGCCGAGCGCCGCGGTCGCCACCTCTCGAGCCTGCGTGATGATCGGGCTCATGGCCGGCATGGGGGTCGCGCCGGCCCCGATCCGAATCTTGTCCGACGCTCCCAGGAGCTGCGCGGCCACCTTCGCTTGACCCGCGACCGCGGCGTGATGGCCCAGCGCGGCGAGCAGGTAGTACTGACCGATCCGGTCGTCGATCCGATGAGCGATGCGCAGCGACTCCCGGTAACGCTCTTTCGACTCCTCGAGGTCGCCTGACAGCAGCGCGGCGCCGCCAAGGTTGAGATTCATCATGTGCAGCGCGTACAGGTCGCCCACCTGGCGGCTCAGGCGTGCGCCCTCGGTGGAAACCAACTTCAGAGTCGCGGCATCGCCCTGGAACAATGCGCTGAGGGCGCGCGCCTGCAGCACACCCACTTTCGCGGGCACATCGTCGAGCTCGGCCGCCAGCGAGTCGGCCTGGGCGAGCAAGCGCATTGCGGACTCGCTATCGCCTGCCATGCTCTCTGCGATCGAGGCCATCGCGAGCGAGTTCGCCAGCTGGACGGGCTGTGCGGCCGCGCGCGATGCGCGAATCGCGCTTTCCAGGGCGGGCATCGCTGCGACCCAGTCGCCCTGCAGCACCGCGAGAAATCCGCGGATGAAGTAGGACCACCCCAGGGTCTCCGGGTATCCGGGACCGGAGGCCAGCAGAAGGTCGAGCCACCGCACGCCCTCGGTGGTGCCACGCGTGATCCAGAACCAGCTGAGGGAGGTCGCCAGCTGGATTCCGCGAGCGGAGTCGGACTCGTCCAGGCATCGCCTGAGGATCGCTCGGATATTGTCGATCTCGAGATCCATCCACGCGAGCCACTCGGGAAGCCGGAAGCGCGCCTCGGGCGACATGCGCTGTGCGGTCGACACGTAGTAGACGGTGCATCTCTCCAGCACCTCTTCTTGCTCGTCCGCGCCTTGCAGCTTGCGGGCCGCGTACTCGCGCATCGTCTCGTGGAGTCGGTGGCAGGCAACCCCTCGCGCGTCCTCTTTGATGACGAGCGATTTGTCAACGAGCGATGAGAGCAGCTCCAGCGCCTCGTCCGCCGGCACCTCGTCTCCGGTGCACACACCTTCCACGTCCTCGAGGGTGAACCTGCCCGCGAACACGCACAGCCGCCTGAGCAGCGATTGCTCGGCGGCGGAGAGCAGCTCGTGGCTCCAGTCGATGGCGACCTCCAACGTCTTGTGGCGAGGCAGCGCCGCTGGGCCGCCGCCGGTCAGCAGGCCGAAGCGGTCGCTCATCCGCCCCAGGATCTGCTCGACGGTGAGGATCCGCGTCCGCACCGCCGCCAGCTCGATCGCCAGCGGCAGGCCGTCGAGCCGCCGGCACAGGTCGGCGACGGACCCTCGGTTGGCCGCAGTCAGCTCGAATGCGCCGGACGCCGCCACGGCGCGTTCGACGAAGAGCATCACAGCCTCGTTCTGACGCAGACGACCCAGAGGCTCGGCGGCGTCGGTGGACGGGAGGTCAAGAGGAGGCACGGGGAGGACGTGCTCGCCAGGGGCGGACAGCGGCTCCCGGCTCGTCGCGATGACCCGCACGCCCGGCGCGGTCCGAACTATCTCGGCGGCCACGCCGGCGGCCGCGTCGAGCAGATGCTCGCAGTTGTCGAGCACGAGCAGGAGCTGGCGGTCGCGAAGATGCGACAACAGAAGCATGAGTGGCTCTGTGCCGGCCTGGTCGCGCAGGTCGAGGGCCGCCAGCACCGCGTTGGCGACCAGCGTGGGCTCACGTAGTTCTGCCAGCTCGACCCACCATGCGCCGCCCGCAAAGCGCCGCCCGAGGTCTGTGGCGGCGCGCAGCCCCAGGCGCGACTTGCCCACGCCGCCCGGTCCAACCAGGGTGACCAGGCGGGCGCCGGCGAGCTTCTTTTTGAGCTCGGCAAGCTCGCGGCGGCGGCCGACGAAGCTCGTGGCTTCGGCGGGCAGGTTGCCGGCGCGGCGGATGGGCCTGGCCATGATCGACCGAACGTACTACGTACCCGATCGGCGATTCCACCGATTTTTGCGGCGCGTGACCGCCCTAGCGTCAGAGGCGATGACCGAAGAGCTGGTCGTGCAGCGAGTCGAGGTCCTTTTCGTCGGCAGCGCCCCTACGCGTCAGATGGAGCGCGCCTCCGGGGTGCAGGACGTCGAGGTCGACGGGCGAGTCCTTCGCTGCACCGTCCACGGCAGCTTTCAGCCTTTTCTCGAGGCGCTGCGCGGTCACGAGGTCATCAGCCTCAAGTCAACAGATTCAGGAGAGTGAACATGGTCACCAGCTATCCCGTGCAGTTCGACGTCGATTTCCCGTCCAAACCGCTCAACCGGCTCAGCACCGCGTTCCGCTTCATCATCGCGCTCCCGATCGTGGTCCTCTTCACCATGCTCTCGGGCGAGGCCTTCGGCGATGGCGACCACTCCACCGGGAACACGCTCGTGATCGGCGGCGCGGCTGTCTTCGTTCCGCTCGTCCTGATGCTGGTGTTCCGGCAGAAATACCCGCGCTGGTGGTTCGACTGGAACCTCAACCTACTGCGCTTTTCCAACCGTGTCACCGCCTACCTCGCCCTGCTGGACGATCGGTATCCGTCGACCGACGAAGAGCAGTCGATCCACCTCGACCTTGCGTACCCAGACACGAAACAGATGAATCGGTGGCTGCCCCTGGTCAAATGGATTCTCGCGATTCCGCACTATTTCGTGCTCCTCTTTCTTGGTCTCGGAGCCATCGTCGCCGTCGTCATCGCCTGGTTCGCGATTCTGTTCACCGGCACCTATCCGCGCAGCCTGTTCGACTACGTGGTCGGCGTGCTCCGGTGGACCAACCGCGTCAACGGCTACGCCTTCACGCTGGTCACCGACCAGTACCCGCCGTTCAGCCTGAGGTGACGCGACGGTTTCGGTACAACCCAGGATGAGAGCCGTCGTTTGTCGCCGGCCAGGGTCACCGGGAGGGCTCGGGCTCGAGGAGGTCGACCAGCCCGCGGTGGAGGACGACGGCGTGCTGGTCCGGGTCCACGCGTCTTCGGCCAATCCGGTCGACCTCTACGCCCTCTCCCGGATGGCGCACCTCCAGCGCCGGCGCAAGCCGATGGTGGTCGGCACCGACTTCGCCGGCACGGTGGAGGCGACAGGAAGAAGCGTGACGGCGTTCGCGCCTGGCGACGAGGTCTTTGGGGCAGCCCGCGGCTCGTTTGCCGAGTACGTGAGTGTCGCCGCGAGCGCCGGCGTTGTGCGGAAGCCGGCGGGCGTCTCGTTCGAGGACGCCGCCACGCTTGCTGTGGCCGCCAGCACGGCCCTCCAGTCGCTGCGTGACCATGGACGCGTCGAGAGTGGACAGCGCGTCCTGGTCAACGGCGCCTCGGGTGGCGTTGGCACCTTCGCTGTCCAGATCGCGAAGTCGTTTGGCGCGGAGGTTACCGCCGTTTGCAGCGCTGGAAACGTCGACCTCGTCCGCGCTCTTGGCGCCGACACGGTCATCGACTACACGAAAGAGGACTTCACGCGGAGCGGTAAGCATTACGACCTCATGCTCGACGTCGCGGGCAGCCACACGTGGTCGGAGTGCGCGCGAGTCCTGGACAGGGGTGCCACTTACGTCGGCGTAGGCGCGGCAGCCGTGCAGCACGGCAAGGGGGGCCCACGCCGGGCCCTGGCCCACTTTCTTGGTATCCGCCTGGCCTCGACCGGGAGTGGCCGCAGGGTCGTCGTCCTCTTCCTCGCCAAGCTGCGAAAGGACGATCTCGAGCTCCTCGGCGGGCTTGTCGAGTCGGGGCGCGTGAAGCCATCGATCGAAAAGCGCTATGACCTTGCTGGTGTGCCGGAGGCGCTGGCGCACATCGAGAGCGGACATCTTCGTGGCAAGCTGGCGATCCGGATCGATCGGTGAACGCGACCACCAGGGCGAGGATCACCGGCGTCGTTTTACCGGCGCTTCTTCGTCACCTGCTTGTTCCCCTCGAGGTGCTGAGCTTCGCAGCACAGGCGCTGATGCTTTGGCTGTTGGTGACGGGAGTAAACGAACAGCGGTGGCAGGACCTGGACGCGGTGGTGGAGCGCTAGCGGCGCATCGTCCGCGCCACCTCATTCCAGAACAAGGTCAGTACCGGCGCCCCTGACATCGATTTCCAGCATCAAGGTGTCGATTGGTGGAAGGGAGGGGAACCAGTGAATCCCTTGCATGGCGGCGCGGCCGGCTCGCTTCAGCACGCGATCCTCGATCGCAGCCAGCGTGATCTCACGTCCGTAGATCTGAATCGCGGTCACGTCCTCCCACGAAACCTCCAATGCCGCCATCCTCTCGAGGATCGCATCAATGATGGAGTCGAGCATCGTGGCCGGGTCGCTGCGTTCTTCCTCGGGAATCCCCGACACGACAAAAGCCTTTCGCCCACCACCGACCGTGGCAGGCGTCGTGAAGGACAGCGCGTGGAGGCTGGGCTCCGTTATGTCCGGAGCGGCTACCGCCACATTGGTTCGAGCTGCCGGCATCAGCGCGTCGAGATGCAGGCCCAGCTCACGAAGACGCTCGACATAACCTTCGTTGAAGGTGGCGAAGCCGTCCATGGTCATGGGCGCTGGGATCCGCAGCTCAAAGCCCGCTAACGCCAGAACTGGCCTGCCCGCTCGAGCGACCACCCTCTCGGCAGCCTTCAGCCCCTCTAGGAGCGGAACAGGCCGCGCGAACCTGGCGTGCACGATGTCATATCCCGGATCGGCGACCGCTCCACCCGAGAACGGTCGCCCATCGAGCGCAATGAAGCGATAGCTGCCCTGATCGTTATGGACGATCCTGGCCGGCTGCACCACCTGCTTAGGCTATGTCCTCGGGGCGGTCGGCGTTCCAAGGGCAAACGTAAGTTGACTGAAGGAGGCGGCATTGACCCGGCGATTCCGGTTCGGTATCTGCACCGATCAAAACATGACGTGGACCAAGACCGTCGAACGTTGGCAGCTGTTCGAGCAGCTGGGTTACGAGAGCGCTTGGCTGTGTGATCACCTCATCCAACCGAGCCGTCCGGAGGGTCCTTACTTCGAGGCGTGGTCGCTGCTGGCCGGTCTGGCGGCGCGCACCGAGAAGATCAGGGTCGGCGTCCTGGTCACGTGCAACACGTTCCGCTACCCCCAGGTCGTGGCCAAGATGGCCGTCACCGTCGACCACATCTCCAATGGCCGTCTCGAAATCGGCCTCGGAGCGGGGTGGTACGAGCCTGAGCACACGATGTTCGGAATCCCCTTTCCTGAGGCGAAAGAGCTTGTCGCCCGCTTTGCAGAGGCCGTACAGGTCGTTGACCTGATGACCCGAGAGGACACGATCTCCTTCGACGGCTCGCACTACCAGTTGAGAGGAGCGCGCTCACGCCCTGCCAGCGTGCAGAAGCCCCGCCCGCCGCTGGTGCTTGGCGCATTCGGGCCGCGCATGCTCAAGATCGTGGCTGCTTTTGCGGACACCTGGAATGCGTTTGGAACTCCGACTGAGATGCGCGAGCGCAATCAGATGCTCGATGACTATTGCCGCGAGATAGGTCGCGATCCCGACACCCTCGATCGATCGCTCTACTACTGGGTCGCGAAGGCGGACGCCGACCCCTGGGCATCCGAAGATGCGTTCTACAGCGTGCTCGAGCCATACATCGACGCCGGCGTCAATCAGTTCATCCTCGACCAGCCCCGCGACGATCAGCTGGACATGCTGGAGTGGGCGGCGCGAGAGGCCTTGCCGAAGTACTCAGGTCAGGCGCCTCAGGCAGTCGAGCCGGCGAGCGCCTCCAGCATCGATACCCGGA
>Ga0070695_100002529_pt1 | contig 10558 bp, 7 predicted proteins | sample KBSK1252metaG_FD_65471 | JGI IMG/M metagenome (GOLD analysis project Ga0070695, IMG submission 65471) | Corn, switchgrass and miscanthus rhizosphere microbial communities from Kellogg Biological Station, Michigan, USA - KBS K1-25-2 metaG | ecosystem: Host-associated > Plants > Roots >...
ACCGCGGCCACGCCGGGGAAACCGACGAGCTTCCAGCCGACCTTGTTCCGATTGCCGCCGTAGATCGGATCGGAGAAGAAGCCCTCGATCGTATTGTCGAGGAGCATGTTGAAGAAGAAGCGCGCCGGCACCCCATCGAGTGGGAACTTGCCTTCATCGAGCGCGCGCAGCACCTCGTCCTGCTGGGCGGCGGCGAGCTTGTCGAACGATCTGCCGTATTGCTTCGCGCAGCCGGCGTTGATCTCGGCGATCGCCGTGCGATAGACCTCCTGCGGCGTGAGCGGCGACTGGTAGCCCTGCTGCGGCGTGCCTTCGGCGTGCGGTCCTTGGCGATACATCTTCGCCATCACGCCGAAGCCGCCGAAGAGCTGCTGATCAATGAAATAAGTGACGCCCGCTTCCTTCGCGCCGGGGCCGAGTTCATCCGCTGGAATCAGCCGCGCCGCGGCGGCGTCGAGAAACGCCACCTCGGCGGGCGCGAGGAACATGTACTTCTCGCCCTTCGCGGGCATATGGCCGCCGTGCTGCGCCACCGCAGCAGCCGGCATGCTGGCGGCGCCGAGCGCGCCGACCGACTTCAGAAAGCGGCGACGGCCTCCTGGTTCATCCATCTCTCCTCCCCGGAAAGAAACATCTAAGCGAGATACTTCTTGAAATGGGCCACGGTGCGGTCCCATGCAAGCTTCGCCGCTGCCTCGTTGTAGCGCGGCGTCGAGTCGTTGTGGAAGCCGTGCTGCGTGCCCGGGTACACGTGCATCTCGTAGCGCACGCCCGCGGCCTTCAGCGCCTGCTCGTAGCCGGGCCACATTTCGTCGATGCGCGGGTCGTTCTCCGCGTAATGAATGAGGAGCGCCGCCTTGATCTTCGGCACCTCGGCCGTCGGCGCCGCCGCGCCGTAGAAGGGAGCGCCGGCGTGCATGTCGGCACCGAGCGCGGTGGCGAGCCAGTTGGTCGTCCCACCGCCCCAGCAGAAACCGGTGACGCCGAGCTTGCCGTTCGCGAGCTTGTGCGACTTGAGGAACTTGGCGCCATTCAGCATATCGGCGCGCAGCTTCGCCTGGTCGAGCTTCGCCTGCATGTCGCGGCCGTCGTCGTCGTTGCCCGGGTAGCCGCCGAGCGGCGTCAGGCCGTCGGGCGCGAGGGCGAGAAAGCCGGCCACCGCCGCGCGTCGCGCCACGTCCTCGATGTAGGGATTGAGCCCGCGGTTCTCGTGCACCACGAGCACCGCCGGGAATGGTCCGCCGCTCGCCGGCTGCACCAGATAGCCGCGGATCTTGTCCGCATTGCCGCCGGGCGACGGATACGTCACATAGTGGCCCTTGATGCGCGAATCGGTGAACGAGATGGTCTGCGCCTTCGCATAATCCGGCAGCAGCGACAGCGCAAAGGCCAATGCGCCCATCGCCGCGGCGCGCGCCAGGAACTGCCGGCGGTCGATGCCGCCGTGGCAATACTCGTCGTAGAGGTCGTAGACCTGCTGGTCGATCTCCTGCTGCGTGATGGCGTTCATCGTTTCCTCAGCTGTTTCGCAAACTTCGCGCTCACTTTGTCGCGCAGCTCATCGGAGGCTCGCACCACCGGCGGGAAGTCCTTGAGCATCTCGTAAGGCCGGCAGGCGTCGAGCAGCGCCCGCGAGTTCCACGGTCTGCCTTTGGGCAGCCGCGGATCGAGCGGCCCGCTCCAGGCGCGCTTGATGAAGTCGATGTCCTCGACCGGATCGCAGCGCGTGCACATCGCCCACAGCACCTGCTCGAGGCTCGTGGGATCGATGTCATCATCGACTACGACCACGAAGCGGCCCAAATAGGAACCGGACTGGCACGTCGCCGCCAGGTGCAGCGCCTGGCGTGCATGACCGGCGTAGGCCTGCTTGATCGCGATGACATTGAACATGCGCGCGCAGCCCGGCTCGTGCACCCAGACGCCCTGCACGCCCGGCAGCCCCGCGCGCTCGACCTCGTCCCAGATCATGCCGGCCTTCATCACGCACTTCGAATAGGAAAAATCGGACGGCGGCACCATCGGGCAGGCGAGTCCCAGGATCGGATCGTTGCGGTGATAGATGCGCTGGATGCGCACCACGGGCTGTTCGCTTCTGCCGCCCGCGTAATAGCCGGTGAATTCGCCGAACGGGCCTTCAGGCGCACGTTCGGTGGGATGCATTTCGCCTTCGAGCACGATCTCGGCGTGCGCTGGCATCGGCAGGCCATGCACTTCGCTCTCGATGACGTCGTAGGGCGCGCCGCGATGGCCGGCGGCGTAGTCGTACTCGGAAAGGCCGTAACGGATCTCGTTGCCGCCGGCGAGGAAGAGCAGCGGGTCGTGCCCGCAGGAGATGAGCACCGGGCAGGGCTTGCCCTGCTTCCAGTACTTCTCGCGGATGGTGCGGCCATGCTTGCCGGGCGAGATCCACAGGCCGACGCGATCCGCGCCTTGCACCATCGAGCGATACGTCGCGCAGTTCACCCAGCCTTCGTCCGGGTCGCGCATGATGACGAGATCGTCGGTGCCGAGATAACGGCCGCCGTCGTGCTCGTGCAAGAGCGGCGCCGGAAACTTGAGCACATCGATGCCGGTCTTGACGACGTTCTGCAGCACCGGCCCATCTTTCACCACGCGCGGTGGAATCGGCCGGTGGCCTTTCATGCGATCGCGATACGCGCGCACCACGTCGAGCGGATGTGACGGCGGCGCGAAGCCGAGCACGATGGCGAGGCGCTTCGCGGAGTTGGTGGTGCCGGAAATCGCGCGATAGCCCGCCGGGTAGCCGGGAATGTCTTCGAAGAGGATGGCGGGCGGCGTTTCCTGGCGATAGACGATCTCGGCGAGCGTGCCCATCTCGAGGTTCCAGTCGGCGCCCTTGATGCGCAAGAGCTCGCCGGCGCGCTCGATGCGCTCGATGGCCTCGCGCAGATCGGCGTGCGGCCGCTCGTAGTCGTTCCAGAGCGGCGTGGCGAGCGGCTTGTTCAGTACACGCCCCGGAAGCTGTCCTGACCCGGCTGGTAGGTCATGTTGGTGATGCCGTGGTTGCGGTTCACCAGCGGCCGCGCGTAGAGGTGGTGTTTCATGCTGCGCACCTCGTGCTCGATCTGAAAGAGCGGCTTGTTATCGCGCGGATCGGTGATCCACTGGAAGCGCCACTCGTTGGCGTCGGTCTCCATGGTGATGAGATCGCGCGCCTTCAGCCATTCATATGGCGTGGAAAAATCGGCGATGTAGATCTGGATGTGGTGGTTGTCGTATTCCGCAAGCGGGCGGTCGGTCTCGGTGAACATCAGCCGCTGGTTTTTCCCCACCCTCACGGTAGCGCGGCCGCCCTCGGCGGTTGCCGGCGCGCGCATCACCTGATCGTAGAAGCGCGCGATACCGTCCGCGGTGCCGCGCGGCACGTCGAAATCCACGTAAACGATGCCGAGCTCGGTGCGGCCGTATTCGGGCGACGGCGCGTGGCAGCGTACGCGGTTGCCCCAAGGGCAGGTCGCTTCCACGACCTCGCCTTTGCGCGACCAGGAAAACTTGGTCTTGGCTTCCGGCACGACGCGCTTCATCTCGCTGCCCGCGTGCGTAAGGCGCTTTTCCAGGTCTTCGAGATTCGGCACGACCAGTCCCACCGTGCCGCGCAGCACCTCGGCGCGCGGCGGCATTGCACGGCTCGGCAGGTGGCATTGCGTGCGGCCGAAGTTCACCCACATGTTCTCCAGGCCGGTGAAGAGATACGGATCGCGCGTGCCGCCGAGGCCGACGACGTAGAACAGGGTCGCCAGGCGCTGGTCCGGGATCACGACGTTGAAGTGCTCGAGATGCACGATGTTCCCGACCGTTTGAGCGGCCCGGTCGTATTGCCGCACTTTTTCGGGAGCGTTCATGCCGCTAGTCTAGCTCCACACCCGGCGCGCGAAGTCGGGGTAATCGGCGGCGATGGCGCTCGCCACCGGCCCGCGCAGCAGCTCGAGCTCAAGCGGCGTCGGCGCCGGCGTCTCGCCCACCGCGTCCTCGTCGTAGGCGAAGCCGGTCGCTTCTTGCACGCCGGCGGGCGTTTCCCCCGGATGGACGCTCGCCAGGCGGAACCGCCGCTTGTCGGCCTGCCAGGTGAAATGCGCCTTGCCGGTGACGAGCGCCACGGGGCCGCCCCGGCGCACCACCTCGGGCGGCGACCACCCGGGTGCGGAGATGAACTCGACCCGCGGCACGAGCACGCGGCGCGAATGCTCCTCGCGAAAGAGGATCGTGCGGCAGGTGAAGTACATGAAGGCCGAGCCGAACGAGCCGGGAAAGCGCCGCCCTTCGGCGCGCACGAGGTTGATGTTCGCTTCGCCGTCGAGCTGCGCGCCGCCGAGGAAGAAGTAGTCGATGCGCCCCTGCCCCGCGAGGTCGAAGAGCTCGCGCGAACCTTCGCTGAAGGGGTTGCCTTTACGCTTGTGCAGCCGCGTGACGCGCAGCGGCCGGCCTTGCGCGCGCAGCAGCTCGCAGGCAGTGGCGGGAATCGGCGAGGCGGCGCCGACCGCGACATGGTTCGCCTCGGCGATCAGCCGCGCGATCAGACAGGCAAGGAGCTCTTCCGCTCTTGCCACACGAAATCGCGCAGATACTGCTCGAAGCCCGCGCGCGTGCGGGCAGCTTTTGCGTACAGGGCGAGGTGCGCGTCGTCGATGGCGTAGACGTCCGGCACGCCAAGCGGCCAGGCGCCGCGCTCGGCGCGTGCGATGCCGCTGACATACGTCGCGCTGATCACGCCCGGCGCGAGCAGCTCATCGTCCAGCATGTCGCCTGGGCGAAACTCTTCGACGGTTACATAGGTTTGGCGCGCGGCGTGTGCGATGGTGGCGAGCTCGCGCCGGCGGCCGACCCAGACGTTGCCGGCTTCGTCGGCCCAGCGCGCGTGGAACAGCGCGACGTCCGGCACGATGGCGGCGACCAGCAGGATCGGATCTGCGGCGCCGGCAAACGGATTCTGCGCGACGCGCCAGTCGGCGTGCGGCGGCACGAGATCGGAGCCGATCACGCCGCGCAGCGGCATGTACGGCACGCCCTTCTCCGTTGCCTGCAGCGCGGTGTGCACCGCAGGGCACGTGTAGTCGACGATCTTGATCTCGCCGCGTTCCGCCGCTTCGCCGAAGCGCGGTGCGAGCCCCGCCTCGCCGAGCGATACGGCGCTGGAGTGGACTTCGGCGACGCAGCCGGCGCCGATCAGCAGATCGGCCGAGAGTCCCAGCACGGGAACGCCGAGGAGGCGCAAACCGTTCGCTTTGCGGCGGATGAGCGCGCGCACCGCGTCCATCGCCGGCAGCGAGTAGTCGGGAGGCAGCGCGATGAACGCGCTGTCCGCGATGCGTTCGACCAGCGAATCGACGCCGCTCAGGCCGAATTTCCTCCGATGGTGCCACCGACGGTCAGGGCGTCGATGCGCAGCGTCGGCTGGCCGACGCCGACCGGCACGCTCTGGCCTTCCTTGCCGCAGGTGCCGATGCCGGTGTCAAGCGTGAGATCGTTGCCGATCATCGAGACGCGCGTCAGAGCATCGGGACCATTGCCGATGAGCGTGGCGCCTTTGACCGGGTGCGTGACTTTGCCGTCCTCGATGAGATAGGCCTCGGCGGCAGAAAAGACGAATTTGCCGTTGGTGATGTCAACCTGGCCGCCGCCGAAGTTCGTGGCATAGAGGCCGCGCTTCACGCTGCGGATGATTTCCGCCGGATCGTGCGGACCGGCCAGCATGTAGGTGTTGGTCATGCGCGGCATGGTCAGGTGCGCAAAGGACTCGCGGCGCGCGTTCCCGGTGAGCGGCATCTTCATGAGCCGCGCGTTGAGGCTGTCCTGCATGTAGCCGCGCAGCACGCCGTCCTCGATGAGGACGTTGCGCCGGCTCGGCGTGCCTTCGTCGTCGACCGTGAGCGAGCCGCGCCGGCCGGGCAGCGTGCCGTCGTCGACCACCGTCACGCCCGGCGCTGCGACGCGCTGGCCGAGACGCCCGCTGAACGCGGAGCTGCCTTTGCGGTTGAAGTCGCCTTCGAGGCCGTGGCCGACAGCTTCGTGGAGCAGGATGCCCGGCCAGCCGGGGCCGAGCACCACGGCCATGGTGCCGGCGGGCGCCGGACGCGCCTCGAGATTCACCAATGCCTGCGACACGGCCTGCTCCGCATAGAGGTCGAGCACTGCGTCGGTGAAGTGCGAGTAGTCGGTGCGACCGCCGCCGCCGGCGCTGCCCGCTTCGCGCCGCCCGTTCTGCTCGGCGATCACCTGCACGGAGAGGCGCACCAGCGGCCGCACATCGGCGGCAAGCTGGCCGTCAGCGCGCGCGATCAGCACCACCTCGTACTCGCCGCCGAGGCTCGCCATCACCTGCGTAACACGCGGATCACGCGCACGGCATTTGCGCTCGAGCTTCTCGAGGAGCGCCACCTTGTGCTCCGAGGCGAGCGAGGCGATCGGATCGATCGCGGCGTAGAGCTGCACCGGCAAGCGGCGGGAGCCGGCCTTGACCAGGCGCGCCTGCCCGGCGGCGGCGATGGCACGTGTGGCACGAGCCGCGTCCTGCAGGGCGTTGAGGCTGATTTCATCGGAGTAGGCGAAGGCCGTCTTCTCGCCGGAGACGGCGCGCACGCCGACGCCCTGCTCGATGTTGAAGCTGCCGGACTTGACGATGCCTTCCTCGAGCGACCAGCCCTCGGAGCGCGAGTACTGGAAGTAGAGATCGGCGTAGTCGACGCGACGCGCCGCCAGCGTGCCGAAGACCTGCTCGAGCTTGGCGGCCTCGAGGTCGAACGGTGCGAGCAGCGTGCTTTTGGCGGTGTCGAGTATCAATGCATTCTCCGGTTGGCATGCGCGGGCAGCGCCGCCTGCACTTCGTGGATGCGGGCGGCATCCATGTCGGCGAGCACCACGCCTTCGCCTTCGGCTTGCACCGCCAGCGGCTCGCCCCATGGGTCGACGATCAGGCTGTGGCCGTAGGTGCGCCGGCCGCCGGCATGCGTACCGCCCTGGGCGGGAGCGATGACATAAGCCTGGTTCTCGATCGCCCGCGCCCGTAGCAGCGTCTCCCAATGCGCCGCGCCGGTCGGCACGGTGAAAGCAGACGGCACGAACATGGCGTCGAAGGGCGCGAGCGCGCGGTAGAGCTCGGGGTAGCGCACATCGTAGCAAACCGAAAGCGCGAGGCGCCCGAACGGGCTCGACACGGCGACCGGGCGATCGCCCGCTTCGAGAGTGCGGGATTCGTCGTAGCGCTCATCGCCAGAGGAAAAGCGAAAGAGATGCATCTTGTCGTAGCGTGCGACGCGCTCGCCGGTGTCGTCGTAGACCAGGCAGGCGCTGCGGATGCGTCGCTCGTCGGCGCAGGCGATCGGAGCCGTGCCGCCGACGAGCCAGATGTGATGCTCACGCGCCGCGCGGCCGAGAAAATCCTGGATCGGGCCGCGACCGTCGGGCTCGCGCAAGCGAACCTTGTCGGTCTCGGATCGGCCGATGCAGTAGAAATTTTCCGGCAGCGCGACGAGCCGTGCCCCGGCTGCGGCGGCCGCGGCGATCAGTCGCGCGGCGGCCTCGAGGTTCGGGGCGAGCTCGGGCCCGGACACCATTTGCACCGCCGCAATGCGCACCTTGCTCACTGCGTGGCGGTCTCCGTGGGTGGCGGCGCCACGGTGAGGTTGACCACTTTCGGATCGGCCCAGCTGCCGCTGACGTCGAACTCGTGCGCGAAGAGTCGGCCGAGCGGGTCCTTCAGCACCTTCTGCGCGAGCGCCGAGGCGACCCCGGCCACCGGGTTGACGATCGTCACCAGGGTGGAGGCGGAGCCGCCGAGGCTCGGCACGACGCGTACCTTGAGCGCCTGGCTTTCGCGCGCCAGGTCGACGCGCCCGGACATCGCCACCTCGGCCGCCGGGCCGCGCATGCGGAACTGATGGATGTCCATCACGCCGTGATCGACGTTGGACGCGGCCTCGATGCGGTCGAAGCGAAAGCCCTTCGAAAAGACATCGCGGAAGTCGAGCGCGATGCGCCGCGGCAGCGCCTGCAGGTTCATGAGCGAGATCAGCTTGCCGAACCCCGGATCGATCTCGAGGAACTGGCCGTCCTCGGCGGTGAGCCTGAGCTCGCCGGTCAGGCTCGGGTAGTCGATATGGCTCGGCTCGGCCGACCAGCTGAGGGATCCGGCGAGCTCCGCCTTGCCGCCGAGAACCGCGTTCGGGTAGCCGACGCGGCCGAGAAATTTGCCGGCATCGCTCGCGTGCAGGCTGAAGTCGAGGTCGGTGGCAAGGCCACCGCGCCAGCGGCCCTTGGCGTCGAGCGTAGCGTCCTCGCTCGCAAGCGCCAGCTTGTCGATCCGCCAGTCCGGTCCTTCGGGAACGGCGAGAAGCTCGAGACGGCCAAGCTCCTTGCCGCGCAGGTTGAAGCTTTCCACCGCGATATCGAGTGCCGGCAGGTCGCTCGGGCTTGTCGGTGGATTGGCACCGCTCGCCGGCGTGGCGGCCGGGACGCTGAGATGCAGTAACCGCCCGACGAGCCGTCCCGCGCCTTCGGCGCGATACGTGAGCTGCCCTGCGATTTCGTCGGCGTCGAGCACCGCGGACCAGCCGGCGGCGTCGCCGGTGGCACGCACGGCGACGTTTTGGATGCGCTTGCCGAGCAAGTCGACGCGCGCGGCCTTCAGCTCGACGCTCACCGGCAGAGTGCTCGCGCCGCCGGTCTTGCCGCTGCCGGCGAAGACGCTGCGCCAGCGATCGAGATCGAGGGCGGCGGTCGACCCATAGATGAGCACACCGCGCTCGGGAAGGCGCACGCTATGCGTCGGCGGTGAGAGCGAAAGCGCCCCACGCTCCACATGCATCGCATCGCCTTCGCGTACGCGGCGCACTTCGGCGGCGGCGCGTCGGCCGAGCGCCACCGAGATGCGGTCCCCGGTCTCGCTCGGCACATAGTCGACGCGCAGCGGCAGGACATCGACGGCGGTTTTGGCAAGCGGCGCGGGCAGCGCGGAGGCAACGCCGCGCAGCGGGCTCTCCACGCTGACACGCGGCAGGCCGTCGCGCAGCGTCACGGTGGCGATGTAAGGCGCCGAGCCGCTGAGGTAGCGGCGCAGCGGCTCGTCCAAGAGCGCCCCGAGCTCGGCCGGCTGCCCGTCGCCGCGCGCCACGAACTCGATGACGCTGCTGCCACGGCGCGTGCCGCCCGAGATGGTCAGCGGCCCGCCGAAGGCGCGCGCGCGGACATCGCGCAGCGCGAGTGTCGATTCGGTGAACGCCACGCTGCCCTGCGCCTGCGTAAGCGGCGGCACGTCTCGCGCGAGCGTCACTTCGTTGCCCGCAAGCTCGTACTCGCCCGCGACCTTCGTATTGCGCAGCTCCGCGAGCGGCAGCTCGAGCTTCAGCCGCAAGCGTCCGTCGCCGCTCGCGCTCATCGCCTCGGTGAAGCGGCCGGCGCTCGTGCGCAGCGGCGAGACGCGCAGGAACTGCAGGAACTTTGCCGTCGCGCCATGCGCCTGCCCGCTGACCAGCACGCGCGGCGAACGCGAGCGCAGGTCGGGGATGCTGACCTTCACATCGTGTACCGCCGCGCCGAGGATGGTTCCGCTCTTGCCGGCGATGTCCATGCGGTTCCTCTGGAAGCTGAGCTCCGCCTCGATGTCGTCGATGCGCGGCCAGCCGGGCGAGTATTCGAGAACGCCTTTGCGCACGCGCGCCGTCACCGAGAACTCGCCTTGCGCCGGATCGACGAACGGGAAGGCGCGCAGATCGCCTCGCAGGCGCAGCTCCGCTTTGACGGCTTCGCCCGCGAGGATGCTCTTCACCAGCCACTCGCGCGGCTTCTCGCCCATCAGGGCGCCAAGCGGCAGGTAGCGCGGAAGGCTCTTCGCTTCGCCGCGGCTCAGCACCGCCGAAACGTCGATCTTGCCGGGCCCCTCGCCTTCGTAGACATAGCTGCCGAAGGCATTGCCGCTCAGGTCCGCGTTGGTAAAGGTGAGGGAAGGCACCTCGATGCTGAAGCTCGCGCCGTCGCGCTTCCAGGCGAGCTCGCCCGCCAGCACGTCGAAGGTGAGGCGCGGGTCGGGGAAGACGCGCGGCAGCTCGAGCTCGGCGCCGCGCGCGTCGAGCTGCACATGGCCGCCCAGCTCGCTCGCCTCGAGCGTGCCGTCGAGCTGCGCGAAGCCGGGAAACTTCTCGCGCGCCTTCAGCCCGAGATCGACAAAACCCGAGCGCGCCTGGTAATGCGTCGGAGCGCCGAGCGGTCCTTGCCATTCGTAGCGCAGGCCCGCAAGCCGGCCGCGCGGCGCGAGCTCATGCGCCGCAAGGCGAAATTCCGGCGGCAGCGGCAGCGCCTCGCCGAGATGCGCAAGCGGCGCGAGCTCGAGCGCGCTCGCGCTCAGCACGCCGCCCTCGGGCTGCCAGGCGACGTCGAACTCGAGGGGCGGCAGCGGGGCGCCATCCTGCGGCGCGAGCGCGAGATGCCGGGCAGCGAGGCGGTAGCGCTCGCCTTCGCGCGCGCCCTGCAGGCGGCCGACGGCCGAAGCGAGGTCAAGCGGCGGCAGATCGGCGGCGAGCGTCGTGCGCACGCCGGCGAGCGC
>Ga0070695_100002530_pt1 | contig 10557 bp, 15 predicted proteins | sample KBSK1252metaG_FD_65471 | JGI IMG/M metagenome (GOLD analysis project Ga0070695, IMG submission 65471) | Corn, switchgrass and miscanthus rhizosphere microbial communities from Kellogg Biological Station, Michigan, USA - KBS K1-25-2 metaG | ecosystem: Host-associated > Plants > Roots >...
TCCCACCTCCCGGCCCGGCTGCGGGCTCAATCATTGGCGAGTTCAAGCGCGAGAGTTCGCTCCGCATGACCGCCCACCAGTGGGAGGACGGAGTTTCCAAGAGCGTTGAGTCGGTGTGACCGCCAGGGAACCAGGGCGGCGAGGACGAGGCGGAGGTCGGCGCGTTCCACAGTCGCAATCATGTAGTCCGGCGAGTCAGCATACGCAGCCTCCAGCCGGGCGACCGCTTCCGCCAGCTCGCGGGGCGCGGTCATGGCTTCACCGCGCACATCCGGCGCACCAGGTCCTGCGCGCTGGCCTGCATGGCTTCCACGGTAGGCTTGAGCGCGTCCCACGCAGCGGCCCTCGCAGCGGCCCTCGCAGCGGCCCTCGCAGCGGCCCTCGCAGCGGCCCCCGCAGCGGCCCCCGCAGCGGCCCCCGCAGCGGCCCCCGCAGCGGCCCCCGCAGCGTCCCACGCAGCGTCCCTCGCAGCGGCCCTCGCAGCGGCCCCCGCAGCGTTCCTCGCAGCGGCCCCCGCAGCGGCCCCCGCAGCGTCCCACGCAGCGGCCCCCGCAGCGGCCCACGCAGCGGCCCACGCAGCGGCCCTCGCAGCGGCCCCCGCAGCGGCGAATGACGGCTCTGCGATACGGACCGACTTGAGATCGACAATCGGAGCCAGCGCGCGGAGCGTGGCTGCGTGCGGAGCCAGCGATGGCGTGAGGTCGAGGAACGCGGGCGCAAGGGTCCGTGCCAGCCAGTCCAGCGCCATGAACGACCGCACGGTAGCGACTTCCGGCCCGTGCGCGGTGTCGATGATGAGCGGGAGCAACGGCTTCAAGAGCCTGCCACGTGTCTCGTTGTCGGGGAGTGAATCATTCCACGAGCGCATGAATGTAGCAATGGTCGGGCAGACGCAGCCGGGAGCATCTGACCACGCTTCGCCCGCCATCCACGCGGCGGCTTCCATGACACACATCTTGCCGTTTGGCGAATGCGCCCCGGCGAGCAACGGCTTGTCTGCGGGTAGTTCACGGATGATGGGAGTCACGGCCTTTCCCCCTTCGCTTTACGGATGGCCTCGGACAGCTCGTTGGCTAGGTCGGATTCACGATTGCCACGGAACCTGTCATCTCGGAGATCGGCGTCGATGTTCTCGGAGATGTAATCGAGGGCAGCGCCGGCGGCGACGATCAGCGTAGCGAGCTTGGCTTCCAGTGTGTCCAGCATGGTCGCGGCCGCCTCAAGTCCGCGCGTGCGCTCGGCCACGACCCCTTCCAGGCGCCGGAGTTCGGCTTGCTGGGCGGCGATGGTCTCGGCGGCCATGCGAGCGGCCACCTCGTCGAACGGGCGTTGACGGCGGCGCTCGTCGAAGTCCTCGGTTGCGGCACGGCTTCTCATGACTTCCCCTCCCCGGCGAGCGCGGCCGCCCGGTCGAATGCATCGGCGCATCCGCACTTGCAACCCGGCTCCCGGCACGCGACCTGATTGCGGTAGGCCACAAGTTCGCGGAGCGCCGCCTCCAGCCGCTCGCAGCGGGCGCGGAGGGTGTCAGCCTCGGCCCCGAAGCCGTCTACATCCCGATTGGCCTCGCGGAGCCTGCGGCCGTATTCCTCGGCGAGCAGTACCGCGTCGTCCCGCTCGGCGATGAGGGCGCGGAGATCGGCGGCGGCGCCGTTGTCACGTCCCATGAGTTCCTCTTGCGTGAGGAACGCGAGCCCCAGCGTTCCGGGCTTCGGGGTCGACCGCTTTTCGTAGTCCATTTGTAGCCTCCCGTGTCTCTTGCTGCGTCTCCCGTGTCTCTCGCGGCCGTCTCGAGCCGCTCACAGGTCAATATGAGGCCGCTTGAGCGTGGCGCCAAGGGATATTTTCATGAGCACCTTTGAGGGGTCAGCCAAGCGCTACGGTGCCCCGCCAATAGGACGTCACGGACACTAGTCCGGCCTTGCTTTCGACAGAGGCCTAGCCTCAGGTGGGAAGGTTCTCAGGATCACGCTCCCAAGCGCTCCACATCCCGCCCTGCCCTCTCCTCAGGGTATCGACCGCTCCATCCACCAGCTGTAGGTCCAATGCGTCCACGGCCGATCCTCGGCCTTCTGACGCCCTCTGTGTACCCACACACATCTAGGAGCGATTGATTACCAGCTCGCGCGCTCCTTGAGTGTGTCAGCCTTGACACAGTGAACGCTTGTGCACTGTGTCTACTTTGACACAGTACTGTGCATTGGCGTGGGGTTGAGGGCGAAATGCCCAGGGGGGAGGGCACCCCGACGGCCGAGTGCGATTGACAAGTTACCTCGCTAGAGAAGTACGCAGCGTTTTTCTGGGAATGGGACCCTTGACGGTTGGATCTAGTGGGCATAGGTTGGGGATGTCGAGGGCTGGGGATAGAGCGCATGACTCCGGTCCGTGGACGAAGGCCCCAATGCCCCTCGACAAGGCAGAGCCTGCAGTACCGTCCGCGGGCCGGAGTTCTGCGTTTTGGCATGGAGGCATGGGATGGGGCGGAACCTTCTCCCGTACATGCAGTTCGACGTGGATGACTACCTGCAGGACGAGGCGGTCATGGGAATGGACGCGGACACCGAGGGGTTGTACATCCGGTTGCTGTGCCGGTCGTGGAAGTCGGCGACACCTGGGGTGATCCCGGAGAGGCTGTTCGGGGTGATGTGTGAGGAACACCGCATCACGGAGCAGTACAGGGTGTTGTGGGGCGACAAGTTCCGGGAGCTCGACGAGACCATGCTGGAGATCGGTCCGGAGATGATCGCGGACCTCAGGCTCGAGTCGATCAAGGACCAGATGAGGCCGGCATTCGACACGGTCTCTCGCCCTGGGTTCTGGGTCCAGAAGCGGATGATGGCGGACTTCAAGAGGTTGAGCGCCATTTACGAGGCCAAGAGGAGGGGTGGTGAGCAAACCCGTAACAGGAAACAAGTTGCGAGGTCACCTGAAGCTATCCTCGAGGATACCTCAAGGACTCCCGGGGAAGAAGTAGAAGTAGAAGTAGAAGTAGAAAAAGAAGTAGAAGAATCTAAGTCAACAGACATGGCGACTGACGTCGCCGTGGGTGGGGTTCTGAACCTCTCTAAACGTCAGAGGCCTGTGAAGCGGAAGACCCCTGAGGACGTCGAGTGGGAGCGGACGTTCCACGACTGGTTCTGGCCCGCCTACTGGCGCAAGGCCTCGAAGACCGATGCCTTGAAGGCCTGGATGGGGATCGCCCCGAAAACCCAGGACATGGTCGAGTCCATCAACGAGGGTCTTCAACGCCACAAGTCGGTGATTCTCTCCCGGGAGAAGGATAAGCAGCCCCACGCCTCGACGTGGCTGAACCAGCGCAGATGGGAGGACCTGGACGCATGAGACCGCAAGGCAAGGCTACCCAGAGCTCCGAGCGCTACCCCGGCTTCACCGCCCAGGGCCGGTTCTTCTGGTCCGACGTCCCGGTGACGAACCAGGTCACGAACTGGGTCCGGTTCATGATCGACGAGATCCCCCGCGAGCTCCTGAGTCCAGCCCATGTCATCCGGACTCTGGCCTCCGAACCCAAGTGGATCCAGGACTGCTTCAGTCCCAAGACCATTGCCAACTGGGTCAAGTGGGAGCGGTTCTCGGACTGGCCCTTCGCCGAGGCTCCGTCCTCGTTAACGCGATGCCTCAAGGATTTTGGGCGTGGCTACCCGCTGTGGTTCCGGAACGAGCGTAGGTGGACCGAGATGTGCGACGCCGCGGAGAAGAAATACGGCCTCTCGAGTCGATTCGAAGGAATCATGGAACCGCACTCGGACAAACTCATCGCTGTCCTCGCCGAGCAGTTGGGCCTTGACCCCTGACCCGAACGGGTAGCAGCATACGCCCGCCGACGAACTCACTGGGGTGGGGCCGCGATCTCGTCGGCACACGGACCCGTTGGTCGCGGCCCTTTCTTGCGGAGGTTCCGGATGGCACGAGAACTCGCTCATGAAGCCAGCATCCGACTGATGGCCGCGGAACAACTGGCCGTCTCCCGGGTCGATGACGTTTCCCGGCTTCAGGGAGCACGAGCTCGGCGTCGCGCGAAGAAGGAAGCCCGCATGATCTCGGACCACCGCCAGATCATTGTCGGCCCAGTCTTGGCGAGAGTGTTCCCAGGTGGCTTGGTCGATCCCGTCATCAAGCCATGACCTTCCCGCCCGAGCACTTCGACGAGTTGACCAAGTGCTACGCCGCCGAAGGGAAGACGGTGGTAGCCTACCGCATGACCGATCCCGGCTTCCCCCCCTGGGAAGACCAGAACTACCCCAGACTCGAGGTCGACTGGGTCTATACGGCCCTCACCAACGGAGCCAGCCATGCCTAGCAGGGAAGTCATGGGCAAGTACAAGCGGGGCGCTCTCCACTCCGGGAGCAAGTCCGGCCCCGTGGTCAAGGACCGGGCCCAAGCCGTGGCGATCCTCATGAGCGAGAAGCGCAACGAGGACGAACACGGCGGCCAGTACCACGAGTCCAAGCGGCTCCGGGTCAAGCGTCGTCAGCGCTAGTGTGCTACGCACAGGGAAGTGCCCGGACTGTGGACACGAGATCGAGCTCCCACCGCTCCAACTCGTCGAGGGTTTCGGGGCCCATACCGCCGACCTCTACTGCGACAACTGCCACTGGTTCGGTACCGACGAAACCTTCAAGCGACAGCGGTCCCTGCTCGTCTGGTCCGGTGGCGACCCGGGACCATTCATCGTCACCCCGCTCGGTGGGTTCGAGAGTGGCTTCACCGATACCGGTGTCTCCACGACCGGACTCGACATCAAGCATGGTGAGCTGTTCATCGCCATCATCGGCAACATCGGCGGCGATGGTGTGGCCCCGACTTCGATGAGACTCGGTTCCTCTGACGTCCTGACCCCCATCACCGACAGTGGTGTCAGCGAGCCATGCATCAGCATGAGCTACTTCATGGGGCATCTGTCGACCCCCGGGCTCCAGACTCTGACCGTCAGCTATACCACCGCAGTCGATACCATGCTCTGCCTGATGCTCAAGATTTCCGGATGTTCCACCTCGCCGATTGATGGCTCCTCTAGCCTGTTGGAAGCCGGCTCTGCGATATCCTGGACCAGCGGCAATACCGCCCCACTCACCGCGTTCAACGAGCTTGCCATCGGCGCGTTCGTTTCTGAGCATGGGTTCGATATCGACCAACGCCCGACGTTCGGAAACGGTTTCGCCCAGCAGCAGTTCCTGCAGGCTGAGAATCCAGACGCCATCTTTCTCGCTCAGGCCACGAGGCGGTTGGAGAACAAGACTCCTGTCGCGTGCAAGGGCACCAAGCCACTGTTCATGTCCGGTTCTTATTCGGTCGTCACCATCAAGCCTCGATAGGAACGTCATGTGCGAACCGTCGTCCCTTGCCCTGACTGTGGTGCCCCGGTTCCCATCCCCCTGGTCCAGATCGTCAAGGGGGACTCGGCCGACGTCACCACCATCTTCTGCCGCAACTGCATGTGGACCGGTGGCGATGAGATCTTCAAGAGCGGTGGTCGCTATGCCCTTGTGGTTTGGGGTGGGGAAGAAATAGTGGCTGATACCAGACACCCGTACGTCTTCGTGCCCGTGACCGAAGCCGCATCTTTGAACTCGCGGATCAATGCTCTTACCAATGGCGGCACGATCTGGTTGGAGCAGGGTAACTACGCTGCCGCCGGAGACATCACCGTCTCCAACTCGAACGTCGTTATCCGCGGTGTCGGCATGAGTTCGACGATCCTGGGTGGCAGCGTATTGATCGAGGCTGGCGTCGTCAGACTTCAGGACCTTGCTGTCAGAGCCACGGGAAAGGCATACGGTGTCAAGCTCTACACCTCATCAGGCGCCGGAACCCCGCGCTGTGAAATCCGGAATGTCTGGATTGGAGCTTCATCTGTTGGAGCTGGTAACGGTCCGGATAAGGGACTCTGGCTCGATGGTGCGATTCTCACCGTCGTCGACCATTGCACCATCGCTTTCAACAACCATAGCGGTCTCTACGTGAACACATCTGACACTGTTGCCCCTATTGCGTCGACCAACATGAACACGTTCCGAGACTGTACGTTCAACGGCAATGGTAGGTACGGGGTCGAGATCGAAGTCGGAGTCGATGCAGTCGCCGGAATGATGGGGCATCGCTTCGTTGGTGGGAACATGGAGAGCAATACCCTCGGTGAGTTCTCGGCTGACAACGCCACCTTCATCGCTATTCAGGGTGTCGACTTCGAGTGCGGAATTGATCACACCGGAGGGCAAATCATCTCTATCAGTGCTTCTCAGCCCGTTCTCATCGAGGACTGTAACTTCGTCATCTCGCAGCCGAATCCCCCGGGTACGGCAGTTGCCGTTACTCGCTTCTTTCTCATCACCAACTGTGGAGATGCTCACGTCAGGCGTTGCAGGCTCTCGACCGATGGCGTGGCGACATGGGTTCAGGGTGCAGTCGGAGTGTTCACCGAGGGTTGTACCGGCTGTACGGAGCAGGACAACATTCTTTCCCCTGCTGGCGCCGGAAGGTACATCAGCAACCGCGGACGGATGCGGACATGAGACCCAGCGTTCATTGGCAGCGCGGCTTGCAACACTTCAACGGCGCGATGTTCCAGCCAGATAGCTCAACGGCTGGTGGTAAAGGACTTGGTGGCATCTGGACCACTGACACCGCCGCTGTGGGTATCACCGTGGCTCATGCAACCGTTGGCACGGCATTCGACACGCAGTTGAAGCGCACGACCTATGCCAATGTGGTTGGAGCACCGACTCCGGATCAGGAACTGGGGCCTCGCCTTTCCAGTGCGGGGGATTACCAGTTCTGGTTTGGTAATGCCGCGAACCTGGGTGGTTGGTACATGTCCGCTATCTTCAGGATTGGGACTTGGAACAACGATGGCGGTCGTCTGTTTGTCGGTATGACCGCAAGCACGAACCCGGTATGTATTTCTGACACGGTTCCTAACCACACCATTGGCCTCTGGCATGACTCGACAGATGGTCAGGATGTGCTGTCGCTCGTGAACAAAACAACGGGTGCTTCGGCCAAGCTCGCTATCAGCGATCACACGAGTGATCCCGGATTGTTGGCGACTGGCGTAACGTTGCTTTGGGAGATGTGGGCCTTTCCCAACAGCATCAATGCCATCAATACGAACTTCAAGCTCCAGAAGTTCGATGCCACGAACCGCACGATTGCCAACGTCGAATGGAATGCTCAAGGTGGGGGACCATCCACCACGACGATGTGTGCCCCACAAGTTCAGATGAGCAATGGGGCTGACACTACCGCCGCGCATTTCAAGATCGAGGTCGCCAACGTTTACTGCGTTGCTTACTCGGGCGAGTTGTTCAATCCATGAAGCCGACCTTCGTCTGTCCTGACTGCGGTGTCGCCATCAACCGTGGCGTCCAGATCGTCTCCAACGACAACCCACCGTTCGAGCGCTTCCACTGCGAGTCCTGCGGGCGCGAGGGCATCACCGAGGACCTGGTCATGAAGCGTGGACTTGCGGTCTTTGCCCACAAGGGCCATACCCACCCGCACCCGCGAGGGACCGGTGGCGGAGAAGTCATCACCGACCCCGACGACTTCCCGCGGATCTGGATGTACTACGGCACGAACGGCTTCGGCATTCCGGCTCTGACCACGCAGACGCTGCCGGGCACGGAGCCCTCGTGGAACGAGACGATTCTCAACAAGATCGCGCGCTGGCAGATGATCACGCTCAACACCCAGCCATTCCTGACGACCGGGCTCGAGCAGAACTACGCCATCATCGCCAAGTTGAGACTGGCGAACCCGACGGTGAAGCTGTTGTTCTACGACCAGGTCACCCAGCGCGACATCAACGTCGCCCCCGGCTCCCCATGGACCGCCATCTGGGACTTCGTCTCCGCGGGTCCCGACAAGCGGATGTACTGCCAAGACGCCACAGGGTGGCCTTACAACGTCGCCTCACCCATCTTCTGGGACATCGGCGACACCGGGGCCGCGGCAGGACTCGCGGTTATCTGGAAGTCATTCCAGCAGGGCAAGGCCGATGGCTACTTCTTGGATACCATCGTCAGCCCCGCCAACAGCAACAGCATCAACTCCTCGCCCCTGGACTTCGCGGCTCTCGGCTACGCCAGCCTTCAGGATGCTAAGGATACCGGGCGGGCAGCGAACACGACCTTCATCAACGCATTGCTCGGCACGGGCGAGGTTTGGATCAACCGTGGTGTCCAAGACGCTCATGTGGCTAATGCCACGACGTTCACCTGCAAGGGCGAGTTGTTCGAAGGCTGGGACCCGACCCATGGTGGGAAGGACGACAACATCCCGCTCAACAGCCAGTACCCGGGCGGCAACTTCCTCGCGTGGACGTTCGACACCGCCATGACCCACGGCTGTCTCTGGCAGGGCTCGATGCCAACGGGACGCGGGACGTTCCTCATCAAGTCCGAGACGGACACAGGGACTCCGAACCGCACGCATCTCAACCGCTCGATCCGCTACACGCTCGCTTCTGCCGCTATCTGTGGAGGTCTCGCCTACATCGGCAACAACCGCGATGGCACGCATGACCCGGACTTCTGGGCGGATGAGTATTCAGTGAACCTCTCGACTGGGACCTCGGACAGCACGGGTGCGCGCACGAGTCGCGGCTGGCTCGGGAAACCCACCGAGTTCGGACACCTGGATGCGACTTCCGGCATGTGGGTCCGCCACTTCGACCGTGGAGTGGTGGTGGCCAATGGCCCGGGGTCCACACAGCAGATCAACTTGGGCAAGCCATATCGTAGACTGCGCGGGTTCTACGACACCTCCGTCAACGATGGTAGCCTTGTCCAGACGCTGAGTGTCCCCGCCAAAGATGGCCGCTTCCTCTTGAACGGTTGAGGCGAACATGAGGATCGAACTCTACTGCCCCAGTTGCGGTGAAGAAGTCCGCCCGACCTTGATGCCGCCGCCGAGTGACTACACCTGCGAAGGCTGCAACGAGACCATGCCGCGGACCAAGTTGACCAAGATAAAGGTCCTGAACCGCCGCATCGCCGGAGTGGGTATCGGCAACAACATGACGGCTGTCGTTGTTGGCACGGGCAGTTTCTTCGATCCCACGCAGAATACGGGGAGTCTCACCGTCTCCAACTGCGTGTTCCGGGCTGGGGACTGTTGTGTCGCCTGCATCGCCGTCGACCTTGCTGGTGGTGGTGTCGGTATCCAAGGCGTCACGGTGGGTGGATTGACTGCCAACCAGAGCACCACTGGTGGTCAAGGAGACGTCGAAGCCGAGCAGTGGGTCCGCGGCAACCTGACCGCTGGCAGCAAGTCGGTGGTCATCACCGGCTTTGGTGGCAATCCTACCGCCTGCGCCATGGTCGTCGTTGCCGTCAGTGGCGCTCGCTTGAACAATGTTCCGACCGATGGTTTCGTCATCGGTGCCGGTTCAGGGACCGCATTCGACAGCGAAGCCACCAGCCCGCTCCTGTTCAACTTCCAGATGGCCATCGCCATGGTCGGCGCCGAAGCGGACAACGATGTTTCGTCTTGGGGCAAGGGCTTCATCCGTCTTACCAATGGTCGTGCATCGACCACTGACCCCGGGCCACCCAACAATGTCTCGGTTATGGTCGCCGCGAAGGCACTCTTGAGCACCGATGCGACTCAGGTCACCGGTACCATCGGTGTCAGTGCGTCTTGGCTCGCATCCATCACCACCATCCGCCCGTCATGACGACCGAGTCCAGACCCCGTGTCACCGTCGATGAAGCGATGGAGATCCTCTCCGACATCGCCCGCAACGGTGAAGGTGCGGAGAAGTTCCGGGCCCTGAAAGTCATCATGGCCCAAGAGACCGGGAGCGTGACCGTGCCCGAGCCAATGAACGACGAGGAGCGCATCGAGACCCTGTCCATGCTCATGGAGGCCATGGGTCCCATCGGCTGCCAGTTCGCCTACCGCAGAGCATTTCCATGGGCCAAGGAACCCGTCAACAACGCCGTCATCAAGGTCCAGGCGAAGATGCTCGAGGTCGATGAGAAGAAGCTGCCGAAGACCCTGAAGGACCTCTACCGGAAGTTCCCGGAGATCAAGCGCAACGGCTTCCCGCCCACCTATCCCGTGAACAAGGGCGTCGAGGAGAAGAAGCAGTGGTGCCAGAAGCAGGCGATGAAGATCCTCTTGGACCGGAAGCAGGCCGAGGTCGCCCCGCCCCCGAACATGGATGACGACGATGCTCCAGACGAACCGACCGAGTCGTAACGGCTACCGTCAAAGACGGCACAAGAACTACGGCTGGGATGCCGTGGCGCATACACGTCTCCTGCGCGAGTTCTGCCGCAAGGACTTCTGGCTCTTCTTCAAGCTCGCCTTCGGGGCGTGGAACAACCCCAAAGGCAAGCGCTGGATCGATCCCGAGGTGCATAAGCCCTTGGCCCTCTGGTTCCAGAAGCATGTCGACGAATGGTTCGAATGGCGGCGTCACGGCTTGAAGAAGCAGAAGTACCTGGCGATTCTCGTTCACCGAGAGATTGGCAAGACGACTCTCATCACCCGCGCCGGCCAGCTCTGGCTCCACCTCCGCGACCCCGAGATGG
>Ga0070695_100002532_pt1 | contig 10555 bp, 13 predicted proteins | sample KBSK1252metaG_FD_65471 | JGI IMG/M metagenome (GOLD analysis project Ga0070695, IMG submission 65471) | Corn, switchgrass and miscanthus rhizosphere microbial communities from Kellogg Biological Station, Michigan, USA - KBS K1-25-2 metaG | ecosystem: Host-associated > Plants > Roots >...
CTAAGCACTCCGTGAGCAGCGTGAGCGGCAGGCAGAGAGAGGCCACTGGGAGCGCGCCGGGCAAGGGCGGTGGCCGCTACGATCATCGCTAGGACGCGGCGGCCGCGGATATGTGGGCGCGTTGAGCCAGGCCCCGGCCGAAAGAAATGTTGTCGCCGGGGACCTCATAGAACGCGATCATGAGATCATCCGGGGAGATACCGGCGGCTGCCACCACCGCGTCATTCAATGCCTTCAACAATCCCAGGCGCTTTTCTTTGGGACGACCGGAGATGAACGTGATCTCCAGGACAATCAGATCATCCGAGTAGTTGAGGCCGAGGAACGAGGGCGTGTGAAGATATTGGTTCCTTGGCAGAACGTGGAAGATTTGAAAGAAGTCTTCCGGCGGGATACCCAGAGCGCTTATGAGGCCATCTTGCACCGCGCTCGACACCTTGCCCAGACGAGCTTCGTCATATTGCCCTTCGAGTACGTGGATCTTGGCGATTGGCATGTGCGATCTCCTTCGGCTACATGTGGTTGTCTTGTCGTATCAGCGATCGTGCGTCGTTGGTGACCTTCGGCTCCCGCCCTTGTCAGTGGCCCCGAAATCGCTAGCCATGAGAGCGCGCAGCAATGCACGTAAAGTCTCTGCGCGCTTCGGACCAAAGCTGCTTTCGAATGTGGCCTGCGCCTTCAACCAAGCGGGCCGTGCCGCCTGAAGGCGCTTCTCACCCGCAGTGGTGAGATGGAGCTCCTTGGCCCGGCGGTCGGATCCTCCCTGTTCGATTCTCATCAACCCATCTCGCTCGAGCGGCAGGATGTTGCGCCCGAGCGTGGTGCGATCCGTCTGCAATACTTTGGCTAGCGCATTGATCGTCAGCGGCCCCAGCCGCTTGAGCATTGCAAGAATTGAGTATTGGGTTATGCGTAACCCGGTCGGCTCCAGAAGCTGGTCATAAAACTGGGTGACGTGCCTCGCGGCCGACCGGACGGAGAAGCAATGGCACACCTCAGGCCCTAGGGCGGCATCGTGCGGCATCCTCACGTCCTCGTGTCTTGATAAAGGTGCAAGTACGCATATATGGGCGTAGGTGCACCTATGTCAATCGAGCGGATTGCGCATATGTCTGCAAGCAACCAGACATCCGGTGGGGGTTCCCCCGTCGCTGGCGGACGGTATCTGGAAGACTTCGCGGTTGGTCAGACCTACCGGTCCGGTCGGCTGCGCGTCGATGAGGAGCGAATCAAGAGCTTTGCCGCCGAGTTCGATCCGCAGCCCTTTCATCTGAATGTCGAAGCCGCACGGAAATCGATCCCCCGCGGTTTGGCAGCCAGCGGCTGGCACACGGCGGCGCTCGCAATGCGTCTCCTGGTAGAAAGCGACCTCAAACCCGCGGGCGGTATTGTCGGGGTCGGGTTCGATGAGTTGCGCTGGCCGCGGCCGGTGCGACCCGGCGATGAGTTGCGGCTCGAGAGTGAGGTTCTCGATGTGCGGCCGTCGAAATCGCGCCCGCAACAAGGACTGATCAAGGTACGGATGACCGCGCTCAACCAAAACGGCGAGCCGGTGCAGGTTCTCGTCGCGAACCTGATGGTGCCGCGCCGCTCAAGCAACATGTCAAGAGAAAGCGCGGCAAAGGCCGGCTGAAAAGGAGAATCCCATGAGCACACGTGAAGTCGTTCTTTGCGAGCCAGTGCGAACCGCCATTGGTGCGTTCTGCGGTTCCCTCAAGGGCGTGCCGGCGACAGACCTCGGCGCAACGGTCGTGCGCGAGACGCTGAGGCGCTCAAAGCTCGACGCCGATTCGATCGGCAGCGTCGTGATGGGCAACGTCATCCAGGCCGGCAACAAGATGAACCCGGCGCGTCAGGCCTCGATCGGTGGTGGGTTGCCGGTTTCGGTTCCCGCGATGACGGTGAACCGGGTCTGCGGCTCAGGGGCTCAAGCGATTCTCACGGCCGCGCAGCAGATCGGGGCGGGCGAGGTGGACGCGGCCATCGCCGGCGGTATGGAGAACATGGACCGCGCCCCGTACCTGATGGACGGCGGCCGCTGGGGCTACCGCATGGGACCCGCGGAGATCCATGACAGCATGCTTCGCGACGGCCTCGATGATGCCTTCTCAGGCAAACACTCGGGTTGGCATACGGAGGATCTCGTCACGCAGGCTCAGCTCACCCGCGAGGTGCAGGACCGGTTCGCCGCCCGATCGCAGCAGCGCTTCAGCACGGCGCAGAGGGCCGGCAAGTTCGCAGAGGAGATCGTCGCGGTCGAGGTTCGCGGCAAGAAGGGCGTTGAAGCGTTTGCTGTGGATGAGGCGCCGAGGGCCGACACGACCATCGACGTGCTGGCCAAGCTGCGTCCGGCCTTCCGCGAAGGAGGAACAATTACGGCCGGCAACGCGCCGGGTTTGAACAGCGCCGCCGCGGCTATGATCGTTGCCGACCGCGCCTTCGCGGAAGCCAGATCGGTCGAACCAATGGCTCGTTTGGTCGCCTACGGCGTCGCTGCCGTTGAGCCCGGGATGTTCGGTCTCGGCCCGGTTCCCGCTGTCCGGAAAGCGCTGGAGCGTGCTGGATGGAAGCTCAGCGATGTGGAACGCATCGAGATCAACGAGGCCTTCGCCGCCGTGCCACTCGCCGTCGCACAGGAACTCGGTCTGCCCGAGGACATCATCAATGTCGAGGGTGGCGCAATCGCGCATGGTCATCCGATTGGCGCGACCGGAGCCGTGCTTACAACGCGGCTACTGCACGCCATGCGCCGTGAAGGCATCCGCCGCGGCATGGTCACACTCTGCATAGGCGGTGGTCAGGGCATTGCGCTGGCGCTCGAAGGAATCTGACCCGACTCCGACACATCCTGCCATTTCCCGCGGTTATTGTTTTCAATCGTCAGGTCACCGGCTGTGACCGATGGCCTCGCGATGGAGCGCGAGGTCATTTTGTTCAACAACACCGGCGTCGCGTGACAGGCGCCGCGCATGCTACCCGGCTCGATCGGCGGTCGGAGCGTCGGCAGGAAATCCAACTGACGGACCGTCTAGCTGGGCGACCGCGGATCAAGGCGCAATCATCGTTACCGGACATACGTCTGCGCAGCGTGGTCGGACAAATTTTGCGGGCTTCGCGCCGACCAGGGGCGGCACAGCGCATCCTCGCCGAAGCGATGGGTCAAAGGGCGTGCCTGTCGCTTACATCGTCGTCATCGATGCCGTAATCGACGTGCCTAGGGCCCGCCAGCGCTTCAAGGACAAGCCCGACAACTTTTTTTATTGCACCTGCGGCGATTGCCGATGAGGCCTGGCACATCAAGCGGGCGGCCGCGTAATTCGCCCGCATCGACGTGTCCACCAATGCGCTGAGCAAATCATGCAGCGGAGAATGGGCGCCGTCGCCCGGCAGAACCCTTGTCTGTCAGCCTGATCTCCTGGCCGATTTCCGACAGTCGGGATCGAAGCCATGCTGCCGCTGGTTCTGAGGCCGAGGCAGCTCCCCAGTACATGTCAATATGCCACTCGGGGAGCGCTACCGGTGGGGAAAGCATCACCAAGTCGGAGCCGCGGAGTACCTCGGCCGCGATACGACGTGGAAGGTGGCTGATCATCCCGGTTTCAGCCACGAGGCGAGGAATCATAAATATGTGCGGAACTGTGACCGCTACACGTCTACGGCGTCCCAACTTTGCTAGCGCTTCATCCACGACGCCACGATCGTCGGCGGCCAGTGTCGCCAGGATGTGGGGTGTCGTCACATAAGTTTCGAGATCAATGGCCTGCCTCATGTTCCGCCGCGCCTGTTCGGGTCTGACGACGCAAATGTAGGCATCGGTAAAAAGTCGTTCTCGCCGAATACGTTTCGGCACTTTGGTGAACGTAGAAAAGACCAGGTCGATGTCACCACGGTCGAGCCGGTCGAACGCATCGCGCTTATCAAGGGTCAGCAGGCGGATATTGATGCCCGGGGCCTTACTCGAAAGCAGCCCCAGGAGGCGGGGTGCCACGAGCGTTCCCGCCGGTTCGCCAGTCGCTATGCGGATGCTTGCGCGCGCAGTTGCAGGGTCAAAGGTTGCCGGAGCATCGAGAACCCGACCTACGCGGGTTAAAATTTCGGCGATCGACGCGTGCAATGCGACTGCACGTGGAGTCGGCCTCATTGGCTTTCCCGGAACCCTGATGAAAAGCTCATCGTGGAACATTGCGCGCAACCGGGCTAACGCGGCACTCATGCCAGGCTGACCCAGACCGACACGCTGGCCTGCACGCGTCACGCTGCGCTCGGCCATTATAGCGTCGAAAGCCACGAGAAGGTTCAAATCTGTCGAGGCAAGGTTCACGGGTCGCCATCATCGCTGAAATCGATACACAACATATTAAAGATCGATTTGCCTGATGTCACGGGCTGGCTTTAGCCTCGCGTGGTGGCATCGATCTCGTCGGCGGGCTGCGTAAAGGAGAGCGGACGCCGACGACCACGCGTCCTGCACTTGTCACGGCTGGTTTCGACCTGGCTGGCGGGAGCGCGCCTGCTCGCCCGCTTGAGTAAGGCGGAAGGGATGTCACTCCCAAATAAAGGGCACAAAATGCTCACCAAGGACCAGCTCGATGACCTGGCGCTCCGCTGCAAGAAGCAGTGGAAGATCCGCTACGACGAGATCGAGGTGTTGATCGCAATTGCACGCGGGCAACTCACCACAAGCGAAGGCGCCAAGCCGCAGGTGGCGGATCGCGCGGCGTTTGCCCGCCAGTCGCGTTGACGCTCGCGTTCGTCGCCGCTGGAACGGACTGGCGCGGGCCGCTTGCGAGAAGACCTGAGCGCCGCCGCCGAAAGGGAATTCTATGACCCAGCACAGCCACCCGAACGCGCCGACGCAGTTTGTGGATACTCCTAACTTTGCAGCGCGCGATGAGTCCGTCCATTGCCTTTCCTATGGCGTCCTACGCAAGCTTGCTGGGCTGCCGCGGGATCTGTTCGCAGACTATTGGCGCGATGTACTCGGGCCGTTCTGCGCGCGACTTCCTGGCATCAGTTACTACGTGCAGCATCACTTTTCGCAGGAGCACTGGGCGAAGCTCTGGCCCCTGCCGGATGGTGTTCACCGCATGGACGTCGTGCTCGACGGCGCCGCGGAAATCGGCTTCGCCGACATCGACGGCCTAAACCGCTACGCTGAGGCCAGCCCGGTGTTGTTCGGTGACGTGTTCCATCTGTTTGAGCACATCGTCTCCTACAATCTGCCGCGGGGGTCACAGACGCTGGTAGACCGCGAGCCCGACGCCATTCCAAACGGGGTGGACCGGTTGTACCGCCTGCATTTGCATCTGAACGGCGGGTCTGGCGAGGGATTCCGGCCCTGGCTTTCGGAATGGTCGCGACACCTGGCATCCGCCCCGGCGGTTCGGAAGTTGCGCCTGCATTTGCCGGAACCGTACGACAACGCGCACCCGTCGCCGCCGTCGCCCCACGGCGATCATAAGGTCAGCGACGAACGCAAGGACATAGGCGTTATCGAGATCGGTTTCGCAAGCGCGCTCACGGCGCGAGAATTCTGCGAAAGCGAAACCTATCGCGCGACCATTGAGGACCAGCGCAAGTATCTCCGCTCGGTCGGCGTATTCCCGGTGAGCGGTGTCTACACGTATGTCCGCGATGGCGTGATCACCACGGCCGGTTTGAGAGGCAGCCGGACCGCGGAACTCATCGCGCGAATGGGTGCCGTCAACCAGACGCGGGATGAGGTGACACGGCGGTTCGTGCAGGACCCGCATCGGTAAGCCGCCCAGACTGAGGTCGTATGACCAAGGACAGGGCGTTCGCCAACAATACGACGCTGAGACAACGAACCATGGGTAGGCTGCAAGGGAAAGTGGCGGTCATTACTGGCGGTACCCAAGGTATCGGCTTCGCTACGGCGAAGCTCTTCGCCAGCGAGGGTGCTCATATTTTTATTACCGGCCGTCGCCAGAAAGAGCTTGAAGAGGCAGTAGCTGCAATAGGCAGCAACGTCACAGGCGTTCGGGGCGACGTCGCGAACCTGGCTGACCTTGATCGCCTCTATGAAAACGTCAGAGCAAAAGGCCGAATTGATATCCTCTTCGCCAATGTCGGACTTGGTGGATTTGTTCCGTTGGGGAGCATCACCGAGGAGTACTACGACAAGACCTTCGACACGAACGTCAAGGGGCTGCTTTTCACGGTTCAAAAGGCGCTCCCGTTTCTGAACGATGGTGCCTCCATCATTCTGACAGGCTCCGCAGCAGCCGCTAAAGGTACCCCTAGCTTCGGCGTCTACGCTGCGAGCAAAGCGGCTATTCGCTCATTCGCGCGAACCTGGACCGCGGAACTGAAGGACCGGCGGATCCGCGCAAACGTTCTCAGCCCCGGACCTGTCCTTACCCCGCAGGTGGCGCTCCAGCCGCCCGAAGCCATCGCGCGCATCGTATCCACCGTCCCAATGGGCCGCATGGCGGAGCCCGAAGAGATCGCCAAGGTCGCGCTCTTTCTGGGCTCGGACGACTCCAGCTTCGTCACGGGGATCGAGCTGTTCGCTGATGGCGGCAGAGCGCAAGTCTGACGCGAGAACGAGAGACGTTCACCACTGCGCATGGTGGGCATCGTCGTCGAACACAAGGAGTCATGAGATGTCAGATACGTTGAAGCTTTATCACGCCGTCAACTCGCCCAATTCGCGGCGCGTGCGCATTTTCCTGGCCGAGAAGCGGCTTAAGCCGACCCTGATTTCTGTCGATCTCGGCGCGGGCGAGCAACACTCGGAAGCCTACAGAGCGATCAATCCCCGCCGCGTGGTGCCGGCCCTGGTGCTCGAAGATGGCACCACCATCGGCGAGGTGCCAGCCATCATGCGGTATCTCGACGAAGCCTTTCCTGAAACGCCCCTGCTCGGCGCTACGGCCAAGGACAAGGGCTTGGTCGTCATGTGGGAACGGTTCGCTGAGCTGGAAGGCTTTGCGGCGGTGATGGAAGGCGTGCGCAACAAGTCCGAGAGGCTGCAGGGCCGCGCCATCGCCGGACCGCATGACTACCAGCAAATCCCGGCGTTGGCCGACCGCAGCGTGCTGCGCGTGAAGAACTTTCTCGCTGACCTTAACGAGCGCCTCGAAAAGGTGTCCTTCGTCGCCGGGGAGCGGTTTTCGGCGGCAGACATCACTGCGCTGGTGGCCGTCGATTTCGCGAAGGCACTCGACATATCGATTCCGGAGGGGCACCGAGCGCTAACGCGCTGGAAGGATGCGGTTTCGGCGCGGCCCAGTTCAAGTGCATGACGCGAAAGCAGCCTGGCAACTGACCTGCAGGCTGATCCAGGAGTTTGGCCATGCCCAAAGGGTATTTCTTTGTTGAAGTGGAGATCACTGATCCGGCGGCCTATGAGGCTTACCGCACCAGAGTTCCGGATATCATCTCGGCTCATGGCGGCAGGATTCTTGTGCGCGGCGGAGATCCGCATCCGTTGGATGGCGTCGTGCCCCACCGCCGCCGCATTATTGTCGAGTTCGATAGCCCTGAGGCCGTCAAGACATTCTATTGCTCCGACGCATATCAGGCGGTGCAGCCGATCCGGCTAAAATCCAGCAACGGGTTCGTATGCCTTCTGACTGGAACAGAATAGGTCTTCCGCCTTACTGGGCAGCGTGTCCAAACATCCTCGTTACGGCTCCGCGCACTCAACCCGACTTGACGGAGGCAGCATGTCTCGCACGATCAAATTCGCAAAGCCCGGAGGGCCGGAAGTCCTCGAATTCATTGAAACGCAAGCGCCGGCTCCCGGCGCTCACGAGGTTCGCATCGAGGTGAAAGCAATCGGCATCAACCGTGCCGAGTCAATGTGGCGCAATGATAGATATGTCGAATCCCCAATATTCCCGGCTGGCCTGGGGTATGAGTGCGCCGGCGTTGTCGATGCGGTGGGCAAAGATGTCACTGATTTTGCGGTTGGCGACACAGTTAGTACGATTCCGGCCTTCTCCTTCAACAAGTACTCCACATACGGCGAGATCATTCTCGCGCCCGACCATGCTGTCGTGAAGCATCCGGAATCGCTTTCATTCGTCGAGGCGGCATCGGTCTGGATGATGTTCATGACAGCCTACGGCGCGCTCGTCTTCGACGCTCACGTGAAGGCGGGCGACTTCGTCATCATTCCCGCAGCTTCGAGCAGCGTCGGCTTGGCAGCGATTCAAATTGCCAACTATGGCGGTGCGACCCCCATCGCGCTGACGCGTACCTCGGACAAGAGAAAGCAATTGCTGGCGGCCGGCGCAGCACATGTCATTGCAACCCAGGAGCAAGACGTGGTCGCAGAGTTGATGCGTATCACGAACGGCCTTGGCGCACGGGTCGTCTTCGATCCCGTGGGTGGCGTGGACTTTCCCAAGCTGATCGCCGCGCTGGCCAATCAGGGCACCGCCTACATCTACGGCGCACTGAGCGAGGATGACACTCCGATACCGGTGCTGGAAATGATCCGCAAGATGCTGACGGTGAAGGGGTACAGCATCCGGCTAGTTACAGGCGACGAGGCACGCCGGAAGGGCGCGGTGGAGTACGTCACCAAGGGCCTTGCGACCGGAGCGCTTAAGCCGATCATCGATCGCATATTCAAGTTTGACGATATGGTGGAAGCACATCGCTATCTGGAGAACAGCGGCCAATTCGGCAAGATTGTCGTCTCCCTTTGAGCGACCACGAACCGAGCACAGAGGTCGCAAGCCCAGGTGTCGACGCCCGCCGCTGGGTGGCGTTCGCCGTCATTCTCTCGGGCATTTTCGTGACGATCATGGACAGCTCGATCGTCAACGTCGCGATTCCGACAATTAGAAGCACTCTACACGCGAGCTTCGGCCAGGCCGAGCTCACGGTAGCAACCTACGCACTGGCCCTCTCCGCCGGCATGATCACGGGGGGACGACTTGGCGACATCTGGGGCCAGCGTCGTGTTTTCATGGTGGCCTTTGCAGCGTTCACGCTGACGTCGTTCGTCTGCGGGGTTGCGCCGAATATTGAGGTACTTATTGCCGGCAGGCTGCTGCAGGGTGCCTCCGCGGCGATGCTCTCGCCCCAGGTATTTGCGTTGGTGCGCATGTCCTTCGCCGATGGCGGCGAGCGTAGGAAGGCGTTCGGCGCAATGGGCGTGGCGATCGGGCTTGCCAACGTCGCCGGGCTTATCCTTGGGGGAGTCCTCGTCCAAGCGGACCTATTCGGCCTTGGCTGGCGCATGGTCTTTCTGGTGAACCTTCCAATTGGGATCGCGGCAATTTTCCTGACACCGCTTGTCCTGCCCGACGTGCGTCCTGGTAAGAGCGAACGGCTTGACCTTGCGGGTGTCGCGCTAAGCACACTCGCAATGGTGCTGCTGATGCTGCCGTTGGTCGAGGGCCCGGAGCGCGGCTGGGCAGGGTGGCCGGTCGCGATGCTGGTCGCGTCCCCGGTCGCTTTCGTGGGGTTCTACCTCCACCAACGCTGGAAGTCGCAGCGGGGTCTCTCTCCGCTGCTTGAGACGGACCTGTTTAGCGACCGCGCGTTTAACGTCGGCGCGCTTCTGATCCTTATCTTCTGGGGATCCACAACGCCCTTCAGTTTCTCCTACGTGTTGCTCATGCAGACGGGCTACGGGCACTCGCCGTTGGTCACAGCGGCGAGCCTGGCAATACTCGGTGGAGCATTCGGAATCGTGTCGCTGATCGCAGGTCGCCTTGCGTCGTTCGGGCCGCGCCGCATCATGATGGCAGGCGTCCTTGTCGATTTGATCGGGATGCTTGTTGCGCTAATCCTGTGCTGGACCGTCGATCCGCTTCCAGCTGCATGGCTTCTTCCGTCCCTGCTGCTCGTTGGCGTCGGCATGGGCTTCTTCATGACGCCAATACTGAACACGGTCATGAGCGGCATCCACGACCGCCACGTAGGATCCGCATCTGGGGTCCTCACGACGATGCAGCGCGGCGGCAATGCATTGGGGGTGGCGGCACTGGAGGTTCCTTTCTTTCTGACCCTTTCTGGTGCCGGATCAAGAGGCCTCAACCAGACGGCATCCTATGTGCACGCGTTTGGTGTGGTCGCCCTTTGTAACATAGTGATGCTGCTCGCAGTCGTGGGGCTGCTTCGCCTCCTGCCCGACAGGACCTCAGATCCGACATAATGACACTGCGGAGGCTCGTTTTCCGACCCAGTCGGGAACAGCGCGTTAGCCGATCAACCGGTCTTTGTCACATCCGCTTAGGCCTCCACACCTGTGGTCCTTCAAGCAATCCACGGATATGGTCATGCTGATGCAACATCCCAGTAGTGAGGCAAGACTGTGCCGCTAGCTATTCGACAAGCAGGGCGATCGGACCTCGCGGCGCTGCTAGCGCTCTATCCGCATCTCGATCGAGATGATCGGTTGCCTTCGCTGGAACAAGCGGAGCAGAGATTCGAACAACTTGGGCGCTATCCTGGAAGTGGCATCTTCACTGGTCATGTGGACGGTGTGCTTGCATCATCATGCACCCTGGTTGTGATTCCGAATCTGACTCGCAGCGGCCAACCGTATGGGTTGATCGAGAATGTCGTCACT
>Ga0070695_100002537_pt1 | contig 10544 bp, 11 predicted proteins | sample KBSK1252metaG_FD_65471 | JGI IMG/M metagenome (GOLD analysis project Ga0070695, IMG submission 65471) | Corn, switchgrass and miscanthus rhizosphere microbial communities from Kellogg Biological Station, Michigan, USA - KBS K1-25-2 metaG | ecosystem: Host-associated > Plants > Roots >...
CGCGGTGCGCCAGCACGCTGCCGGTGCTGCTGTCGGGACCGGCTGCCCTCCCCCTGATCGCGGTATGGGCGCGCCCGCCCAAGCCGGACGTCGGCTACCGCAGCGGTCCGGAGCCGCTCCGTGAAGGGCTCCTGCGTCACCTTCCCGCGCTGCAGGGCGGGCCGGCGATCGTGGCCGGCGACTTCAACCGCGCTCTCGTGAGCCCGACCGCACTGCGCGCGATCCTCGAAGGCTTCGGTCTCGTGAGCGCCTACCACCACCTACGGGGCGAGCGTCCGGGAGAGGAAGCGGAGGCGACCTTCTACCGGCTGCGCCGCTATCCGAGCCGGCACCACCTGGACCACGTGCTGGTCGACCGAACCACGGCGGCGGGCCTCCGGGCCGTCGAGATCCGCACCGGTGCTCGCTGGAGCGCCTGGAGCGATCACGCGCCCTTGGTGGTGGAGCTCGAGACCAGCACGCAGCAGCAGGTGACGCCCCCCTCGGCCTTGGCCAGCTCGGAGGTCTCCACCGAGCGTGCCTCGACACCGACGGACTGGAGCCGTTCCGCGGTGCGCGGGTGCTCCAGCGGATAGAGGACGGTGTTCCCCACCCGGAGGGCGTTGGCCGCGAAGGGCTCGCCGGGATCGATGGAGATGCTGCGAAGGGTGGGGAAGGCCTCCGGGTCCACCCAGGCCGGATTGAGGAGAACGAGCTCGGGCCCGACCTGCGTCACCGCGGACTTCAGGTGCAGACATCCGGTGACGAAGACGGTGCGCACGCGATACCCGTGCGGCTCGAGCAGGCGCCGGAGCTGCGCGATCCCTTCGGCGTTGCTGCGCGAGGAGAGGCCGACGTGGACGTCGCGCCCGATCACGAGCACGTCCCCCCCGTCCAGCGTTCCCGGCGGCTCGATGCGCACGCAGGTGCGGTGCGGGGCCAGAGCCTCCGCCACCGAGGGGACCTCGGAGCGGCGCGACGCCGCCCCCGGCCGCGTCAGCACCGCAAGCTCGTCCAGGACGACGGCGGTGTCCTCCACGAAGACGGCGTCCGGCAGCTGCGGCTCCGGGGGGAGCCGCCGCACCGTGCACCCGAGCCCGGTGAGCGCCGCCTCGTAGGCCCGATGCTGCCGGCGCGCGCGGTCCAGATCGATGGACTGCCGCGGCACGTGCGTGAGCGTGCAGCGCACGATGGCGGAGCTGACCTCCCGGGTGAGCGCGAGGTGCATACGCCGATTCTACCGGCCTTTCGCGTATGCTCCCGCCTGCCACGCCTCGGTGGCGAAAGGGGAGGGAGCGATGCCTGCTTCCATGCCGTTCGGAACTCTGTGGCTGCCCTGCGTCGTGTCCGCGGTCGCCGTCTTCATCGCGAGCGCGCTCGCCCACATGGTGCTCAAGTACCACAAGGCGGACTACAAGGGGCTCCCGAACGAGGAGGCCTTTGCCGAGCCGATGCGCAAGATGGGCCTGACGCCCGGGCTGTACGTGCACCCTTACTGCTCCGATCCCGGCCAGATGAAGGATCCCGCCGTGCTGGCCCGCTACGAGAAGGGACCGGTGGCGCTGATCTCGGTGCTGCCGAACGGCGCGCCCAGGATGGGGAAGCACCTCACCCTGTGGTTCGGCTTCTGCCTCTTCGTCAGCTTCATCGCCGCCTACGTGGCGCGGCACACGCTGCCCCTGGAGACCGACGGCCTCATGGTCATGCGCATCACCGGCACGGTGGCCTTCGCGGGCTATGTCCTGGGCAACCTGCAGGACATGATCTGGAAAGGACAGCCCGTCGGGAATACCGTGCGCGGCGTGATCGACGGCGTCCTCTATGCGGTCCTGACCGGACTGGTGTTCCGCCTGCTGTGGCCTTGAACCGCGGGTACACCTACGTGGCGCAGCTGGGGCCCGAGGCCGCCGGCCGCGTCCTGGCGTCGTTTCTCGCCGCGCGCTGGCCGCACTCCACGCGCGAGACCTGGGAGGAGCGGATCGCTGCCGGTGCCGTCCTGCTGGACGGAGCCGCCGCGGAGGCCGCCACATCGCTTCGCCCCGGGCAGACGCTGACCTGGAGCCGGCCTCCCTGGGTCGAGCCCGAGGCGCCCACGAGCTTCGCCGTCCTCCATCGAGACCCGGACCTCCTGGCCGTGGCCAAACCGGCGGGTCTGCCCACCCTCCCCGGCGCCGGCTTCCTGGAGCACACCCTGCTCTCCCTGGTCCAGGCGCACGATCCTCAGGCGGTCCCGGTGCACCGCCTGGGACGCTTCACCTCGGGGCTCGTGCTCTTCGCGCGAACGCCGTCCCTGCGCACGCACCTGTCGCGCGGCTGGAGCAACGTCGAGAAGCGGTACCGCGCGCTGGCCACGGGCTCTCCTGCCAAGGACACCTTCCTGGTGGACGCTCCCATCGGGCCCGTGCCTCACCCGCGCCTGGGAACGGTGCATGGCGCGTCTTCCACGGGCCGTGCCTCGCGGAGTGAGGCGACGGTGCTGGAACGGCGCGACGGTGCGTTCCTGTGCGACGTGCGGATCGGGACCGGTCGACCGCACCAGATCCGCATTCACCTCGCGGCGGCGGGACACCCGCTGGTGGGAGATCCGCTGTATGCCGAGGGGGGCGTCCCGATGGCGGATCGCCCCGGAGTTCCCGGGGATGGCGGCTACCTGCTGCATGCCGCCGAGCTTCGTTTCCTGCACCCCCGAACCGGTGAGCTGCTCTCTCTCCTGTGCGCTCCCCCCGCCCCTCTTCGGATCAGGACCGGAACGGTCTCCTAGCTTCCGCGACGCCCTCCACCGCGCTCGGTATCTTGCCCCTGGGTCCCTCCAAGAGGACCGATTCGGGGCGAGGTGCCACCATGGCCGACACGAAGCGCATTCTCCTCGTGGACGACGACGACGACTTCCGCACCGCCGTGCAGGGCCTGCTGGAGGCCCAGGGATTCCAGGTGGCCTGCGCCCGCTCCGGGCGCGAGGCCATGCAGCGGATCCGCGAGGGGCGCCCGGACCTGGTGGTGCTGGACGTCATGATGGAGCACGACTTCGCGGGGTACGAGGTCACGCACTCTCTCCGCTTCTCCGAGGATCCGACCACCACGCGGCCCGTCCCCATCCTCATGGTCTCCTCCATCGAGCTGGACCCCGCCACCCGCTTCAGCCGGGCGGTGGAAGCGCCCATGATCCAGCCCGACCTGTATCAGACGAAGCCCCTCGACATCCCGCGATTCCTCGCGAACGTCGGTTCCTTGCTCGGGATCGCGGGCGGGCGGACCGCCGCCCGTGCCTGACCTTCAGACCGAGTCCGAGACCGCGCCACGACCCGCCGCACCGGCGGAGGAGCCGGTGCGCGTGGTCGTCATCGACGACGACGAGGCCATCCGCATCTCCTGCCGCCGCATCCTTTCCCGGGAGGGCTACGCCGTCGAGATCTTCGAGCGGGCCGCCGAGGGCTTGGCCCGCGTGCGCGAGGCGACGCCGCCGCTGCTCCTCGTGGACCTGAAGATGCCGGAGATGGACGGCTTCGCGGTGCTGGAGGAAGTCCGGCGCACCGATCCCGGCGTGGTGGTGGTGGTGATCACCGGCTACGCCACGATCGCCACCGCCGTCCTGGCCATGAAGGCCGGAGCCTACGACTTCCTCCCCAAGCCCTTCACCCCCGACGAGCTGCGCCTGGTGGTGGAGCGCGGGCTCGAGCGCCGCCGCCTGATCGACACCTCGGAGCGGCTGCGCCGGGAGAAGGAGCTGGCCCAGCGCCGCTTCATCACCTTCGTGTCCCACCAGCTCAAGTCGCCGCTGGTGGCGGTCAAGCAGTACCTGGACGTGCTCCTTTACACGGCCGAGGACACGCTGCCTCCGCGGGCACGGGGGTGGATCGGCCGCTCGGAAGAGCGCCTGGCCGAGGCGCTGCAGCTCATCCACGACTGGCTGGCGCTGGCGCGCGTGGAGCAGGGCGGATTCGCCTCTCCCGGCGCTTGCACCGTGCTGTCGGCCGAGATCCCCCGGGTCCTGGAGCAGCAGGCGGCGGCCGCGGCCGCAGCACAGGTCCGTCTCGTCTCGGAGGTGCCGCCCGACCTCCCGGCGGTACGAGGGGACGTCCTCGCGGTGGTCACCTTGCTCGAGAACCTCCTCGGCAACGCCGTCAAGTACAACCGGCCCGGCGGCAGCGTGCGCCTCCGCGCGACGCGCGCCGGCGAGGGGGTGGAGATCCGGGTGGAGGACACGGGGATCGGCATCCCCGCCGACCGCCTCCCCCACGTCTTCGACGAGTTCGTGCGCGTGCGCACGCCGGAGACGACGGGGATCCCCGGTTCCGGTCTGGGGCTCACGATCTGCCGGGCGATCGTCCAGGACCTGCAGGGCACGATCCGCGCCGACAGCCGGGAGGGCGCGGGAACCACCTTCACCGTCTGGCTGCCCGCGGGGGCTCCATGAGCGAGACCAAGCGCATCCTTCTCATCGACGATGACACCGACTTCCGCGCCTCGGTGCGCGCCCTCCTGGAGCGGGAGGGATACCAGGTGCTCGAGGAGCCCGCGGGGGACAGCGGGCTGCTCACGGCGCGCGCCGCCAGGCCGCACTTGATCCTGCTCGACATCATGATGCGCGAGCGCACGGAGGGCTTCTTCGTCCTCCAGGAGATCCGCCGCACGCCCGGGCTGGCCGACGTCCCCGTGATCGTCTCCTCCTCCCTCTACAGCGAGCACCCGTTCTTCCGGGTCCGGGAGGACGCCGGGTGGATGCCCGCCGACCTCTTCCTGCCCAAGCCGCTGCGGCCCCAGCAGCTGCTGGAGGAGGTGGCCCGCCTCCTGGCGCGCGCTCCCCAGGAGACCGCCCCGTGAAGATGCGCAAGGTGCGCAAGGACGCCCTCGACCTGTTCGTGGCGGTGCTCCCCAGGTTCGGCGAGGTGCTGGCGCCCGTGCGTCGCGGCGCCGGCTGGGCCTTCGCGCCCCCGCGCCGCTGGTCGGAGGTGGACCTCGCCTACCCGCGGACGTTGCTGCCGCCGAAGAAGATCCTGCTCCCCCCCCACGAGCGGATGCTCCGCTTCCGCAAGGGAGAGGGGTACGAGGACCTCCTGGCCGAGGCGGGGAAGCCCGTCGTCCTCTTCGGCGTCCACCCCTACGACATCCTGGGCATCTCCATCCTGGACCGCGTGTTCGGATCCGGCCGCTTCCCCGACCCCTACTACGCCGCCCGCCGGCGGAACACGACCGTGGTGGGCGTGGACTTCACGCCCGACGCCTTGCACTTCTGCCCCTCCATGAACGCGGACTGGGTGGAGAGCGGCTTCGACCTCTTCCTCTCGGACATCGGGGACCACTACCTGGTGATGGTGGGGACCAGCCGCGGCGACGACATCGTGGAGCTGTCGGGGTGCCTGCTGGAGGACATCACCGCCGCCGATGTCGCGGAGTACAAGCATCGCTCCGCGCAGCGGCGTGCGTCGTATGCCACCGAGGTGGAGATCGGCGACCTTCCCGGGATCCTGGAGATGGAGTACGGGAGCAAGGTCTGGGAGGAGCTGGGGGACCGCTGCCTCTCCTGCGGCGCCTGCACGGCGGTCTGCCCCACCTGCTACTGCTTCGACGTCTATGACGAGGACGACCTGGCGGCACCCACGGGGACGCGCGGCCGCACCTGGGACAGCTGCCTCTTCGCCTCCCATGCGCGGGTGGCCGGCGGCGAGAACTTCCGCGCCCGCCGCTCCGCCCGGGTCAAGTTCCGCTTCTACCACAAGCAGCGCGGGTTCGTGGCCGAGTACGGCCGGCCCAGCTGCGTGGGCTGCGGCCGCTGCTCGGCCGTGTGCCCGGCCGGCATCGACATCGTCCAGGTCATTCGCGCCATCCGCGACGAGGACGGGCATGCTCGCGCTGGAAGCTAACCCCTATCTGCCCCTGCCGGCCCGGATCGTGCGCATCCAGCGCATGACGCCCGGGCACAACGTGTACCAGCTTCGCCTGGCGGACCCGCCGGCCGGCGGGGCCTGGAGACACCGGCCGGGGCAGTTCGTGGAGCTGTCGGTGGTGGGGGTGGGAGAGTGCCCGATCTCCATCTCCTCGAGCCCCACCCGTGCCGGCATCCTCGAGCTCTGCGTGCGCAGCGCCGGGCGCGTCACCGACGCCCTGCACCATCTCGGCACGCACGACGTGGTGGGGGTGCGCGGCCCCTACGGCAACGGGTTCCCGGTGGAGGCCATGGAGGGCCAGGACCTGCTGCTCGTGGCTGGTGGCCTGGGCATGGCCCCCCTGCGCTCGCTCCTGGGCTACGCCCTGGACCAGCGCGAGCGTTTCGGTCGCATCACCCTGCTGTACGGCGCGCGCACGCCCCAGGACATGCTCTTCCGAGAGGAGCTCTTCTCCCTCCGCGATGTGGAAGGCGTGGACGTCCTCCTCACGGTGGACCGGGATCCCTCCGGCACCTGGCCGCACGCGGTGGGCCTGCTCCCCGACCTCCTCCGCCAGATCCAGGTGCTGCCGGCGCGGACGTACGCCGCCGTGGTGGGCCCGCCCGTGGTCTATCGCTTCGTGCTGGGCGAGCTGCTGCGGCTGGGATTCAAGAAGGACCGCATCCTCATGAGCCTGGAGCGCCGCATGAAGTGCGGCGTGGGCAAGTGCGGGCACTGCACCGTCGGATACAAGTACACCTGCCTGGACGGGCCCATCTTCACCTACTGGGACGTGATCAACCTCCCCGAGGTGGTGTGAGGAGCGCCATGACCCAGCGCATCGGCATCTTCGGTCTCTCCGGCTGCTGGGGGGACCAGCTCGTCCTCCTCAACTGCGAGGACGAGCTGCCGCGGATCCTCGGTGCCGCGCGTCTGGTGGACTTCCTCGCCGCCTCGAACGAGAACGACACCGAGGGACCGCTGGACGTGGCGCTGGTGGAGGGATCGGTGGGGAGCGCCCGCGACGAGGAGCGCCTCCGGGAGATCCGCGCCCGCACCCGCGTCCTGGTCGCCTGCGGAACCTGCGCCTGCTTCGGAGGCATCGCCGCCGCGCACCTGTCGGGGCCCCGGGCGGAGCTGTGCCGGCAGGTGTACGGCCCCCTCGCCGACGGCTACGACCAGGCGCCGCACCGCCCGCTGCGCGCCGTCGTCCAGGTGGATGCCGCCCTGCCCGGCTGCCCCATCGAGAAGCACGAGCTGCTGGCGGCGCTGGCCGCGCTGCTGCAGGGCACCCTCCCCGTGGCGGTGGACCACCCGGTGTGCCTGGACTGCCGCATCCGCGAGAACACCTGTCTGCTGCTGTCGGAGGGTGTTCCTTGTCTGGGCTCGGTGACGCTGGGGGGCTGCCGTGCCCGCTGTCCTTCCCTGGGTGCGCCCTGCATCGGCTGCCGGGGACCGGTCCCCGAGGCCAACCTGCCCTCGCTGACGGCCGTCCTGGCCGAAAAGCGCGTCTCCGCCGAGGAGGTCGAGCGCCGGCTCGCTCTCTTCGTCCGTCCCCACGAGGAGGCCTGAGCCGTGAGCCGCACGATCGAAGTGGAGCACCTGGGACGGGTGGAGGGGCACGGAGCCTTCACGGTCGTGCTGGACGGGCCGGAGGTGGCGCGGGTCGAGTTCCGCGTCTTCGAGGGGCTGCGCCTCTTCGAGCGCCTGGTGCTCGGTCACCGCTTCGACGAGGTGCCCGCCATCGTGTCGCGCGTCTGCGCGATCTGCTCCCACGCGCACGCCATCGTGGCGGTGGCCGCGCTGGAGGACGCGCTGGGCGTCGTCCCCACCCCGCGCACCTCGCGCCTGCGCGAGCTGGCCCTGCACGGCGGGAACATCGAGAGCCACGCCCTTCACGCCTTCGCCCTGGCCCTCCCCGACTTCCTTCGCCTCCCCGGTCTGGCGGCGCTGGCGCGCGAGCAACCGGCGGCGACCCTGCTCGGCCTGCGCCTGAAGAAGCTCGGCAACACCATCCAGGAGACGGTGGGGGGACGGGCCGTTCACCCCGTGACCTACCTCCCCGGGGGCTTCTCCGCCGAGCCCTCGCCGGAGGCGTTGCAGGCGCTGGCGCGCGACCTCACGGCCGCGCTCGACGACTGCGAGCGCGCGGTCACGGTGTGGAGCGCGGTGCCTCTTCCCCTTGTCGGCCGGGCACCCATCCGCTGCGCCGCCCTGGTCTCCCAGGGGGGCGATTTCCTTCGCGGGAGCGGGATCCGGATCTCCGATGGAGCCACCCTTCCCGTGCGCGCCTACCGCGATCTCGCGGGGGAGTTCGCCGTACCTCACGCCCACGCCAAGCAGGCCGCTCACGGCGGCCGCCCCTACATGCTGGGGGCGCTGGCGCGCATGACCGTCAACGGCATCCCGGGCGGACGGGCAGGGGAGGCCGCGGCCCGGCTGGGGTTCCGCGTGCCCAGCCAGGACGTGCTCGCCAACGACCTGGCGCAGGTGGTGGAGATCGTGCGCTCCGTGGAGCGCGCGCGGACGCTGGTGGCCGAGCTCCTGGAGGAGCCGGCCGGCGCCGCCCGCGCGCTCCCGGTGCAGCCCCGGGCGGGGGAAGGGATCGCCGCCATCGAGGCGCCGCGCGGCATCCTGTTCCACCGCTACGTGCTGGACGGGCGGGGAACCGTCACCGACGCCGACGTGATCACCCCCACCGGCCAGAACCTCGGCCACGCCGAGGAGCGTCTGCGTCTCACCGCCGCGTCCCTGGCCAGCCTCGGCGACGCCGACCTCAGGCACCGGCTGGAAGTGGTCTGCCGGGCCTACGACCCCTGCCTGAGCTGCTCCGTCCACGTCGTCCGCGCCGGGTAGGCTCCCGTGCGCTGGCTCCACGCGCTGTCGCTGCGGACCAAGATCACCGCCGCCTTCGTGCTGGTGGTCCTGGGAGGGGCGCTGGTCTCCGTGCTCATCGGCTCCCGCATCGTGACCGACGCCGTCCTGGACCAGGCCCGTCAGCGCACGCGGCAAGGCTTGGCCACCGCACGCCTGGTGTGTCTGTCCAGGCAGGAGCACGTCCAGGAGGCGGTGCTGCGGGCCGCCGAGCGCTGGCAGGCCGACGGGCGCACGGGCGAGCGCGGTGCGCTGGACGTGCTGCGCTTCGCCTCCGGGGAGACGGAGACGCCGTCCTTGCGCCGCGCCCTGGCGGGGGAGGCGTCGGCCGGAGCGGAGATCTACCGCGGCGACATCGTGCTGGCGGCGGCCGTCCCCGTGCGGGGCGGCGCCGTCTATGGCGCCGTGCGCCTCGATCCCGGCTCCCGCACCCTGCGCGAGATCGAGGCGCTGGTGTGCGGAGGCGACACCTCCATGGGACGCATCTCCGTGGTCCCCGCCGGGACGACGGCGCCGCCCGTGGCGGGCGCCCGGACCGCGTCGGCTTCCCTTCCGGATGCTGCGGGCGGGGCCGCCGCTCTCCTTTCGGTCTCGGTGCTCGAGCTCCCCTACCTGGCCGTGCGCACCCGCATGATGCTGACCTTCCTGCTGGTGGCGGCGGCCGGGATGCTGGTGGTGCTGGCCCTCACCTTCGCCATCACGCGCAACATGATCCACCCCCTGGAGCAGATGGCCGCCGCCACGCGCCGCATCGCCCAGGGGGACTTCGCGCGCGGGGTTCATGCCCCCGAGTCCGAGGACGAGATCGGCCTCCTGGCCCGCTCCTTCAACAAGATGCTGGCCGCCATCAAGGCCATGAAGGAGGAGGCCGAGCAGTGGAGCCGCACGCTGGAGGAGCGGGTGCAGGAACGCACCGCCGAGCTGCGTCAGGTGCAGGCGCAGATGGCGCAGAGGGAGAAGATGGCGTCCCTGGGGAGCATGGCGGCGGGCGTGGCCCACGAGCTGAACAACCCCATGAGCGGGGTCCTCAGCCTGAGCCTTCTCGCGCTGGAGGAGCTGCCCCAGGACAGCCCGGTGCGCGAAGACCTGGAGACGATCAGCAAGCAGGCCCTGCGCTGCCGGACCATCGTGCGCGGCCTCCTCGACTTCTCCCGCCGGAGCGGCGTGGCGGAGACCGCGGTGGATCCCGCCCCCATCGTGGAGAAGACGCTGGAGCTGCTGGCCCCGCAGCTTCAGGCCCAGGGTGTACGCGTGGAGACCCGCGTGACGCGCCCCCTCCCGGCGGTGCACATCGATCCCGGACACCTGCAGCAGATCCTCACCAACCTGGTGATGAACGCCGCGGACGCCATGGAAGGCGGCGGTGACCTGCGGGTGCGCTGCGCGCGGGGGGAAGAGGAACACGACGTCGTGCTCCAGGTGGCGGACACCGGCTCCGGCATCCCCGACCACGTGCTTCCCTACATCTTCGACCCGTTCTTCACCACCAAGCGCGTGGGCAAGGGCACGGGCCTCGGCCTCTCCATCGTGCACGGGCTCCTGAACGAGGTGGGCGGCAAGATCGAGGTGGCGACCGGGCCCACGGGCACCACCTTCTCCGTGCACCTCCCGGTGGAGAAACCGGCGCCGGCGCTGGCCGCGGGATGAGGCGGCGCCTCCTGATCGGCCTGGGGAACCCGCTGGCCGGCGACGACGGCTTCGGCCCCGCGGTGGTGGCGCGGCTCCTGGAGGAGGGCGACCTGCCGGACGACGTGGACGTCGTTCCCTCCTGCACCGATCTCCTCGGTCACCTCGATGCCTTCCCGCGCTACGCCACCGTGGTCCTGG
>Ga0070695_100002543_pt1 | contig 10524 bp, 8 predicted proteins | sample KBSK1252metaG_FD_65471 | JGI IMG/M metagenome (GOLD analysis project Ga0070695, IMG submission 65471) | Corn, switchgrass and miscanthus rhizosphere microbial communities from Kellogg Biological Station, Michigan, USA - KBS K1-25-2 metaG | ecosystem: Host-associated > Plants > Roots >...
CCGGCTACTTGACGATGACGTAGCCCCGGCCCTCGAGATCCTTCACGCAATTGTCGCGGGTGCGCTTGGCCATCTCGTCCCACCACCGCCCCTCGGTCTGGGCCTGCGTGCCCGAGCAGGTGAACGTCTGCCCGGTCTGAGGGTTCCGGAGCTGGACGTCCGGCAATGACGCGCATCCCCCGGCCAGCACCATCGCGCCCAGCAAGACGCTCCACGCGGCTCTCATCCGGTCTCCCCTGGCCGGATGGTACCGCAGTCGGGGCCGGACGGCTCCCCCCTGTGGTAGGCTACGGGTCGCCCGAGGGGGGGCGCCACATGAAGATCACGATCCTCGACGACTACCAGGACACGATCCGCACCCTCGACTGCTTCAAGAAGGTGGCGGGTCACGACGTCACGATCTGGAAGGATCACACCAAGGACGTCGATACGCTCGCGGGCCGGCTCCAGGACACCGAGGTGCTCGCCCTCCTGCGCGAGCGCACCCCGATCCGCGCCCCGCTGCTGGAGCGCCTCGACCGGCTCCGCATGGTCACCCAGGTCGGGGTGGTCCCGCACATCGACATCCCGGCGTGCACGCGCCGGGGCGTGATCGTCTCCTCGAGCCAGATGCCGGGACGGCCCTCCTACGCGACCGCGGAGCTGACGTGGGGCCTGGTCATCGCGGCGGTGCGGCGCATTCCCCAGGAGATGATCGCGATGCGCGCGGGCAAGTGGCAGGCGTATCCGATCGGCAGCGGGCTGCGCGGCAAGACCCTGGGCATCCTGGGCTACGGCAAGATCGGGGCGGTGGTGGCGGGTTACGGGCGCGCGTTCGGGATGAAGGTGCTCGCGTGGGGCCGGGAGAGCACGCTCGAGAAGGCCAGGGCCGACGGCTACACCCCCGCGTCGAGCCGCGAGGCCTTCTTCGCCGAGAGCGACGTGGTCTCGATCCACGTGCGGCTCATCGACGCGACCCGCGGCATGGTGACCGCCGAGGACCTCGCGCGGATGAAGCCCTCCGCGGTCTTCGTGAACACGAGCCGCGCCGGCCTCGTGGCGCCGGGGGCGCTCGAGGCCGCGCTCGCCAAGGGCCGGCCCGGCATGGCCGCGGTGGACGTCTACGAGGACGAGCCGGTGCTGGGGGCCCGGCACCCGCTGCTCGCGATGGACAACGCGATCTGCGCGCCGCATCTCGGCTACGTGGAGCGCGACGGGCTCGAGCACATGTTCGCCACCATCTTCGACCAGGTGCTCGCCTACGGGGCCGGCAAGCCCATCAACGTGCTCAACCCCGAGGTCCTGGCCGCCGCCAAGTCATGAGCCTCCGCGACAGGGCGTACGTCGTCGGCGTCTTCGAGCATCCCACCCGCAAGGCGGACGGCATCTCGCTGGCCCAGCTGCACGCGGAGGTGGCGCGCGGGGCGCTCGCCGACGCCGGGCTCACCAAGGACGACGTGGACGGCTACTTCTGCGCGGGCGACGCCCCCGGCCTGGGCGGGCTGTCGATGGCCGACTACATGGGGCTGCGCCTGCGCCACATCGACACCACCGAGACCGGCGGGTCCTCCTACGTGGTGCACGTGGCGCACGCCGCCGAGGCGATCGCGGCGGGCCGCTGCGACGTGGCCCTGATCACCCTGGCCGGCCGCCCGCGCGCGGAGGGCATGGCCACCGGCACCGCGCCCCGCAACTACGGCGCGGCCGCGCCCGACGTGGCGTTCGAGGCCCCGTTCGCGCCCACCGTGGTGAACCAGTACGCGATGGCCGCGATGCGGCACATGCACGAGTTCGGGACCACGAGCGAGCAGCTCGCGTGGATCAAGGTCGCCGCCTCCCACCACGCCCAGCACAACCCGCGCGCGATGCTGCGCGAGGTGGTGACGGTCGCGGACGTGGTCGGCTCGCCCATGATCTCGGATCCGCTGCACCGGCTCGACTGCTGCGTGATCAGCGACGGCGGCGGGGCGGTGGTGGTGGCGCGGCCCGAGGTGGCCCGGCGCCTCGGGCGGCCGCTCGTCACGGTGCGCGGGGCGGGCGAGGCGGTGAAGCACCAGATGGGCGGGCAGGTGGACCTCACCTACACCGGCGCGCGCTGGTCGGGCCCGGCCGCCTTCGAGATGGCGGGGGTGACCCCGGCCGACATCAAGTACGCCTCGATCTACGACAGCTTCACGATCACGGTGCTGATCACGCTCGAGGACCTGGGCTTCTGTCCCAAGGGGCAGGGCGGGCGCTTCGTCTCCGACGGCAACCTGATCGCGGGGACCGGCCGCCTGCCGTTCAACACCGACGGCGGCGGCCTCTGCAACAACCATCCCGCCAACCGCGGCGGCATGACCAAGGTGATCGAGGCGGTGCGCCAGCTCCGCGGCGAGGCGCACCCCGCCGTCCAGGTGAAGGGCTGCGACCTGGCCCTGGCCCACGGCACCGGCGGCTCGCTCGCCACGCGGCACGCGAGCGCGACCCTGATCATGGAGAGGGCCTGAGCCATGGCGGACGCGACCCGGAAGATCCTGGCCCCGACCCCGAGCCCCGAGACCGCGCCCTTCTGGGAGGCGGCGGGGAAGGGGAGGCTCCTCGTCAAGACCTGCACCGCCTGCGGAAAGGCGCACCACTACCCGCGCCCCATCTGCCCGTTCTGCGGGAGCGATCGCACCGAATGGAAGGAGTCGAGCGGGCGCGGCGTCATCTATTCCTTCAGCGTGATGCGTCGGGCGACGCCGCCATACGTGATCGCCTACGTCACGCTTGACGAGGGCGTCACGATGATGACCGGCCTGGTCGACTGCGACTTCGACCGGCTCCGCATCGGCCAGCCGGTCCGGGTGGTGTGGGCCCCGACCGACGGCGGCCCGCCGGTGCCGATGTTCACCCCGCGGTAGACACCTACTCGCCGGGGCCCGGCGTCGCGGCCCGCGACTCCGGCTCCGGCTCCCTCCAGCCGGCGCGCACGAGCCCCAGGGCCTGGAGAACCCGCCCCACGCTCCCGCGGGGCCCGGCCGCCGGCACCGCCGGGCGCCGGATGCGGAAGTGCGCGCCGAGGTCGTCCAGCAGCGAGTAGGCGACCGGGGTCACCAGCAGGGTCAGGACGAGCGACAGGGTCTGGCCTCCGATGATCACCACCGCGATCACCCGGCGCTCCTGGGCCCCCGGACCGGTGCCGATGGCGAGCGGGATCATCCCGGCCACGAAGGTGAGGGTCGTCATGAGGATCGGACGCAGCCGGTCCCGGTTGCCCTGCAGGATGGCGGGAAGCCGCTCCATGCCGCCCGCCCGCAGCGAATTCATGTGGTCGATCTGGAGGATCGCGTTCTTCTTGACCACTCCGAAGAGGACGAGGATCCCGAGGGCCGAGTAGAGGTTCAGGGTGTTCCCGGTGAGCCACAGCGACAGGAGGGCGAACGGCACGCACAGGGGCAGCGAGAGCAGGATCGTGAACGGATGCACCACGCTCTCGAACTGCGCGGCCAGGATCATGTACATGAAGACGATCGACAGGGCGAAGGCCAGCCCCATCTCCACGAAGGTCAGCTCCAGCTCCCGGGCCCGGCCCGAGATCACGGTGTCGTATCCGGTCGGCAGGTCCATGCGGACGACCTCCTCGCGGAGCGCCTCGACCCGGTCGGCCAGGGCGTAGCCGGGCGCGACGTTGGCCCGCAGCCGCGCCTCCCGGGCCCGGTCGAGGCGATCGATGCGCGAGGCGCCCCACGCCGACGTCACCGCGACCAGGTTGTCGAGCCGCGCGATGCCCCCGCCCGCCCGGGGCACCCACAGGAGCCCGATCAGGCCGGGGTCGTCGCGGTCCTGCTCCCGTAGCCGGAGCTGGACGTCGTACTCGTAGTTTGCGCGCGCGTCGTAGAACCGGGTGACCTCCTCGTCGCCGCCCACCATGACCCGCAGGGCGGTGGCGATGTCGGCGGTGTCCACCCCGAGGTCGGCGGCGCGCTCCCGGTCGATGCGGATGCGCAGCTCCGGCTTGTCGAGCTTCAGCGTGGTGTCGGCGTCGATCAGGCCCAGATCCTCGGAGCGCTGGCGGAGACGCTCGGTGTAGGCGGCCAGCGAGTCGAGGTCCGGGCCCCGGAGCACGAAATCGATGTCGATGAATCCACCCGCGAACTGGAACCCCGATGGGTTCCGCACCTGGGTGCGCACGCCGGGACGCGCGATCGCGCGGAGCCGCCGTCGCACGTCCTGCATGACCTCCTGCTGGGAGCGGTTGCCCCGGAAGGCCGCTGCGGGATCCCCGCGGAGGAGGCCGCGGGCCAGGCGCCCCATGGAGAACACGCGGTCCTCGTGCGGCACGAGGGCCACGTACATGCGTGCCTCGTTCACCGATCCCAGGAACGAGCCGCCAGTGTTGGCCAGCACGAGGCGCACGCCGGCCACCTGGCGGAGCTGGGTCTCGACCTCACGCATCATCGTGTCCATGCCGGGCAGGCTGGTGCCCTGGGGCGCGGTGACCCGCACCTCGAACTCGCCCTCGTCGACGCCGGTCGGCAGGTAGTCCTTCCCGAGCACCTGGTAGAGGGGCACCATGGAGGCCATCACCACGAGCGCGGTCAGGCTGACCGCGAGCCGATGCCGCATGGCGAGGCCGAGGGCGGTCAGGTAGGCGCGATCGAGCCGGCGGTAGAAGCCGGCCCGCGAGCCGGCCGCGTGGTCGGGCCCGGCCGGCTCGCGGGCCGGATGCAGCAGGCGGGCGCTCATCATGGGCGTGAGCGTGAAGGACACGAGGAGACTGACCATGACCGCCACGCCCGCGGTCAGGCCGAACTGATAGAGGAAGCGGCCGGAGATGCTCGACATGAAGGACACCGGCAGGAAGATCACGACCAGCGAGAGGGTCGTGGCCATGACCGCCAGTCCGATGTCGGCGGTCGCGGCCCGCGCCGCCTCGAACGGCCGCATCTTCTTCTCCTCCATGAACCGGAAGATGTTCTCGAGGACGACGATCGCGTCGTCGATCACGACGCCCACCATCAGCACCAGCGCCAGCATGGTGACGCTGTTGAGCGTGAAGCCCAGGAGGCGCATCATCGCGAAGGTCGTGATGACCGAGGCCGGGATGGCCACCGCGGCGATGAGCGTCGAGGCCCAGCTGCGCATGAAGGCCAGGACCACCAGCGAGGCCAGGATCGCGCCCAGGATCAGGTGGACGTTGATCTCGTGCAGGGCGGCGTGGATGTAGCGTGACTGGTCCTGGAGCACCTCGACCCCGATGCCGGCCGGCAGCGCGGCGACCGCCTGCGCCAGGTTCGCCTTGGCCGCGTCGATCGTCGCCACCGTGTTGGCGCCGGACTGCCGGCGCACCTCGAGGACCACGGCGCGCGAGCCGTTGAGGCGGGCGATCGACCGCTCCTCCTTGGTCCCGTCCTCGGCCCGGCCGAGATCGCGAATCCGCACCGGCACCCCGCCCACCGTGGCCACCACCAGGTCGTTGAAGGCTAGGGCGTCGGGCAGCCGCCCCATGGTCCGGAGCGCGTGCTCCCGCGCCGGGCCGGTGACGTTGCCGCCCGGCAACGCGGAATTCTGGCGCTGGATCGCGTCGCGGATCGCGGTGATGGGCAGCCGGTAGGCCGCGAGCCGGTTGGCGTCGATCCACACGTCGATGGCTCGCTCGAGCCCGCCGACGATGTCCACCTGGCCGACCCCGTTCGCCCGCTCCAGCCGCAGCTTGACGACCTTGTCGGCCAGCTCGGTCAGCTCGCGGATCGGCTGATCGCCCGACAGCGCCACCGTCAGCACCGGTGACGACTCGTTGTCGAACTTGGACACGATGGGCGGCTCCGCGTCCTCCGGGAGCTTGCGAAGCACCGTCGCCACCCGGTCCCGGACGTCCTGGGCCGCCGTGTCGATCTGCACATCGAGATCGAAGGTCACGATCAAGATGGAGGAGCCGGCGGCCGAGATGGAGCGCATCTCGTTGATGCCCGCGACCGTGTTGACGACCTCCTCGATGCGCTGGGAGATCTGGACCTCCACCTCCTCGGCGGAGGCGCCCGGGAGCAGGGTGCGGATCATCACGGTGGGCAGATCCACCACCGGGAAGCGGTCCACGCCGAGGCGCGCCCACGACACCGCGCCCACGACCACGAGCGACAGGATGAGCATCGTCGCGAACACCGGTCGGCGAATGCAGACCTCGGCGAGCTTCTGCATGCGCTACCGCGTGCCGTCGCCGGGCTTGCGGGCCGCCGGTTCGGCGCGCCCGGATCCCGCGACCGTCACCGGGGCTCCGTCGTGGAGCTGGGCGAGGCCCGAGGTGGCGACCTGCTCGCCCGGCTGCACGCCCTTGACGACCTCGATGAGCCCGCCCTTCCGCGCACCCAGGCCGACCGTTCGCTCGCGGGCCACCCCGGCGGCCACGACGAAAACCTTGGTGATGCCCGCGAAGTAGGCCACCGCGCTCTCGGGGACGAACGCCACGCCCTGGTCCTGACGCAGGACGACCGCGGCCCGCGCGAAGAGCCCGGGCTTGAGGAGCCCCTCCGGGTTGGGCACCTCGGCCTCCATGGTGACGGTGCGGCTCGTCACGTCCACCGCCGGGCTCACGCGCGTCACCCGTCCCGGGAAGTCGCGGCCCGGGGCGGGCTCGACGCGGATGCGCACGGACTGACCCGGCCGCAGCTCGAGCGATGCGTGCTCGGGCACGGTGCCGGTGAACTTCAGCACGTCGGTGCGCACGATCGTGAAGACGGCGGTGTTCTCGGGAACGTACTGGCCGGGGTTGAGGTGCCGGCGGGCGATGGCCCCGGTGATGGGCGCCCGGAGGGTGACGTCGGTGAGCTTCTTCCGCGCCAGAGCCAGGTCGGCCTCGCGGCGCCGCAGGTCGGACTCGGCCACCCGGATCGCGGAGCGATCGCTCTCGAGGTTGGCCTCGGCGACGCGCACCCGGTCGGGGAACTGGCCCAGCTCCACCTGGGACGTCTCGTGCTGCGCGACCGCCGTCTCGTACTGGGTCCGGGCCACGTCGACTTCCCGCTGCGCCACGAGGGCCTGGGCGTGCAGCTTGCGCATCCGGTCCAGGTTGACGCGCGTCTCCTCGAGCCCGGCCCGCGTCCGGTTCATCGCGGCCTCCAGCGATCGACGGCTCTCGCGCACCTGCTGGAGCTGGGCCAGGGTCGCCCGGGCCTGCGCCTGCGCGCGCTGCAGGCCGTCGCGCGCGGCCCCGACCCCGGCCTCGGTCTGCTCCACGGCCAGGACCGCCTCGCGCGGATCCTGCTCGGCGACCACCTGGCCGGCCTTCACTCGATCACCGAGGTCCACCAGGAGCCGGGACACGGTCCCGGCGATGGAGGTGTTGAGGGCCACTTCCTCCCACGCCAGGAGGCTCCCGGTGGCGTCCACGATGCGCTCGAGCCCATGGGCCTCGACGCTGGCGACGCTCACGGTAGGGACGCGGCGGGCGGCGGTGGGTGGTTCGGCGGTCGCGGGCTTGCGCTCGACGGCACCCGGCGGGTCCCCCGAGCAGCCGGCCGCGGTCAGGAACCCGAGCAGCAACGGGAAGACCAGCCGAGCCGACCGCCGCAGCGGGTCGGTGCGGAGGCCGCTCACGTCGGTCGGTGCGTGGGCGGCCACGCCGCCCAGTGTAGTCGATATCGCGCCGGTGGCCAACGTCGAGAGTCGGGTGGGCATCGCCTGGGCTAGAGCTTCGCCATCACCCGGTCCGCGAAGTCCTCGATCACGCGGTACTGCCGGTTGAGCGGCGGGTAGAGCATGATCTGGCTCAGCCCCTGGCTCTCGAGCTCCTTCACGCGCTCGACCACCCGCTCCGGCGCGCCGGCGAGACACGTGGCCTCGATCAGCTCCGGCGTGAGGAAGCGCGCCTCCTCCGGATCCACGAAGCTGTAGTGGCTGCCGTGCAGGCGCTGATGCCGCACCTCGGGCGGCCCGTCGTTGAGCCAGTCGAGATACGCCTTCCACACCGGCCGCGCATAGGCCGGCGGCTCCACGCCCGTCTCCAGGTGATGCGCGACGAGGTAGTGTAGCCCCGAGATCACCGCCGCCCCGCACTCCGCGATGATGCGCTCGGAGTTGGCGGGCTCACCCGACTGGAGCAGCGCCACGTTCACCATCGCCGCGGTGTGGAATGAGGCCGGCAGGGTGCGGCCGGCGCGCTCGGCGCCGCGGCGCGCGTTGGCCAGCATCTCCGGCACGGTCCCGCCCCGCGGCAGGCCGGAGATGAGCCCGTCGCCCAGCTCGCCGGCCAGCGCCTGCGCCTTCGGGCCGAAGCCCGCGACGTAGACCGGGATCGGGTGGTCGAGGTCGATGAAGCGGTGCTCGCGCATCTGGAAGCGGATGGGATGCGTCTCACCGTTCAAGGTGTAGTCGACCTCCTCGCCGCGCAGCAGCGCCCGGACGGTCTCCACGTACTCCCGGAACGGCCCGAGGCGCATCGGCTTCTGGCCCAGCGTGCGCATCGCAGTGTGGCCGGTGCCGAGGCCGATGAAGCAGCGGCCGGGGGCGAGGCGGTTGATGGTGGCGATGCCGTTGGCCGCGACCGGCGCGAGCCGGAGACCGGGCACGTTCACGCCGGTGCCGAGACGCATGCGGCGCGTCTGCTGGGCGGCCAGGGCCAGCACCGCCCAGCAGTTCGACCGGATCATCTGGCTGTCGGTGACCCAGCAGTGCGAGTAGCCGAGGTTCTCGGCGTGGGTGATGTAGCCGATCTCGTCGATCTTGGCGTGAACGATGCCGAAGTCCATGGCCGGCCCGGGCTCGACGGGGCTACCGGTCGAGCCACACCTCCTGCATGCGCCCGTAGTTGTAGAGCGCGTTGTGGGGCACCAGGTTCTTCACGTAGGGCCACCGGGCGAAGTACTCCTTGCGCCAGCCGAGCATGGGCCGGGCCACGTCGGCCTCGAGGCTGCGCTGGATCTCGGCCACCATCTTGAGGCGCTTGGCCCGGTCCAGCTCCTGCGACTGCAGCTCGATCTGCCGGTCCATCGCCTCGCTGCAGTAGTCCGTGTAGTTGCGCGAGGAGCCGCACTTGTAGTTCTCGACGAGGTAGGCGTCGGGATCGTCGAAGCCGCCCGCGGTCAGGTTGGCCGCGATCTGGAACTCCCGCCGGGCCAGCGCGGGGAACCACGCCGCGGTGTCGAGCTGCTTCAGCGTGGCCTCGACCCCGACGAGCCGGAGCTGATCCACCGCGAACGAGGCCAGGTCGACGTAGATCGGCAGCGTGCGGGTGGCCATCTCGAGGCGGAGCGGCTTGCCCGGGCCGTAGCCCGCTTCCGCGAGCAGCCGCTTGGCCTCCGCCTTGTCGCGCGCCGGGTCGCGGTAGCCGGCCAGGTTGCGCAGGTCCGCCTCGCCCAGGCCCCAGAAGCCCAGCGGCCTGGGCATGAGGGCGGCGCCGATGACCGCGCCGTCCTGCCGGACGCTCTTCACGTAGCTGCGCCGGTCGAGCGCGAGGTTGACCGCGCGGCGCACCACCGGGTTGTCGAACGGGGCGCGCTTGTGGTTGAGGAGCACGTTGTCGCTGCCGTTCTGGCCGATCTCGGTGATCACGAGCCCGGGGGCGCCGGCCTTGGCGCTGTCGGCCATCGCCTTGGTCATGTCGAGCGGCACGAAGGCGTCGATGCGTCCGGCCTGGAGCGCGGCGAGCCGGGTGCCCCGCTCGCGGATGATGGTGTAGCGGATCCCGTCGAGATAGGGCCGGCCGGGCACGAAGTAGTCGGGGTTGCGCTCGAGCTCCACGAGCTGGCCGCGCAGGTACTCCTTGTGGCGGAACGGCCCGGTGCCCACGCACTTCTGCCGCAGCTCGTTGAGCGGCACGTGCGCGGGGTAGACCGGCGAGTAGCCGGAGGCCAGCATGAGCAGCAGCGAGGGCTGGGGCCGCTTGAGGTGGAAGACCACCGTGTAGGGCTCGGGGGCCTCGATCGAGGCGATGTTCGACCACCATTCCTTCCGGGCGCTCAGCCGGAACTTGGCGGGGGCCCCCGGGGCCTCGCGCGCCACGTCGAAGGTGTACTTCACGTCGGCGGAGGTGAACGGCTTGCCGTCGTGCCACTTCACGTTCTTCCGCAGGAAGAACACCAGATTCTTGTAGCTGTCCTGCCACGACCAGCGCTCGGCCAGCTCGGGGATGACGGTGTCCACGCTCTCGAGCGCCTTGAGCGGATCGAAGAGCACCAGGTTCGAGTAGCACGGCATCATCGGCCACACGTTGGAGACGGTGGCCGACTCGTGGATGATGAGCCCCGGCGGATCCTCGGTGAGCACCGAGTTGAGGATCCCGCCTCGCCTGGGCTTGGGGCCCTGGGCCCCGGCCGGCGCGCCGGCCCCGGCCACCGTGATCAGGAGGACGGCGAGCCCGAGGGCGGTGGAGCGGAGCGAGCGTCTGCGCATGGAGATCTCCATTGGACCGGTCCGGGCTCCTCAGTACATCACGAGGCCACCGGTGACGTTGATGGCCTGGCCGGTCATGTAGGACGACTTGCTCGAGGCGAGGAAGCCCACCACGTTGGCCACGTCCTCCGCTCGCTCGATGCGCCCGAGCGGGATCTGCTCGACGCGCTGCTTCACGTACTCGCCGGGCTTGAG